>ERZ887851.31-NODE-31-length-114627-cov-52.096952_pt1 | contig 114627 bp, 107 predicted proteins | sample MGYA00521100_ERZ887851 | MGnify/ENA primary metagenome ERZ887851 (study PRJEB32303, sample SAMEA104408602) | aquatic metagenome | biome: Brackish water; feature: Pelagic; material: water | place: Baltic Sea | collected 2014-06-06T16:11:00 | depth 11,444 m ... | reverse complement strand
AGCTTTTAGTAATTTTCTACATTTTTGCAACCCTGGCGGTTGCCTATCTCTGGTTCTACCCAAAGGTGATTGGCAACAACGTAAAACTGATGTCATGGATGGATGTTCTAATCACCGGTATCCCGGTCGCCATCTCTGCATTTTTGTTCTGGAACGAGGACCCAAGCTTCAGATTCGTATTCTTTGACACCAACTGGTTCTTCTTCACGGTCCTAGCAATGGCGGTTATTGAGCTACCCATTTTCTTGCTGTATCTCAGAGCTCGTGGCCTAAGTCAGCAGTACTGGGCAATGTTCCGCGGGCAAATGTCTGGTTCTGATGCCGCGTGGGCATCAGCTTCCTCTAAGTCGGTTGAGAGACAGCTAGATGACACCAAGTGGGATGGACTTCGCACCCGTGGAGCAAAGCAGTTCCTGCTTTGGGGCTCAAACATCGTGATCTTGTTCGGGACGGGTTTCTTGATTGGAGTAGGGGAGAACAGCTGGGCTGCATATTCACTCATTCACATTCTGTTGATCTTCGTTTTCTGGTTCCTGTTGCGGATCTCGGTCAGGCTCATTGCAGATGCTCCGGATGACGCGCTAGACGAGATGATGGTCGCGCAGCGAAACCGCAGCTACCTGGTTTCATTCCGTTGGTTCACCGCACTCGCCTTCACTGCGATCACAGCTCTAATGGTTTACGCAATCTTCACTGATGCTCAGCCGGGTTCCGATGGCTTCAACTATGTGATCGAGTTAACCTGGCCACAGGTCCAAGCAATCTTCTGGATGTTTGCCTCCTACGCCTTCATGTTGCCGTCGATGGCAATGATTTCCCTAGAGCTCAACAGAGCAAAGGCGAGCGGCTAATGCTAATAGAAGTTTGGATCATGATCCTCGGAGGGTCTGCTGTGGTGCTCTTTAGCATCATTGGTCGCGGCTGGAGAAAGGCAAATAAAGATGACAAAAACAAGAGATAGTTTTCCAGATATCCTTCGGGGCTTTGCCTTGCTGGGAATCGCAATGGTGAACGTGCAGTTTTTTGCCACTGACACCGTTATCGGTTTCGAGGGTGGGGACCTTGCCAATCCGGCAAATGCCGCCGCCGCATTTATTGTTGCTTCGATATTTCAGGCAAAGTTCTACCTCTTATTCTCATTCCTGTTTGGCTATTCGGCGCACTACGTGATCAAGAACGAGCGAGCTAACAGCCGACGTTTCTTGGCCCGGTCGAGTGGGCTAATTCTGCTCGGTGGCATTCACCTGGTGTTTTTGTTCCACGGCGATATCCTCTTTTTCTATGGCGTCTTAGGGCTCCTGCTCCTGTTGCTGTATTTCAGATCAGAGAAGGCGATTGAGAGATGGGCCAGGTGGATATTCATCGTCAATAGCATCGGGCTAGCAGGAATCGCCGCGCTGGCCTTCGCAGGAGAGGCATTCTTAGCCAGCAAGGGCAAGGCACTTCCTGCCGAAACTTCTATCACTCCTGATTTGAATGGTGCGTTAGCGACCGGAACGTTCTTGGAGGCCGCTGCCGCACGCTTTGAACTGTGGCTAGTGTTTGCCCCGCAGGGGGTCTTCCTGCAAGGGCCAATGGTTTTTGCTGCATTCCTGGTTGGAGTGCTAGTGGCTCGCAAGGATGGGCTGGCCAGTGGTGTCAACCCAGCATTTATGAGAAAGGCAGCGGTTTGGGGGCTGAGCGTTGGCCTGCTATTGCAGGTGCTCTCCGGTTATTTGTTTGTCTCAAATGTCGTCTCCGAAAACTACAGCCTGGGTATCTACCTGGCCTCAATCGCTATCAACTTCATCACGGCACCGCTGTTGTCAGCAGGATATGTTGGCTCGCTTTGGTTACTTAGTCAGCGCTTCGATAGGTTCAAATTGCTATCGGCAGCAGGCAGGCATTCGCTCACCATTTACCTCTCGCAGTCGCTGGTTTTCTCGGTACTGTTCTCTGCCTGGGGGTTTGGTTTATTCGCTCAGCTTCAGGTTTGGCAGGTTGCCCTAACCGCAGCTTTGGTGTGGCTTGGTTTGAGCCTGTTGGCGCTTCTGAACCTGCGCTACAACCAGCGTGGGCCAATGGAAGCTTTACTCTCCAATTTCTCCAAGATTTTTAGAGGGAAATCATGAACCTAGAACAACTTGGATTATTTGGAGTCTTTCTCTTCGGCGCTATTCCTTGGTTCGAAGCTATTGCCGTGGTGCCAGGGGCAATCTTGCTCGGATCCCCGCCGGTATTGACTGTGGTTTTTGCAGTAGCTGGCAACACAACAACCATCTTTCTCTTTGCCTACGCGGCAAGCCAAATTAGAGCGTGGCTAATCAAGCGTCGGGCATTGCGGGGGAAAACTGGCGAATCTGAAAGATTCAAAAAGGCACAGCGGTCTTTTGACAAGTGGGGAATCTACGGTCTAGCTGCAATTGGCCCGCTGGTGATTGGCACTCAGTTCGCAGCCCTAGCCGCAGTTGCCGCCGGAGTTAAGCCGCTGAAGACTTCCATTGTGATTTCGGTTGCGACTTTGTTCTGGGCCACCCTGTTGGCAATTGTGTTTGTCGTTGCAGGCCTAGATGGCGTTCCAGGCTTTGACTCCGAAGGTTAAATATTTATGGCTCTAGGCGGTTTGGACCTCTAAAGAGGAAGCTTGCTTCTCTGATATTTGAGAGGTTCAGCAGAAGCATCAGGACCCTGGTGAGTCCCATGCCGAAACCACCGTGGGGCGGAACTCCGTAGCGGAAGAAGTCTAGGTAAGCGCTCAAGCTTTCTGGCTCGAGACCTTTTTCTTTTATCTGCTCGGTGAGGATGTCAACACGGTGCTCACGCTGAGCACCGGTGGTAATCTCAGTGCCCTTCCAGATCAAGTCGTAGCTCTTGGTGAGCTCCGGGTTGTCCTCGTGGCGCATGTGATAGAACGGGCGAATGTTCTTCGGGTAGTCGGTTAGGAAGACGAACTCGTGATCGAAGGCCTCTGCGACGTGAGCGGAGATTTGACGCTCACCCTCAGGGTCTAGGTCACCGTCCTGTCGTGGAACTTTATAGCCTCTGGTCTCCACAATTTCGTGAGCTTGTGCCAAGGGAATTCTTGGGAACGGTGTTGATGGAACCTTGACCTCGAAGCCGTAAAGCGCTTCGATTTCGGCCCCGTGGGTGTCTTTGACTGCCTGAATCGCATTCACCATGAGCTGCTCTTGGAAGTTCATGACGTCTTCGTGAGAGTCGATCCAACTCATCTCCATGTCGACCGAGACAAACTCAGTGGCATGCCGCGAGGTAAAGGATGGGTCAGCCCTGAAAACCGGTCCAATCTCGAATACTTTTCCAAGTCCTGCGGCCATAGACATTTGCTTATAGAACTGTGGGCTTTGGGCCAGGTAGGCATGGGTTTCGAAGTATTCAAGCTTGAAGAGCTCAGCGTGGGATTCTGAAGGGGAGCCCATTAGTTTCGGGGAGTGAATCTCGGTGAAGTTATTCGCTAGCCAGTGTTCGCGCCAGGTCTTTTCTATTGTGGTTTGAATCTTCAGCATGAGAGAAAGCTCTGGCCTGCGGTAGTCCAAAAAGCGCCAGTCCAGACGCTTGTCAATTGATGTGTCATCTGCAATTGGGCTGTCAGGAAGCGATGCCCCGACAACCTCTAGGCCCTCTAGGAGAATTTCAATTCCCCCGAGCTTGACGCGCTCGTCGTGCTTGAGCTTGCCCTTGATGATCACGAAGGATCCGTGGCTGAGTGCGCTGACCTGATCTGCCAGTGCGTCCTCGTCAGCTGGGCGTGGGTAGGTGACCTGCACGCTGCCTGATTCGTCTCGGATGATTATGAACTGAATGCGCTTCTGATCTCTGAGGGTTTCAACCCAGCCACCGATGGTTACTGGTCCATCCTCGGAAGTGGAAAGAGAGCTGATGAGTTTGCGGTCTAGCATTTTTGAGAATCCTCTGAGTATCTGGTGCATGGGCACTTTCGCCCAAGTTTAGCGAAGGTAAACTTGTTTCATGCCCGCCTCTCGTCTTCACCTAGTGCGCCACGGAGAAGTATTCAATCCCCGCGGCGTTCTATACGAGCGAATTGAGGGCTTTGAGCTTTCTGAGCGAGGCCATGAAATGGCCGCTGCGGCCGCCCAAGATCTTGCCGATCAGGGTAGAAAAATCAAGCGGCTAATAGCTTCGCCGCTGATTCGAACTCAGCAATCAGCACAGCCAATTGCCAAGGCATTTGGCATTGAAGCCAACCTTGATGAGCGTGTGATTGAACCTTGGAACAAATTCAAGGGCATCAAGCTTGCGCCAAAAGCATTCCTGAAAAACCCAAGTCTTTTGATCAACCTGAGAAACCCAAATCTCCCCAGTTGGGGTGAGCCATACCAGCAGGTTGCGAGTCGAATGAATCAGGCAGCTCTAGAGGCATGGGATTCGGTAGATGGTGGCGACGTTGTTATCGTTTCGCATCAGTTGCCGATCTGGATGCTCTATCGATCTACTGCCGGCCTGAAGCTTCCCCACAGTCCCAGCAGCAGAAGGTGCTCGCTTTCATCGATCACAAGCTTTGAGGTTGTCGACGGCAAGCTGACCGAAGTTCATTACACAGAACCCGGACTTGGGCACAGCGCAGATGCTGTTGACGGCGGTGCAGTGTGAGAAGGGCCAAACTTTTCAAGCTTGGACTGATTGCTGCAACGGTGACAGCTCTGCTAGCCGCTTGTGCGAATGATCCGTTGGCTGACCAGTTCCGCGCTGGTGATAATAAGAATTACATTGCAGGAGACGGAACGGTAACAGAGTTTGCATTGGGTTCACGGCCCGGCTTTGAGTCATTTTCTGGGGTTACTGAATCGGGGCAGACCCTCGACAGTTCAGCCTTCGCGGGAAATGTTGTGGTTCTGAACTGGTGGTATGCAGCTTGTGCTCCATGCCGAGCAGAAGCTCCAGATTTGGCAATACTTAGTGAAGAGTTTGCTGATTCGGTGCAGTTTGTCGGTGTGAATGTGCGCGACACTGCCGAAACGGCGTTGAGCTTCGACAGAGCTTTTGGCATTGACTTTCCCTCCATCATGGATGCGCAATCCGGAGCGGTTTCATTGGCATTCACCGGGGTCGTCTCACCTCAAGCTGTCCCGACAACCGTCGTGATTGATCGGGAAGGCAAAGTTGCCTCGAGAATTTTGGGCAGGATCGACGCTTCGATTCTGCGCACTTTGATTCAGACTGTGGTGGATCAATGAATGCCGGAGAAATAGCACTCAACGGTTCCATGCTGATAGCAATCCCGGTCGCATTACTGGCTGGAATTATCACCTTCGTCTCTCCCTGCGTTTTGCCATTGGTCCCCGGTTACTTGGGTTATGTTTCCGGTTCCGCTAACTCCAAAACCAAGGTCATGACAGGTGCACTTTTGTTTGTGCTTGGCTTTACCGCGGTGTTTGTTTCCTTGGGTGTTTTGGCGGGAACCGCTGGGTTGTTGTTTATCGCTAGAAACCCTTGGATTCAGGTTGTCCTTGGCGCCCTAGTGGTTCTGTTTGGTTTTGCCATGATTGGCCAGCTGGGGTTTTTGCAGCGGACTCTCAAGTTGAAGATATCTCCAAAGCTCGGTCTTGCGGGTGCTCCGTTTCTGGGAATTGTCTTTGCCCTTGGATGGACACCCTGCATAGGGCCGACTCTGTCTGCGGTTTTGGTTCTGGCCTCCGATACAGCTGATCCACTGCGCGGCGGCATTCTTGCAACTGCCTATTCCCTTGGAATCGGAATTCCATTTATTTTGATTGCCGCAGGTTTTGACTGGGCGAAGTCTTCAGTGAGTTTTGTCAAAAAGCACATCAGGGTATTCAACCTTGTCGGTGGTGGCATGTTGATAGCTGTGGGTATTTTGCTAATGACTGGTCTTTGGATGAGATTTACAAATTGGCTTCAGGTGGTGACCAGTGGCTTCCAGCTTCCTCTCTAAATTGTCTTTCTGGCCAAGGTGGTTCTGGCGCCAGCTGACCTCGATGCGAAACGCCCTACTTCTTTTGTTGTTGCTTGCGATTGCCGCAGTTCCGGGAAGTGTTTATCCGCAGCGCAGTGCGGACCCAAATGGTGTGGCGGTTTTTTATGACAACGAACCTGAATTGGCAGCAGTACTGGATTCGCTGCAATTATTTGATGTTTACACATCGGTTTGGTTCTCTGCGATTTATATTTTGTTATTTGTTTCTTTGGCGGGATGTGTGCTGCCCAGGACCAAAATTCACTATGTGGCGCTTCTGGCAAAGCCAGTCCAGACCCCAGCAAATCTCAAGCGGATGCCTGAGTACGTGACCGGAACTGGAAATGAAACCGTGTTGGACAAGGCGCTTGCTGTTTTGAAAAAACGCGGCTTCAGAGTTCAAAAACAAGAGGGCTCGGTCAGTGCTGAAAAGGGTTATGCCAAAGAAACCGGCAACCTCCTTTTTCACTACGCCCTGGTTGGCGTGCTGATTGCGGTTGGTGCCGGCGGGGGTTTGAGTTTTTCCGGGCAAAGGGTTCTGGTCGAGGGTGACACTTTTGTGAATAACCTTGCCAGTTATGATTCGTTTTCCCCGGGTGCACTTTTTGATGAGAGCCAGCTGGAACCCTTTAGTTTGACCCTTGATGAGTTTGATGTTGTTTACGATTTGGCCAACAGGGCAAACATTGGCCAGCCGATCGACTTCATTGCATCCATTACCGCTGACCTTGGCGACGAGATTGTCACAGACGAAATCCGGGTAAACCAGCCCTTGGCTGCCACCGGTGCAAATGTTTTTCTGACCGGAAATGGTTTTGCTCCCGTGATTACAGTCTTCGACGGTGAGGGAAATATCACCTTCGCCGGCCCAGTGGTGTTTTTGCCCCAAGACAACAACATGACCTCGCTGGGGGTCATCAAGGCCCCGGATGCAATCCCGGAGCAGCTCGGGATAATTGCTTTTTTCTATCCGACCGCGGAAAAGCTGGTTAGCGGCGCATACACCTCCATTTACCCAGATCCGATTTCACCGCTACTGACCATGAATGTCTACACCGGCGACCTCGGCCTTGATTCAGGGGTCCCAAGAAATGTTTATGCTCTCGACACCACGAATATGGAACTCATTGCTGGACGCGACGGCAAAGCCCCCGCTATCGAGCTCGAGGTTGGGCAGTCAGCTGAGCTTCCTGGCAACATGGGCTCGGTCAGATTTGACGGGCTGCTTAGGTTTGCCTCGCTGGATATTGCCTATAACCCAGGTGGAATTTGGGTGCTGGTTTTTGCACTTTTGGCACTCGGCTCAATGTCGGTGTCCCTGATGGTTCCAAGGAGAAGAGTCTGGGTGAAGGTGCTTGAAGGTGGCAAAATTGAGTACGCAGCTTTGTCAAGACGGGATGATCCTGACCTACCAAACGTGTTGCAAGATATCGTTACTGAAATCGAAAAAGAGAGTTAATAAATGACCCAAGTTGTTCTGAACGAGTCCCTCTCGCAGTTCTCGCTGCTGTTTGTCTCGTCAGCTATGGCATTTTTGGCACTTGCACTGGTGCTGTTCTCCTTTCAGCTAGTGAAGCTGTCCACAGCCGGCGATGAGGTTGTTGCTGGTAAAGCCGACAGGTTGAGCACCAGCGAGCGAGCAGGTTTTGTGATGCTCTGGGTAGCGACATTGGTTTTGGGTGCTGGGGTCGTCATGCGAGGCATCGCTGCGGGGCGAGTGCCGTGGGCAAACATGTATGAGTTTTCAATCAGCGGTGCGTTTCTGATTCTGCTGATTTACCTAACGGCTTTGAAAATTAGAGACCTTAGATTCATCGCGACTTTTATCTCTGGCTTTGCTTTGGTAATCATTTTTGCGGCCGTTTCGCTGTTCTATGTTGAAGTGCAAACGGTTATGCCGGCTTTGCAGAGTTACTGGTTGGTCATTCACGTTGTGGTGGCAATCATGGCTACCGGATTCTTTTCGGTTGCGGCCGGACTGCACATTTTTTACCTCTTAAAGGCATCGGGGAAAGCCAAGGCGCTTTTTGACAGGTTCCCAACCCTTGTTCAGATGGAGCGTGTTGCCTACCGGTTCAACGTGGTCGGCTTTGTGCTCTGGAGCTTTACTTTGATCGCCGGCGCCATTTGGGCAGAGCGCGCTTGGCACCGCTACTGGGGCTGGGACACCAAAGAGGTTTGGACTTTCATAATCTGGGTGCTCTACGCCGGCTATCTCCATGCCATGGCAACCAGGGGATGGACTGGTAAGCGTGCCGCCTGGCTTGGTTTGGTTGCATTCCTTTCGGTGATTTTCAACTTCACCATCGTGAACCTATTTTTCAAGGGCCTTCACGTTTACTCCGGGCTATAGAAGGTTCAGGCAGCGATCCAATCGCTGGTGCCAGAACTCTCTCCGCGCGCTGTCAACCCTTAGCTGGCGCACAGCATCCTGGTCAAGTTCAATCTCCTGAACTTCCAGGAATCCGTTGACGGGTATCAGTGGGTTCTTAGCAATGTCTGCAGCGAGAAGAGAAACAGTTCCTAACCCGCAGGCATAGTCCAGGCTCGGCAGCAGGCTCGCCAAAAATAGCCCTTGAGAGATTCCAAGGCTGGTTTCAAGCGCTGAACTTACAACCGGCTCCAGGGCCATTTGCTTTGACATCTCCAGTGCTGAACTAATGCCGCCAAGTGGCTGGACTTTTAGAACGGCGATGTCGGCGGCCCCCGATGCGGCAACTAGCATGGGGTCGCTTGCCTTCCTGATGGATTCGTCGGCTGCGATTTTCACATTCAAGCCCATGGCTAACATGCTTGATTTCAGTTCTACCAATTGCTCGATAGTTTCAACCGGCTGCTCAAAGTATTCGATCGGCAGCCCGTCGAGTTTCTGAAGCAGCTCGAGTGCTTGCTTCACGGAATACCCGCCATTGGCATCCAGCCGAATCTTTTGACCTGGGAAGAGCTTGTTCGTTGCGAAAACTCTTGCCAAGTCATCGACCAGGGCCTCACCTTGCTCAGCCACTTTTATTTTGACGGTTTCAAATTTTCCAAAGGGAAGCAGCACACCAGCAATTTCATCTTCAGTTACCGCCGGGAGAGTTGCGTTCACTTCAATCTTGTTCCTGATCGGCTTGGAAAGGCCAGTATTGGCAAACTCAATCGCGGCCCTAAGCCAGTTGCTGGACTCTTGGTCTTCGTATTCTAAAAATGGTGAGAATTCGGCGTAGCGCTCTGACCCTTTGAAGATAAGCGCCTCCCGGAAGCTCACTCCGCGGAATTTTGAGCGCAGTGGAACTCTTATTACTTCTACGTCAGTTATTTGTCCGCTTCTCACAGGATTAGTCTAGGTCTATGACAAAACCAGTTTCTGAGCTCTTTGATGCAGCCATCTGGATGCCCGTGCCGGGCTTTGAAGACTTGACTGACATCAGCTACCATCGCCATGTCGATCTTGGGGCAGTAAGAATAGCTTTCGCTAGACCCGAAGTTAGAAATGCCTTTAGGCCACAAACAGTCGATGAGCTTCATAGGTCTCTGGACCACGCTCGATGCCAAGCAGATGTCGGCGCGGTATTGCTCACTGGAAATGGACCAAGCGGCAAAGACGGTGGTCGAGCATTTTGCTCCGGTGGTGACCAATCGGTTCGCGGTAAAGCCGGCTATGAATACAGCGAAGGTTCCGCCGGAAGACTTCACATTCTTGAGGTTCAGCGGCTGATTAGGTTTATGCCCAAGGTGGTGATCGCGCTGGTCAACGGCTGGGCGGCCGGCGGCGGGCACTCGTTGAATGTGGTTGCGGATCTGTCAATTGCCTCCAAGGAGCATGCACAGTTCAAACAGACCGACGCTGATGTCGGGAGCTTTGATGCTGGCTATGGCTCTGCATATCTGGCCAAGCAAACCGGCCAGAAATTTGCCAGGGAAATTTTCTTCCTTGGCGCCACCTATAGCGCTGACCGGGCCATGGAGATGGGAGTTGTGAACAAGGTTGTCCCACACTCCGAACTTGAAACAGCTGGTGTTGAGTGGGCCAGGGAAATTTTAGGGAAATCCCCAACTGCTATCAGGATGCTGAAATACGCCATGAATGCCGTTGATGATGGAATCGTGGGTCAGCAGTTGTTTGCCGGTGAGGCCACCAGGCTTGCCTATGGAACTGCAGAGGCAAATGAGGGCAAGGAAGCTTTCCTGGAAAAGCGCAAACCTGATTGGTCTTCATTCCCCTGGCACTACTGATGAAACCAACCCAAACTGAAAAAGCAAGCGATCCGTTTGCCGTTTTAAAAATGATGACTGCGGTTTTTGATGGCACCGTGGCTGGGTTTGTGTCTCCCGAAGAAATCACCGGCAACAAGGTTGAGTTTGAAAAGGTTCCAGATTTAGTTTCTGACGATGTTGGCTTGATTATTGAATCTTCTGGATCTACTGGTTCTCCAAAGCGAATCGAACTTCCGCTTGCCGCACTAAAGGCGAGTGCCAAAGCATCCGCATCGAGGCTCGGTGGTGAGGGGCAGTGGCTTCTGGCTCTGCCTTTGACATACGTGGCCGGGGCGAATGTCTTATTCCGTTCGGCGGCCGCTGATACGCAGCCGGTGATAATGAACACCAGGGTGCCATTTTCTGCCGACGGCTTTGTAAACAGCGCCTCGCTGATGCAAGGACAAAGACGCTACACCTCTTTGGTTCCAGTTCAATTAGACCGGCTCGCAGCGAAAGTGTCTGAGTCACCGGTGCTGCAAGCACTGCTATCTTTTGATGCAATCCTGGTTGGTGGCCAAAGCCCAAATGCTAAAAGCATGCGGCTACTAAAGCAGCTGGGCGTAAAGGTCATTGAAAGCTATGGAATGGCCGAAACCTGCGGCGGTTGCGTTTATGACGGCAGGGCACTTGATGGAGTGAACGTCGAAGTTATTGATGGCCTAGTTGCTGTTTCTGGATCAACCCTTGCCAATGGCCTTGGCGAAAAATACCTGAGTAACGATTTGGGCGAGCTGCACGAGGGGTTGCTGAGAGTTATCGGAAGATCGGATCGGGTCATTATTTCCGGCGGTAAAAAGGTTTCCTTAGACGCTATTGAGCGCTTGGTGCTTGATGTACCCGGCGTCAAGGAGGTCATGGCGGTGGCAACCCAAAGCCAGTGGGGGCAATCGCCGTGCCTATTGGTGGTTGCCGATGGAATTAGCGAGAATCAGATAGCAGCTGACATCGATGTTGAAGTGAAGCCGGAAATAGTCAAGTTGGTTCAAGACCTCCCGAGGCTTTCCAGCGGCAAGCCTGACTACCTTGCGGCCGTGGAACTGATCAAGGATTAGGGTTACCTGAATGTCTAGTATGAAACTTTGGGTTGAAGGAGCCAGGCTCCGCACTCTCCCGCTGGCAATCGCTCCGGTTCTGTTGGGAAGCGCAACGGCGGCCTCACTGGATTCCTTCGATGCGCTGCTGTCGGCGCTCGCGCTTTTCGTTGCGCTGTCACTGCAGGTTGGCGTGAACTACGCAAATGACTACTCGGATGGCATCAGGGGAACCGATGAGAATCGAGTTGGACCACTCAGGCTCACCGGTTCCGGCTCAAAAAAACCTCAGGCGGTGAAATCAGCAGCTTTTATAAGCTTTGGTTTGGCAGGATTTGCAGGCCTGGTGATTATTTTGATTACCGCTCAATGGTTGCTGGTAATTCTGGGTCTTGCATCGATTCTTGCCGCCTGGTTCTACACCGGTGGCAAGAACCCCTATGGTTACGCGGGCCTCGGGGAAATAGCGGTCTTCGTGTTTTTTGGGTTGGTTGCAACCATTGGAACAAACTTCATCCAAACTGGACTGATTGACCCGCTGGCAGTCTTGGTCGGTGGCGCCTACGGTTTCTACGCTTCAGCTGTGCTGATGGTGAACAACATTCGAGACATCAAGACCGATAAGCAATCCGGGAAGATAACTATTGCCGTCAGGCTTGGCGACCGTGGGGCTAGAAGGCTATTTGTCTTTATGCTCTGGATGCCGGTGGTTGTAAACCTGATGTTGGTTTTGTTTTATCCGGCAACGGTAATCGGTTTCTTGAACCTGTTACTGGTGCTGCCGGCCACGCTTATCGCACTCGATGGCAAGGGTCCGAAGGAGCTAATTACCGCCTTGAAGCTGACCAGCTTTGCCGGTTTAGGGTTTGGAGTCTTGGTCGGAGCCGGAATCGTCTTGGTGAGCTTCAGCCTCTGAATCCAGAATTTCATTTTCTAGATCGCTTTCGACATCGTCGTAGCTGCCGGCGGAATTTCTTGTCAGTTTATTGGCAACCGTTTCGCTCATTGCCTTGCGCTGGCGGTCCAAAAACACCAAAGAAATAGCGAATGAGACGACTGCGGCAATAATTGCGGCAAAGAATGGGTTGAATTCAAATTGCAACAGCACAACGAAAATCAGGAAGAACATCCCCAGTCGCAGCAGGGTGTAACTAATCCAAGGGTTTTTCACGTGTTCAGTTTAGACACAGGAGAGTGAACTAGGGTGGAGTTATGACGAGAGTGGCCATTGCAACGTTCGCATTTTTGATAATTTGGACGATTTTTACTGCCGTGTTTGCAGCGAGTGCTGACAAGACTGAAGTTCGGCTGATGCCGAAGTGGCTCTGGGTGCTACTTTGTGTCTTCTTGCCCTTCTTCGGTGGATTGCTCTACCTAATGGTCGGAAGACCGCTTCGCTCCAACCCTGGTCCATCGACAGGAAAGGGAAGAGTAATCGCTCCAGATGATGACCCAAATTTCTTGCGTGACATCTCAAAGATGATGCGTAAAAAAGATGAAGACGACAAAGACGACAAAGACAAATAAGTGATCACAGCCTCTCAGCAATTTGCGGCGTCAGTTGTTGCAGAACTGGTCGCCCAAGGCGTAAAGAACTTTTATCTGGCTCCCGGTGCTAGGTCTCAAGCGCTGGCCATCGCTGCCGGCCAGCTGGCTGGAGCCGGAAAGCTCTCGCTGACAGTCAGGCTTGACGAACGCTCACTTGCCTTTACGGCTCTCGGAAGAGCCATGAGCACCTCAGAGCCGAGCGTAATAATCACAACCTCTGGCAGCGCTGTTGCGAATCTTCACCCGGCAGTTCTTGAAGCACATCACAGCGGTGTGCCACTGATTCTTCTTACCGCCGATAGGCCCTCAGAACTAAGGGGTATCGGAGCAAATCAAACAACCGAGCAGGTCGGTATTTTTGCAAACTCACTTCGCGGCACCCACGATGTCCCAGCGCCCAGGCCCGGATCGATTATCTCGGCAAAAGACCTAGTGGCAGCGGCTATTTCGCAGAGCCTTGGTGGTGCTAAGTCTCCAGGTCCCGTGCAGTTGAACCTGCAGTTTGTGGAACCCTTGAGCTCCGGTGAACCAGAGGCTGTCAAAGTTCTGGCTGGCCTTGAGAAGAGACCTCTCGACTTTCCTGAAGTCCCGGAAGATCAAATTGAAATTGAAGTCGACGACCACACCGTCGTAATAGCAGGTGCCGGAGCCGGCCCTGCAGCGGTTCGTTTCGCAGAAAAAGCGCAGCTGCCGATGTTTGCAGAACCGTCTTCGGGTGCCAGGTACGGATCAAGTGCAATTACTAATTATTTGCAAGGTCTCTCCACCTCCTTGGCCGGCGAAATTAGACGTGTTGTGATCTTTGGGAAGCCGACCTTGTCACGACCGGTGATTGACCTAATTCGAAATAGCAGCGTCTACGTTGCGAAATCTAGGCAATACGGAAACTTCGACATCGGGCGCAACGCAATAGCGTCGAGTTGGAATCTGGTTCCAAGTGGAGTAGCTGACAGGCGCTGGCTAGAAAGCTGGAAAGCATTTCAGCCAATCTCTGAACCGAGGGCAATTCTTGCTCAAACGGTTTGGAATGCGGCCGGTTCCGTGCCCTTGCTATTTGGTGCGTCCAACATCATCCGGGTTGCAGAGAGTTGCTTAGAACCAAAACCTAAGGCTGTTTTTTCAAGCCGAGGCCTTTCTGGGATAGATGGCAGCGTGTCAACTGCGATTGGAATAGCTCAAGCGGGTTCTGGAGCCAGGGCGTTGATTGGTGATCTAACTTTGCTTCACGATGCCGGTTCGATGAATATCTCAGGATTACCAAATTTAAACGTGCAGTTGATCATTGGAAATGATTCAGGTGGTGAGATCTTCCGTAAGTTAGAAGTTGCCAAAAACATCACTCCAGCGATGTTTAGCCAGTTATTTTTGACCCCTCAAAGGGTCGATATTGAAAAGCTTTGCCAGGCCTACGGTTGGCAGTATTTTTCGGCAGCTAATCCCACCGAGCTGGGTCTTGCTATGAAACAAGATGGCTACGTGGTAATCGACTACAAGCTTTGATCAAAGGCGTAGCGAACGGCTCTAAATTTCAGTTCCGTCTCGGCTAGTTCTGCGACAGGGTCGGACTCTGCAACAATCCCACATCCAGCTATCGCTCGAATCTGGTTTTCTTCGATTACACCGCCGCGCAGTGCAATTGCCAACTCGCCACCGCCATCTGAGCTCAACCATCCAACCGGGCCGGCATAGCCCGCCCTGTCAAAGGGCTCAAGCTCCAAAATCAAGTCTTTTGCCAGACCCCTTGGTGTGCCAGCAACTGCGGCTGTCGGGTGCAATTTAGCTATCACGTCTAGCAGGCTGGATGTGGCTTTGAGTGTTCCTCTGACGTCTGTGGCAAGGTGCCAAAGATCTGGCAGAGCCAATGAAAATGGCTCAGCATCAGCTTCGACCCAATCGCAAAATGGCCCCAATTGGGAGACCATTGATTGCACAGCGTAATCATGCTCATGCCGGTTTTTTTGAGAGTGGATAAGGCCTTCCGCGATTGCCCTGTCAACATCCGGGTCGGTTCCTCTTCCAGCGGTTCCGGCCAGAACGCGGGCTGAAACCTCACCGTTGGTGGCCCGAAGAAGTAGTTCGGGAGAGGCGCCGAAAACGTCTCCAATTAGGTAGGTCCAGCACTGCGGGTATTTGGCATGAAACCGTTCTAGAGGAATTGCGAGGTCTGGCCTTGACTCAGTCGGCATTACAAGGTCGCGACCAAGAACCACTTTTTCTAACTCTGTGCTTTGGATAGCAATTAGGGCCTTTTCTATGCCTTCTTCAAACTGCGCTTTACTCTGGTCACCATCGGCAAATTTGCCGGTCGGCACAATAGTGGCTTGTTCAACCGGGGCAGCAGAGTCGACAACCACTTCAAAGCCGATTCCATCGCGGTAGACGCGGGTAATTTGAGGGACGTAAACCACCGATTTGGCGGAGCTGCTAGCTGAGAAAGTGATGGATGTCAGTGCAATCAGCCCGGTTCCAGAAAGGCCGGTGTCATCGATAATTTCAGTTTCTGAAATCAGCTGCTGCCAAGCGCTGGCAAGGTCTCCAATGCGGTTTGGACCGGAGGCGGACAGTTCAACAGCCTTGCCGGTGGCAATAATCTGCTGGCCAGCTCTAAGAAAGACTGAGGAATTGTCAAGGTTCAGATCGGCGGGAACGCTAATTCGTCTGATCGATGCTGATAATGCCATCTGTTCCTTTGCTAGCAATTTGCTGAGATTATCCAAACTCCGGATGCGAGGAAATCATTTCCTCGTTTACTCTGGAGATAAGTTTATGCGAGGTGATTTGAGTGTTCATACAGGTAGCTGCAGTTTCGATGCTGGCAATCCCGGTTGGGCTCTTTGGAATACTCTCGGATGCTGACGACGAACTTGAACTTGAGAGCGACTCACATGTTGAGCAGGTGATTCCACCGGCGATGGTGAACCGACAAATTGACCCGCTCGGATCGGAGCCAGTTGATTTCAGTGCGGTCGAATTCACTACTCTGACTCCGGCGGACCGATATGTCTCTGCAACCACACCGCTGGCGGTTGGTTTGATGCTCGGGACCGTTTCTCTGGTGGTCTTTACGCTTGCCAGTCAAGGCAAGCCGACTTCAGACGATTAGACTGCTTGGGTGACAAAAGCCGACCTAAACAAGAGCCCCGAGCAAGTTTCCAAGATGTTCGACGAGGTCGCTCACGCCTACGACAAAACCAATGACATGCTCTCCTTCGGCCAGGCAAAGTATTGGCGAAAGGCTCTAACCGAAAAGGTGAATCCTGCTTCCGGCGAACGAATCTTGGACATTGCCGCTGGAACTGGAACAAGTTCCATGGCCCTCAAAAAAGAGGGTGTTGCAGTGGTCGCAGCTGATTTTTCTAAAGGGATGCTCGCGGAGGGAAAAATTCGTTATCCCGAGCTGGAGTTTGTTTTTGCTGATGCAATGAAGTTGCCGTTCAAGAACTCCGAATTTGATGTCGTGACTATGTCATTTGGATTGAGAAACGTGCAGGATAGAAACGTTGCCCTGAAGGAGTTCCATCGGGTTCTAAAGCCGGGAGGGCGTTTAGTCATCTGCGAGTTCTCTCACGTGTCGGGTCTATTGGGCGTCTTCTACCGGCTCTACCTAATGCTGGTGTTGCCATTATTTTCTAGGCTCGCAAGCAAAAACCCGGCCGCCTATAGCTACCTTTCAGAATCGATTGCCGCTTGGCCCAAGCAGGCAAACCTTGCCAAGGACATTACAAATGCGGGTTTTTCAAAAACTCAATGGAAGAACTTGAGTTTCGGCGTTGTTGCACTTCATTCAGCCATAAGGGAGAAATGAAAATAGCACTGCCGAGCCAACTCAGGTCGGTCTCAGATAAAGCCCTATTGGCGTCGCTGGAGTCAGACATGACAAAGGTTGAGGCGAGAATTAGTGAGGCAACTTCACACGCCGAAAAGATTGTTGACTCAATGTCCTCGCATCTTGCAAGAGCCGGTGGAAAGAGAATGCGTCCAGTGTTGACGCTACTTACATCACACCTTGGAACTGCTGGCACCGAGGATGTTTTAGACGCTGCGGTAGTCATGGAGATAACTCACCTTGCCACTTTGTACCACGATGACGTGATGGACCAAGCCTCTACCCGAAGGGGCGTTGAAACTGCTCACCTGGTTTGGAGCAATAACCTGGCTATTCTCACCGGGGATCTGCTATTTGCAAGGGCCTCAAATCTGGTTTCTGGATTGGGGCAAGAGGCTTTGGAGCTTCAAGCTCAAGTATTTGAACAACTAGTCCTAGGACAGCTGCATGAGACCTTAGGTCCGGGCGAGGATGAGAATCCAATCGATCACTACATTCAGGTGCTGTTAGATAAAACAGGCTCGCTGATCGCGCTGGCGGCACAATTGGGTGCGATGCTCTCTGGCGCTGATGACTCCTACCAAAAGCCACTCGAGGAATTTGGTCACTGCGTCGGGGTTGCCTTCCAGCTGATCGATGACATCATCGACATCGAATCCACGAAATCTCAAAGCGGCAAGGTTTCCGGTACGGATCTGCTTGCCGGCGTTCCAACGCTCCCGGTTCTGCTTCTTGAAGGGCATAGTGACCAGGCTTCACTCCAGTTGCTGGCAGAAATCAGCGATGGGTTGACTGAGCAATCACTGCCCGGGGTCCTTGACAGGCTAAGAGCCCATCCGGTGATGGAGGAGGCTAGGCTCGAGACTAAGAAGTGGGCAGAAAAGGCGATTGCAGCAATAGTGCCACTGCCAGCAGGTAAAGTTCGAACTGCACTGGAGGCTTTTGCTTCTGCGGTAGTAGACCGCAAGGGCTAGAAAAGGTTTTGGAAAAAATGTCAAAGTTTCGTTTGGCCATAATTGGCGCTGGTCCAGCAGGTATCTACGCGGCTGACCTAATCCTAAAAGCAGAGCGAGACTTCGATGTTTCAATAGACCTTTTTGATTTACTGCCCGCTCCATATGGTCTAGTCCGCTACGGAGTTGCGCCCGATCACCCGCGCATTAAGGGCATTATCAGAGCGCTTTATGAGGTTTTGGACCGGGGAGACATCAGGTTTTTTGGAAACGTGAAATACGGCCAGGATCTGGATCTTGAAGACCTAAAAAAGCACTACAACGCGGTTATTTTTGCCACCGGTGCGATCAAGGATGCTCCTTTGAATATTCCAGGTGTCGAACTGGAGGGCTCTTACGGCGCCGCCGATTTTGTGAACTGGTACGACTCTCACCCAGACTTCCCTTTCACATGGCCGCTTGATGCCAAGGAAGTTGCTGTTATCGGCAATGGCAATGTCGCCCTAGACGTGGCCAGAATGCTTGTCAAGGGGCCAGATGACCTTCTCGGCACCGACATTCCAGACCACGTGTATCAAGGCCTCAAGGCCTCGCCCGTCACTGACGTTCACGTGTTTGGAAGGCGGGGTCCTGCGCAAGTCAAGTTCTCACCGCTTGAGCTCAGAGAGGCACTGCACATCAAAGGAGTGCAGTCCATTGTCATCGAAGAGGAGTTTCAGTACGACGCGGGTTCGGAAGCTGCAATCGCTGGCAGCAACCAGATCAAGGTCATGGTGAAAACCCTCGAGCAGCTTCGCGATAATCCTCAGCAGCCGGCGGAGCGCAGGCTACACCTGCACTTCTTTTCATCTCCGGTTGAAATCCTGGGCAAGGACGGCAAGGTTGCAGGCCTAAGAGTTGAAAAAACCAAGCTAGATGGAACCGGCAATGTCAGTCCCACCGGGGAAACCACTGAGTTTGGGATTCAGGCAATTTACCGCGCAGTAGGTTATTTCGGCTCCGCGGTAGACAAGATTCCATTTGACTCAAAATACGGTGTGATTTCAAATGACGAGGGCAGGGTTATCAACGAAAACGGTGAGGTAATCGCAGGTGTCTACTGCACCGGTTGGATCAAGCGAGGTCCAGTTGGACTGATTGGACACACCAAGGCAGATGCCATCGAAACCATCGGTCACGTGATTCAAGACCGGGCCTCTTGGTGGCAACCCGAGCGCGCTGGAGAAGACCAGATTCTCGAGACTTTGCAAGCCAGAAATGTTGAATATGTCGACTGGGCGAAATGGCTAAAAATTGACTCTAAAGAAAAAGCTTTGGGTGAAGCCGCTGGGCGCGAGAGAATAAAGCTCTTCGACCGAGAAGAAATTCTCAAAATCACCAAGGAATAGAAATTGAACCGTTTGCCAGGTGCCAGGCTACGAAAAGCCCAGATAGCAACCTTGGCAACCTTCATCGTTATGGGGCATGCCGCGCTGGCATCGGTCGCATGGGTTCCGGAATACATTGATCGACTAGATGTCTCATTTGCGGTGTGGGGGACGATTATCGGCTTTGGCGTCGTTGGCTCTATTACCCCGCTGCTGTTTGCTTCAAGACTGATCATGCGTTTTGGTTCGAGGGCGGTAATTCGTTTTGCCAACTACGGTGGCATGATTTTTCTGGTCACGCTCGCAACCTCAAATGAGCCGCTGGTTTGGTTCTTTCTGAATGCAAGCTTTGGCTTTTTCATGTCGCTGCTGGGTGTTGCCGTTAATTCGCACGCAGTGATGCTACAAAAACAGATCAGCATTAATATCATGGGGCGCATGCATGCCGGCTGGAGCGTTGGAGCGGTTGGAGCAGCCATCACGGGAGGCCTCTCAACTGTCTTTCTAAGTCTGGAAGTTTTCCTGCTGATTGTTTCCATCGCGACATTGATTGTCTTTGAGTTCAACCTGCGATGGCTACTCTCATCCACCGAGGATGGCCACTTGGAGGAAAAAGCCACCGCTGTGAAGCGCAAGTTCTATCAGATGCCCGCCGAGCTTTGGCTCCTGGGCGTAGGGCTGTTTTGTGGTGTCTATCCCGAAGTAGCTGTTATCGACTGGGCAACTGTATTCGCTAAAGATGTGCTGAACGTCGAGGTAGCACTGCGGTCAATACCATTTGCGGCCTTCATGGTCGGCATGATTATCGGCAGGCTATCGATGACTAAACTCGCCGAAAAGTTCCACCCTCACACATTGGCCTCCAGGGGCGCATTCTTGGCCGCCGGTGCCTTGGCAATAGCGGCAATGTTGTCGGTTCCGGTGGCTTCAGTTAGCAGCCAGCTCGGGTTACTGGTGACGGCGATATTTTGGGGTTTGGCTGGCCTTGGCTTGGCTCCGGTCTCTCCAGCTTTTTACTCTGCTGCCGGTCACATTCCTGGAGTTTCAACCGCTTGGGCGATTAGCAGGCTGAGCTTATTCAACGCTGTGGTTTCGATTGCCGCCAAGACCATGATGGGCGCTCTATCCGAGGGTGTTGGCCTTTCGCTGGCTTTCTTTTTCCCAATCACATTGGCAATTGGTGCGGGGCTGATTGCAGCTAGCTTTGTCAAGCGCGCCAGACGCAGCGAGCTGGATGCTGCAGCTCCTGCAACCGGACCAATAGCAATCATCATCACCGAAGAGGGCGATAGGTAGAGTGGGCTAGTGACTCTATTCAAGATCGGCAATGAACCCAAGCTCTACGACTGGGGTTCCAAGGACTTGATCCCAGCCCTAATGAGGACCGATTCCAATGGTCAGCCGCAGGCTGAGGTTTGGCTCGGCACCCACCACCTAGACCCTGCAGAGGTTTTGGATCCACTGGGCGGGAGCCTCCTAGAAAGAATCGGGGAGCTGCCTTTCTTGGTTAAGTTTTTGGCAGCAGCAAAGCCACTCTCGATTCAAGCTCACCCCTCAAGATCAAGAGCCGAGGCCATGTTTGCGGCCGGACACCCGGGGTATCAAGATGCCAATCACAAACCCGAGTTGATTGTTGCGATTTCTAGCTTTGAGGCTCTCTGCGGTTTTCGAGACCAGCAAGCGGTGATTGCTGACCTCGCCGCACTTGCCGAAGCGAACTCTATTTTTGCCCCGTGGTTGGAAAGTTTTGAAGCCGGCGGACTGCGAGCCGCCACAGCTTGGGCTTTTCAGGCTGAAGATTCAGCAGTTAGTGCTCTGGTTTCAAAGCGCAATCAACTTGGACCAGAACGGGCCGCGCTGATAGAAAATATGGCGGAGCACTTCGGATTTGATGTTGGAATTCTCGTCTCGGTGTTGATGAACTATGTGACCCTAAAACCGGGTCAGGCATTGTTCTTGCCGGCCGGCAACATCCACAGCTACATCTCTGGGCTTGGCGTTGAGGTAATGGCGGCAAGTGACAACGTTTTGCGCGGCGGGCTTACTAAAAAGCCAATTGATATCGCTGAGTTGATGGAGGTTCTGGATTTCTCTTCCCTGCCTGATCCTTTGGTGAGCACCAAAACGCTTAGTCGGGGGTTGGTTGAGTATCCCGTTACCTGCCAGGACTTCAGCTTCTATCAGGTGAGCCCGAGTGGGCAGCAGATGTTGGTGGATATCGAATTGACTGGAAGTGCAATCATTACCTGTGTCGCCGGGGAGCTGACAATATCTAACTCACTGGATGAACTGGTGACGCTCTCGCCCGGTGAGGCTGCGTTTATGAGGGCGGCTAAATACTTCTCGGTTACCGGTTCTGGAACCGGCTACCTCGCGATGGGCTAGCGGTAGTTTACGAACTGCAAATCTAGGTCTAGGTCAGCGCCTCTCAGCAGCGCGATGATTTCCTGCAGGTCATCGCGGCTTTTGGAGCTGACTCTTAGCTCGTCGCCTTGAATCTGAGCCTTGGCATTTTTGGGCCCCTCGTCGCGAATCATTTTAGTTATCTTCTTTGCGTTTTCCTGATCGATGCCGGCCTTTAGGGTGCTCTCGATACGGTATTCCTTGCCAGAGGGAAACGGCTCTCCAGAGTCAAGCGACTTCATCGAGATACCGCGTTTGATTAGCTTTGTTTGGAGCACATCCAAAACTGCCTTGGCACGTTCTTCAGAGTTGGCTTTGACGAGAATCATTTCACCGCTCCAGGCGATGCTGGCATCAGTGTTTTTGAAGTCGTAGCGTTGCTCGACTTCCTTGGCTGCTTGATTCAGGGCGTTATCGGCTTCCTGATGGTCCACTTTGCTTACAACGTCGAATGATGAGGAATCTGCCATTTGTCTACTCTAACTATCGGTTCGGCGGGCGGTGGAAGATCTGACCACTAAGTCAATTGGCCAAATCGTGAGTTGTTCAAAGTTTTTCAAGTCTTTTTTGTCGCCAGACTCCAAGTTGTCAATCAAGGTATCGGCGGCTTTGGCGCCCTGGTTCATTACCTTTTGGTCAACGGTCGAAAGGCCATAGAACTCGGCCAAGGGGTGACCGTCGATTCCAACGACGCTGATGTCCTGAGGAACTCGCAACCCTAAGTCTCGGGCCGCCTGAATCGCACCAAAGGCAATCTCGTCTCCCGCGCAGAAGATTGCGGTGGGGGCGTTTTGTGGCTTTCCAAGCATCTGCTTTGCCGCGTGGTAGCCGCCGTCTATTGTGAACGTTGCCTCGGCCATCCACTGCGGGTGGAAATCTAGGTTCGCATCCAAAAGTGCTTCATGGTAACCAGTCATTCGAAGGTAGGGCTGGTGAAACTCCATCTGGGTCACAGGGCTTCCCGAGATCATTCCAATCTTGGTGTGCCCAAGAGAAATGAGGTGAGCGGTCGCTAACCTTCCTGCACCCTCATCGTCTATCGAGATTGAGCGGGCACCTGGAATTGGGCCACCAATGCCAATGATCGGTTTTTCAAGCTCGGCTAGTTTTTTGAGCTCTGATTCGGAGAGCCGGAGAGCAATCGTCAGCACTCCGTCAACCCTCTTTCTAAGCACTAGCTCATCAAAAATTCGGTTCCTGTTCTCGTTTCCACCGGACAGGCTGTAGAGGGTTACGTCATAACCTCTGTTGACGATTGCATTGACGGCACCTTCAAGAATTGTGGAGAAAAACCAGCGGTCGATGAAGGGCACCACAACCCCGATATTTTTCGCTTTACCCGTAGCCAATGTGTAGGCAGAGGAGGATGCAACATAGCCAAGTTCTTGAGCGGATTTTAGAACACGCTCCCTAGCTCTTGCGGAAACATTTGCCTTGCCATTGAGCGCTCGAGACACAGTCGCGGTTGAAACTCCTGCATGCTGCGCTACCTCAATAATCCCTACCATTGGAAATACTGTAAAGGCTTACAGCCAATAACCGCTACTTGAGTATCAAATATCGGCTATTCTTTCAAGCTGCGTCCAACGCAATGGCAAGTTACCCAAGTGGCCAAAGGGATCTGACTGTAAATCAGCCGTCATCGACTTCGTGGGTTCGAATCCCTCACTTGCCACCAAGGCCCCGTTATTCGGGGTTTTTTGGTTTCAGGCGTGGTCTTTTCTCGCGTCTTTGGGGAATCTAGTTAGGAAAGAAGTCAGATGAATGGATTGCTGAACTTTATAACCGGCAAGAAAACTGCCCCTGTCACAATGCTGATTGGTCTAATTTTTGCCGCCCTGGCTTTTACGGTGTTCAACACTCCCGCTCAGGAGACAACGCCTGGAACCGGCCTGCCGGAGTCGGCAGAGTCAGTTGCAGTTACCAAGCTGCAAGACCAACTCCCAAGCTCAGACGCTTCAGCAGCCTTCATTGTCTACACCTCGGAATCAAAGTTCACAGAGGAGCAACTGAGCTGGCTTCAGGGTGAATTTGACCAAGCAACCATGATGCCAGCCGGCGGAGTTGCTGAAAAATTTGTGGAATTTACAAACCTAGAAGTTCAGGGCTCAAAATTTGTGCCACCGGCGGTTATCTCTGAGGACGGCACAACTGCCTTGGTCTCTGTGCCACTGGCAATTACGGATAATTTTGAAGAGACAACCCTGCGCGTTGATTCCATGCGAGAGGTGGCACCAATCGGAATGCCTCAAAACATGCAGGTTTTTGTCACCGGACCCGAAGCTTTCATAAAGGATGTTGGATCGATTTTTGACGGGGCAAACTTCAGTCTGTTGGCGGTAACCGCTTCGGTTGTTGCATTGCTGCTTCTCATTACCTACCGCTCACCTGTTCTCTGGCTAATTCCACTGATTGTTGTTGGTGTGGCAGATGGCATGGCAGGCATCTTGGCCGGGAGAGTGGCCGAGGCACTGGGCTTTACTCCGGACGCATCCGTTACTGGCATCTTGTCGGTGCTGGTCTTTGGAGCCGGCACTAACTATGCGCTGTTGCTAATTGCCCGGTACCGCGAAGAACTTCTGGGTTTAGCCGATAGGCGAGAGGCGATGCGGGTCGCGCTCAGAGGAGCGGGTCCAGCAATTCTGGCCTCTGGCTCAACTGTCGCTGTCGCACTTGTACTCCTGCTGCTGGCAGAAATCGAGGGGCGGCAGGTCCTCGGGCTAGTTTCGGCTGTGGGCATAGTGGTGGCGATGATTGCCGGGCTGTTTATCTTGCCAGCGGCCCTGGTTATTTTCCCTAGGGGAATCTTCTGGCCGCTGGTTCCAAAGCTCGGAGGATTCAACCGCAACGAGAAATCGCTTTGGGCTAAATTGGGCAAACTTGTTTCAAAACGACCAGCCATTGTCGCGGCAGCGGGAGTTGCGGTTCTAGGTGTGCTGGCCACCGGTGGCATTGGCTTGAAGACTGGGTTGAGCGCCACTGAAATCTTTATTGAGAAACCAGAGGCTGTAATTGGGCAAGAAGCACTTGCAAGGAGCTTCTCCGCCGGGAGTGCAACCCCAACTCAAATGATCATCTCAACTAACCAGGTCGATGGCGCTGTGTCCATAGCCGAATCTATCCAGGGTGTTGATGAAGTTCGAACCGGTGCCACTAACGGCGAGATAACTCAGGTAGATGTGATTCTTGGTGCAAATCCTGAATCTGAAGAGGCCATTGAGATTGTCCGATCACTGAGGCTGGCTCTTGATCAGCTTCCGGAGGGAACGATTGCGCTGGTCGGTGGTCAAGATGCCACAAACCTAGATGTCCAAGATGCCACCGCTAGAGACCAAGCACTTCTGGTTCCATTAATTCTGATTTCAGTGTTGCTCATTTTGATTCTGTTGCTGCGCTCGCTTCTCACCCCAATACTGTTGCTGCTGGCGGTCGTAGGTTCGTTCTTCTCTGCACTCGGTGCGAGCTGGTTCATTTTTCAGAACGTCTTCGGCTTCCCGGCCTTGGATATTTCGGTGTTCATTTTGGCATTCTTGTTCCTAGTGGCACTCGGCGTCGACTACAGCATTTTCTTGGTCACTCGGGCTCAAGAAGAGGCCAGGAAGCATGGGACGCGTGAAGGAATGCGCAGGGCGCTCGGTGCAACCGGAGGCGTAATAACCTCCGCTGGTATTTTGCTGGCTGCAGTTTTTGCTGTGCTGGGAGTGCTCCCACTGATTGCACTGGCTCAAGTTGGAACAATCGTTTGTCTCGGTGTGCTGCTTGACACGCTGTTGGTCAGAACTGTGATTGTGCCATCACTTGCCTTTATGACCGGCAAGAAGTTCTGGTGGCCTCGAAAAGAGTTCGCTGACTAGATCTTTACCCAGCAGCTTGCGTTAGCTGGCAGCTTTGCGGCTTCCAAAGGTGCCGAGCTCAAAAGCACTTCTCCGGCTGGGAGTTCTACTGAGCTGGTGCCAAAGTTGTGAATCACAAGGGTGCTCCCATTTTGGTAGCCAAGCAGATCTGTTTTGCTGATCCAATCAAAGGAGCCCTCACCAAGAGACAGTTGCTTTCGAATTGCCAGAGCCTGTTTATAAAGCGAAAGAGTAGAGCCTTCGCTTTCCTGTTGATCGCGGCTGAGAGCTGCATAGCTAGCGGGCTGCGGCAGCCAGCCAGCGGTTGCCTTAGAAAAACCACTTGTTGAATCGCCCTTTACCCATGGAAGCGGCACGCGCGCTCCATCTCGTCCGACCCGCTCTCCGTTGGTTCTAAAAAACGTCGGGTCTTGCCGATACTTCGGTTCGATGGTGGTGTGTTCTGGCAGGCCGAGTTCTTCACCCTGGTATAGGTAACTGGCCCCTGGCAGGCCCAGCATGAATAAAGTTGCCGCTTTTGCCTTGATTAGGCCCAGTTCATTATCAGGTTGGGGATTGTCCGGCCCAATTCCGTCTGAGGCCGTAGTTCTGCCGTAGTCGCCGCCGAATCTCGATACGTGTCTGATGGTGTCGTGATTATTGAGCACCCAGGTGCTCGGCGCTTTTACCTCGTCGAAGGCCTGAAACGACTCATCGATTGCGGAAACAAGCGCCTGTTTTTCCCAGGGTGCATCAAGAAAGCGGAAATTGAATGTTTGGTGAAACTCGTCTGGCCTTACCCACTTGGCCATTTTGGTGAGGGGAAGCACGTAAGCCTCACCACACATTGCGCGCTCTCCCGGATAGCTCTCCAGGATTTTTCGCCAGGATCTAAAGATCTCATGAACCGAGTCCTGGAACCACATTGGTGGATCAGGCTCACCCTCAATGAAGCCAGCTCCAGCTGTTTCAACGTAGGGGTGATCTGGCAGGCCAGCCTGCTTGCCCATGGCGTGAGGTTGATCCACTCTGAAGCCATCGACTCCTCTGTCGAGCCAGAACTTGAGAATTCCTTCAAAGGCTTCTCGGACTTTCGGGTTCTCCCAATTTAGATCTGGCTGGGAAGAATCAAAAAGGTGCAGGTACCACTGGCCATCTGGAATTCTGGTCCAGGCTGGACCTCCGAACATGCTTAGCCAGTTATTTGGTGGCAGCTCACCTTGTTCACCCTTGCCATCTTGAAAATGATAAAACTTTCTCGCGGCACTTCCTGGCTTTGCACGCAGTGCCTCTTGAAACCACTCGTGTTGGTCAGAGCTGTGGTTTGGGACAAGGTCAATCATTACTCGAAGGCCCAGCTTGTGCGCTTTCTCGAGCATCTCGTCGAAGTCGGTTAATGTGCCCAATGGCGGGGCTACGTCTTTATAGTCAGATACGTCATAGCCGGCATCTTTTTGAGGAGACGGGTAAAACGGACTCAGCCAAACTGCATCAACGCCCAGTTCTTGCAGTTGACCGAGCTCGGAGGTTATTCCCGGTAGGTCGCCCATTCCGTCCGCATTTGAATCTGAAAATGAGCGAGGGTAAACCTGGTAGATGACACCAGATCGCCACCACTCAGATCCTGTAACAGCTTCGTGAAGGGGCATTTAGATTTTTATCCAGACCACCTGGTCAGCCTCTAGCTGGTCACCGTCGGTCAAGCCGACCTGAGTTGTGGCAAGAATTTCACCGGCTGGAATATCTAACCCAGCGCCCTCAAAGTTTGCAATAACCATGACGTCACCGTTTTGGTAGCAGAGGCCAGTTTCGGCGATCAGCTCGTTTTTCCAGGCAAGCGTGCCATGGCCAAGCTCATGACTCTTTCGGATTGCCAGCAGTGACTTATAGAGCTCAAGGGTGGTTCCAGGGTTACCGGTTTGAATGTCTCTGGCGTAGGCCTTGAAGTTGTTGGGCTGAGGCAACCAGGACTTACCATCGGTGCTGAAGCCATATCCGGGCTTATTTGCCTCCCAAGGAATTGGGACGCGGCAGCCGTCTCGGCCAACGCGCTCGCCGTTGGTTCTAAAAAATGTTGGATCCTCGCGGAACTTGCCATCGAGGGTTGTGTGCTCGGGGAGTCCTAGTTCTTCGCCCTGATAAATGTATGCCCCGCCAGGAAGACCGAGCATGAATGCACTTGCAGCCCGACCACGCATTAGACCTAAAGCCTCATTTGGCTGCTGATACTCAGGCCCGATGCCATCGCCCTGCTTTGGCACCTTGTCATAGGAAAGTCTTGTGCTGTGGCGAATAACATCATGGTTTGAAAGAACCCAGGTCGCAGGTGCTCCAACTGCCGAGAACTGATTGATGGATTCGTTGATTACCTTGAACTGAGAGTCTTTCTTCCATGGCGTCTCCAGGTAGGCAAAATTGAACGTCTGGTGGTACTCGTCTCTGCGAACCCACTTGGCCATTCTGGAAAGCGGCATGACCCATGCCTCAGCACACATCGCACGATCTTGGTATTCATCCAGCACCTTGCGCCACTGGCGGTTTATCTCGTGGACACCCTCTTGACCCCAAAACGGGTGAGGTGCCTCGCGATCCTTTGTCTGGCCTGGGTCCGAAGCTCCAAACGGGTGAGGTGCCTCGCGATCCTTTGGCTGGTCTGGGTCCGAAGCTCCAGGCCCTCCCATGGTCGAATCATTGGAATCTATGTCTGGAAGCCCATCGGCCTTTACTAGCCCGTGAGCAACATCGATGCGGAAGCCGGCAACACCGCGGTCCAGCCAGAAGCGCAGCACATCCTCGAATTCCGAGCGCACTTCTTGGTTTTCCCAGTTGAAGTCAGGTTGGGATGAATCAAAAATGTGCAGGTACCACTGGCCCGGCTCACCACTTGGCTCGGTTATCCGGGTCCATGCCGCCCCGCCAAAAACAGACTCCCAGTTGTTTGGTGGAATCTCACCGTTTTGACCTTTGCCATCACGGAACATGTAGCGATCGCGTTCTTTTGAACCCGGAGCTGCGGCAAGGGCTGCTAAGAACCAGGGGTGCATTGAAGATGAATGGTTTGGAACCAGATCCATGATGATTCGAATGTTTTTAGCTGCAGACTTGGCCACCAGGTCATCGAAATCCTCGAGAGTTCCAAAAAGCGGATCGATGTCGCGGTAGTCAGAGACGTCGTAGCCAGCATCTTTTTGAGGCGACTTTGTGAGCGGGGAAGACCAGATTGCATCGATGCCCAAGTCGGCGAGGCTAGCCAGCCTCGAAGTGATTCCCGGAATGTCACCGATTCCATCACCGTTACCGTCCGCGAAGGAACGAGGGTATATCTGGTAAATAACGGCTGAGCGCCACCACTCGTAGCCAGCTTTGTTTTCTGGGAAAGATGCCTGCATTCCCAAAGCCTAAAGGGAAAAGGGGGTCACTCGCCACTTCGCTGGGCAATGGATTTTGGTTGAAAAGGGCAGCTTGAGCGGCTTATGTAAGCGATTACAGGCATTGCGGGCGAATAAGGGGCAAAAAAAGAATTTCCGCTATCTGTGTTGAATGTAAGCGTTATCAGGCTCCGCGCATGATTTTAGTGAAGAATTGCAAGCTCCGGGCTGGGGTGTGGAGAGACACTTTCTGCAATCTCTGGCTTGGATAGAATCAAAATATGCATGTTCCGCTTCCTCTAAAACTTGGGCTGATCGCACTTCTGATTGCAGGTGCTTCGGGCTGCACCTCCGAGGTACCAGCAGAAATCTCGAGTGAACCAAAAGCAGCCATGGAGGGAATCACCTCCACAATCACGGTTTTGCTTGATGAGAGGACCGCTGCGGGAGTGGCCAGTATCGCCGAGCAATATGAGGCTGATACTGGTGTCGCAGTTCAATTTCGAATAACCGAAGACCTGCTCGCCGATGTGCAGCTGGCGAGCTCAACCGATGTCGTGGACGTGATAATTGCACCCCATGCTCTCCAGCCCGATCTTCTATCAGGGGGTTTCATCCAGGCTTTGGGCGGCGACCCAAAACCCGATCGCTATCTGACAGGTGCAGTCGCTGCCTTCAACTTGAATGGTGTTCAATACGGAATACCGCTGTCACACGAAAATATTGCCCTGTCATGCGTGGCTGAGGCTATGCCCAATTCTCCAACTAGCTTCGATGAGGTTGTGGAGGCGGGGCTAGCGGTGGTCATGAACGATGGAGCAGGTGACCCATATCATTTATTTCCCATCCAAAGCTCTTTCGGCGCTCGCGTTTTTCAAGCGGGTCAGAACAGTTCCGACACCCCACAGCTTGCGATGTCTAGTCCTGAAAACCTGGCATTTGCCTCTTGGCTTGGAGCTAATGCCGAGTTGTTCGACCTTGCCAGCAACACTGAAACCGCAAAGAAGCAACTGTTATCAGGTGACAAGTCATGCTGGTTGACTGGTCCTTGGCACAGGTTGTGGTTCGAAGAGAATTTTGGTCAAGATGGATGGGAGGTCTACCCCGTTCCGTCGGTTGATCTCCAGCCGGCAGCTGTCTTTCTTGAGGTGATAGGAGCCATGGTTTCGTCAAATTCTCAAAGCGCAGATGCTGCCACCGAGTTTGTAGTGGACTACTTGGGTGGAGCACCAGGTCAGGTGTCAATCTTCAATTCCACAGGCTTTCCGCCATCAAACCTTGCCGCCCTTGAAATGATTTCGGATTACAAGATCCCTTTCCAGTTTGGAACTGCAGGCTTAGACGGATTACCAACACCGTCAAACGCCGAAATGGATGCGGTTTGGTATCCCTGGGCTCAAGCTCAGGTGGAGATTATCGGTGGGGCTGAGGATCCGGAGGCTATCTGGGCAAAAATGGTGAGGCAGATTCAAGCCGCCATTGGATAGTTGCCCTACCCCGGGCTGGTTTCCTAAGTTTGCCGATTTTGAGTAGTAATTGCTAAAAGGCTGCGGTGTTCCCAAGTGGTTTTTGAACAGCTAGTAGTTTTATAGGCATGGTCGAGATTGAATTGCAACCGCATCATGACGGCTCTTCGCTTTATATCGCCAATCAACGACCAGAACTTTCTGAAAAAGTAAAAATACGAGTTCGAATTCACAGTTCCCTTGGAAAAATTCGCCAGGTGCTAATTCGGCAAAGTGACTCGGGCGAGGGCTTGGTCACTCCTCCGCTAAAGCCACTAATTCACCGGCACGGCTGGGACTGGTACGAGGGCACAATCACGATGTGGAACCCAGAGATCAACTACCGGTTCTTTATAGAGACCTTTGGTCAGGGCAGCTTCTGGCTGAACGGCGTTGGCTTTCATGAACTTGACCAGCCGGACCGCGATGATTTCAAGATAAACACCTACAACACTGTTCCCAAGTGGGCGACCGGTGCGGTGCTTTACCAAGTGTTCCCAGACCGCTTTGCTCGCTCCAGCGAGGCAGATAAGCGCCCGCTGCCAGCATGGGCGGAACCCAAGTCATGGGATTCCAAGGTCAAAGGCACAGGTGCCGGTGTTGCAGAACAGTTCTTCGGCGGAGACCTGAAGGGCATCGAGGAGCACATGGATCATCTGAAAAAGGTCGGCGCCACCATTTTGTATTTGACACCATTTTTCCCAGCGGGTTCAAATCACCGCTATGACGCATCGAGTTTTGACGAAGTTGACCCGCTATTAGGTGGAAATGCAGCCCTGTCCAGCCTTATAAAGAAGGCCCATGCCATGGGCTTCAAAGTTATGGGGGACTTGACGGCTAATCATTCGGGAAACACTCACGAGTGGTTTCTTGCAGCATTCAAAAAGCCAGCTGCACCGGAATCTGATTTCTATTACTTCACTGAAAAAAACACCAAATACGACTCTTGGTGGGGCGTGGAAACGCTGCCCAAGTTCAACTGGAAATCCGCTGAGCTTAGAAAGCGTTTTATTGAGGGCAAGTCTTCGGTGGTTGCTAAGTGGCTCAAGGCTCCGTTCGGGCTCGATGGCTGGCGAATCGACGTAGCGAACATGACCGGCAAAATAAGGGACGAAGACACTAACCGCGAGGTTGCCAACACCATTCGCAACACAATGAGTGATATCAACAGCGAGGCATTTCTGATTGGTGAATTCACTTCAGATGCCGCCAACCATGTTCAAGGTGACAATTATCAGTCCACGATGACCTATGCCAACTTCACCAGGCCAACTTGGCGCTGGCTTTGGAATCCAAAGGACGAACGTGAAGAGGGGCAGATTGGAGTCGGGCGAAAAGGCATCACCGCCGAGCAACTTCGACTGCTTCATAACTCATTCGCCGGTACCTTTCCATGGCATTTGCGCCAGCACAATTTGAACGCCTTGGACACTCACGACACCGGTCGTTTCAGGTCTTTCACGATTCCGGGCTCGCAAAGAGTTGCCGCTGGGATGCAGTTCACCTTTCCTGGGATCCCAATGATTTTTGCCGGTGATGAATTTGGTTTAGAAGGTTCAAATGGGGAGGAGTCAAGGACTCCTATCCCTTGGAATGGTGAACGCGAGAGCGACACTTCGATGCTGGAAACCTATGCCAGGCTCTCGCAGATTCGTAAGCATCACCGAGCTCTTGCTGAAGGCTCAATGCGGTGGCTTTATACCTCCGGTGAGGCCATGGCTTTTGTTCGGGAGTCCAAGACTGAATCAATACTTGTGATTGCATCTAGAGGTCGCGATCGAAAGCTCGAATTCTCGAGAGATGCACTCGGCGGCGCGGAGGGCGCTGAGAATCTATTTGGCAATGGAGACCTCCGTGTGGTCGGCGGAAAGATTCGCTATGACGCCGCGGAGTTGGATTTACAGATTTGGCGTTTGCCTAGCGCTGTTCGCTAGTGCTAATCTTCTTCGGTTGCAGTTATGGCAGCGCCCCGATAGCTCAGTGGTAGAGCACTTCCATGGTAAGGAAGGGGTCGACAGTTCAATCCTGTCTCGGGGCTCGATCTTAGGATCAAACGCGGCGGGGTAGCTCAGGTGGTTAGAGCGCACGGCTCATAATCGTGAGGTCGCGGGTTCGAGTCCCGCCCCCGCTACCAAGGCATTAGCCTTTAGGCATGGTTAATCCAAACATTCAAGGTAAGCGGTATCCGCGTTCCAAGCCGTATCTGGTTGGGCGAGAAAAACTGCGCGAATTTGCCAGAGCTACTTTTGCGAGCGAGGAGTCAATGGACTTGGCAGCTGCGCATGAAGCCGGTCATAAAGACCTAGTTGCCCCGGTCACTTTCCCAATTGTTTTGCAGGAGTTTGGTCTAAAGCTCGTGATTCAGGACCCCGAGGCGGAACTTGATTTCTCCAGGGTTGTCCACGGTGAGCAAAAATTTGTCTATGACAGGCCCATAATCGCCGGAGACCTGCTCACCAGCGAACTTTCAGTAGCCAGCGTGAAATCCCTTGGCGGGAACCACATGGTCGTCTTTGACACTGAAATTTTCGACGAAGAGGAAAAAAGAGTTTGTACGGCTATCTCGACCTTGGTAGTTAGGGGAGCAGATGCCTGAAATTGGCGAACTGAGCGTTGGCGATGTGATTGCCGAAAAGACCTACAGCGTGACCAGGGATTCGCTGGTCAGGTATGCAGGAGCTTCCGGAGACTTCAACCCAATCCATTACCGCGACGATGTCGCGGCGGCTGTTGGGTTACCCGGAGTTCTTGCTCACGGCATGCTCACCATGGGTATTTCAATTGAACCGGTTGTCTCATGGCTGGCAGATGCTGGCAAGGTCATCGAATACGGCGTTCGTTTCACCAAGCCCGTGGTAGTCCCGGCTAGTGATTCGGCGGCCTTGAAAGTCACCGCCACAGTTGCTGTTATTGAATTAGAGGCTGCGAAGGTCAGGGTCGATTTGCAAACCAGCTTCGCGGACACCACGGTTTTGGGAAAAGCCCAGGTTTGGGTTCAGCTTTGAGCGAGGGTTACCCGAAGGAACTTTCTGCTCTAACGACAATGCGGGTCGGGGGCAAGCCAAAGCAAATAATCACTTGTTCAAACACCCAGCAGCTATATGACAAAACCCTTGAGCTTTGGGAAACAGAAGAGAAATTCCAGGTTTTAGCCGGGGGTTCCAACATCGTGTTCGCCGATGATGTAAGTGATCTGAATGTGCTTTTGGTTGCCAATCGCGGAATCGAAATTGTGTCCGAGCATGAGGATTACATTTTGGTTCAGGTTCAAGCTGGACACCCTTGGGACGAGTTCGTGGAGTGGGCAGTAACCAATGACTACGCCGGCATCGAAGCAATGAGTGGAATACCTGGCAGCACCGGAGCGACACCGGTTCAGAATGTTGGCGCCTACGGCCAAGAAGTATCAGAGGTGATCACGCAGGTTGAATTTCTAGATCAGGAAACGGGCAAGGTTGAAATACAGCCCGCCAGCTTTTTCGATTTCTCATACCGCGATAGTGCCATGAAGCACGGCCTCAATGGCATCATCGGCTGGGTTGAATTTAGGCTTCAAAAACTTGATGGGCTCAGCGTCCCAATGGCATCGGGTCAAATCACTGAGCAGGTCGGCGCAGAGTACGGGTCTCAGTTACCGCTTCGTCAGGTTCGCGACACAGCCCTAGAGCTAAGAAGCTCGAAGGGGATGGTTGTGAAGGAAGAAGATCCAGACAGCGTAAGTTGTGGGAGCTTCTTCACAAATCCGCTGGTAAGCATCACCAAGCTAACGGAATTTCCTGAACAGATTCAGCACTGGAAGATGCCCGATGGAACCCATGTGAAACTTTCGGCCGGCTGGCTAATCGAACAAGCCGGTTTTCCAAAGGGCTACTCGATTCCAGGTTCTAAAGCGGCGATTTCCAATAAGCACGCGCTTGCTATAACCAACCGGGGCGGTGCCACAAGCAGAGAAATTCTTGAATTAGCAAGGCTGATTCAGGAGCGAGTTTCCGCGAGATGGGGCATTAATTTGATCCCCGAACCCAACCTGATTGGGTTTTAGCTGAACAATTTTTGCAGTCGCTGGATGCCTTCGAGCAGTTGGTCATCACCAAGCGCATAGCTAAGTCTCAGGTAGCCGCTTGGACCAAATGCCTCGCCCGGAACCATTGCAACCTCGGCCTCATCGAGAATCAAGTCTGCTAGCTCTAGGGAGGTGCTTATTTGCTTGCCCGCCCAAGTTCTTCCAAGCAGGCCGGCGACATCCGGGTAGACATAGAAGGCGCCCTGCGGATTCGGCGTCATGATTCCAGGGATCTTGTTTAGCTCGGAAACAGCCAGCTTTCTTCTTCTGTCAAAAGCCACAAGCATTTGTTTTACTGGTTCTTGATCTCCAGTCAGGGCAGCAATTGCGGCGCGCTGAGAGATGTTCGAGACATTTGAGGTTAGGTGAGACTGGAGGTTTCCAATAGCCTTTGCCGCATCATCGGGTGCGATCATCCAGCCCAGGCGCCAGCCGGTCATGGCGTAGCTCTTGGCTACACCGTTGACCATGATGGTGCGGTCTTGAATCTCAGGAACCAACTCAGTGATCGAGTGAGCCGTGATGCCCTCGTAGACCAGGTTTTGGTAAATTTCATCTGTGATGACCCAGAGATTTTCCTTTGACGCCACCCAATTACCAATTGCCGCAAGCTCGTCTTTCGAGAACACCGCACCGGTTGGGTTCGAGGGAGAGCAGATTAGAAGCGCCTTAGTTTTTGAGGTGTAGGCGGCTTCTAGCTGCTCGACTGTGACCTTGTAGCCCTGGTCCGCACCTGCAAAAACATCCACCTGCTTGCCTCCGGCGAGCTTGATTGCCTCCGGGTATGTGGTCCAGTAGGGGGCCGGCACCAGAACTTCATCACCGTCATCGATGATTACTTGAAACGCCTGATAGACCGCTTGCTTGCCACCGTTGGTGACGATTATCTGGTTGGGTTTGACCTCTGTGCCACTGTCCTGAAGCGTCTTTTGAGCGATCGCTTCTTTCATTTCAGGCAGGCCTGCAGCAGGGGTGTAGCGGTGGTTCTTTGGGTCTCGTACCGCTATGGCTGCAGCCTCAACGATGTGCTGAGGTGTTGGAAAGTCTGGCTCACCGGCTGCGTAGGAGATGACTGGCCTGCCCTGGGCAATCAAGGCTTTCGCCTTGCTGTCCACCTTTAGGGTTGCCGATTCTGCGATTGCGGAGATATGCTTTGAAATTCTTGAATGAGACATAGTTCAAGAATAGTTGTGGAATGTGCGATTGGTCGGGGAAATGCCCGTTGCACTGCGTGAATTAACCCCCTACACTTACTTCAGTTGACATCTGCCGAAAACTAATCTGTCAAAACTCACTTAAATAGATTCAATCTAGAAGTGTGTCTTGCTCAGGTGGCACTCGAAACCAAGCCTTGTGCCTGTTAGCGGTTGATGGCGGTGTCACATAGGGCGGTGGCTCAATTGGTAGAGCAGCGGTCTCCAAAACCGCAGGTTGCAGGTTCGAGTCCTGTCCGCCCTGCGTAAGAAAGAAGGTCAAGTTGGCAGAAGAGAACGAAAAGGCTTCAGAAGATTTAGTCGAAAAGGCGAAAGCCGATTCCGCTAAAACAAAGAACCCTTTCCAGCGCGTAACGCTATTCGTGCGCCAAGTACTTGCTGAACTAGGCAAGGTAACTACCCCTACCCGCAAGGAGCTGATCAACTACACAGGAGTCGTCCTTGGCTTCGTTGCAGTGGTCATGCTAATAATCTCCGGGCTTGACTGGGTGTTCCTAAATGTCGTGACCTTTGTGTTCGCAGGATAAGAGGAAAGAAATTGTCAGATTTGAATTTCAGTGATGTCACCGAGGGTGAGCCAGTAGAAATCGGCGAACCAGCGGTTGACGAAAATGTAGACCTAGATGCAACCGATCTAGCCGAGGCTGCCGATGAGGCTGAACACGAGATGGACGGTTTACACATCGAAGAGCCAGCAGCTGAAGAAGTTGCTCCGGTGGCAGAAGTTGAAGAAGAGGACCCATACCGCAAGTTCCGCGAGGAGCTTCGCGAGCAGCCAGGCAAGTGGTACGTGGTTCACTCATACGCCGGCTACGAGCGACGCGTTAAGCAAAACATTCAGACCCGGATGGCAGCACTTGCCGGTGGCGATGACATTTTGCAGATCGAGGTTCCAATGGAAGAGTCCATTGAAATCAAGAATGGTCAGCGCAAGTTAGTCTCAAAGGTTCGAATCCCGGGTTACGTTTTAGTCCGCATGGAAATGAACGAAGACAGCTGGACGCTTGTTCGTCACACACCCGCAGTCACAGGCTTTGTAGGTAACTCCCAGCACCCAACCCCACTCAGGCCAGCCGAGGCATTTGATATGCTCAAGCCGCTATTCACTCCTGAGGAGACCGAAGAGGTCAAGAACGCCAAGGCAGCTGTTTTGGCTTCAGGTGGCAAGGTGAAGCCAAGGTCTATCCCTGTAAACATCGACTTCAAGATCGGCGAAAGCATTTTGATCAAGGACGGCTCATTTGCCGGACTTCCAGGAACAATCTCCGAAATCAAGCCAGAAAGCGGCAAGGTTACGGTTTTGGTATCACTATTCGAACGCGAGACTCCAGTGGAACTGGCCTTTGACCAGGTCGGTCCGCTGAACTAAGGAAAGAAAAGACAAAATGGCACCCAAAAAGAAGATCACCGGTCTGATTAAGCTTCAGATCCAGGCAGGCGCTGCTAACCCAGCCCCACCAATCGGACCTGCACTAGGTCAGCACGGTGTGAACATCATGGAGTTCTGTACTGCATACAACAACGCAACGCAAGATCAGCGCGGCAATGTTGTTCCAGTAGAGATCACCGTGTATGAAGACCGTAGCTTCACCTTCATCCTGAAGACACCTCCTGCAGCCGAGCTAATCAAAAAGGCAGCTGGAGTGGCTAAGGGATCTGGTACACCTCACACCGAAAAGGTCGGGAAGCTAACCAAAGAGCAGGTTCACACCATTGCTGAGGCAAAGATGTCAGACCTAAACGCCAACGATATCGACGCAGCTGCGAAGATCATCGCCGGCACCGCTCGCTCAATGGGAATCACCACTGAGCTCTAAATAACCAAAGTAGTCGTGGGAGGGGTTAGCGCCCCATAAACCACTACTGTGACCGAAAGGAATAGCAGCATGGCAAAACGCTCAAAGGCCTATACAGAGGCAAAAGCAAAGATCAAAGAGGGCAAGTTCTACTCCACAGCGGAGGCAGCAGCCCTAGCAATCGACATCGCAGGCAAGAAGACCAACTCAACAATTGAGGTTGCTCTGAAGCTTGGTGTTGACCCAAGAAAAGCTGACCAGATGATCCGTGGCACCGTCTCGCTGCCAAACGGAACTGGAAAGACTGCAAAGGTAATCGTGTTTGCAAACGGCGCGGCAGCTGACGCTGCTCGCGAAGCTGGTGCAGACGAGGTTGGTTCTGACGAGCTAATCGCAAAGGTTGAGGCCGGCTGGACCGACTTCGATGCTGCGGTTGCGACGCCCGACCTAATGGGTAAGGTCGGCAAGTTGGGTAAGGTTCTAGGTCCTCGTAACCTAATGCCAAACCCAAAGACCGGAACCGTAACCATGGACACAGCTAAGGCTGTGACCGACATCAAGGGTGGACGTATTGAGTTCCGAATTGACAAGCAGTCAAACCTTCACTTCATCGTTGGTAAGGCCAACTTCTCCAGCGAGAAGCTAACCGAGAACCTGAATGTTGCAATGGAAGAGGTCGTCAGACTAAAGCCTTCAACTTCAAAGGGTAAGTACCTGATCAAGGGCTCGGTGGCAACTACTTTTGGTCCAGGAATCCCAATGGATCTTTCAGACTACTAAAGGCTTCTTAGCCACCTGCAAAGCGCCAGTGTGCTGACACAATCATCTTGGTTGTAGTTGAGTACCTGGCGCTTTAGCATTTCCGCCTGGTCTGGCTCGGAGTCAACAAGTGACAGGTACTGGTCGTAGTACTCCATGGAACCCATGGCTTCCTTTACGTCTGCTGACCGATCAAACTCATAGTAGTTTTCTAATTTCTTTATTGAGTAGCTTTCCTGGGAGATGACCAGCGAAGCCTTCACGACGTTGTATAGGTCGATAAAGACTCCCCCTGAAATCAGTTGCTCCACGTCAGTTTCCATGACCTTGTGACGCTTTGCGAGCCTTCGCAACGCAGCTAATTCGTAGTTGGCATAGTGGTAAACCTTAAGGTTTGGATATTTGGCAAGCCTCGCGAGCAAAAACCTCACAAATTTCTCAAATGACTCCTTTTCGGCTTCTCGAGAGTCAGCCCAGGTGTAGTGAAACTCCTCGATTCCATCGATTGTCATATATCCAAACAAGTATTCAATTCCGCCCTCGAGTTTAGAAAAAGCGAAGCCCTCTAGGTCGAAGAATAGGTCTCCCAAGCTCTCCTGTGGCAATAGGTCTAGCGGCTCTTGATTTTTGATCTCATAAACGTGTTCACCAGTGTCATAAGTGTGCTGTTGGAGCCTGGCCTGCCGGGACAAGACTGCTATTTTTTCTTCACTCAGCGTTCCGTTGCTTCCGATGAAACCAGCTAAACCCCTAACGGTGTCAACTCCGACGGTTCGTAGAGACTCAACTTGGTTTTTGGATATCCCCGCTACTAGCTGCAGGTGATTCAGCTCGACTCTCTGGTGAGCGCAAAGGTTTGGATATTCGCACATTTGGCAGTAGCTTGTGGCGTTGCAAATCAGTTCACCAAGGTCAGCAATCGACCCAGGAAGGTTGTTTAGAACCAGACTCACTTCATCCAAGTAGGCCTCACGTTTTGCCTGCATTACAGCGCTAAGAACTTCTGCGTCAAATTCAGCAATGCTGCGATCGCCGAGAATGAGGCCATGAGTGCCCAATGCGCACATGTCAATCTCTTGTAGAACATCCAAATAAAGCCCAACCTGCACCTGATAGTCAGGCTTTGCAGTCTTAGAGAGCTTCACATCCCATGCGGTGTATCCGGAGATCACACCCCCTTGCTGAATTGCCGTTAGTCGGTCATTCTGAAATGCAAATCTGTAGTCAGAGCGAAGAAGAAAATCTGGCCTACCAGAAAATACCATAGAGCCACTGCCGCCTCTTAGACTGCCCTGGTAGATCACGGGAACCTTCGCTGTCATCAGCAAGACTGTGTCTTCCTGCGCGTAGCTGTCAGGTTTTTGAACTAGGTTGCCCAGTTCTGCCAGTAACTCTTGTTCAAGCTCTGCCTCGTACTTGTTTCCGTAGCGGATTGGCAGGTTGTCTGGCCGCTCATAAAAGGAATCTAGTAATTTAGACAAACCGGGAACTTGAAGCTCCCTGGCCGTAGAAAGAATCGTGCAATGCGGACACTGGGAGCGCACCAAGTCTCTCGAGTCAAAACTCCACTGGTTGTTTCTAAGTTTCATTGCCTATAGCGTGTCACAATCAACCGACAAATTTCGGATAGAAGGCGGTTATCTCTGGGCTTGCAGCCTCGTGGTAATTTCTGCTTTTGAGGGTGGTTGACAGCCTCTGCGCTCGCACACTATCGCAGCCGCTGCATTTCCATATTGAACCGCTGATCTCAATTGAACACTTGTGAGTGCGCCTAATCTTTCGTTGGGCCCGGATCCGAGGGCATCCAAGTCACTCAGCTTGGCCAGGAAATTAGCCATAAAAGTATCTCCGGCACCAACGGTGTCAACTAACTTGACACTTTGGGCTGGCACATCAATCTCCTCTTGACCTCGATACAGGCAGACCCCGTCCCCACCTCGGGTAATCAGGAGTGTTTTTCCACCGCGGGTCCACTGCGCTATTACTGTTGAGAGGTCGGCACCTGGCTCAAGGTCATATAGCCACTCAATGTCGGCATCTGAAGCTTTGATTATGTGACTCAGTTCATTGAATCTCAATACCCGTTCCAGCTCGCTTTCTCGATTAAACCCCAGTGAAGGGCGGATGTTCAAATCGTGCGAAAGGGTGATGCCTGCTTCAGTGGCAAGCTCAGAAAGCCAACCTGCAAGCACTGTGCTTCCCGGTTCAATAGCTGCGGTGAGGCAACCAAACTGCACTGCTGTGACATTTAGATTCACAAGAGATGACGGGTCAGGCAACTCCTGCCTCGTCCAAGCCCAATCCGCAGTGCCCTCAATGTAAAACGAGTAGCTAGCGACTCCTTGGGTGTCGATGGTGGCGATGGCAAGGGTAGTTTGCTCCTTGGCGGTAATGCTGTGGCTTAGGTCAACACCGTTTGTTTCCAGGTGCTGGCGAATCATTTGCCCAAAAGCATCGGTTGATATTCTGCCCAAAAATTTCTGCGGAATATCCGCTTGCGCTAGTGCTACCGCGACGTTCGCATTTGCACCGCCGACTACCGGTTGGTAGCTAATGTCGGTGCCCTCGTGGCCAATCAAATCAATAAGTGCTTCACCGATGACAATAATCATGTTGTAAGTCTAGGCTGTTAGCTATGCAGCAGACTCTTAATGCAAAGCGCGCAATAAAGGCTCCATTGGTGGGCCTAATAGCAACCTGGCTAATGTTTATGATCGCCGACTACGTGCAAAGTTTGGCTCAGCGAACCGTCTATTTAGACAACGGTGATACCTGGAACCCGGAACCTCGATTTCAACTGGAAATATATCTATTCCTGGTTGGTATCGTCGCGTTCGCTTTGTGTGCACTGGGAGGCCAGAAGCTTGCCCTAAAAGTAAGAGCAACAGAAGACTCGGCTCTGGCCATTAGTGCTCACCGACTGAATAACCTAGCAGTTGTCTTGGCACTTGTCGCAGGAGCTATTTTCGCTATCGGTAGCTTTTTGGGTGCCTGGGACAGCTACAACCCCCAGGATGTGCCGATAGGCCTTCGGCTATTGAATGTTTATTTGCCGATTATTTTGACCACGGCGCTGGTTGTCTTTGTGATTCTTGCGGCGTTTGTGTTTAGAACTGACGCTCCAGATCTGCCAGGTGTGGATGTGGATGAAGATCGCCAGAAATTGCAGCGCGCGATCGGCATGGCTTATGCCAGCCCGATTATTGGAACTGCAATTGCGATCATCTTTGGTTTGGTTGTTTACGATGTAACAAAAACCAGGCTCGATGTTTGGATTTGGGTCATCATCCAGTCCTTGATTGCCGTTTCAATAATCATCGGTACAAAATTCGCCTCCAAGGCAAGAACCAGCAACCCGCTTCCCCCAAAACCACGGAGAACCGGCCTTGCCGCAGTGAACCTGAACTTGGTTTTGGCGATTGTCTTCGGTGTCGTCGTGACCCTAATGGCTTTCATAATGGGGTTTGGGGCGATTTCAAACCTGGCGACTTGGCCTCAGTGGTCTGAGGGGATGACTGCTCTGGAGCAGCAGGTTAAGAATGTCGCGCCAACCATCGAATGGTTTCTTGAAGATATGCTGCCCGCACTCGTGCTTCTTGGGCTTGCAGTTTTCGGTATCTACAGAACCACAATTACGCGCAATAGCTAAAGGAAAATACTGAATGCATAAATCCGTCTCCGGATTACTTTTTGACAACGACGGAGTTTTGGTTGACTCCATGCCTGGAGCCCTTGAGGCTTGGGTTGAGTGGGGGGACAAGTATCACCCAAACTTCGAGCTAAAGGCCAGCTACATGGGGCGCCGGGCCAGTGACATTGTTCGCGAGCTTGTGGAACCCGAGCTGTTTCAAGAGGCATACGAGTTCATCAACCAGCTCGAATTAGACAAGTCCATCACTACGCAAGCGTTTCAGGGCACCATGGATTTACTTGACCAATTGCCTGAGGGCAAATGGAACATTGTTACCGGAGCTGGTCCAGAGTTAGCACTGGCAAGGCTCCTGGCCGCTGGGATTCCAATTCCTTCAACCCTGGTGACCGCATATGATGCAAAAAAGGGAAAGCCAGATCCGGAGCCTTACCTAATTGGCGCCGAGAGACTTGGCATCCCCCTTGCAGAGTGCGCAGTGTTTGAGGATGCGCCAGCTGGGCTCATTGCTGGTCAGCGCGGAGGCGCCGCTTTTCTGGTTGGGATTGGGGAGCAAACCCTTGATTCAGTCGCCGATGTTGTAGTTTTATCGCTTGAGGGATTGAAATACAGTGATGGTGTGTTGGAGATTCCAGACGACAAGAGATTGAGGTAATCATCGCAGCACAAATCGAGATGTATAGCGCGAACTGGTGCAGCGATTGCCGCCGCTCAAAGTCACTTCTTGACACCCTGGGCGTTGAGTATGAACTGTTTGATGTTGAGGAGTCCAAAGAGAATGCAGACAAGTCTCAGGCCATTTCTGGCAGAACCAACATCCCGGTAATCAAGTTTGAAGATGGTGCTCACCTGGTTGAACCGACTGATGCTGGTTTGCACGCAGAGCTAAAGCTCCGCGGACTTATTGCCTAGGTCTATCTTTTTTCTACGCCTAGCCTTAGGCTAGAAGCATTGTGAGCTCGGGTTCTCCGGTTTCACCAGATAAGGACTTCCCCGACGATGCCAAATAATAATTATTCGCCTGCCCCGACCAAATCAAATGGTCGCAAAGGCTACGCCTCCAAAAAAGGCGATTACCAATCAAACGATGGCCCGCGCAAACCGCGTCACGGCCAGCATTCACAGCGACCTGACCGTGTTCAGCGCGAGAACTCAAGAGACAAAGACTTCTCTAACGCCAGGGAGAAGACTGGAAAGACTTTCCAGGGCGATAAGAAGCTCGAAAGACTAGAGGCAACCGAGGTTGGCCAGACCTTTGCAACCTTCCAGGAAATGGGCCTGCCCGAGCGCCTAGTTCAAGAACTTGCAAAAATGGGAGCTGCGACTCCGTTCCCAATTCAGTCCTCAACGATCCCAGCTGCTATGGAGGGTCGTCACGTTCTAGGACGTGGAAAGACCGGTTCCGGTAAGACAATAGCTTTTGGCGTGCCGCTTGTGTCATTCCTTGCAAAAGCTGGCAACCAGCCAAGAACCCCGCTGCAGCCAAAGGCTTTGGTCTTGGCTCCCACCCGTGAGCTTGCAGATCAGATTGACCGCACTCTTTCACAGCTTGCTAAATCGGTTGGCTTTTTCACCACCACAATTTACGGTGGTGTGCCTCAGCACCGTCAGGTTCAGGCGCTAAAGCGTGGAGTTGACATTGCTATTGCAACCCCGGGTCGCCTGGAAGACCTAATGGCTCAGGGCATGGTTGATCTTTCAGGCTGTGAGCGAGTTGTCGTTGACGAGGCTGACCACATGTGTGAACTTGGCTTTGTTGAGCCAGTGAACCGCATCTTGGAAGCTGCTGGCCAGAGCCAGAAGCTTCTGTTTTCGGCAACTTTGGACCAAGAGGTCGCGCAGCTTGTCAAAAAGTTCATGCCATCACCTTTTGTTTATGAAGTTCCAGGCGAGGTAAACGAGTCATCGGACATCGATCACCGCGTTCTAGTAATGGAACCGCGTGACCGCTCTGCGATTTTCCACAGGCTCGTGCAGGGCTCTGGAAAGTCAATCGTGTTCGTTAGGACCAAGGCGACAGCCGAGGCGCTGTCTTCAAGCTTGAACGACGCCGGTGTGCCAACTGCAAGGTTGCACGGAGACCTAAACCAGACTCAGCGTTCAAGAAACCTAGAGCGCTTTATCAAGGGCTCCGCAAGGGTCATGGTGGCAACAGATGTTGCAGCCAGAGGTATTCACGTGGATGACGTGAAGTTGGTTATTCAGCTCGATCTTCCAGAGGAATACAAGACTTACCTGCACCGCGCTGGTCGCACCGGCCGTGCCGGACGAAGTGGAACTGTGATTTCTCTTGTTCCTTCAGGACGCACCAGAAAAGTTGAAGGACTACTGCAGCGAGCCGACCGCGAGGCTACCTATAACCAGGTCACTCCAGGACACGAGCTAATCGAAGAACTAGCCGGCCCAATCGCACCACCACCGATTATGGACTCGCTTGATTTCGGTGACTCACGTTTTCAGACAACCAACAAGAGTCACGTCAAGAAAGACTTGCGTGCACGTCACGCGCCTAATAAGATGGGCGGAGCCAAAGACCGCCGGTATCGGTCGCGCTAAAAACCTGAAACTTGTTTTTAGGTAAATCGCGACTGACGAAGGTTCACGATAAGTGAATACCAGCGCAGGTGTATGAAGAGATTCTCTTTTTAGAGTTTTGCTCCGTGCGCCTAGCGCCGGAGCATTTTTTTTGATTCTTTTACCGGCACCAAACAAACAAGGAGCCCCATGGCAGACAAGAAGGAAAAGGTAGCTGAGCTAACCGAGAGGTTTACTAGCTCAAACACCGTCGTTCTGACTGAATACCGCGGACTCAGTGTGACGGCGCTCAAAGAGCTTCGTCGCTCAATGGCTAATGACGCAACATATGTGGTTGCAAAGAACACCCTTCTATCCATTGCTGCTAAGAACGCTGGCGTTACTGCCTTCGATGACGAGTTTGTGGGACCATCCGCACTCGCTTTCGTTCACGGTGACCCAGTTACTACAGCAAAGGCCCTGAAGGACTTCGCAAAGGCAAACCCTCTACTGATCATCAAGTCGGCCGTCATGGACGGAATCACCCTTGATGCTGCAGAGATCAACAAGCTCGCAGAACTTGAGAGTCGTGATGTGCTACTGGCTAAGGCCGCCAGCGCAATCAAGGCGACCATGTTCAAGGCTGCCCGCACCTTCAACGCACTTCCTTCCGGGGCAGTACGCGTTGTAGACGCACTGCGTCAAAAGCAAGAGTCCAACTAACTACCAAAAAACCAACTAGGAGAACAAAATGGCAAAGATGACTGCCGACCAGCTCATTGAAGCATTCAAGGAGCTAACACTTATTGAGCTTTCAGACTTCGTAAAGAAGTTCGAAGAAGTATTTGAAGTATCAGCCGCAGCACCTGTTGCTGTTGCTGCAGCAGGAGCCGCTCCTGCCGAGGCTGCTGAAGAGAAGGACGAGTTTGATGTCGTTCTTGAGGCTGCTGGAGACCAGAAGATTCAGGTTATCAAGGAGGTTCGTGCTATCACTAACCTAGGCCTGGGCGAAGCTAAGGCACTTGTTGACGCAGCTCCTTCAACCCTCTTGGAGGGTGCAAAGAAGGAAGTTGCTGAAGAAGCCAAGGCAAAGATCGAAGCCGCTGGTGGCAAGGTAACCCTAAAGTAATTTTCTTTACTTTTTTGAAAGGCCCGCGCAGTTTTTCTGCGGGGGTTTTTCTATAGCCTGAGCAGCACCAAGCTGGTTGCCATCACTGCCATGCCTGCCATCAGCCCATAAACGGTCAGGTGCCCGCGGGCCGAGTTCTTAGCTGTCGGGAGCAGGGTGTCAATCGCGAGAAAGATCATGACTCCTGCAACCATCGCGAAAATAAAGCCGAGCGAGAAGTCGGTCAAGAACGGAGCCAAGATTAGGTAACCAATTACTGCCCCTGCCGGCTCTGCTAGGCCTGAGAGAAAACTCAGCCTGAAAGCTTTGCCCTTTGATTTGGTCGCATAGTAGACCGGGACTGAAACCGCGATGCCCTCCGGGATGTTGTGCATAGCAACCGCAATCGCGAGGGCGATACCGATTTCAGGGTCATCTAGAACCAGTAAGAAGGTCGCTAATCCCTCAGGGAAGTTGTGAATTGCAATCGCGAGCGCAACAAACAGCCCCATGCGCAGAAGTTTTTGATTTTGCGCCTGCTCGACAAAATCCAGTTGGCTTTGGTTCTCGCCAATTAGCTCAACCTGGGTGTTTTCATGAGGGTTCGCTGCTGAGGGCACCAGTGCGTCGATAACGGCCATTACAACCATCCCAAGGATAAGAGCAAAGGCTGCCATCGCGGCAGCTTCTAGCTCGGTCAGGCTGCTGGTCATATAGAGGGTCGATTTCGGAAGAATCTCGACGAAGCTCAGGTAGATCATCACACCTGCGGAAAAACCCATTGAGATTGCAAAGAATGCTTTATTTGTGGTTTTAGTAAAGAAAGCTAGTGCCGAGCCAATACCAGTGGATAGGCCAGCGGCCAGTGTGACCGCGAAGGCCAACAGCAGATTGCTATCCATGGTTATCTTTCAGGTTATTTGGGGGCGAAAAAACCGGGTAACTTTTAGCGTCACCCGGTCTAATCAAAACTATTTAGTGCTTGGTGCCGCAGCCACAAGAGCCTCCGCAATTGCAATCCATATTCGCCTCCTTAGAAGTCCCAGTCGTCGTCGGTTGTCGACTCGTGCTTACCAATTACGTAAGAAGAGCCGGAACCGGAGAAGAAGTCGTGGTTCTCATCCGCATTTGGTGAAAGCGCAGCCAAAATAGCTGGGTTCACGTCGCACTCGTCCTTCGGGAACAGTGGGTCATAACCTAGGTTCATAAGCGCCTTATTGCCGTTATAGCGAAGGAACTTCTTTACATCTTCGGTGAGGCCCATGCCGTCGTAGAGGTCAGCGGTGTACTTGATCTCGTTGTCGTAAAGCTCAAGCAGAAGATCGTAGGTGTAACCCTTCATCTCTTCCTGGCGAGCAGTTGACTCTTCGGCAAGAGCAAGCTGGTACTTATAACCGATGTAGTAACCGTGGATAGCCTCATCGCGAATGATCAGACGAATCAGGTCAGCGGTGTTGGTCAGTTTGGCTCTTGATGACCAGTACATCGGCAGATAGAACCCCGAGTAGAACAGGAAGCTCTCAAGCAGCGTGGATGCCACCTTGCGCTTTAGCGGGTCATCACCGTTGTAGTAACCGAGGATGATTTCAGCCTTTTTCTGCAGGTGAGGGTTGTCCTCACTCCAGCGGAAAGCTTCGTCAATGTCAGCGGTCGAGCAAAGAGTTGAGAATACTGATGAGTAGCTCTTGGCGTGAACTGACTCCATAAAGGCAATGTTGGTGATGACCGCTTCTTCGTGCGGCGTGCGGGCATCTGGAAGCAATGCAGCAGCACCGATGGTGCCCTGAATGGTGTCCAGCATTGTCAGTCCGGTGAACACGTGCATGGTAAGGGTCTTCTCGTGAGGCTTTAGTGTCTCCCATGACTGAATGTCATTGGAAATGGGCACCTTCTCTGGCAGCCAGAAGTTAGATGTCAGTCTGTTCCAGACATCCATGTCAATCGGGTCTTCAATCTTGTTCCAGTTGACTGGCCTTGTTACTAATTTGATCTTGTCCATAGTTTTCTTTCCTGGTACCTAGAGCATGCAGCTAACGCAGCTATCAACCTCTGTACCTAACAGGGCCTGCTGACGAATTCGGATGTAGTAAATGGTCTTGATGCCCTTGCGCCAAGCATTGATCTGTGCGCGGTTGACATCTCTGGTGGTTGCAGTGTCCTTGAAGAACAGGGTCAGTGACAAGCCCTGATCAACGTGCTGGGTTGCAGCCGCGTAGGTGTCGATGATCTTGTCTGGACCGATGTCATAGGCATCGTCGTAGTAGTCCCAGGTGTCTTCGGACAGGAAAGGAGCTGGGTAGTAAACACGCCCAAGCTTTCCTTCCTTGCGAATCTCGATACGAGAGGCAATTGGGTGGATTGAGCTGGTCGAGTTGTTGATGTAGGAAATAGAACCGGTTGGTGGCACGGCCTGCAAGTTCTGGTTGTAGATACCATGCTCCATGACTGACTTCTTTAGCTTCTTCCAGTCATTCTGAGTTGGGATTGTTGCACCTGACTTAGCAAACAGCTCTTTTACCTTCTCGGTTGCTGGCTCCCACGCCTGGGAGACGTATTTCTCGAAGTATTCGCCAGATGCGTAGGTTGAGTTTTCAAAGTTAGCAAATGTGCTGCCGCGCTCGATCGCAATCTTGTTCGAAGCCTGGATGGCGTTGAAAACAACGGTGTAGAAGTAGATGTTTGTGAAATCAAGCGCCTCTTCACTGCCGTAGTGGATGTGCTCTCTTGCTAGGTAGCCGTGGAGGTTCATCTGGCCAAGACCAATTGCGTGTGACTTGTGGTTACCGTCAGAGATTGAGCGAACGCTCACGATGTCCGACTGGTCGCTCACTGAGGTCAATGCGCGAATTGAGGTTTCGATGGTCTTTGCAAAGTCCGGGCCATCCATTGCCATTGCAATGTTTAGTGAACCTAAGTTGCAAGAGATATCCTTGCCAATCTGGTCATAGGACAGGTCTGCGTTGTAGGTGGTTGGAGTGTTCACCTGCAGAATTTCAGAGCAGAGGTTTGACATGTTGATGCGTCCCTCAATTGGGTTCGCCTTATTTACGGTGTCCTCATACATGACGTATGGGTAGCCGGACTCGAACTGAAGCTCTGCAATGCGCTCGAACAGTGTCCTTGCCTTGATCTTCTGCTTGCGGATACGTCCGTCGTCAACCATCTCCTGGTATTTCTCAGTTACTGAGATGTCACCGAATGGAACTCCGTAGACTTTTTCGACATCGTATGGGGAGAACAGGTACATGTCCTCGTTGTCTTTTGCAAGGTGCATTGTGATGTCTGGAATTACTACGCCAATTGAAAGGGTCTTGATTCTGGTTTTCTCATCGGCGTTCTCACGCTTGGTGTCTAGGAATCGAAGAATGTCTGGGTGGTGGGCATTTAGATAAACCGCACCGGCACCCTGACGAGCACCAAGCTGGTTAGCGTAAGAAAAGCTGTCTTCCAAAAGCTTCATTACTGGGATGATTCCAGAGGACTGGCCCTCAATCTTCTTGATTGGAGCGCCGTACTCACGGACGTTGGAAAGGTTTAGCGCAACACCTCCGCCACGCTTTGAAAGTTGCAGAGCTGAGTTGATAGCCCTGGAGATTGACTCCATGTTGTCTTCAATGCGAAGCAAGAAGCAGGATACAAACTCACCGCGCTGCTTTTTACCGCAGTTCAAGAAAGTTGGAGTTGCTGGCTGAAAGCGACCGGCGATGATTTCTTCAACCATTGAAACGGCGATGTCTTCCTTGCCCTCGGCTAGAGCTAGGGCAACCATTACAACGCGGTCTTCGAAGCGCTCTAGGTAGCGCTCTCCATCAAAGGTCTTGAGCGCGTAGCCGGTGTAGAACTTATATGCACCCATGAAGGCTGCGAAACGGAATTTCTTTGAGTAGGCAAGCTTTTCAAGTTCTTCGATGAACTCAAAGCTGTACTGGTCGAGAATCTCTTTTTCGTAGTACTCGTTCTCAACCAAATAATCTAAGCGCTCTTTGAGAGAGTGGAAGAACACTGTGTTCTGGTTGACGTGATCTAGAAAGTATTTGCGAACCGCAAGCTTGTCTTTTTCAAGCTGCATCTTTCCTTCGGTATCCCAAAGGTTGATCATGGCGTTCAGCTCGTGGTAGCTCATGGTGGATTCAACACCGGTCTTACCTGTTGCAACTCCGTTGTCGTCTAGTTCTACTATCTGGTTAGCCACAGCTGTTCCAGCCTTTCTCTTACTTGTTCGATGTCGTCCGGTGTTCCCAGCAGTTCTGCCTTATATAAAAGCGGAACTCCGAGCTTGGCGGCTACCAGGTCCCCGGCTAATCCATAGGAAGAGCCAAAGTTGGTATTTCCAGTCGCAATCACAGCACGCACATGCTTGCGGTTTGCAGGGTTATTCAAAAACTTGATTACCTGCTTTGGAACAGTGTTGTTGTCATCCCCGGACCCGTAGGTTGGGACGACGAGAACGCTTTCGCTCTCGTGAGTGAAGCTTGCAGCCTCATCGGTTTTGAGGGGGATTCGAATACTTGCGTATCCGAGTTTCTCGACAAATCGCTTTGTGTTCTCAGAAACCGATGAGAAGTAAACGACGTCGAACATTTCATTACCTATTTAGGCGCTGAGTGACTGAATGCGGTCCATGCGGAAACCACTCCAGTGGTCTTCGCCTGATACAACAACTGGAGCAGCGGTATAGCCCAGGGTCTTAACCATGTCTAGGGCAACCGGATCCTGGCTCATATCAACCTCGTCGTACTCGACCTGGTTGCGCTGCAACATGCGCTTTGTGCTATCGCATTGAACGCAGGCTGGAAGTGTGTAAACGGTAACCGACATTGGTTGCCTCCCTTTAGTTCCCCGAGGCCTTATTTGGCCTTGATTTTGACAAAAAATTGGTGAATCTCTCGCGATTTTCAGATTTCCTACAATAGCACTTAACCACTACATCTAGTAATGAAACGTAAAAAAAACCACTTATTTAGTTATTTCTTGAACCTTAACCCACAACTTGAACTTTAGGCCCTCTGATTTGCCCGCGTGTCGGATGATTTTTTGAATTAAGGCACAAACTGCTAATTTTGGTCAGATTTGGAAGGCTCACCAAAGAAACATGGCCAGACAGTTCATTCCGATCCAACGGCGATTGGATGAGCTTGACCTGCTGAATAAGTGGACTATTCCAATCGGCTCTGCCGAGTTTGCAGTAGCCGGCGGGGTTCAAGAGGGCGAAGTCATCGCACAGGCACTATTCTCTTAGGGTGCCAAACTCTAAACCCAATCGGATTCGTGGCAGGGTTATAGATTCTGGCGATCAGCTTTCTAAAAAAATGCTGCTGAGTTACGTGGTAATTCTTGCCCTTTCTATGTGCCTCGTTCCATTTTCAATTGACCCCTTCCTTCCTGCTTTCCCTGACATTTCAACCTTCTTTGGCGTCACCAATGGAACTGTCCAAGCCTCACTGACCGGTGTGACCATAGGTCTTGCACTCGGAATGCTCGTCATCGGACCTCTTTCGGATGCGTTTGGAAGAAGGCCACTAATTCTGATAGCAACCGCCGGCTTTAGCCTGAGTGCGATCTTGGCGTTCTTTGCAACAAGTTTTGAGATGTTCCTGGTCCTAAGGTTTGCGATGGGATTCTTTGCCGCCGGAGCCGATGTTGTCAGCCGAGCTATAGCAAGAGACCTTTACCGCGGCCAGAAAATGCAGTCGATGTTGGCCAAGATTTTCTTGATTCAATCGCTCTCTCCAATTATTGGACCGATCATCGGGGCTCAGGTGACTCAGGCCGGTAACTGGCAGGCGATCTTCTTGATCTTCGGCCTCGGTGGTCTCGCGCTGGTGCTGTTTTCCTCTGGACTACTTGTAGAAACTCTTCCGATTGCAAAAAGACGCAGCAGCACACCGCTGGGGTTAGCCAGGGGTTACCTAGCGGTCTTGAAGGACCGCATCTATATCGGGCTGTTGATTTTTGGCGCTTTCCAGATTTCTGCACTTTTTGCCTATCTCAACAACGTCCCGTTTTTGTTTCAAGACAGTTTTGGTCTGAGCCCCAGTGACTTCGGTTTCTGGGTAGCGGCAAACTCCCTTGCGTCATACATCGGCGTGCAAGTTGGCGCCTATGCCGCTAAACACATCAAGGGACAGTGGCTCTTGGCCATCTACTCAACGACCGGTGTTTTTATAGGGCTTGGTTTGTTTATGACAGCCGGGTCCGGGTTGGTGGTTGCGGAGGGGTTTTTCATGCTGCAGCTGTTCATTTTTGGTGCCGGCATCACGACGATTCCTACGATCGCGCTCTATAACCACGGTTCCGAAGCCGGTACTGCAGCCTCTTTGCTGGGCGTTGTCAATTTTGCAACGGCGAGCCTGGTGTCGATTGTTTATGGCTTCTTGAATAACGACAACACCAGAGACATTGGGCTCTTAATCGGCATTCTGTTTGTCGTGTCATTGACAAGCTTGATGGTTATCACCAGGCCCTGGATGGTTCCTGATTTGCGCAAGGGTAGCTAGCTCTTAGTTTTTCTAAAGTTCAACCGTCGACCTTGCGTGAAAAACGCTCCGATCAAGACCAAGATTGCTCCCACCGGTTCATACCAGTGCAAACCTTCGCTCAGTAGCAGCACGCCCCAAAAGGTAGCGACAACTGGGTTCGTGTAGGTGACGGTTGCTGCAACCGCACTGCCAGCTGCAGCAACAACCTGGTGGAAAAGCCAATAGGAAATTCCGCTACCCAAAACCCCAAGCAATACCAGTGCTCCGGCACTCTGAATGGTCGGGGGAGCTATAAATAGCGGGCCAGTCAGAAGGTAGACCGGTAACAAGATAATTGCACTGGTCAATACTTGGACACTCGCGGTTGCTGTGGCCGGCAGTTTCATAGGGGTTATATATCTTCGGATATATGGAGTCCCGATGCCGTACGAAATTGAAGCTAGAAGCAGCGCGATAATTGCGATTGGTTCGCTGGCACCAAACCCCTGCCAGATGCCCAGTGTTATCCCCACGCCCACGAGTCCAACCAGTAAACCAATGATTGCCGTTGGGTTTTGTTTTTGGGCTCTAAACATTGTGAAGGTTGCCAAAAGCGTGAACATCGGAGTGGTGGCATTCAAGATCGCAGCCAAAATACTGGTGGTGTATTGCTGAGCAAATGCATACATCGTGAACGGAAATGCAGACATGAAAAAACCGGCAACCAAAAGGTGCAGCCACTGCTTTAGTTTTCCAGGCAGCCTAAAACCCAGTGAATAGGTGATGACGATCATGGCAGCCGCCCCTAGAGCGGTTCGCCAAAAAGCTACCCCCACTGCCGTGGTCCACTCCAGAGAAAGCTCAATGCAGAAAAAGCTGGAGCCCCAAATCAGGGCCAGTGGAATGAACTTATATACCCAGCTGGTTCGCAATCTTGTTTAGTCCGTTGAAATCTCTGATTTATCGCCAGACCACAGGGTATGGAAACTGCCCTCAGCATCGATTCGCTTATAGGTGTGAGCTCCAAAGAAGTCGCGCTGACCCTGAACAAGAGCTGCCGGAAGTCGCTCTGCCCTTAGGCCATCAAAATATGAAAGCGACGAAGCGAAAGCTGGAACCGGTATGCCCGCAAGCGAAGCGCTTGCCACAACCTTGCGCCAGCTGGACGCAGCTTCTTCGATTGCATCAACAAAATATTCATCGAACAGCAGTGATAACAGGGCATCGTTTTTACCGTAGGCATCAGAAATACGGTTCAAAAACTGGGCCCTGATGATGCAGCCACCACGCCAGATTTTTGCAACAGCACCTAAGTTGATGTCCCAGTTGTTTTCGAGTGCTCCGGCACGAATAGCATCAAAGCCCTGTGCGTAGGCAACAATCTTTGAGGCATAAAGAGCTTTTCTGACATCTTCAATAAAGCCTTCAGTGTCAGCTATTTCCCATGCTGACTGACCTGCAGAGAAATCAGGTGCTGCTGCCCGTTGGGCTGCCTGTGAGGATAGCGACCTTGCAAAAACCGCTTCGGCAATTCCAGAAACCGGGGTTCCTAAATCAAGTGCACTCTGGACCGTCCAAACACCGGTGCCCTTGGAGCCAGCTGCATCGAGAATCACATCAACCAGTGGTTTCCCGGTCTTGGCATCTACCTGCGCGAGCACCTCTGAGGTGATTTCAATCAGGTAGCTCTCTAGTTCGCCACCGTTCCAAGTTTCAAGAACCTGGGAGATTTCCTTCGGGCTCATGTTGCCGGCTTGCCGCAGGATGTCATAGGCCTCGGCAATAAGTTGCATGTCTGCGTATTCGATGCCGTTGTGGATCATCTTCACAAAATGTCCAGCGCCGTCGCTGCCAATGTGGGTAACGCAGGCTTCTCCCTCTGCAACTGCAGCAATGGATTCCAGGATTGGGCCAAGGTGGCCATAAGCCTCCTTGGTACCGCCCGGCATTATCGAAGGACCGTTCAGAGCACCTTCTTCACCACCTGAAATTCCAGCTCCCACAAAGTGAATGCCCGTTGGTGCAATTTCTTTTTCACGCCTAATGGTGTCTGTATAAAGAGCGTTTCCGCCGTCGACGATAATGTCGCCTTTTTCGAAGCGCTCTGCAAGCTGAGTGATAACGGCATCCGTGGCGTTTCCTGCCTGCACCATGATGATGGCAATTCTTGGTTTTGCCAGTGAGCCCACGAACTCATCGATGGTCTGGCTTGCAATGAAGTTGGCCTCCGGGTGGGCGGTAACCAGATCATGGGTTTTTTCTGGGGAGCGGTTGTAGATAGCAACACTGTTGCCCTCACGAGAGGCCAGATTTCTTGCCAGGTTTGAACCCATGACAGCAAGACCAACTACGCCGATGTTTGCATTTGCACTCATAAAAGATTTATCCCAATCGTTTCAAAAAGTCTCTCGCACGTCACTGGGCGGAATTTCCTTTAGGTTAGCCCAATTGAGCTGCTATTTCTTGAGGGCCTCGGCAATTGCTTGGACGAAGTCCATAACATCTTGCTCGGTTGTGTCAAAAGCACACATCCAGCGAACCTCTTCTTTTGCCAACTCCCAGTCATAGAAGTGAAAGGACTTTCTAACTTGGTTTGCAGCGCTGAGAGGAAGGCTGGCAAAAACGGCGTTGGCATTGGTTGGGTTGGTGAATTTCAAACCGGTAATTTCGCCCGCTTCAATTTTCTTTTCGAGGGTTGATCGCAATAGTGACGCCATCTTGTTTGAGTGCCTTGCCGATTCGAATCCCAGGTCATTTTCAAAAAGTGCCAGGAGCTGTGCTGATGCAAATCGCATCTTGGACATCAGCTGCATCGACATTTTTCGAAGATAAATTAGGCCATCAACTGCGTCCGGGTTTATCACAACAACCGCCTCTGCGGCAATTACTCCGTTTTTGGTGCCACCGAAGCTCACCACATCAACACCGGTGTCCGAGATCATTTCCTTGAAGCTCACACCTAGGGCTGCAGCCGCATTCCATATTCTTGCGCCATCCAAATGAAGTAGCAGATTGTTTTCATGGCAGTAGTCGGCGATAGCTTTTATCTCAGAAGGTGTATAAACAGTCCCAACTTCAGTGGTCTGAGTGATTGAAACCACCATCGGCTGCGCTCTGTGCTCAAAGCCGATGTCGTAGACCTGGGTGGCGATGGATTCAGGCGTGAGCTTTCCATGCGCGTGCTGGACATTAAAAAGCTTCAGACCGCTGACTCTTTCCGGAGCACCGCCCTCATCGGTTTCGATGTGAGCGAGATTTGAACAGATCACGGCTCCCCAGCGAGGCATCATTGCAGTCAGGGCAACCACGTTTGCACCGGTTCCGTTGAAGACCACAAAAGTTTCAGTCTTAGGCCCGAACTCATCTCGCATCCTCTGCTGCAGGGCAATCGTGTAATCGTCATAGCCATAGGCACTCTGGTGACCTCCATTGGCGTCGACAATGGCCTGCATCACCTCGGGATGAGCTCCTGAGTAGTTATCGCTGGCGAAGCTGCGGTGCTGCTTATCGTGGATGGCCATCGTCTCTCCTGTGGGTGTCCTAGTTGAACACTAATAGAGTGATAAGCCAAACAAAATTAGCTGAGTGTTCAGGAGTAATCTAAAGGTGCAGTTTTGGTTTTCGTGCTTCATCTGCTTAGCGCAGGACTGCCAAGCACAAAATAGAAAGTGCAGGTGGAAAAGATGTCAAATCTCACTCCAGCACCATGGCTAATTGACGCACCCGTCGCCGGCTACTTCTTCAAAGCCCCAAAGCCAAAAGCCCAGATACTGCTTCAGCATGGCTATGGCGAGTATGCGCTTCGCTACGTCGATCAGTATTCGAAGCTGATACCGAAACTTCTAGAACAAGGGTTTGACGTTTACGCAATAGATCTTCAGGGCCACGGAAATACCGCCGGAGAAAGAGCACTGATCGATGTTGTGAACGCGGTGGATGACCACCTAGCTGCCAGGGATGCAATGCCTAAGAAGCTGCCGACTTTTTTGATGGGACACTCATTGGGAGGAATTGTTACAGCCGGCAGCGTTGTTCGCAATCCAGAAAACCTCGAGGCCGTGGTGCTCTCAAGCTCCGCCATGCAGACGCCATCTAAGGGCTGGGAACGTTCTCTAAGCAAAGTCATGGCAGCCATTGCCCCGAGCGGTCCAATGCCACTTCCAAGGCCTGGAATCGAGGCGCTGACCCGCGACCAAGATTTGTTGAAGATTATCGATGCCGATAAAGAAATGTTCACCGGCAAGGCGAAGAACCTAGTTGCCAGAACCACCCTGATGCTCTCCGACGAGGTTTGGTCGAAAGTTTCATCGTGGGTGGTGCCAACGTTATTCATTCACGGCGATCAAGACACGTCAACCGACCACAAGAACTCGATCTCACTTCACGAAGCGATCGCTTCCACAGACAAAACGCTCAAGATTTCTGCCGGTGGGTTCCATGAGCTTTTGAATGACACCATCGCAAAGACTGTGGAGAAAGACCTTTTTGCTTGGCTGGATAAGCGCGTGAAGTAGCTTGAAATTATTCGTAATAATTTGACTTTGAGAAAAACTTTCTAGATACTTTTACTCAATGAGTACTCGATCAGCACTGAACGCGCAGCCAAGCTGCGCCATGTTCTGCTGCTCGATGGCAATGTGCATGAGCACGTGCCTTGGCTAATTAGCACCAGATTTAGCTCCTAGGCACCAGCACCCCGACAAACGCACGTGATTCGTGCACTAATCGAACGCACATCTGCCAATAAAGGACTCTAGTAATGACCACTTCAACTCTTTCACCAGCAACATCACCAGTAAAAACCTCAACCGTAGCCAAAGGCTTCGCTCTTTACGTAGGGATTTCCGAGGAGGAAGCTCGAGCAGCTGGGACTTCCCTTGCTGAAATAGCCGCTTCACTAAAGCAGACCATCTCGAACCTGGTTCCAGAAAAAGCACACGCCACCTACGCCGCAATTGCACTTGCCCCAGCAGCGACAGCGGGAAGCAACCTAGAAATTACCCGCCTAGCCCTAAAGGAACCCAGGGCTGTGAATGGAACAATCCCACCCCAGGCAATCGAGAAAACCGCAGCCAAGGGACTGGTAGTTGACCTGACTCGCAGACGTCTGTTTGTCGATGGCAAGAATGCGTCTTTGACCTGCAAAGAGTTTGAACTTTTTGCCTTCTTGATTGAAAACACGGGCGAAACCATAAGCCGTCAGCAAATCGCTGATATTTCTGAGCGATGCGGTGAGACCACACCAAATGCCAGAACCATTGATGTTCATGTTCGCAGGCTCAGGGTGAAGATATCAGGCTACGAAGATGTAATCAGAACGGTCAGAGGCCTTGGCTACCGATTTGATGAGCACCCGGACGTGCTAATCGAAAAGCTCTAGAAGGGGATTCTCGAAAAGCCTAAAACTCCCTGCAAGTCATTTGATTTTTGGGCTACCGCTTGATTGCCACCAGTGCCGAACCGGCAACCACCAGCAGAACGCCGACATAAGTTAGCGGGCCAAAGTTCGCTTCTGTAATGGGCGCTACTAAATCAAAAATTAGCGCTGTCACAACCTGTCCGAGCAAGAGTGATAACCCCAGAGCTAGAACCCCAATCTGCCTAACAACCAGGATCTGAATAAAGATAAAGATTCCGCCAACCAGCCCACCAAGGTAGAGAAATGGGTTTGTCGGGAGGCCTTCGGAAAGATCCGGCAAACCTTGGAGGGTAAACATAACTGCGGCAATAAGCGCGGTGCCAGTCACAAAGTTGATGAAAGTTGAGATTAGAACTGAGTCGGTGACTGTTGCCAATTTGCCGCTGAAACCCTGCTGAAAGCCGGAACCAAAGCCGGCTATAAACGGCAAGACAATCAATCCGCTAACTTCAGTGACTCCAAGTCCAGACGAGAGCACGAGGCCGATAATCGCGATCGCGGCTCCAAGCAACCTGGCCACCGAAAGCTTACGCTTGGTAAGGCCCAAGAGCCCAAACGAGTCGACCATCAGGGCTGCTGCTGCCTGACCAGAAACAATTGCCAACGTGAACAGGGTGACGCCTATTTCAGGCGCAACCAGCCCTTGCATCATTACAAAGAAAGCTCCGAAGAAACCACCGAAAGTCAGCCATATGGGTACTCCTCGTCCCAGTGCTTTGGTTGCGACAAAGAGCTTTATTCGCTCGTTCTTGCTGATAAAGAATGGAACTGCAACCAGTACGGTTCCGATTCCAAAAGAAAGTAATGCCGCAAACAGCCCATCGTTTAGAGCAATCGCAAGTTCCCCATTGACCTGCGATTGAACGGCAATAAGTGCCCCGGCGAAAACACTCAGAGCTATTGCTACCGATGTTGGAATTCTAAGTTTCAATGTACGCACCTGATTTTGGTTGCGGGCTGCAGATCAAATTGTCTGGGCACCAGTGAATGTTCTGGCACCGATGCAGTCTAGTTCCGTCAGCTAATCTTTTAGCACTATGAAAAAACAATCTGAGTCTTTTTCTCCAAAAAACTTGTTCTCCTATTTCGCCCTTGGCGAGGCGATCACCTGGGGGCTTCTCATTTCTGGACTGATAGCCAGGACGCTACTAGAAACGCCTCCAATACTTATTACCGTTGTTGGGGCCACCCATGGTTTTATGTTTTTGAGCTACGCAACGACGGCTGCACTTGTTGGAGTGAACAACCGCTGGGGCATGATGCAGACATCTTTGGGCGTGATGCTGGCAATTGTTCCTTTCGCGACAATACCTTTTGAAAAATGGTTGAACAAAAGAAAACTGCTTGAAGGTCTTTGGCGGCTGGAACAGAGTAAAGACCCAAGAGATAAGACCTCAATTGATCGACTTTTCCGCTGGTTTATAAACCGTCCAAAACTATTCGTGCTGTCACTAATTGTTTTTGTGATAGCGCTTTTTTCGGTTCTCTTGTCTCTGGGCTCTCCAACCGAGTGGGGCAACTAGCCGAGCTCGTATTCATAAGAAATTTTCCGAACGATGGCATAGGCTGAGGGCAGTCACATTCCTTGGAAACTCTTCCAAGGATCAAAAAGGAGTGATACCCGTGCCCGCGACATTGACGTCAAAGCATGATTCTGCCGGATGGCGAAATATACCGAAAACATCAAAACCAGTTGATCCAAAGCGAGTTGCAGAGCTACTAGCCCAAGAGTGGGCAATGTTCGAGGCAACTACCAAAGCTTCGGGTGAACATAACTTGAAAGCTAGCAAGGTGCTTCCGCTGGGAGTTACCTCAAGCTTTCAACACTGGGACCCATACCCCATTTCAATAGTCTCGGCTAAGGGCGCATACCTCACGGACGTAGATGGTCGAAAGCTTCTGGATATGTCCATGGGCTTTGGAGCCATGCTCGTTGGCCACCTAAACCCGAAGGTGATGCGAAAGGTAAAGAAGGCGATTCGTTCCACTGGCACGCTGTTTGTGACACCTTCTCCAACCGCCACAGACGTGGCCGAGAAATTCCAGCGACGTTTCAAGCTGGACATGCTCCGGTTCACAAACTCCGGAACCGAGTCGACGATGTATGCGATCAGGACCGCAAGAGCCGTCAAGAAGAAGAACGGTGTTATCAAGATTGAAGGTGGCTACCACGGTGGCTACGACCCGCTTCAGGTCTCTGTTAAGCCTCACCTGGATGATGCGGGACATGCTGAAGCACCAACCGCACAGGTTCCACCTGATGTTGAGGCTGGAGATGTCTGGGTCGTTCCTTATAACAACTTGGAGCGACTCGAAGAAATCATGAGGGACCACAGCGAGAAAATCGCTTGCTTTATGATCGAGCCGGTGATTGAGAACCTGTCAATTATCCTGCCGGACGAGGGTTACCTCAAAGCAGTCAGAGAACTCTGCGATGAATATGATGTCGCCCTGATTTTTGACGAAGTAAAGACTGGTTTGACCGCCGGTGTTGCAGGGGCTGCTGCCAGAATTGGTGTCACTCCCGATCTGATTACGCTTGCAAAGAGCATTGGTGGCGGTTTTCCATTGGCTGCCTTTGGCGGCAAGAGGGAATACATGGATGCTGTAGTCGACAATCGGATGGCTCACTTTGGAACCTATAACGGTAACCCCTTGGTGATGGCTGCGGCAGAGGCCGTTGATGAAATTTGCACACCGGAGGCACTGGCTTCTGCAGAAGCGATTAACAATGCAACGCTTGCGAAATTGGATGAGATTATTGTCAAGTATGACCTTCCGGCCCACACAATCGGGCTCGGAGTGAAGGGCGCATTGATTTGGTCACCGGAAGCAGTTAGAAATTATCGTGACTATAAAGCGACTGATTTCGAAACAGCTGAGCTTGCATGGCTCTGGGGTCTAAACCGAGGGGTTCTCACCCCTCCTGGTCTTGACGAGCAGTGGCTGGTCTCACTTGCCCACACTCAGAAGGATATGGACAAAATGGTTCGGAGCACCGAAGAGCTAGCCAAAGCTCTTCGCTCTTAGGCGCAGAATCGGAAGTGCCGGAAGCGGTCGCGACTGAAGATTCTCGAAACGCTCGGAACTAATTTCTTTCCTCACTTCGCCTGCTCGGCTTTGATGTCTGAAGTTGAGCTATTCAGGGACAAAAGTTGTTAGCGCGCTCATCTAACATTGGATGAATGAGCAACTTGAGCTTTAACTACCCAGAGGACCTTCCTGTCGTTGAAAAACGACCGGAGATACTTGCGGCACTTGAGGCAAACCAGGTTGTTATTTTGGCCGGCGCGACCGGATCTGGAAAGACCACTCAGCTTCCGAAGATGTGCCTGGAAATCGGCCGAAAGTCCATCGCTCATACACAACCAAGACGAATCGCCGCCAGGTCTGTTGCCGAGCGCATTGCCGAGGAGCTTGAGGTTGAATTGGGAGCGGTTGTTGGTTACCAAGTCAGATTCACTGATCAGTCCAGCAAGCAAACCAAGATCAAGGTCATGACTGACGGCATTTTGCTAAATGCACTGCAGCGAGATATTGAACTTCGCAGGTATGACACGATCATCATCGATGAGGCTCATGAGCGATCACTAAACATTGACTTTCTTTTGGGTTATCTAAAGCAACTTTTGCCAAAGCGTCCGGATCTAAAGCTCATAATCACCTCAGCCACAATCGATCCGGGTTCGTTTTCAAAACATTTCAACGATGCACCGATTATCGAAGTTAGCGGCAGAACCTATCCGATCGAAGTTCTCTATCGCGAGGTTGCCAGCGATGATTCTAGAAATTCGGATGTTGATGAGGATCTGCTTGCCAATGATTACCTCGACGGTGTGGTTCAGGCACTGGTCGAGCTTGCAGACAAGCCGCAGGGTGACACTCTGGTGTTTCTTTCTGGTGAGTCGGAGATTCGGGATGCTCAGGATGTCATCGCAGGCAAGATCTCCAGTGGATTGCTTCCAAAAACCACCGAGGTATTGCCGCTTTATGGGCGCCTTAGCTCTGCAGAACAGCACCGGGTCTTTGAGACTTCTAAGCAACCCGGGGTCACCAGAAGGGTGATTCTTGCAACCAACGTTGCCGAAACCAGCCTGACCATCCCAAACATCAAATACGTCATCGATTCTGGCACTGCCAGAATCTCACGCTATAGCCCGAAGGCTAAGGTCCAGCGACTGCCAATCGAAGCAATTTCTCAAGCCAGTGCGAATCAAAGGGCAGGCCGAGCAGGCCGAACAAGTGCCGGAACAGTCATCAGGCTCTATTCCAAAGAGGACTTTGACTCACGGCCTGAATTCACTGACCCTGAAATCCTCAGGACAAATCTTGCCGCGGTCATATTGCAGGCTGCCGCCAGCGGCCTCGGGGATATTCGCAAGTTTCCATTCTTGCAACCACCTGACGCAAGGGGTGTGAAAGACGGAGTTGGCCTTCTGAAGGAACTGGGTGGCATTACAGAAGAGGAATCAGGAGCCATAGCACTGACCGAAATTGGAAAACAGCTTTCTCAACTTCCAATCGAACCCCGTTTTGCCAGAATGCTAATCGCTTCTAAGAAGCCACGGTTGGTGCGCGAGGTCATGGCAATTGTTGCGGGCCTTACGATCCAGGACCCCAGAGAGCGCCCGCTTGAAAAACGCGAAGCGGCTGACCGTCTACATTCAAGGTTCAACGATGAGGCGAGCGACTTCTTGACGCTTCTAAATCTCTGGAATCACATCGAAGACCAACAGGCAAAGCTTTCATCTTCTGCCTTCAGAAGGCTCTGCAAGACAGAGTTTCTCAACTATATGCGCATCAGGGAGTGGCAGGATCTGGTTCGGCAGTTGAAGTCAGTTACGAAACCTCTGGGTCTGGTTGCTGCCGGGAGACAAAAAGATCCAGACGGTATTCACCGAGCGATTCTCGCTGGGCTACTGAGTCAGATCGGTATCCAGCAGGTGGTTGATAAACCTGTCGCGAAAAACGGGAAACCGGTTAGGCAGCCCAAGGTCTATCTGGGTGCAAATAACAAAAAATACTTTGTGTTTCCCGGTTCTGCCGTAGCTAAAAAGCAACCAGAGGCCATGATGAGTGCTGAACTTGTTGAAACCAGCAGGCTCTTTGCAAGGGTGAATGCCTCCATAGATCCTGCTTGGGCTGAAGAGCTCGCGGGGGATCTTTGCAAGAGAAGCGTCACCGAGCCGCACTGGGAGAAAAAACTAGGAGCTGTGATTGGCTTCGAGAAAGTCAACCTATTTGGGGTGCCGATTGTTCAAGGCAGAAAAGTCCAATACGCCAAGATAGACCCACTTTTCTGCCGCGAGCTGTTTATTAGGCACGCGCTTGTCTACGGCGAGTGGGATTCAAACCAGGTCTTTGATAAAAAGAACAAAGAGTTGCTTCAGGAAATGGAAGCAGATGCCGATAGGGCACGCTCTCCGCAATTGGCAGCAAACGAAGACGATGTCTTCAGGTTTTACAACAACCGAATTCCACTGGATGTTTTTTCCACCAGGTCATTCGAGGGCTGGTGGAAAAAGGTACGTCTGGATAGCCCTGACTTTATGACTATGACCAAGGCAGAGTTGCTTGGAGCGGACACTTCGGCAGCGAGCCTGGAAGATCACCCAGGATCGATGGTGGTTGATGGTCAAGAATTCAACCTGAGTTACATTTTTGATCCGGGAAGTCCCCACGATGGAGTGGTGGTGGAGATTCCAGTGACTCTGTTGGCGGGAGTAACTCAAGCTGGCTTTGAATGGCTGGTTCCTTCAATGAGGATGGAGTTGATCACCGAGCTGATTCGTGGACTACCAAAGCCAATCAGAAAACATGTGGTCCCAGCTAAAGATTTCGCGGCCAAAGTCCTTTCTTCACTTCCGGAAGAACCAAACGGTGAAATCACTTCTGCGGTTGCCCATGAACTCAAGCAACTTAGTGGGCTCAAGGTTCAAGAATCTGATTTCAATTTGGCCTCTCTTGCAACTTCACTTCAGGTGAGCTACAAAATTCTGGAGGCCGATGCAACCGAAATTGCCATTGGAACCGATCTTGCCAAATTGCAGCGAGAGCTTGCCGACCACGTCATCGCAGCTGTGTCAGAAGTGATTGAAATTGAAGGCGATTCAATTGAAGAAAGTGATCTGGATGCCTGGACCTTCGAGGATGTCCCAGTTCAGCTGGATGCTAGTCATGGCAAGAATAAGATCAGTGCCTTCCCTTCTTTAGTATGGAATGGGGCCACGAATCAGGTCGACCTCAAGCTTCTTTCATCCAGGGCTCAGCAGTTGTCCGAGCATCCAAGAGGCGTTGTCGAACTTGTGGTGAAAAGTATTCCAAGCCCCGTAAAGTACATTGATTCCCATCTAACCCAACCGGAAAAATTGGCGATAGCAAGCCTCGGCTACCAGGGAGTCGGCGGGTTTGTAACCGACGTGATTCGGGCAGCAGCAAATCAGCAGTTGGAAGAGTCTCACTCCGAGCAGCTTTTGACCAAGGCTGCTGAATTTGAAAAACTTAGAAATCTCGTTGAAGCAATTTCTATTGAGCTCGCCTTTGATGTCTCTAAAGTGCTGCTAAAGATTTCAAGGGCGGCCAGTGAGGCAAATAAGTCCATCTCTAACGCTAAGGCCATCGACTTCTTGACGGTCTTGGCAAGCGAGAAGCTGCACATCCAAGGCCTCACTTCCGGGAACATAGTTTCGGCCACTGGTTTGGCAAGGCTTTCCAGGCTCGAGGTCTATCTCAAGGCAGTGGCTTTGCGGGTCCAGAAACTGCAAGATAATCCGGAGCGAGATCGAATAAGTGCAATCGAATTGCGCAAGGCGGAAGACCTATTCGAAGCTGCCGGCGGCAAAATACCTTTACCCGAAAAAGCGCCAGAAAAACTAGTAGCCACCAGATGGTTGCTCGAGGAGTTCCGGGTCAGCCTATTTGCTCAAAACCTTGGCACCCAGGACGCAGTCTCTTTCAAGCGAATCCAAAAGTTGCTCAGTTAGTTCTGAGGGAATCCTAGGTTTAGGCCACCGTGGCTTGGGTCCAACCACCTGGAAGTAATTACTTTGGTTCTAGTGAAGAACCTAAAGCCTTCTTCGCCGTGTGCTCTGCTGTCACCAAACAGGGAGTTCTTCCAGCCGCCGAATGAGAAGTAAGCCACTGGTACTGGAATTGGGACATTGATTCCGATCATGCCTGCTTCGACTTCATTCTGGAATCTTCTAGCTGCGCCGCCGTCGTTGGTGAACACCGCCGTGCCATTGCCGAATTCACCGGAGTTAATAAGCTCCAGACCTTCTTCGTAGCTTGCTACTCGAATCACTGACAGAACAGGCCCAAAGATTTCTTCGGTGTAGGCGCGCGATGTCGTTGGCACCTGGTCTAGCAAGGTGGGCCCTAACCAGTAGCCGTCCTTGTCACCGTCAACTTCGATGTTCCGGCCATCAACAACTACCTTCGCGCCATCTTCCGAAGCAATTGCGATGTAGCCGGCAACTTTGTCGCGGTGCTCTTTGGTTACCAGTGGTCCCATGTCGCATGATCTTCTGCCGTCGCCAACTTTAATCTTCGCCATCCGCTCGGAAATTTTCTGGATCATCTCGTCGGCGATTGGTTCTACCGCAACAACCACAGAGATTGCCATGCACCTTTCACCGGCAGAGCCAAAGCCTGCGTTTACAGCGGAGTCTGCGACCAGATCGAGGTCAGCGTCCGGCAAGACCAGCATGTGGTTCTTTGCTCCACCTAATGCCTGCACCCGCTTGCCATTCTTGGCGCAGTTCTCATATATGTACTTGGCAATGGGAGTGGAGCCAACGAAGCTGATGGATTGGACAGCTTCGTGCTCAATCAACCCGTCTACGGCCTCTTTGTCTCCCTGAAGGACGTTGAACACGCCATCCGGAAGGCCCGCCTCGGTGAGCAGTCGGGCAATCCAAAGTGCGGCGCTCGGGTCTTTCTCGCTTGGCTTGAGAATCACAGCGTTACCAGCGGCCAGCGCAACCGGGAAGAACCACATCGGAACCATAGCGGGGAAGTTAAATGGGCTGATGATTCCAACCACGCCAAGGGGTTGTTTGGTCGAGTAAACATCAACGTTGGTTGATGCATTCTCAGAGTATTCGCCCTTCAGAAGATGCGGCATGCCGCAGGCAAATTCAACAACTTCTTGACCCCTGGTGATTTCTCCCAGAGCATCAGAGACAACCTTGCCGTGTTCTGCGGTGATGATCTCAGCAAGCTCGTGCTTCCGGTCATTCAGAAGTTCACGAAATCTGAAAATCACCTGCTGTCGTTTAGCAAGTGAAGAATCGCGCCAAGCCGGGAATGCCTTTGCTGCAGAATCAACTGCGGCAGCGATGTCAGCCTGATCGGCAAGCACCACGCTAGCGGTTTGCTTTCCAAGGGCAGGGTCAAAAACTGGAGCGAGTCTGCTCGAATTTGATGCGTGCTCCTGGCCGTTGACGTAATGGGAAATTGTCTTCATTTTTTTATCCTTTGGTGGCCTTGTTTAGCTGTCTGCTTTTGTAATTAGTCGAATAATCTCTGGTTCGTTTTCAGGGGTGATGGCCTCGAGTGCGTAGGAGGTAGGCCACATTTTGCCCTGGTCCAGATTCGCATGTTCACTGAATCCTAAAGTTGCAAACCTGACCTTGAATTTATCGGCGCTTTGGAAAAAAATCACGGTCTTGCCGTCTCTAGCCCAAGCCGGCATTCCGTACCAGGTTTTTGCTTCTAAGTTTGGGGAGTGAGAGAGAACAAGTGAGTGAATAGTGGTGGCCATTTCTCTATCGTTTTCTGGCATCTCGGCAATTTTGATCAGCAGCTCTTTTTCGGCGAGCTCTTTATTGTTTTGCATCTTGAGTTCTTTGGCTCTCTCGCGCATGGCTTTGCGTTCTTCGACGGTGAAACCATCAGTTTTAGCCTTTGAATCAGCCATGTCTATCTCCAAATAACCTTCTACGGACAACACTACCGCCAGACCGCGTATGAAAATCAGGAGGTGGATGGTTCTAATCGTCTTGAGAGTTGCCACCGGATACTCAGCTTTGTTCGCGGTAAATCCAGATGGCAGCTTCCAAAGTGACTTGACAAGATTTTGCAAAATATTGACGTGGAGAGCGGGAAGCTAGAAAGACACCGCAATCGCGCATAAGCTATTTCTAACCAAGAACTAAGGAGTTCTCATAATGGCAAAAGCCACAAAGGTAGCAAAAACCCAAGACCAGCAAATCGCCGGCCTGCGCAGATACAACATCGGTGCTGGTTTATTGCACCTAATCCAGGCGATTGGGTTCTCATTCGTTCTGACGATGCTCGACTATCAGATTCTTTTCCCAGTAAAGATTGAATATCCAACCGGCCCTCCAGGAGTAGCATCCCCAGCAGACGTAGTGGTGCTATTTGACATCAACATTGGAGCTGGAATCGTTGGCTTCTTGGCGCTTTCGGCACTGTTTCATTTCATCATCTCTTCACCGATGTTCTTTGAGAGATATAAGGGCGGCCTAAAGCTCAACCACAACTACTTCCGCTGGGTTGAGTATTCACTCAGCTCTTCAGTAATGATTTTCTGCATTGCTCTTCTAAACGGCATCACAGATATCGCCGCCCTGTCCGCAATCTTTGCTGTCAACGCCTCGATGATCTTGTTTGGTGCGCTGCAGGAAAAGTACGAGACGCCAGGAAATGGCAAGGGCTTGCCATTCATCTTCGGTTCAATGACTGGAATCGTTCCCTGGCTGATTCTGATTCTTTACATCTGGCAGCCGGGTGCAACAAATGCTTCTGACATCCCAGGATTTGTCTACGGCATCGTCGTGGCGCTGTTCTTGTTCTTCAACACCTTCGGTTTCAACCAGGCCTTCCAGTACAAGAAGATTGGTCCTTGGAAGGACTACCTATTTGGTGAGAAGACCTACATCACTCTGAGCCTTGTTGCTAAGACCGTGTTGGCTTGGCAGATCTTCTCCGGGGCGATCATCCCGGCCCTTGTTAGCTAGCGAGTAATTTCACGAATAATCCCCGTTGGCTTGTTGAAGCCAGCGGGGATTATTTGCGGACCCATGAATCTGGAGATTAGTTCGCGCGAGTTCCATATTTTGTCGGGTCGGCAATTACCTCTTGAAATACCAACTCAGAGGCTCCAATTGCAAGAGAATTAGCCCCGAGCTCATTTACGAAAACCTGCATGCCCTCAAGAACCGCTGGTATCGCATGCTTTTTGACTACGCGGTGGAAATAGTTCTGATCAAATCGGTACAAGAACCGAAGGAATCCTGCCAGCACGAAGACTTCAGGATTGAAGATGTTTGCCAAGTTTGCTGTTGCTATACCGAGGGCTTCGAGCTGTTTTCTTGCAAGTGCAGTTGAAGCTGGAGTTCGGTTATTGAGTAAGGCCTCTTCAAGTTCTTCGTCTGAGACATTCTTCAACCCCAGTACAACTTCTAGATCATCTCTGCGCACCAAGGCCTCAAGAGTCCCCGGAATTCCGGAGTAGTCGATGTCATTTCCTGAGCTAATTCTCATGTGGCCAAGCTCTGCCGCATAGCCCCGAAAACCTTTTAGCTCGGTGCCATTCATGAACACTCCGCCTCCGATGCCGGAAGTGCCGTGCATGTATACGACGTCAGTAGCGCCTTTGGCAGCCCCGTAGGCCATCTCGGCCTTGCAACCCAATGAGGCATCATTTGCAACAAACACTGGCATTGGCACTCGCTGGGTCAGCAGGTCGCGGATTGGGAACTCATACCATTGCAAATGAGGAGCCTGTCTTACGATGCCTGTCGAGGAGTTGATTTGGCCAGGAACAATGACACCAATTCCGAGAATTCGGTAGGAGGTGTCGCTGGCTTGAAGTTCTGCAACCAGGTTTTCTATTACGCGAACCATATCCCCGACTGCTTGGTGGGTATCGATCGGTTCGTTGTAAAGGAGCTTTTCGGAGCGCACTATGCTTCCGTCGAACGCAACGGCCTTGACCTCTAGATAGTCGACCTCAGGGTGAACGGAAATTGCGAGAACCTCTTTAGAGGCTTCCACACCCATGCTGGGTCGGCCAACGCGATCAATTTGTTCGGATCCAGTTTCGAAGGCAAACCCTAAATCAACCAAGGCGGTTACCAGCTTCGCAACTGTAGATCGACTCAGGCCGGTAATGCTGCAAATTTCAGAACGGGTAATCGCTCGGTGCCCGTGTATCAAACCAAGGACAGTTGACAGACTCGACTGCCCGGGGGCTCGAGCCTCAAACATCGGGGTAGTTTTGGAGGGCATTTATCCGCTCAATACTTTCAGCTAGTTTGTTTCTCAAGTCTACAAACAAGATCTTCATTTCAATAGCCCTGCGAACTAATGTTTTCATGCATTTTGTCTAGTCACACTACAAAAAAAGCCTCCTATCTGGCTATAAGAGCAGCAGCAATTGCCAAAAAGTGGATTAAAGCTGCTCTAATAACGGAATTGTTACCGAATCTTGATAAAAAGAGGTATTTTCTATTTGTTTCATGTGCGAACATTTACCCACCTACTTCTGCCGACTTGGCTCAAGCCGGGATACGAACCACTAATTAGAAAATAAGAGGAAAAATGAAGAAATTCAAAATTGCTTCTCTAGCTGCAGTTGCAGCAGCATCTTTGGTGCTGGCTGGTTGTGCAGCAGACACCGCAACCGAGGAGACCTCCGCGGCTCCTGCTGCTGGGGAGACCGTAGCTGAAGTGCTTCGCGCTTGCGTTATCCTTCCAGATGCTGACGCCGGAACTCGTTGGGAGCCGGGCGACCGTCCAGCGCTTGAGACCGGACTAACCGCTGCTGGTTTCGAGGCTGACATCCAGAACGCGCAGTCAGACACCGCAAAGTACGCAACCATTGCTGACGCTCAGCTAACCAAGGGTTGCAACGTAATGCTTCTAGTTGACTACCAGGGTGCCGGTGCAGCAGTTGCTGAAAAGGCAAAGGCTGCTGGAGTTCCAGTTATCGCCTATGACCGTCCAATCCCTGGAGCGGATTACTACGTATCATTTGACAACTTCACTGTTGGTGCCCTTCAGGGACAGATGATCGTTGATGGACTTAAAGCTGCTGGAAAAGACCCAGCAACCGCGAGCATCATTTACTCATCGGGTGACCCATCAGACGGTAACGCAGCAATGTTCTTCGATGGTGCCAAGAGCATTCTTGACGCCGCTGGAGCATCAGCAGCGTTCACCATGGAGGGAACTTGGGATGGCGCAAAGGCTGGAACCTTGTTCGAGCAGGCTTTCACCGCAGTTGGTGGAGATGTTGACGCAGTTCTAGCTCCAAATGACAACAACGCAGCTTCCATCATTTCGATTCTGGACAAGAACGGCCTAACCGTTCCAGTCTCAGGTCAGGATGCATCAACAGCTGGTCTTCAGAACGTTCTTCTTGGCAAGCAGTACGGAACGGTTTACAAGCCATTCCAGCTTCAGGTTGCAGCTGCTCTAGAGGTAATCAGTGCAATTCTTGCGGGCGAGACTGTTGCAGCCAACAAGACTCTTGACGATGGAACCCCGTTCATTGCTATCGATCCAATCATCACAACTGCTGAGTTGGTCAAGGACGTCGTAGCCGACGGCCAGGCCACCGCAGCAGATCTTTGCACCCCAGAGGTGGCAGCAGCTTGTGCCACCTACGGCGTAGAGTAATTAGAAAATAGTCACCAGCTCATCCCCGGGCGGTTTCCGTCCGGGGATGAGCTTCTAATAAGAGCAAGAGGCCCCACAATGACGCAGGCACTCGTTCAGCTCAAGAACGTAAAAAAGAGTTTTGGTCCAGTAGACGTCCTTAAGGGCGTTGACCTAGAAGTTTTTGCAGGAAAAGTAACGGCCCTTGTCGGAGACAACGGAGCTGGAAAGTCAACTCTCATCAAGGGTCTGGCTGGAGTGCAGCCCTATGACGCGGGAGAAGTTAGATTTGATGGAGAGCTGCAGGAGCTTCACTCGCCTCGGCAAGCATCGGCTCTGGGTATTGAAGTCGTTTATCAAGATCTAGCGCTCTGTGAAAATCTTGATATCGTTCAAAATATGTTTTTGGGTCGTGAGACCCTCAAGTCTGGAACTCTAAGCGAAGCGGAAATGGAAGCCGCTGCCGCAAGAGCCCTGCAGTCACTTTCAGTAAAGACCGTTAGATCTGTCAGGCAGACAGTCTCTTCGCTATCAGGTGGTCAACGCCAAACCGTGGCGATCGCAAGAACCGTCTTGCGCGATGCGAAGCTAGTGATTCTCGACGAGCCAACAGCCGCTCTCGGTGTCGCTCAAACTGAACAGGTTTTGAACTTGGTCCGCCGCTTGGCAGATCAGGGTTATGGCGTTCTGATGATCAGCCACAATCTTTACGATGTCTTCAAAGTGGCGGACGACATTGCCGTGCTGTACCTGGGAAACATGGTGGCTCAGCTTGAAACGTCAAAGACCACAAGCAATGAGGTCATCGGTTACATCACCGGCATTGCAACAGATCTCAAGGAGGGCTAATCGTGGCTGAAAAAGTAACATTGCAAACCGGCCACGAGGGTGGAGTGAAAGGTCAGGTTTCGGCCTATTTTTCCAGGCTCAAAGGTGGCGACATGGGCGCACTGCCAGCGATGGCTGCGGTCATCGTTTTGTTGGCACTATTCGCTAATCTTTCGCCTTATTTCCTCACCGAGATAAACATCGCCAACCTATTTGTTCAGTCAGCAGTGCTGATGGTTACCGCAATGGCTTTAGTGTTTGTTCTTTTGCTTGGGGAAATTGACCTCAGTGCCGGTGTCACCGCGGCAACTGGTATGGCTCTTTTTGTGAAGCTAACCAACACTGGCTGGGATTGGCCAGTCGCGCTCGCGCTTGGGTTCTTGGTTGGGCTTGTAACTGGCTGGGTGCTAGGTATGTTCGTCGCCAAGATCGGTGTGCCGTCTTTTGTTATTTCATTGGCTTTCTATCTTGGTTTTCCGGGCGTGATGTTGATCATCTTGGGTTCCGGTGGAATTCTTCGGCTAGAGGTCGCGCCCATCAAAGCGATTATGAACGTTAACCTTCCAGTTTGGGGCGGTTGGGCCGTTCTTGCGGTCACTGTCTTAGTCGCGCTTGCACTATCAGTTTGGGATAGGTCGCGTAGGCTCAATGTCGACCTCCCGGTTCGACCAATGATTTTCTTGGTTGCCAAAATTGCGGCTTACTTACTAGTGGGTGGCGGGATAGTTTTCTTGCTGAACTTGCCGCGGAGCTTGGTGGCAACTAATCCGATTCAAGGCGTTCCAATTGTTGTGCCGATAGTGCTTGTCCTCATGTTTGTGGGAACATTCGTATTGAACAGAACGAGCTTTGGTCGATATTTGTATGCGGTGGGCGGGAACCCGGAGGCTGCAAGGCGCGCAGGAATCAATGTTGCTCGCATTCGCATTTACGCCTTTATGATCACATCGACACTCGCCACAATGGGTGGCCTAATGCACATAAGCCGGGTCGGCGCTGTTGAAGCGGCTGCCGGAAAAATTATTGTTCTCTCAGCTGTTGCGGCAGCTGTGGTGGGTGGCGTGAGCCTCTTTGGCGGTCGAGGAAAACTCTTCAATGCCGCTATCGGTGCCGTCGTAATTTCGATAATCGATAATGGCCTGGGCCTCATGGGCTTCCCTGCTGGGGTGAGCTTCATCGTGACCGGAGTGGTGCTTGCACTTGCTGCAACCGTGGATGCTTTAGCTAGGAAACGAGCTCCGGGGATGCGAATCTAATAACCAAAAGTCCCTTTTGATTAGGCAGCTCGACCAAGTAGGTTTCAATTTGGTTAAAACACTTCGCTTATTGCTAGAAACCAGTCTCGGTTAAGAATTTTTTGATTAGCCTTAACCAATGAATACCTCCGTAGCGCCGCGCAGCTTAGATGAGCTGACAAAATTCAAGCGTTTACTTTTGGTTCCCTTCGATCATCTAAATGCTGACCGCGGAGTTCTAAAAAACGCTGATCCGGCAACGGATATCGTGCTGCTTGTTCAGAGCGAGCGAATGATCACCGGTCGCTCTTTTCACAAGGAGCGACTATTTTTCCTGATCTCTTCTGCCAAGCACTTCGCGATGGAGCTTGAAAAGTCTGGTTTCACTGTTTTGTTTATTGAAGCCGAGACCACAACTGCGGGAATTGCTGAGGCCCGAGAGTCCATTGGCGAATTACCGGTTGTGTGTGCGGAGCCTTCTTCTTTTATGCAGCGGTCACAGCTTGCCAAGCTCGGGGTTGAGTTTATTGAAAACGACTTTTTCCTCACTCCACGAGAGCTCTTTGCCGACTGGGCCGGCAGCCAAAAGACATTCGTAATGGAGAACTTCTACCGGCTGCAGCGAAAGCGCCTTGGACTATTGATGGAGGGCGATAAACCTTCCGGGGGTCAGTGGAATTTTGATCACGATAATCGTTTACCCCCGCCTAAGAACTACACATGGCCCGAACGCCTTGAGCACCAAAGAGACGAACTGGACCTTGAGGTTATAGAAGAGCTGGGCCATGAACCTTCCAGCACCTGGGCCACCACCAGGGCCGGTGCTCTCAAGCAACTCGAACACTTCTTGGACAATCACTTGCCCGGCTTTGGTCCATACGAAGATGCCGTCAGTAAAGACGACTGGTCTTTGCATCATTCACTGCTAAGTCCATATTTGAACAACGGTTTGCTTCACGCATCCGAGGTGGTGGCAGCAGTCATTGACCGCTACGAACAGGGCTTGGCGCCTATTGGCTCAGTTGAAGCATTCGTGAGGCAGGTAATTGGTTGGCGCGAATACATAAACGGTATGTATTGGTTCTTGGGTGAGGATTACCGTGAGCTCAACGGTCTGCAGGCGACACGAAAACTGCTTCCGCTATTCACTGATTCGGCCAAGACCCAGATGGCCTGCGTTAAATCAGCTGTTCAAGACGTTGAAAAAAGAGCTTGGACCCACCACATTCCAAGGCTCATGATTCTCAGTAACTTGGCCCTTGTCACTGGCACAAACCCTCAGCAGTTTCTGGAGTGGATGCGAACCCAGTTCATTGATGCCACAGAGTGGGTGATGGTGCCAAACATCATCGGCATGGGGGTCCATGCCGATTCTGGCCGGCTTATGACAAAGCCCTACGCTGCAGGTGGTGCATACATCAACCGCATGACGGAACACTGCAAGGGGTGTGTCTATGATCCCAAGAAACGCGCTGGTGAGAATGCCTGTCCATTCACTACTTTGTACTGGGACTTCCTTGATCGGCACAGCGAAGAATTCAAGAAAAACCATCGCATGAGCCAACAGGTTAATGGTCTAACTCGCCTGTCTGATCTTCCAGAGTTAAGAGACAGGGCAAAGCAGGTCTTGGAAGGATTAAGCGAGGGCACGGTTTAGCTAGGTACCCTTTTACAAAGTGAGGACTCATGGGAAAGAAGCTTGAAACAGAATCCGTCTGGGATTACCCAAGACCTCCTCGATTAGAAATTGTGTCCCAGCACATATCTGTCAGCCATGCCGGTCAGCAGTTGGTTTCAACCAACGGTGCAGTAAGGGTCCTAGAAACATCCCATCCGCCCACTTACTACCTGCCGATAGTTGACTTTGCAGCTGGAATTTTGGTACCAAATGGTAAGCAGACCTATTGCGAGTTCAAGGGTGCCGCAAGTTATTTTGACTTGCAGGTTGGTGGAGCTGTCATCACAGCAGCGGCTTGGACCTACAAAAACCCAACCAAGGGGTTTGAAAACCTTCTTGGCAAAGTAGCCATTTATGCATCGGCAGTAGACCAGTGCAAGGTCGGCGACGAAGTTGTAATGGCACAAGAGGGCGATTTTTATGGTGGTTGGATTACTTCGAATATCACCGGCCCCTTCAAGGGAGCACCTGGAACCATGGGTTGGTGAAAACCAGCTCTTTTTGCGTTTAGAAGTCCGAACTGGTTTCTTAGCCAGCAACAAGCTTGATTAAGAACTGCCCGGCACCAGCAGTGATGTCGGTTCTGAAATTTGTTCCAGGCGAGAGCCTTGCAAGTCTGTCTAGAAGCCATTCAGAGGCTTCTTGAGCCTCTTGGTCCGTGGCACATCTACCAACGGCTTCGCGGCCGCCTTTTTTGGCTAGGCGCTCTACTGTTTCAAATATCGGTGCTGGGTCAAATACAAGGTGGTCCTTGGACCAGGGAACGACAGGAGAAATCTTGCCACGCATTGTGTTGCAGTCTCTGTGAGCAAGGCGTTCAACAGTTGCAACACCTTTTTTGGCTTTTGACGCAGAGTAGCTATCTGCACTTGGACCGCGGTCTGAATTCACTGAGGCGTCTGGATCAACCTTGGTATCACAGAGCCAACAAATCCAGTTGTCTTGCTCGCCTATTTGATTCAAATCGCTCATTATTACCTGCCTCCCTATGAACTGTAGTGAGGTTTTGGTTGATTCCTCGCCGAAATTTATTTGAGCTCCTCTGGTTGACTTGTCTTACTTGCCCCAGCTTGAGGGCAGTAAGGGTTGGAGGTTGGTTTATGGCTGCGATGCCGATGTTTCCATTGGGCTTAGTGCTGTTTCCCAGCATGCCACTTGATTTGCGGATTTTTGAAGAGCGGTATCTGAAGTTGCTTGGGGACCTTATGACTTCAGACAAGCCGGAGTTCGGTGTTGTTCATAACGGCCGCGGTGATGACCAGTCTGGCTCTGAAGATCTACTGATGGTCGGAACAATTGCCAGTGTCACAGACATTGGAACAACAGAAGAGTTTTATGGGCTTGAATCAATTGGAACCCAGCGCTTTTTCGTGAATGCGTGGTTGCCCGATGACCCTTATCCACTCGCGGATGTGGATTTTCTGCCAGAGCTTACCTGGGATAAGGGGCTTGAGGGCTTGAAAGACGAGCTGGAACAGAGCGTTAGAAAGCTTCTGGCTTTCGCGAGTGAGTTTGCAGATTTGCAATATGGTCCAGACATAGACATCAGTGATGACCCGATAGAAGCCTGCTGGCAGCTAGCAGGCGTCCTTCCGGTTGGTTATCTTGATCAAATGGACATGCTCAAATCCGAGAGCGCCGAGGAACTATTGATTCAAACCAGGCAAATTACTCTGGGAGCTGAGCAGGGCCTGTTGGAGCTGATCAGGCAGCAAAGTGAGTCGGGGCCTGAATAAAGGGGGATCTCCTAGATTTCAGGGCGCGCCTGCAACCCGGCAAGATTTAGAATTTCAGGTCAGGCCAGCTTTTGAGTGAATGTAAATCTGGTTGAGTTAGGATTTTAGAAAGTCGAGTTCGGTGAGGTTCAGTTGGAAAAGCTAAAGAGGCTGTTGGCAAAAATGCCACACCCAGTCCGCTGGGCCTTGGCAATGCTCGTGGGCTTCGCACTGCTACTAGTTGGTTTGATAATGCTTGTGACACCGGGACCCGGACTACTCCTGATCTTCTTTGGCCTTTCGATCCTGGCACTAGAGCTCGAGTGGGCCAGAGAAATCAACAAGCAGGGTGTGCAGGGGCTTGAAAAACTGGTGGCCAAGATCAAGTCTTGGTTCAAAAAGCTCAAGAAAGACAAGTAGCGATTGCAATTGCTATCTGGGTTGCCCTTGGAGTCGTCTTCACGTTGCTCACTTTTAGATGGGTAAAAAAGTCCTAATTAGCTGGCAAGCGGCAGAAGTGGACACTTCCGTTCTCGAGTCTTATTTTAGAGAGGGAGGTTTTTGATGAAGATTGCTGTCGCCGGTGGGACTGGACTAGTGGGTAAGTTTGCCGTCACGGCTGCCGAAAATCGAGGACACGAAGTTGTCTCGATTTCCCGAAGAAATGGCATTGATTTAACCTCTGGCGAGGGCTTGGTGGAGGCTCTGGGTGGCGTGGATGTGGTCATCGATGTAACCAACAAAACTACGCTGAGCGCCAAAGCTGCGCGAAAATTCTTTTCAACTGTCACAAACAACATCCTGAGCGCAGAGGCGCAGACCGGGGTGAAACACCACGTGGCTTTATCGATCGTCGGTATCGATGAGATTGACGGTGGTTACTATGCGGGGAAGCTCGAACAAGAGCGAACCATCCAAAAAGGAACAATCCCCTACACAATTGCCAGGTCCTCCCAATTTCATGAGTTCGTGACCCAGCAACTGCAAAGTATGCCTGGACCGATTGCGCTTCTTCCAAAATGCCTTATGCGACCAGTGGCAGCAAGGGAAGTTGGGCAACACCTAGTGGATATCGCAGAAGGAAAACCACTTAAGTGCGCAACGGATTTGGTTGGTCCAAGAAATGAAGTTTTAGCTGATCTGGCTCGAAGGCAGATCGCTTTCGACGGCTTGAAGAAGTTGGTTCTCGAGTTTCCGCTTCCGGGGGTTTTTGGAAGAGGCATGGCTTCAGGCGATTTGCGCGGAAAGGGCGAAACGATTGTGGGAAAAACCACTTTTGATGACTGGCTAGAAAGTCCTGATCATCAAAATCCCCCACAATAACTTCAAGTCAGACCTTGCTTGGCTCTGTCAATTGCACATACAACTGCACAAGCAGCAAAAACTCCCTCAATAAACGCCCCTACTGAGGCTCTAAATCAAGGGAGTTGCTGGCGGAGAATAGGGGATTCGAACGCCCCTCGTGGAACTCAAGATGCCTCGTAGCCTCACTTGGACACGAGTGGCGCCGAAAACCACTCGAGAAAACTAATCGAGTTTTAGCGCCCAGGTTCAGTTAGCTAGATTCTTATGGATCGCCGCAGTCTTCGAGCCACGTGAAGGCTTGGCCGCTCAACAGCCCAGTGAAAGAGCTCCCCCGCTAGAAGAGCCAACACCACGGCAAGTGGTGCGACGGCAAACCAGTCTTTAATCGAGCCCGTTAGGTTCACCACCCAAAAGCCCACCAGGGTAACGACCGGCGCATGAACGAGATAGATGCTGTACGAACGAGACCCGAGATACTGAAATGGACGGGTCTCTAATAGCTTCTTGAATGAGGAGTCGCCAAGAACTCCGAAGCCGAGAGCAATCGCACCAACTAATCCAAGAAGCAATTCGATGCCTCCCGATGCCAGTGGGCTTGAAGTTCCGCGCAGCATCCAAGGCGTCGTAAAGGCGAGTACGGAGAAAACAATGAGCCCGTCCGCGACCCATCGACTCGCACGAATCTTGGAAACTGCAAGCCAAGCACCTGCAGCAAAATACATCAGGAATTGAAGGTACTGCCGAATTTCTGGGTCGAGGTCGAGCAAAAAAACAACTGCAGCAAACAGGACAAGAAACACAACGGGCCGTTTGCTTCCCAGCACGAAAACGAAAAGGAGGATTGACGCCACGATCTCGATTTTCATCGACCACAGTGACGAATTTAGCCAGTTGCTGTAAAGGTCTGAGTAGTTTATGAGAACCGCCGACTCAACGAGCAAGGTGTTCAGCTGCTCGCTGTCGGTGAGAACTCCTTCGGCGGTTACGGTCTGGTAGTTCCCCAGAAGCCACCAGCTGATACCTGGAGGGACTCTGTCTGGTCTGGCGAATGTCAGTAGCAGCGCAAATACTATTGAGCCCCAGATCGGCAGATAGAGACGGGTCAGTCGAGACACGAAGTAGGACACGCTCAGCGATGTGAAGCCCGGAAAGGCTCTGACTAAAACGATTCCACTGAGCATGAAGAACACCAAAACCGCCTCGGTTCCGGCGAAGAAAATGTGCAGTGGCGTGTAATAGACGATGGCTTTCCAGTCATCAGACGGATAGGCCTCGAAGGTCAGCAGAGCATTCGCGAACCAGTTGTCAACCAGCAGTAAATGATGCAGGATCACTACAACCGCGGCTAGGCCTCGAAGTCCATCGAGTGCTCTGATCCGTTCGGTCGCCATGTTCTTCTTACTCGCTAAGCCGCAGAGATTTCGATTATGAAGCCCGACTCAGGTGCAATCAATGGCGCAACTAGACCAACGTTCGCAAGAGCTGATCCCGACATGGTTACGCCCTGAGTCCACGGCTGAAGTTTGGCATGATGGGGAACGCCGGTTGGGAAAGCAGCCCTGACATGGTAGAGACGGCCAAGATCCAGGCCAGGAATGACGAAAGAAGGAGCAGTTGACGCATCTATAGTGCGCTCTGCTACGTAGGCGAGGATGGCCGCCGATCTGTCGTGTGCAATGACGCCACTGATAAATAAAGCATCGTCTGGCTGAGCAAATCTCACATAGCGACCACTGTGCATGAATTCGCGATTGCGTTTGTAGTAATCAGCCCATTGCTTGAGCTGAGTGCGCTCCTCAGTGGTTGCCTGGGTGACGTCCCACTCGATTCCAGCGTGACCAAAAAGTGCAGTGATGCCCCTGAAGTTCAAATGGAGGGATCGAGCGGTCTGGTGAGAGGTAAAAGAACTAATGTGCGTGCCAAGCATTTCCGGGGGAATTGCCATTTGGGTGTACCTCTGAATCTGCTGGCGCTCCAATGCCTCCGTCATATCAGATGTCCAGAAACGCTGTGCGTGCTGAACCATACCTAGATCGATTCGTCCTCCGCCAGATGAGCAGGATTCGATTTCAAGACCTGGGAAGCGCTCTCTCAGCAAGTCGAACATGCGGTAAATTGCCTTGGTTTGCGAAATTACAGAGGGCCTGTTTTGGTGTGCTGGATCGACCAGAATTCTATTGTGGTCCCACTTTATGTATGCAATGTTGTGGTCCTTGAGCACCTTACTTACGCTTTCGAGAATGAAGTCGAAAGCCTCCTGATTGGTGAAGTCAAGAACCTGCTGATTTCTTCCCTCAGGCGGCACTCGGTCGCCAACGTGCAAGATCCAGTCTGGATGCGCGCGATAGAGGTCTGAGTCCGCATTGACCATTTCGCCCTCAAACCAAAGTCCGAAATCCATGCCGAGTGAGTTGACCTTTTCGATGAATGGATTCAGCCCCTCCGGCCAAGCTTCGGATGAAACAAACCAATCACCTAGGCCCCTCTTGTCGTCGCGCCGTGCTCCAAACCAACCGTCATCGAGCACCAAGCGCTCAACACCAATTTCGGCGGCAATTTCGGCAAGTTGGTCCAACTTTTCTCGTCGGTGGTCAAAGTACACCGCCTCCCAAACATTTAGAGTTAGAGGTCGCGGGCGAATCTTTGTTGGGTGGTCTTGACGAGCGCGAATCCACTCGTGGAAAACGGAAGTTATGCCATCAAGCCCCTCCGATGAGTAGCCGGCAAGGGCGGTAGGCGCCTCGAAGCTTTCTCCGTGGCCCAGAATTATCTCTCCGGGGAGCAACAGAGTGCCGGCCATGATCGAAGTGGCTCCTGTGGGGGTCTTCTCTATGCCGTATTTAGGGTTGCCGCTGAACTCGATTCCCAGCGCCCAAACCTCACCAGTTTGAAAATCGGTATTGCGGGTCATTGCAAACTTTGCCACCGAGTGGTCGAAACCAGGCCGCCCCTCGCGCCCCTCGCGGAGCCATAATCCAAATTGAATGTCTCGGCGTTGAGGCTGACGCTCTTTACCCCATTTCCCACCGAAGTCCATGGACTCAACCGCGCGGACTGGAAGCGGGAGCCAGCAATCGAAATCGTTTATGACTAAGTCGCCCTCACCAAGGTTTGTTACCTTCTGGGCAACTCGAAACAGGCCTTGACCGACCGAGACAAACTCAGAGCGAATCTCTAGCTGAGTACTCTCGTCATTGCCAACGACCAAAATTCTTTCCTCAGTCTGAGAAAACTCGACAACGGCAAATTTTGGGCTGAAATCTAAGCCTGCTCGATGGGCGATAAGCGATGGGCGTCCGGTGTGTCCCCGCGAATTTTCGCGCCACAGCCCGAAGGGCCCGGGGATGTCAGAGTCATTCTCAGCTCTGACTTGTCCCAGCCAACTTGGGTCAAATTGCTCGTCGGGAGATAGTTTCGCCCCCCAGTGCAATACCTGCACGGATCCAAAGTGGTTTGCTAGAACTAATTGATTGTTGCCTGAGGCAATTGAAAGATATTTTGAGGTCATTTTTTACGTCTCTTCAGAGGCTTTTCATAAACAGAGATGCCCTGGGTCGGAGAATTTCTCCGACCCAGGGTCAGTCTGGTTGTTACTAGTTGAACAGAGCTAGAACCTGCTCGTTCACCGAGGACAACGATGAGGCTGGAGCGTTGCCAGCCATGATGTTATCCATCGCTGGTGATAGAAGCTCAGAAACCTGAGACTTCTTGTCAGCGATTGGGAAGAGGAACGTGGTTCCGTTTTCGATGTGGACATAGAACGGGTCAACATTGATACCGAGGTCACCCATCGCAGCAACAGCCTTCTCAGTTGAGGAAGGAATTGCTGGGAAAACGACGGCGTAGCTTGCGACTACATCCTGGCAGTCAGTGGTTCCCATGTATTTGACCCACTGCCACGCCTCGTTGGGGTGGTCGGTACCCGCGAAGATGTTGTCGGCTAGACCGTTGTACATCGAAGCGCGCTCACCTGTTGGGCCAATTGGGGTAGGAACTAGGGTCGGAGTGAAGTTCTCGTTACCCTGGCTGAAGATGTAACCGGTCATCCATGAACCGTTTGAGGCCATAGCAGTCTTACCGGCAATCAACTGGTCAGCCCAACCGACACCTTGCTGGATGTCAAGAGAAGGCATGTAGCCCTTCTCGACTAGTGAGTACCACCAGTCGATGGTCTCGTGTAGACGAGGGTCATCGTAGTTGTAGGTGTTGCTCCAAGGGCCCTCGTTAGCCGACCAGCCGTTTGCAGCTGCAAGGAATGACCATTGGGTCTGTCCGTCGCCACCGCCAGAACCTTCCATCCAGATGCCGTAGACGTCGACGCTGTTCTTGTCGAAGCCTGGCTCGTCACCGCGGACACCATTAGTGTCAACAGTTAGTCGAGCGATGACATCTTCATAAGTGCCACCATCCGCTGGGTTCCAGGTTAGGTTGCTGATGTCTGCGGTGGTTAGACCAGCTGCAGTGAGCATGTCTTCATTTGCAAACAGCGCGATCGTGTCGAAGTCCTTCGGCAGACCGAAGCGCTCGCCTGCAGGGTTAGTCCACAGGTCTGCAAGACCAGGGTGGTACTGGTTTACGTCAAAACCATCAGCGTTGACGAAGCTATCGATAGCTAGCACCTGGCCGTTGGAAACGAACTCTGGGTAGAACGCGAGGTGTGATGTGAAGACATCGTAGCCATCCCCAGTGATGAAGCCGTTGCGAACCTTGGCCCAATAGTCATCCCAACCAATTTGCTCAATGTTCACGCCGATACCGGTTTCAGCGGTAAAGGCAGCAGCACACTCCTGGTAAGCGGGTAGCTGGTTAGAGTCCCAAAGGCCGTACTCCAGCACAACTCCAGAAGCGGCTTCTCCTGAGCCTGCGGACTCAGTTGAATCCGTAGTTCCGCTCGCGCAAGCCGACAAGAACAGCGGCATTACCGCTATACCCGCAAGGCCGGCGAGACGCGATTTCTTTGAAATAGGCATTCTCATTTCCTTTCGTTTTGCCCAGAGGGCAAGCTCCGGCGTCAACCTTTGACGCCGGAATTCTGAATTGAACCAACTATCTTTCGACCGAAGAGAATCATTAGAAGCAGCATTGGAAGCGCGGCTATCAGTGAACCGGCCATTAGCCCAGCCCAGTCAGGACTTCCCTGGGGGGTTTGGCTTCTGAAGACGCCGAGCGCAACAGTGAGTGTCTTCGACTCCTCAGCTCCAGCGCCAATGTAGAAAGGCCAAAGATAGTCATTCCAGATGGCTATGTATTGCAAGACAAAGACCGTCATCACCTGCGCACTTGCGAGGGGAACCACAATCTGAAAGAAGATTCGAACGTGGTTGGCGCCGTCAATAATCGCCGCCTCCACGATCGACATGTTGGTTCCAAGGAAGACCTGGCGCAAAAAGAAGACGGCGAATGGAGCCATCAGCATGTGGGGCAGCATTACTCCCGCGAGTGTGTTGAGCAGACCAAGCTCCCTCGCCAGCAGGTAGTTGGGGAGCACGAGGAAAATCCCAGGAACTGTCAATGCGAACAAGAAGACGAAGAAGATTGCGTCCCTGCCCCGCCAGCGCAAAACTCCAAACGCATATGCGGCTGCCGCGCTGAAGAAAACCTGCGAAATGGTCGCTCCGGTGGTTGAGATTGCAGAGTTAGCGAAGTACTGGAAGAAGTTGAGTGATTGTCCTGAGCCACCCTCAGCAATTGCCTCTGCTGAAGATGCCAGTCCAAGCACGCGGTTCAAGGCACCGAGCGTGAAGTCCACGGGGGCCAGCGACAGTGGGTCAGAGGGCAGACTGCGTGTGGTGGACAGCGCAGTTCGAATCATGAACCAGATAGGGAAAATCGTGAGCAAAACAAAAGTTGTTAGTGCCACATACGCCACTGCTCTGGCTGACTTGGACGTGTTCTGCAGCTCATCTCGAGCCTCTTTGCTTGCGCCTCTCCGATTCAAAATTGTCATAGCCCCTACCTGCTCAAATCAGATTCGTTGCCACGGAGAAGTCGCATCTGGACGATAGCCACCGTGATGAGGATCAGCATCAGAAGAATGGATATCGCGGAGGCGTAGCCGAACTGGTAGCTATTCCATGCACGCTCGGTGATCAGGATGCTGAAGGTTCGAGTGACGTTGATCGGACCTCCACCGGTCGTCACCGCAATGGTCTCGAAGATTTGGAATGAGCCGGTGACGGTCAGTACCAAGATGAATGCCATCACGGGTCGCAATAGCGGCAGAGTAATGCCGAAGAATGTGCGGATTTCTCCAGCCCCGTCAACCTGAGCGGCCTCATACACATCCTTTGGAATGGTCTGGAGGCCAGCGAAGATGAGTAGGGCTGTGTAGCCGAGGTGGCGCCAGACATTGATCATTGCGATTGTCGGCATGGCGGTGTCTTCGCCAAAGAACGGCATCCGGTCAAGGCTGATGAGGTCGATGAGTGCGTTCACATAACCGAGGTTGAAGTCAAGAAGCCAGTACCAGACCAGCGCGACAATTACATTCGAAATGAGAAACGGGACCAGCAAGACGCCACGAATGAGCACTGACCTCGTGAAGCGGTGCATTAAAACCGCCAGAATTAGAGCAAAGACCGTCTGAAATCCGATGTTTATGGCCACGTATTGCAATGTCACCCATAGTGCATTCCAAACAAGTGGATCTTGTAGCGCTCTCTCGTAGTTGTCTAAGCCGATGAACTTTGGGTCTTGAAAGACGTTGTACTCGGTAAAGCTCAGGTAAACACCTCTCAAGCCGGGCGCCAAAACGAAAATTGAAAGGCCCAGAATTGCCGGAAACATAAAGAGAAGAGCCGGCGCAAAGTCAGTTTTTCTGCGTTTTCTCTGCCTCAGTGCAGCGGCTTTTTGGCTCAAGAGCAATCCTTCCGAATGGTTATTTGTCCTAACATAAGTTGACTATTTGTCCTAACATAAGTTGACAAATGAAAGTTTTCGAACATTTTCGTAAAAATGTAATCAAATTGATACAAAAGAAAATAATGTAAACGGGGCCAAATGCAAGAAAATTGGTCGAGCTGTCACCATCGGCAAGCTACGTCGGCGAGGCCAGTTGGCATGGACCAATCCCTGGTATCCCCAGCTATACTGTTCCCTTCTGCTGGCGAGTCAAGATCTGGTCAGAGCAATCCGAAGGGGAAGTGCCCGAGAGTAACCTCTCTCAGAATATGTAATAACATTAAATGAAACGGAGTTTGGAAATAAATGACAACCGAAAATGCTAGCCGCGTGTTTGATCTGATCACCATGGGCAGAATAGGCGTTGACATTTATCCAAATCAGGTCGGAATCGGGCTTGAGCAAGTTGAAAGTTTCGGAAAGTACCTTGGGGGATCGCCGACAAACGTGGCAGTCTCTGCCGCAAGGCATGGCCTCAGCTCAGCGGTGATTACCGGTGTAGGAAACGATCCGTTCGGCAAGTTTCTCTTATCGGAACTCTCTCGTCTCGGGGTTGAGAACGCCTTCGTAAAGATTGACGATAAATTGCAGACACCTGTGGTCTTCTGCGAGATGTTTCCTCCCGATAACTTCCCGATTTATTTCTACAGGAAGCCAAGTGCACCAGATCTCCAGTTGAAGTTTTCCGACCTGGACCTGGCGGCTATTGAACTTGCTGAGGTCTTTTGGGTAACGGTCACTGGTCTCAGTGAAGAACCCTCCAGATCCGCACATTTAGGCGCGCTTGCTCACCGCAACCGAAAGCGCACCACCATTGTTGATCTTGACTATCGAGAGATGTTCTGGGGTTCAGCAACAGAAGCGACTCAAGAGATTGACAAGATTTGGGACTTTGTAACTATTGCAATCGGTAACCGAGAAGAGTGTCTTGTTGCAGTTGGTGAATCTGACCCAGAGAGGGCTGCCGATGCGATGTTGGATCGTGGCATGGAGATTGCCGTGGTCAAAATGGGGCCGATGGGAGTGATGGCAAAAACTCGCCAGGAGCAGGTAATTGTTAGACCGCATCTGATTGACGTCGTTAACGGCCTCGGCGCTGGAGATTCGTTCGGTGGGTCATTCACTTTCGGCTTGAGTCAGGGCTGGTCGCTCAAGGAGATCCTTGAATTCGCAAACGTTGCCGGTGCAATCGTTGCGTCGAGGCTCGAGTGCTCAACTGCGATGCCCGAAACTCAAGAGGTTCTGTCCGAACTGCGAAAGAACTACTCATGGAGGTGAACGTGAAAGTCAGCTTCGACGAGCTCAAGAGAATTCGAACTGATAACCCGGCTGCAATTACGTCGGTACTTGCGGCGAGGGATCGACGCAAGTACAACGGTGAAAAGCTTTTGATCATTGCGGCGGACCATCCGGCAAGAGGCGCACTCGCGGTAGCTGGCGATAGATTCGCTATGGCCTCTCGCAAGGATCTGCTGGATCGTTTCGCCGAGGCTCTTTCCAACCCCCTAGTTGATGGAGTGCTTGGCACCCCTGATTTGATTGAAGACCTCGCGCTTATGGGACTCTTGGAGAGCAAAATAGTTGTTGGGTCGATGAATCGTGGTGGGCTCAGCGGGTCGTCTTTTGAGTTCGATGACAGATTCACCGCTTACAGCATCAATGCGATTAAGCAGCAAAGACTGGACTTTGCAAAGACTCTTTTACGCATCAATTTGGAAGACTCCGCAACCGTCCAGACTCTCGAGTCCACCGCCCGTGCTGTAGATGCTGCAGTTGAGCATGAGATACCGATCATGATCGAACCATTCATGTCGAGCTGGGTTGATGGCAGAGCAGTAAATCAACTCACTACCGCTGCAGTCATAAAGTCTGTAGCGATTGCAGCTGGTCTCGGTGTTTCCAGCGCCAGGACTTGGCTCAAGCTACCCGTGGTGCCGGAGATGCATCGCGTGATGGAGGCTACGACACTCCCAACCCTGCTACTGGGTGGGGACGCCGAGCCTGATCAGGACGTGATGTTTGCCTCCTGGGAGGACGCGCTCGAGTTACCGGGCGTCAATGGTTTGGTGGTTGGTCGAAACCTTCTATACCCGCCCGATGGCAATGTTTCGGGAGCGGTCGCAATCGCAGCAAAAATGGTTCACCAAGCAAAGTTAGGCGGCCAATAAATGGCGGTGATTGGTCACTTCATCTCGGGCTCAGTAGTTGATGGCACCTCAGGACGAAGTGCAGCGGTGTTCGATCCAGCTCTCGGTATTGAAACGAAAAGACTTGCCCTTGCAGATGCGTCTGAGGTCGATAAAGCTGTTGCCGCCGCGAAGCTCGCCTTTCCAGCTTGGCGCGATACTTCGTTGGCTAAGAGGCAGGCGGTCATCTTCAATTTTCGTGAGCTTTTGAATGAACGCAAAGGTGAACTAGCAGAGTTAATCACTCAAGAGCACGGCAAGGTGCTTTCAGATGCGCTTGGTGAGATAACCAGGGGTCAAGAGGTTGTCGAATTTGCCTGCGGGATGGCTCATCAACTCAAGGGGGAGTATTCAGAGAATGCCTCGACGGGCGTTGATGTCTATTCGACTAAGCAACCGCTAGGCGTGGTTGGAATCATTAGTCCATTCAATTTCCCGGCCATGGTTCCGATGTGGTTTTTCCCAATTGCCATCGCGGCGGGCAATACCGTCGTTCTCAAGCCAAGCGAAAAAGCACCATCGGCAGCCATCTGGATGGCACAGTTGTGGCAGCAAGCAGGGCTCCCAGCAGGCGTATTCAATGTTCTAAACGGAGATAAAGAGGCGGTTGACGGCCTATTGAAGCACCAGGATGTCGCGGCAATCAGCTTCGTTGGCTCAACCCCGATTGCTCAGTACATTTACGAAACTGCTTCGAAACATGGGAAGCGCGTGCAGGCATTAGGTGGGGCCAAAAACCACATGCTCGTCTTGCCTGACGCCGACCTAGATCTTGTTGCAGACTCAGCTATCAATGCTGGATTCGGCTCAGCGGGTGAACGCTGCATGGCCATTTCGGTTGTGGTAGTGGTCGAGTCAGTGGCTGATGCGCTCATTCAAAAGATTTCACAGAGGATGAGTCAGATTCGAGTCGGAGACGGCCGACGCAACTGCGATATGGGGCCCCTTATTACGCAGCAGCATCGTGAGAATGTTGCGGACTATATCTCGAGCGCCGAAACCGATGGCGCTTCGATCGTGGTGGATGGCAGAGCGGTGCTAGCCGACGGTGACCAGCAGGGTTTCTGGCTGGGACCGACCCTGATTGACAGGCTGCCAACGACTTCGCGGGCTTACCGCGAGGAGATATTTGGGCCAGTGCTCGGGGTCATCAGGGTTGAAAGTTTTGACGAGGGTCTGGCCCTAATCAACAGCAGCCGATATGGCAATGGAACGGCTGTCTTCACCAATGACGGCGGTGCTGCGAGGAGATTCCAACGTGAGGTAGAGGTCGGAATGGTGGGCGTAAACGTCCCAATTCCGGTGCCGGTCTCGTACTTTTCATTTGGTGGCTGGAAGCAGTCGCTCTTTGGTGACTCACGCGCACACGGCGCAGAGGGCTTCAGATTCTTCACCCAAACTAAAGTAATAACCTCTCGCTGGACTGATCCCAGTCACAGGGGTATCAATCTAGGCTTCCCGCAAAGTTAGGTGAGGGCGATGACTTGGTTCTACCCGAGCGGCCAGCTGAAAAGTGGTGCGTGGGAAACCGTGGTGCAACGGCCAGGTTGGGAACACACCGGTCTTCGCGTAGCCGATATCGACTCCAACGTTCAGTTAGGGCTCGAACCCGAGGAGATTGAGAGAGTCCTCATTCCACTTCATGGGAGCTTCAATGTCGAATACAAGAGCCCTGATGTCCAAGGTCAACAGTTTCTGAGTGGCAGAGAGTCAGTCTTTTCTGGACCGACTGACACCCTGTACCTCCCAGTTGGATTTGGGGCATCAATCTCTGGCAGCGGTCGCATTGCAGTGGCTGAGGCGAAAGCCACCAACCTCAAGCCGGTTCGATACAAACCAGCTAAAGAAGTCGAGGTTGAAATTAGAGGTACTGGAGCTTCGACTCGTCAGGTGAATAACTTTGGTAGCCCGCAAACTTTGGATGCGGATCGAATAATCGTGTGTGAGGTGATCACCCCGGCGGGCAACTGGTCTAGTTACCCTCCTCACAAACATGACGAGTATGTCCCTGGTCAACAATCAAACCTTGAAGAGATTTATTACTTCGAGGTCGCCCAAGCCGTCACGACCGTTGGGCCGACACCTGATTCAATAGCCATTGACCCGATTGGTTATTTCAGAAACTATGCTCAAGGGCCGCAGTCGATAGATAGCTTGGCTGAGGTGCGAAGCGGGGACGTTGCGCTAGTGCCATTTGGCTGGCACGGTCCGGCAATGGCGGCTCCGGGTTACGACCTTTACTACCTGAACGTTATGGCGGGCCCTGACCCCGATCGCAGTTGGAACATTGTTGATGATCCAAATCACAGTTGGCAGAGAGCCCATTGGGCAAATCAGCCTGCTGATCCACGACTTCCATACCAGGGTAAGGACTAGAAATTGGCAACCAAGATAATGACAGTTGGGCAGGCACTGGTTGAGTTTCTTGCCAATCAGTGGACTGTTGATGGCGATACCCGAGTGCGCACAATTGCAGGAACGTTTGGCATTTTTGGTCACGGCAACATAGCCGGCGTTGGGCAAGCACTAAAGCAGGTAGCAGCTGATCGACCGACCCTTATGCCTTACCATCAGGCCCGTAACGAGCAAGCGATGGTTCACCAGTCAGTGGCCTACGCAAGAATGAACCGCCGCCTGTCAACTTTTGCTTGCACTGCATCAGTTGGGCCGGGTGCCTCAAACATGCTCACCGGAGCTGCGCTGGCCACTATCAATAGGCTGCCGACTCTGCTTTTGCCCTCCGACACCTTTGCCAACCGAAGGCCGGACCCCGTTCTGCAACAGCTGGAGGCCTTTCAGGACGGCTCGATCTCGGTCAATGATGCTTTTAGACCGCTTTCGAAATACTTCGATCGAGTTCAACGACCTGAGCAGTTGTTCTCGGCCTGTCTAAGTGCGTTGCGGGTCCTAACCGATCCCGCTGAAACTGGGGCAGTAACCATTGCATTGCCTGAAGATGTTCAGACTGAGGCGCTAGAAGTACCACTCGAGTTCTTGATGCCGAGAGAGTGGCGAGTGCGACGCCCAAAGCTTGAGGATCATGACCTGAGCGCAGCTATTGAGCTCATCAATGCATCGAAATCACCTCTTATTATCGCTGGTGGCGGAGTGATCTACTCGGATGCGCAAGGGGAGCTTGAGTCATTTGCATCCAGGACCGGCATACCGGTAAGCATGACCCAGGCTGGCGTTGGATCGTTGCTCTGGAATCACCCGCAGAACCTCGGTTCTGTTGGCGCGACAGGTACCACTGCAGCTAATCGAACTGCGGCAGAGGCAGATCTTGTCATCGGAATTGGCACGAGGTACTCAGACTTCACCACTTCATCGAGAAGCGCCTTCCAGAACGCCGAAGTGAAGTTTTTGAACATCAACATTGCGGCCTTCGATGCTTATAAGCACTCAGCGTCCCTCCCCGCAGTTGCTGACGCTCGTGAAGCGTTGAAACAGCTGATTTCTGCTATTGGTGACTTCAAGGTTTCCAACACCTACCGCGAAAAGTACGCCGAGCAGAAGCGGAGCTGGGACAGTGTGGTTGATCTCAGTTTCAAGGATCAGCGCAGGGCTCAGCCAAGTCAAACTGAAATCATTGGCGCGGTTAACGCTGCTATGGAGCCTCAAGATGTGGTTGTTTGTGCTGCGGGTTCACTGCCCGGTGATCTTCATAAACTTTGGCGGGTAAGAGACCCACTCGGTTACCACGTTGAATACGGATACAGCTGCATGGGATATGAGATAGCCGGAGGAATCGGGGCTGCTCGCGCAGATAAGTCTCGCGATGTAGTAGTCATGGTTGGCGACGGCTCGTATCTCATGATGCACACCGAAATCGTCACAGCAGTTGCCGAGGGAATCAAGGTGATAATCGTGCTCATTCAGAACCACGGTTACGCTTCCATCGGTAACCTCTCTGAGAAATTGGGATTGGGTAGATACGGAACCAAGTTTCGATTCAGGGATGAGTCCACCAATGGCCACGAATCAGGCGAAACCTTACCTGTTGACCTTGCTGCCAATGCAGAGTCACTGGGAATCAAAGTTATTCGCGTCTTCGAGTCACCTGAAGCAATTTCTGAGCTGCAGGAGGCGATCAAAGCCGCAAAGCGCTCTGACACTTCAACCCTTATTCACATCAATTCGGACCCCAGTTTGCCCTCGCCTGCTGGTGGAGGGTGGTGGGACGTGCCGGTTGCAGAGGTCTCGACTCTTGACGAAACTAACCGCGCCAGAGACGAGTACGAAGTTCTGCGCAAGATTCAGCGCCCCTTAATGAGCCCCGACCCTAAAGAAGGAACTATCAATGAATAATCAGATCAGGGTTGGCACAGCGCCGGACAGCTGGGGAGTTTGGTTTGCAGATGACCCAAAACAGGTTCCCTGGGAGAGGTTTCTGGATGAGGCACAGCTCGCTGGTTATCACTGGATAGAACTTGGCCCCTTCGGTTACCTGCCGACCGACCCGAGTCAACTGGGTGACGAGCTTTCAAAGCGCGACCTACAGCTGTGCGCTGGAACCGTCTTTACCGGATTGCACAAAGGGGGCGATCAGTGGGAGCGCGCCTGGCAGCAAGCTTTGGATGTTGCCGGACTGGTTTCTCAACTGGGGGCGGAGCACTTGGTAGTCATTCCGGATCTTTGGAGGTCTGACGCTACGGCCGAGGTGCTGGAGAGCCGGACGCTGAATGCAGAGCAGTGGCACAAGCTGGCAGCTGGGCATGATCGGCTCGGCAAGGCGCTATTCGAAGAGTACGGAGTCCATCAGCAATTCCACTCCCACGCTGACAGTCATATAGGTACCTACGCGGAGGTCGAAAGGCTACTGAATGAGACTGATCCGGAGTTTACGAACCTGTGCCTCGATACAGGTCACTTCTCCTACTATCTCGGAGACAGTCTTAAGTTGATGAAGGCATACCCGGAGCGCATCGGCTATCTGCACCTGAAACAAGTTCACCCAGACATCCTTGCTAATGCGCTAAAGAATGACTTGCCTTTTTCCGAAGCTGTGGCCTTGGGAGTGATGACTGAGCCAGGCTTCGAGGGTGTTCCAGAGTTTGCCCCAATTATCGAGCAAGCTTCCCGCATCAATCCGGAAATGTTTGCAATCGTTGAGCAAGACATGTACGGCTGCGAGGTTGATGTTCCTTTTGCCATAGCCAACCGCACGAGAGAACACATACTGAGCTGCACCAATGCAGCGCGAGTTCGTTAGGAGCAGCATGGAAAATCTGAGAGTAGCAGTTGTTGGTGCGGGCATCATGGGCGCCGACCACATAGCCCGAATAAACCAGCGGATTTCTGGTGCTGAGGTCTCAGCGGTTATCGAAGTTGACAAAAATCGGGCAGATGCTGCACTAAAGCTTGCTCCCGGCTCTCTGCACTTCGCGAACATAGAAGACGCAATACAAGCAGGGGTTGCAGATGCCGTCCTGATTGCTACCCCAGGGCCCTTCCACGAACCGGTGCTGCTTCCCGCAATATCGGCCAAGCTTCCAACTCTTTGCGAAAAACCGTTGACTCCAGATTCAGCTTCCTCGCTTCGAGTTGTGGCAGCTGAGGTTGAGGCTGGTGAGCAGCTCATCCAGGTTGGATTTATGCGACGATTCGACTCCCAGTACCAGCAGCTAAAGCTTGCAATCTCATCCGGTGAATTAGGTGAACTGCTGGCATTGCGCTGCCAGCACCGAAACCCAAGCGTGCCCGATGGTTATCACAACGACATGTTGATTTTTGACTCGGTTGTTCACGAGATTGATGTTGTTCGCTTCCTTACCGAATCGCCGATTCTTAGCGTTGAAGTGAAGCATCTCAGGCGCAACCCGAATAGCCCCGCCAATCTAGAAGAGCCAATACTGGTTTTGCTTGAAACTGAGGCTGGGGTCGTTGCCGACGTTGAAATGAATGTCTCCGGGCGCTTTGGATATCAGGTGAAGACCGAGGCAGTATTCCAGAATGGGATTGTCGAAATTGGCAGAACTTCAGGCCTGACTCTCTGGCAAAACGGGCGCTACGGCGGTGAGGAGCACGTTACCTACACAACGCGCTTTGCTCAGGCCTACGACGAGCAGGTTCAGCGCTGGGTTGACGCAGCGCGCAACAGGAGTATCGACGGTCCAAACGCCTGGGACGGCTACCTTGCCGCAGCAGCCGTTGAAGCAGGTGTAAGAGCTCTCCACTCAGGACTTAAAGAATCGGTTAGTTACTCCGCAAAACCTAATCTTTACGCCTAACCTGCCAGTTGCGAACTACTTGTTCACCAGGGTGGTTTCGAATGAATAGAGATCAGGTCGGTAGGCATGTCGGCCAAACTCAATTGCCCTGCCGTCCTTGTCAAAAGTGAGTCGCTCCATTGTCAGCAGGGCTGATCCACGCTCAATTTTGAGTAGGTCTGCTTCCTCGGCGAGTGCCGTTCGAGCTCCGAACCTCTGCTTTGCCACGCTCAACGTTATGCCTTTGCTTCTCAGCATTTGATAAAGCCCGTACTGAGCCAGCGCCCGTTCCGTCAGTTTGATGGAACTGAGGTTGAGCCAGTTCTGCATAATCGAGACCGGAACCCCGTCCGCTTGCCTTAGACGCTTGATGAAAAGCAGAGGTGTTCCCAATGAAACATCGAGTCGGAGTGCTAACTCCGCATCCGCTCGAAACTCGCTAATGTCCAGAACCATGGTCGCTGGCTGCTTTCCGGACTGGACGAGATCATCGTAAAGGCTTGTGAGTTCAACGCCTCGTGTTACCTGACCTTGGACAACCTGGGTTCCCACGCCGCGCCTTCGGACCAACAAACCGACATCGACCAGCTCCTGAATAGCCCTTCGAATAGTGGGCCTGCTCAGTCCGAGTCGATTGGCAAAAGTCACCTCTCTCTCAAGCCTGGCCCCGACCGGCAGTACGCCAGAGATAATGGCGCCCTCGAGTTTTTTTGAAACTTGGTGGTATAGCGGCACTGATCCTGATTTATCGATATCGTCAAAGAGTTCAATCGGCAACACCAACTCGGTTTTTCTCATGATCTGCTCTCAATTCGCCTAAAGGATGATCCTTCAAAACACTACCTTGTGAGTCGCTCTAGTCCCGCCAAACTCCCTACCCTGATTCTCGCTTTCTCGCTTTCTGGCTTTTTCGAGAGCCTCAACAGAGGCGTGAATTGTAGTTCCCGACTCATGCTCGAGCCAAAAGTTCATTATTGAGCCGTGAACGCCGCAGGTGATCTAGGAACTCCACGCTTAACGTCTCTTCCAAACATCTATCGCGGGGAAACCAACCCCTTCTTTGCTTGAAGCTTGTTGAACTGACCTTTAGTCAAGAAGACTCGATGGACGTTTTTCTCAGATGTATCCCCTGTGTGGGATGCATAGGGAGTTGTTCCAATCTCAAGAAGCTTCCCCGTCTTGAGGTTTAGATCAACGTAATAATAAGGAGCAGGCATTTAGCGAACCTATAACGAAAAAGGACCCCTTACAAGAGGTCCTTTTTGTGGCGGAGAATAGGGGATTCGAACCCCTGAGGGCTTGCACCCAACCAACTTTCCAAGCTGGCGCCATAGGCCACTAGGCGAATTCTCCAGAACCCCGATTCTAGCTGCATTTTATGTGGTCTGGAAATTGGCTGTTTCTGGGTTTAGAATTGAGATTGACTCCTCGTGTGGCGTCACCTTGGCTAAATCCCCCAGGATCGAAAGATAGCAAGGGTAACTGAGCTCTGATGGGTGCACGGGGGGTCATTTTTATGCCCGTTTTGTTGTTCCTGTGGGAAATGACGGATGAGTTGTCCCCGGCCTCGGCTAGGCTTGCAAGGTGACCACAGCCCTCTATCGACGCTATCGACCCGAGAGCTTTGCCGAACTAATTGGGCAGAGCCAGGTCACTGATCCGCTTCGCTCAGCGCTCAAGGCAGACCGGGTTAATCATGCTTATTTATTCTCTGGCCCCAGGGGCTGCGGCAAGACAACAAGCGCCAGGATTCTAGCCCGATGCTTGAACTGCAAAGAGGGCCCAACCGACACCCCCTGCGGCAAATGTGACAGTTGCATTGAACTGGCAAGGGGTGGCTCAGGTTCCCTCGATGTAGTTGAAATCGATGCCGCAAGCCACAACGGTGTTGACGATGCAAGGGACCTACGAGAGCGAGCAATCTTTGCTCCCGCCAGAGATCGCTACAAGATTTTTATCCTTGATGAGGCCCACATGGTAACCCCTCAGGGTTTCAACGCTTTGCTCAAGATTGTTGAAGAGCCACCCGAGCATGTCAAGTTCATTTTTGCCACCACGGAGCCGGAAAAAGTAATTGGAACCATACGTTCTCGGACGCACCACTACCCCTTCAGGTTGGTGCCGCCGGGTGAGCTTCTTGAATACCTAACCTCAGTTTTGGAGAGCGAAGGCTTTACCGCTGAGGCAGGGGTAATGCCGCTTGTGGTTAGAGCTTCAGGCGGCAGCGTTAGAGATGCGCTTTCTCTTCTCGACCAACTAATCGCAGGCAGTGAATCAAAAGAGGTGAGCTACCAACGAGCAGTGAACCTACTTGGCTTCACTCACGACTCACTCATGAGTGAAGTGGTCGAAGCATTTGCAGAACTGGATGCCGCTAAGGCTTTCAGCGCAGTGGACAAGGTCATTCAGTCAGGTCAGGACGCCAGGCGGTTCTTAGAGGACCTTATGGAACGACTTCGAGATCTAATGTTGGTTAGCTCGTTGGGCAAGGATGCTAAATCCATCCTGCGTGGAATTGGTCCTGAGCAGTTTGAAGCGCTTGAGATTCAGGCAAACCGATTTGGTTTATCCGACTTAACTGCTGCTGCCGAGGCAACCTCTAAAGCGATGTCGGAGTCTGCAGCAGCATCTAACCCAAGACTCCAACTGGAACTGCTCTGCGCAAGAGTGCTTGCCCCCGTTAGCCAGAGGGCAATTGCCAAAGCTCACGAGGAGCCGGTTTCGTTGCCAAAACAAGCTACGCCACAGACTGCGGTCCAGACTCCAGCAGCTAATCAGAAAGTAGAACCTGAGACCGAGGTGATCCAAAAAGTGGAGCCAAAGACTCAAACTCAGGAAGCGAGACCTACTACTTCAGCCGCTGAGACACCAAAGGCCCCATCTCAAGAGGTCACCACTGCGACTTTTAAGGCAGCCTGGCCCCTCATACTTGACGCGCTTGCCAAGCAGTCAAGATCTGCTTGGGCAGTGGCTTTCACTACCAAGGTCATCGACTACGTTGACGAAGTGCTGACTCTGTTGTTTCAGAGCCAAAACGACGTGAATGCATTCAAGAGCTCGCAGGGGGCATCTGAGGTTCTTCGCCAAGTTATTCGGGAGCACTTGGGGGTCACCGTCAAGTACCGAGCCAAGGTGGCGGAACAGCCAGAGAAACCGCAGACCAAGAACTTGGTAGAACCAACGCCCCCGGAAGAGTTCACAACCCCGGAAGAAATCGAAGCCCAGAACGAGCCCGTTGCCGTTACAGCCCCAGAGCCGAAAAAAGAAAGCCAGCCCGAATCAAAAGTCGAGTCAAAAAAGCAGTCAAAGGCTGAAGAGGAGCAGGCGGGGGAGTTCGTACTTCGCGAAGTCCTGGGTGCCAAGCCAATCAAGGGCGAGAACAACTGATGTATGACGGTGTAATTCAAGAACTGATGGATCAACTGGGAAAACTTCCCGGGATTGGTCCAAAGTCGGCACAAAGAATTGCTTTTCACTTGATCGAAACCGATAGTGACGTTGCCCTGGACCTGGCCGATGTGTTGCGAGAGGCTAAAGAGAAGGTCCGCTTTTGTGAAATATGCGGAAACGTTTCAGAGACTGAGAAATGTTCGATCTGCACCGACCCAAAGCGCGAGACTGTCTCCATTTGCGTGGTTGAAGATTCCAAAGACATCAACGCCATCGAGCGGACCAGAGAATTCCGCGGCACCTACCACGTGCTCGGTGGGGCCATTTCACCGATCATTGGAATCGGTCCGGACCAGCTCAGAATAAAGGACCTACTAAAGCGGCTTTCAAATCCTGAAATCAAAGAGGTGATTCTTGCCACAAACCCAAACCTCGAGGGTGAGGCAACTGCAACCTATCTGATTCGACTGCTCGGTTCCATGGAGATAACCGTTACCAAGCTGGCATCTGGTTTGCCTGTGGGTGGCGATTTGGAATATGCGGATGACATGACTTTGGGCAGAGCCTTCGAGGGTCGCAAGCAAGTCAACTAGACTTGTCCAAATGCCAATGAGGGCATGATTCCCTAAAATCAGGAGCCAAATTGCCAATCATTGTGCAGAAATATGGAGGATCTTCCGTCTCTGACGCCGAGAAGATCAAACTTATTGCTGCTCGCGTGCTTCAGTCTCAGGCCGAGGGTAACCAGGTCTGCGTTGTCGTTTCTGCAATGGGTGACACAACCGATGACCTCATTGACCTGGCTAATTCAGTTTCGTCTTCGCCTGACGGCGGCAGAGAGATGGATGTTTTACTCACCGCCGGCGAGCGAATTTCGATGTCACTGTTAGCCATGGCAATCAAGGAGCAGGGCGGTAAAGCCAAGTCGTTCACTGGCTTCCAGGCTGGCATCTCCACAGATTCAGAGCACGGCTCAGCCAGAATCTGGAAGCTCGAACCAACAAGAATTAAGGAATCTCTGGACTCTAACGAAATTGCGATTGTTGCTGGGTTTCAAGGCTTCAGTTTTGAAAACGGAGACACTACCACCCTCGGTCGTGGTGGATCAGACACAACAGCGGTTGCGCTTGCAGCAGCTTTAGATGCCTCAATGTGTGAGATCTACTCGGATGTAGACGGGATTTACACAGCTGACCCGAGGATCGTGCCTCGTGCTCATAAACTTGCTCAAATCGACATTGATTCAATGCTCGAGCTCTCGTCCTCGGGTGCCAAGATTTTATACATCCGTGCTGTTGAATTCGCAAGGAGACACCAGGTGCCGATGCGCGTAAGGTCTTCATTCAGTACAGACCCCGGAACACTTATTTATACAGTTAAGTCAGGAGATGACATGGAAGAGCCAATCGTTTCAGGTGTTGCAACCGATGACACTCAGTCAAAGGTGACCGTTATCGGCTTGCCTGACCGTCCAGGAAAAGCGGCGGAGGTTTTTCAGATTGTCTCTGAGGCAGGCGCCAACATCGACATGATCGTGCAGAACGTTTCGACAACCGAGTCAAAACTCAGTGACATTTCGATGACTCTTCCTCACTCGGATCGCCACAAAGTTGTTCAGGCGCTTAAAGACCATCAGGCGGAGGTTGGGTTCGCATCAGTGACCTATGACGATGAAGTTGGAAAGCTCTCTATTGTGGGAGCGGGCATGAAGACTTCCTCAGGCGTGTCGGCGAGACTTTTTGGGGCGCTAGCAAAAGCCGGCATTAACATCGAGATGATTTCAACATCAGAAATCAGGATTTCTGTGGTGACTAGGGCCGATCAGCTTAAAGAGGCCACAAGAATTGTCCACTCGGCATTCGAGTTAGATGCCGCTGATACTGCCATTATCTATTCGGGAACCGGCAGGTAGTAAAAATGTCAAAGCCAAATCTTGCGCTGGTCGGTGCAACCGGTGCCGTTGGCACCGTGATGGTCGACATCATCAACTCCAGGGAAAACATCTGGGGTGAGATAAGGCTTATTGCATCAGCCAGAAGTGCTGGAAAAAAGATTCAGGTTCATGGGCAAGACGTCACCGTGGTGGTCCTTTCTGAAGAAGCATTCGATGGCATTGACATAGCAATGTTTGATGTTCCAGATGAAGTATCGGAGGCCTGGGCTCCGATTGCGGCAGCAAAAGGTGTGGTTGCAGTGGATAACTCCGCGGCTTTCAGAATGAACCCAGAGGTTCCACTGGTTGTTCCTGAGGTCAATGCGCACATGGCTAAATCAAGACCGCTCGGAATTATTGCTAACCCGAACTGCACGACATTGACCATGATGGCCGCCCTGGGCGCCCTTCATCAGAAGTGGGAGCTAACTGAGCTGGTTGTCGCCAGCTACCAGGCTGTTTCCGGTGCGGGTAGCCCTGGCATAGAAAGGCTTGCAAGTGAAATCAAGGCCTTAGCCACAAACCCAGAGGCCGGCCTTCTAAGCGACAGCGTTTCAGAGACGTTAGCGGAGAATGGAGTTTTACAGGCAGATTCACCCTGGTCCAATCCGATTGCTCTGAATGTGATCCCTGCAGCTGGCGGCTTTAGGCCGGGCGGCCACACTTCAGAAGAACTAAAGGTGCGAAACGAGTCGAGAAAGATTCTTGGGATTCCAGGTCTGAAGGTTGCAGCAACCTGTGTTCGTGTTCCGGTTCAAGTAAGCCACAGCCTTGCTGTCCATGCCACCTTCAAGAAGGAGCTGTCAGCCGATGAAGTTCGCGAGCTGCTTGAAAAGCAACCGACGGTTGTTGTGATGGACGATCCAGCCAACGATGTCTATCCAACTCCTGAACACGTGGCCGGGCAGGACCCAACCTTTGTTGGTCGAATCCGTCAGTCAGAGGATTTCCCAAACGCAATCGATTTGTTCGTTGTCGGTGACAACCTCAGAAAAGGCGCCGCGCTAAACACTTATGAGATTGCTGAGCTGGTAGCTCAGGAACTCGGTTAGTAATTTACTTCAGCGTGATCAGCGTTGCGCTCGGCGGACAAAAGAGCCTGATAGGCGCGTAGATCGAGCAGCCAATTCCGTTTGAGACGTGAAGCACAGACTCGTTTTCTTGATTTCCCCAGGCCGATAATCCGCTGGCGTATTTTGTGGGTAAATCGCAGTTTGTGACTAGGGCCTTTTGACCAGGCAGGCAAATCTGTCCCCCGTGAGTGTGACCTGCAAACATTAGGTCGGCACCGTGCGCCACAAAAGCGTCAATCACACGCAGGTAGGGAGCGTGTGCAACGCCAACGCTCAAATCAGCACCTTCAATCGACTTGCTTTGAAGACTCAGGGAGTCTAGATTGTCTAAATTCTCGTGGGGATCGTCTAGTCCCAGAAAACCAATGGAATGGCCTTTGATATTGAGGCTGCCGGATTGGTTGTTTAGGTCCAGCCAACCGGCACCCTCTAGTTCCGAGGTGAACCTTCCTGTTTCAAGATTTGGGCTGGAAGAAACCTTTGAGGGGCCTTGGAAATACCTAAGGGGGTTTCTGGGCTTCGGCGCTCGATAGTCGTTGCTGCCATTGACGAAAACTCCGGGGAAGTCCAGGAGTGGCTCCAGGGCCAAAAGAACCGCATTGATTGCGTGCTCGTGTCCTAAGTTGTCGCCAGTGTTTATAACAAGGTCTGGCTTTGTTTCTGCTAGGCCGGCTATGAATTCGACCTTGGCTTTTTGGCCTGGTGCGAAATGAATATCTGAGATGTGTAAAAGCTTTAGGCCTTTTGCTTTGGTATTAGCAATCTCTAGGGTTTGAAGCTGGAATGGGCCTGAGTTTCCGGCTAACCACATGCGTTTGGCTGCACAATCACCGCACTGGCAACCAGTACGTCTTCACCGGCTGCCGGAATCGTCGAGTGCACTGAACCTGTCTCAAGTTCTGGGTTGCACAGGTTCAACATCCAATACTGGCTTGGCTGAGGGTAGGTGGGGAAAAGGCCAAATATCTCAAGTTGAAAAGTGGCATCTTGCAGCGAGAGCCCGGAGACATCGGGCATAACCAACTGTCCTCCGGAGGAAATGTAAACCTCAATGATTGAACCCCTTGGCACGGGCTCTCCAGCGGGCGGGAATGTATAGGCAACTGTGCCAACCAGCTGGCTGGATGCAACCGGAAGTTCGACCACCTGGACATTCAGGTCGCTGGTTATTAGCTGAACCTTCGCAGTTTCCAGGTCAAAGCCGGCAATGGTCGGGATAGTCAGCATCGACGGTACAACATATCGCGGATTTGCCGCCGGGAACTGAACTTCTTCATAGTGCTTGTTTACCTCGAGCATGACATCGCGCCAGACTGCATGCCTGATTGTTGAAACAGCCCTGCCGTTAACTGACTTACCCTTTTGAGGGACAAGGCCGACCACGTTTCCAACCCAGGATGCGGTTGCGACTTCGCTCGAGAATCCAACCATCCAGGTGTGGATTCCATCATCGGTGGTTCCAGTTTTACCGGCGAGCGGAGTTCCATCGTTGGTGTTTGACGCAGTTCCAGTACCACCCGAGACCACGCGTTTCATGGCTTCGATCATGGCGGCTGCAACTTCGGGGGAAACAGACTGGTTGCAGAGACTCTCCGGCACTGGAATTTCTTCGCCGGTTTTGCGCAACACAACCCTGTCAATGGCTATCGGAGAGCAATAGACACCACCGTTTGAGATGCCTGCGTAGGCAGCTGCCATCGTTAGCGGAGCAATCTCGTTGGTTCCAAGGATGGCCGATGGAACAAAGAGAAGCTCATCCCCATCAGCGCGGTGAACACCAAAAGCCGCAGCAGTGTCGCGGATGGCACATAGATCAAGCTGGGAGGCCATAGAGGCAAAAGCTGTGTTCTGGGATGTGACTACCGCTTCAAGCACAGTGATGTCATCAATTGTGTTGTCACCCGAGTTGTTTACCTCCCAGAGGCCGACAAGGCCTCCACAGCTGGCCTGAAAGTCTTTAGACACATCCCAAATCTTGACTTCGTCTGGAAGGCCGTCTAGGTCAATATCTTCCCCGGTGAAGACTCGGCCATCAACGTGGTCACCTAGTGTGTAACCATTCTTAAACCACTCGGCAAGGGTGAAAACTTTATAGGTTGAGCCCGGCTGGAAGCCAGAAGAGCCGCCGTAGGGCTTATCTGAGTTGAAGTTCACGCTTGTGTGGCCGATTTCCGGGGTCTCGCTCTGGTCAAAGAATCTGTTTTGCGCCATTGCGACGATTCGACCGGTACCAACTTCAACGGAAACAGAAGCTGTCCCAAACCCCCACTCATTGTCTGGTGGCAGGTTCGTCATTACGGCGTCCCACGCCGCCTGCTGGATGTCTAGATCAATGGTGGTGTAAATCTCAAGGCCACCTCTTCGAAGCAGCATCTCCCGATCTTCAGATTGAACTCCGAATTCCGGGGAGTTCCTAATCGTCCAAACCGTGTAATCACAGAAGAACGCTGTTACTTGGCTTTCTTCGCAACCCTGTTGGTTTTTGGTGATGCTTGTTTGAATCGGAGAGGCCTTATAGGAATCTGCCTGCCCTTGGGTGATGTAGCCCTCGTCAGCCATGTTCTGGATGACATAATTTCTTCGGCTCAAGCCTCGCTCTAGGTTGTCCGAGTTGTCTGGCTTGTAATCGTTTGGCGATTTAAGCATTCCTGCCAGGTAGGCGGCCTGCGGAACGTTTAGGGTTTTTGCGGATTTTCCGAAGTAGTACTGCGATGCAGTTTCAACACCGTTGATCTGGTTTCCCAAGAAAACAAGGTTCAGATAGCCGGCAAGAATTTCTTTCTTTGAAACCTGCTTTTCCAGAGCGATTGCAAGTCTTATTTCGCGAAGCTTTCGCTCAACGCTGACTTCGGTAGCGGCTTGAATCGCTGCGGTGTCATCGGAGAGGTTGGCAGCTTCCACCATTGACTGCCTCACGTACTGCATCGTTATGGTGGAAGCGCCCGGGCCTTCGCCGAAGGTTGCCAAGTTTGTCAGGGTTGCTCGGATAAGAGAGATGATGTCCACTCCACCGTGCTCATAAAATCTTGGGTCCTCGGTTGCAACTACCGCGTTGATTAAATTCTCAGATATTTCTTCAAAGGGAACCTCTACTCGGTTCTCGTGAAAGAAGGTTGCGATTTCCTCCGGTTTGCCATCGCGAAGAGCGTAGACGGTTGAAGACTGGGAGGCGTTCACCGGCTTTATGTAGTCGGGAAGACCCTCGAACATTCCAATTGAGCTCGTTGTGACAACGCCCGCGACTGCAACTGCAGGGGCAAGCAAAGAAACAGACAAAATGCCGGCGACCGCACTCAACAAGCCAAACTTGAGCAGGCTTGCCAGCGTTGAAGACTTAGAACTGCCAGACATAGGCTCTAGGATACTCGCAATAGGCTGAAATGGAGCTGTGAAATGACCAAGTGGGAGTATGTAACTACGCCGCTATTGCTGCACAAAGAGACTCAGATTCTAAATACCTGGGGAAATCAGGGTTGGGAGCTGGTTCAGGTGACCACAGGCCCGCAGGGCGGGCTGATCGCGTTTTTAAAGAAGCCGGTAACCGAGTGAGCAAGATTGAGCAAAAACTAGCTGAACTCGGTCACACCTTGCCAGAGGTTGCAACGCCAGCTGGCTCATACCTGCCAGCAATGATTTCCGGAAACCTTGTTTTTACAGCCGGCCAAATACCTCTAATTGATGGCAAGCTGATGGCCACTGGAAAACTAGGCAAAGAGATCGAAACAGCGCACGGAGCTGAAATTGCAGAGCGTTGTGCGCTAAACGCATTGGCTGCTATCAAATCAGTTCTTGGGGACCTGGATCGAATCAAGCAGGTTGTGAAGGTAGTGGGCTTTGTTTCCTCGGTACCAGAATTTTCGAGCCAACCGGCTGTGATTAATGGCGCATCAGAATTCTTGCAACGGGTTTTTGGTGATGCCGGTAAGCACGCTAGAAGTGCCGTGGGGGTTTCTGTGCTGCCGCTCGATGCACCGGTTGAGGTTGAGCTAATTGTGGAGTTTGTCTAGCTATAGAAGTTTTCTCATCCAGAGCGAGTGCTCAATCTTGAAACCATGCTTTTCATAAAGCTTTCGAGATTCGCGGTTCTCGCTTTCTGTTTCTAGAAAGACCGCTTTGGCTCCTGCCGCACTAGCTGTTTCCAGCGCGCCTGCGATCAGTAATGAGCCAATCCCAGTGTTTCGATGGCTCTTTAAAACAAAGACCTCATCAATGAGCGCTTCTTGACCACCTGATTCAATGCCCCAGCTCCAGCCAATTACGCAGTAGCCGAGGATTTGGTCATGGGTTACAGCAACGAGTATCACGCCGTGCTCATTATCTTGCAACAGCGGCCCCAAACCCTGTTTTAGATGATCTACAGCAAGGTTTGTTCCTACTTCTTTTGAGAAATCCACCAGCAGGTCGAGAATCGCCTCGAGGTCACCAGCTTCGGCGACTCTAATCATTTAGTCGTTGGCCCCGGAGTCGATCTTGGAGCTGATGTTGTCCATCACCGAGGTGTCGGCCAAGGTTGTGACATCACCAATTGGCCTATCTTCTGCGACATCTTTTAGCAGCCTACGCATGATCTTTCCGGACCTTGTTTTCGGCAGCTCACTGACCACGAATATTGTGCGTGGTTTAGCGATCGGGCCAATTTCTTTTGCTACGTGATCTCGCAGAATCTTTGAGGTGTCGGCTTCGCTGCCCAGTTCAGCCAGCTTTTCTTTCATCAGAATCACAAATGCAACAACCGCTTGACCGGTTGTCTCATCTGCTGCGCCTACCACCGCTGCTTCTGCCACGTAAGGGTGCGCTACCAAAGCCGATTCGATTTCTGCGGTGCTGAGGCGGTGACCGGAGATGTTCATGACATCGTCCACTCGGCCAAGTAGCCAGAGATCTCCATCTTTATCGAACTTAGCTCCGTCACCTGCGAAGTAAACACCTTCAAACCTTGACCAGTAGGTTTCCTTGAATCTTTCTGGATCTCCCCAGATGCCTCGAAGCATTGAAGGCCAAGGCTCAGTGACTGCTAGGTAGCCACCGTGTCCAGGGCCTACTTGGTTACCTTGCTCATCAAGAATGGCCATCTCAATGCCCGGCAACGGCACCTGCGCACTCCCAGGCTTGGTGCTGGTGATTCCCGGCAGCGGAGAAACCATGATCGCCCCGGTTTCGGTCTGCCACCAGGTGTCAACAATTGGAGCTTTCCCGGATCCAATTACATTTCGGTACCACATCCAAGCCTCTGGGTTTATAGGTTCACCGACAGATCCGAGCACTCGAATGCTGGAAAGGTCGTAGTGGCTCACAACACCGTCGCCAAGCTTCATAAAGCTTCTGATTGCAGTGGGCGCGGTGTAGAAGATGCTGACGTGGTACTTCTGAATTATGTCCCACCAGCGACCCCAGTCTGGTGTGTCGGGAGTGCCCTCGTAAATAACCTGAGTTGCACCATTTGCAAGCGGTCCATAGGCCACATAGGAGTGGCCTGTGATCCAACCAACATCCGCTGTGCACCAGTAGATATCCTGCCCCTCATGAAGGTCGAAGACATTCTTATGAGTGAAAGCTGCTTGAGTGAGGTAGCCACCGGTGGTGTGCAGAATACCCTTTGGCTTACCGGTGGTTCCGGAGGTGTAAAGAATAAATAGTGGATGTTCAGCGTTGAAACCCCTGGCTTCATGTTCGGTGTCAACTGACTGCAGCTGCTCTTCCCACCAAAGATCTCTGGCTGAGTCCCAAGAAACATCTTGGCCAGTTCGTTTCACAACAAGTACGTGCTCGACACTTGGGCATTTATCACCTTCGAGAGCGCTGTCCACCGCTGGCTTCAGAGCGCTGGCCTTGCCCTTTCGATAACCACCGTCAGCGGTTATCACAACCTTGGCTCCGGCATCTTGAATTCTGGATGCCAGCGATTCTGCACTGAATCCGCCGAACACAACCGAGTGCACGGCTCCGATTCTGGCAACGGCTTGCATAGCTATGATCGCCTCAGGAATCATGGGCAGATAAATTGCAACCCTGTCTCCGGGTTCAACGCCCATCTTTATTAGAACATTTGCAGCCTTCTTTACCGCCTGTAGCAGATCTAGATAGGTGTAAACCTTTGTGTCACCCGGTTCACCCTCAAAAAATAGAGCAACTCTTTTACCCCAGCCTGCCTCAACATGACGGTCGAGGCAGTTATAGCTGATGTTTAGTTCACCGTCTGAAAACCACTTGGCAAATGGAGCGTTGCTGAAGTCGAGCACCTCAGTGAAGGGCTTGTGCCAATTAAGCTCATTGGCTCTATCTGCCCAGAACTCAAGCCTGTCCTTTTTTGCGTGGTAGTAAATATCCGGCTGCGCGATGGCATGACTTGAAAACTCTTTAGTTGGGGCAAAGGTGCGCGTTTCGTTCAGTAGGTTTTCTATCTCTTGATGCTCAGACAACTTTGTCCTCCAGTTAGTTCTTTTTCTCGCTCATCGTTTGACTTTGGGCGTTTAGCTCCGCCTTAGTCCCTTTAACACGTTACTCTTTATTTGAAATTGACTCCAATACTGGCTATCTGTATTGGCATTCTTGGGCTCTCCAAGCTCTCTTTCAGAGCAATATTCTGTGAATGCCCCGTAATGGGGGACAAAATATCAAATTTCTTTGTAGGATTAGGGCGCTGACTAGATCAGTTGTGGTGTCTCACATCCCCCATGTGGGCATCGCCGGCGGCAGGTTTCCCCAAATCTGCCGCCACCCTAGTTTTCCCCAGATGCCATTTTGCGTCTTCTAAATTTCTCTCTCTGCCGAAGTATTTGCAAGATGAGGACTACCGCGCAAGACATCTGGCAAATAATTCAAACGCCTGGAGTCACGGACCTGGTCATCGATGGTTTCGATTTCCCAAGAGCTGATTTTGGCAATGGCTTTCAGCACCTTCCCGCTCTATATGCGAGCGACGAAGAAATGTGCAGTGAGATCATTTCCTTGGCACTCGAGGCTGGATCTCGAATCGACATCGCAAAACCGGTTGCTGACTTTGTTTATCGTGGCGCAAGATTCCATGCAGTTCTGCCATTTGGGCTAAGCACCAAGCCGCTATTGAGCATTCGCGTCCATCCGGAGGATCCTCACACTCTGGAGACGCTTCAGCTTTCTGGGATGTTGTCAACTGGCCAGTTGAACTGGCTTCGGGAGCAGATCTCGAAAGGCAAGAACATTGTCTTCAGTGGCCCAACCGGGGTTGGTAAGACAACACTGGTGCGCGCTGCGCTAAAGGGCTCGACAGAGCGCATTATATGCATTGAGCAAACCCCCGAACTGTTGCTTGAGGCTCCAGCCATCGCTCTTACTGAGCGCCAGGGCAACCAAGAGGGCGTAGGTCAAATAGAACTTGATGAATTGATTATTCACGCACTTCGAATGCGTCCAGATCGGATTGTTGTCGGAGAGGTGCGCTCAAAAGAGTTCAGAGTGTTACTCCAGGCAATTAATAACGGTCACCGTGGCACGCTAACGACCTTGCATGCAAACAATTTGGAAAGTGTTGCAGATCGGTTTCTAGTGCTTGGACTACTCGGTGGTTTCAGTACCGAGTTGACCTCAAGGCTGGTGTCCCAGTCAATTGACTATGTTGTTCAGCTGAATCGGATAGGCAACCAAAGAGCCGTCTCTGGAATTGGAATCCCAAAACTTGTCGAAGGCGTATTACGGGTCGATGAGGTTGTTATCTGATGCGCCCGGCAATGCTGTCTGGCCTTTTGTCCGCGGGGGTTCCCTTTCCCAAGGCTGTGGAGCTGGCGGACCCGAGTGTCTTGCCCGAAAAGTTCAAAAACTTTATTGCTCTGGCTTTTGAGCTCGGTGCACCACTGGTTCCAACGCTGAGTCAGCTGGAGACTCAGCTAAGACATGAAGAGAGAACCTCGCAGGAAATAGCCCAGGCTCAGGCAGTGCCGCAGGCAACAAGAACATTGCTGATCTGGCTGCCGGTTGTCAGCTTCGTACTCGCAGAAATAATGGGCCTCGGGACCTTTCGGGGTATCTTTCATCCGCTTGGAGCAGTTGCGGCGGCGCTCGCGGCAGGGTTGTTGTTTCTCGGATACAAGCTATCGGGCAAAATGCTTGCCAGCTTTATGGCAGAGCGTGAAGATCCGACACTGTCGTTGATGGTGCTTCGGATATCTCTTTCAGCTGGAGAATCGCTGGCCCAAATAAAATCGCGGCTTTCGAGTTATCCAGATGGCGGTGCTTTGTCTTTGATCGAAATCTCAATGGGAACCGGCGCCAGGCTCACGAGTCTGATCGAATCAGAACTCGAGCAATTGAATCAAAAACTGCTCTCCGAGCGCATCGAACAGGCCAGAAAGCTCTCGGTTCGGTTACTAATTCCGCTATCTCTGACGACGCTCCCTGCATTTTTGCTACTCACCCTGCCGCCGATAATCATCGGCTTCACACAATAAAGAAAGGAAAAAAATGCAACTAATCAAATCCGAGGACGGCGCCATAACCGCTGAATACGCAATCGCAACGCTTGCCGGCGTCGCCTTTGCCGGCCTGATGCTGCTGGTTCTCAAATCTGAGGGAGTCAGGTCACTACTATTCAATTTGATCGCCAGTGCTATTGGTATTGGATAGCGACCGGGGCGCGGTAACAGCAGAATTCATGCTGCTGTTACCGGCCCTGATCATGCTGTTCACATTTGCGCTTGGCTCGGTGACTTTTGCCACCGAAAGAATTTCCATCGAATCCAAACTCTTTGAAGCAACCAGAGCCATTTCTCTGGGTATGGAGCCGGAAACCTATCCCAACTATCGGATAACAGAGTCGACCGAGGGGAGAAAAATATGCGTCACCCTTTCAAGGCAATTGATATTTCCAATCCAGAGCAAGCTGTGCATGCTCCCAGTTGGAAAGTAGATGACGGCTCGGCGGCAGCGATGTCACTGATCTTCATTGGAGCCATTACTTTTCTGCTTTTTGCGGTTACGATTGCCACTGATTTGTCTCACACCAAGGTCAGGCTGCAGCTGGTTGCAGATGCTGCTTCCTTGACGGCCGCAGACACAATTAGGGGACTTGTTTCTGGAATTCCTTGTGAAAATGCGGAGCTGATTGCAGTTTCAAATGGTGCTTTCACAAAAAAGTGTCGTATTGTCGGAACCGATGCGAGCGTCACACTGACCAAGCAATCGGGTTTTGCGAGCATTTCTGCTGACTCGGTAGCGGGCTCGCCAACGTAGATAACTAGGAGCATTTTGGCTAAGAAACTCGTGATTGTTGAGTCGCCTGCAAAGGCTAAAACAATTTCCAAATACCTAGGAAACGATTACGAGGTCTTGGCCTCGGTTGGTCACATTCGAGACTTGGCTGAGCCGAGAGACGTTCCAGCAGACAAGAAAAAGGGCCCACTGGGCAAGTTTTCAATCGACATCGACAACGACTTCCAACCTCTATATGTGGTTTCTCCCGGCAAAACCAAAACCGTTACCGATTTGAAGAAGGCACTAAAGGACTGCGACGAACTGTTCCTGGCAACTGATGAGGACCGCGAAGGCGAGGCTATTGCTTGGCATCTGCTCGAGGTTCTAAAGCCAAAGGTCCCGGTTAGAAGAATGGTTTTTAACGAGATCACAAAAGATGCAATAGCCGAGGCTGCAAATAACACTCGTGCACTGGATGACAATCTTGTCGAAGCGCAGGAAACCAGAAGAGTTGTGGACCGCCTCGTGGGCTATGAAATTTCGCCGGTGCTATGGCGAAAAATCAACCGCGGTCTTTCTGCCGGCCGAGTGCAATCACCGGCGATGAGAATGATTGTTCAGCGTGAACGCGAGCGAATGGCTTTTTCCTCAGCGTCATATTCTTCGGTTACTGCCAAGCTCGAAAAAGATTCGATTGAGTTTGAAGCAAAATTAACTGTTCTAGGCGGGCAAAAACTAGCTGGCGGCAAGAGCTTTGACTCGGACGGAAAACTAGTGCAGGAAGTTCTTGTGCTTTCAAGCGCAGAGGCGACAGAGCTTGCTGCCAACCTGGCAAACCAAACTCTTTCGGTCACCGGCGTTGAAGCGAAACCTTCCACCAGAAAGCCATACGCGCCTTTCACAACCTCAACCCTTCAGCAGGAAGCCTCAAAGAAACTTGGCATGAGCGCCAAGCAGACTATGGACACCGCTCAAATGCTTTATCAAGAGGGTCACATTACGTACATGAGGACCGACTCACCAAATCTTTCTGGGCAGGCAATCACCGCTGCAATCGCCTCGGCAAAGCAGCTTTTTGGTCCGGACAGTGTTGCTGCGTCGCCAAGAACCTACGGTGCCAAGTCCAAAAACGCGCAGGAGGCTCACGAGGCAATTCGCCCCTCTGGCGAAAGCTTCGCGCATCCGGATGAGCTGAAGAAGGTGCTTCAGGGAAGATCACACCTTCTATATGACTTGATTTGGCGAAGAACAGTTGCCTCTCAGATGGCCGATGCCAAGCTTTCGACAACCACGGTCAAGTTCCAAACCACCGTTGATTCAAAGACGGCCGAGTTTTCGGCGTCTGGAACAACGGTCTTGTTTCCAGGATTCATGGCTGTTTATCAAGAGGCTCAAGAGGATGGCAAAGAAACCCAAAGTGCCAAGATGCCAGTTTTGGAAGTCGGCAACGAGCTAAGCGTTTCCGACATTGAAGCAAAGGATCACTCAACCTCTCCACCTGCAAGATATACCGAAGCATCCCTAGTGAAGGCGCTTGAAGAGCAGGGAATCGGTCGACCATCGACATATGCCGCAATTATCTCGACGATTATCTCCAAGGGTTATGTCATCAAGAAGGGCAGTGCACTGGTTCCGGAGTGGATTGCGTTTACGGTGACCAGATTCTTAGAGGAGAACTTCGGCGACCTAGTGGATTATGCATTCACCGCAAAAATGGAATCAGATCTTGACCGAATTGCGCTTGGCGAGTTAGACAGGTCCACCTGGCTAAAGAGCTTCTACTTCGGCGATAAAGGACTTCAGTCAACGGTCGAGAGTCTTGGAGAAAGTGATCCAAGGGCGATTAACACCTTCGAAATTTCAGAGGGCATCAATCTCAGAACCGGTAAGTATGGTCCTTACCTAGAGATCATGGAAAACGATGAGCGAAGGATTGTAAACATCCCGGTTGACCTAAGCCCGGACGAATTGACCCACGAAAAGGCGATCGAGCTGGTCAACGCTCCTCCTGCCAGCGATCGTGTTTTAGGTCAGGAGCCCGAGACGGGCCTCGATATCATCGTGAAGGACGGTCGCTACGGCCCCTACATAACGCTGGTTGACGAGAGTAACCCGAAGCCAAAAACCGCCTCTCTTTTCAAGACTATGGCCGTGGACACGGTGAGCTACGAAGATGCATTGAAGCTGTTGTCATTGCCTCGAGTTATTGGAATAGATCCTGAAAACGAAATCGAAATCACAGCTCAAAACGGAAAATTCGGTCCCTATCTGAAACGTGGAACTGACTCTCGTTCTCTTGAAACCGAAGAACAAATTTTTGAGCTGGACCTTGAAGGTGCCCTGGAGATATATAAGCAACCGAAGTACGGTGGCCGCCGAACTGCGGCAACCCCACTTCGTGAATTTGGCGAAGATCCAGCCTCGAAACTAAACGTTGTTGCTAAGACGGGGCAGTTTGGAACCTATGTTTCAGACGGTGTCGTGAACGCGACGGTTCCCAAAGACGAGCCGCTAGATGAAATAAGCAATGATCGCGCTTACGAGCTCTTGGCGATTCGACGTGAGAAACTAGGGGTGGAGCCCGGTGAGGCCCCGAAGACCCAGAAAAAGACGACCAGAAAAAAGCGGTAGAAGATGTTTATAACCTTTGAGGGAATCGACGGAGTTGGTAAATCCACTCAGTTGGACCTTCTAGAGGTTTGGCTTGTGGATAACGGCCACCAAGTTCTTCGCACAATGGAACCAGGTGGCACGGAGCTGGGTCAAGAAATACGCCACCTGCTGTTGCACAGAAAAGGTGATGTCGCTCCCAGAGCGGAGGCCCTTCTATATGCAGCCGATCGTGCTCACCACGTTGCCACAAAGATTTTGCCCGCTCTAGAAAAGGGTGTTGTGGTGCTGTCTGACCGCTACTACGATTCCTCGGTGGCTTACCAGGGAGCAGCCAGAGAGCTATCAGTTACTGAAGTGCAAGAGATTTCACTGTGGGCGGTGGCTGGGCTTGAGCCAGACCTAACCTTCCTGCTTGACCTTCCAGCCGAACAGGCACTGGCACGTCGCGATGACACGGGCACTGAGCCAGATCGATTAGAGAGCGAGAAAGTTGATTTCTTTGCTCGTGCTAGGCAGCAGTATTTGGAGCTGTCCACAGAGCCCCGCTTCGAGGTCATAGACGCCTCCTTAAGTGTTGATCAAATACACGAAGCGGTGATTGCCCGAGTAAAAGCTTTTGGGTTGAAATAAATGGCCTCCGCTGTTTTTGATGAACTGCTTGGGCAGCCAGAGGCCATAGAACAGCTGCAACGAGCTGCTTTAGCAAAAGCCACTGGCGTTCACCATGCCTGGCTGTTTACCGGTCCGGCAGGATCTGGCAGGTCGCTACTTGCAAGATCATTTGCCGCAGCTCTGCAATGTGATTCAAACGGTTGTGGCAGCTGCCAGCAGTGCTCCCTGGTGATGGCAGGAGCACACCCGGATGTCTTAACTTTGGCAACTGAGCGAGTGGTCATAAGCATCGATGAGGTGCGTGACCTGGTTCAAAAGTCAGCGATGAACAGCACAATCGGTGAATACCGGATTGTGATTATCGAAGACAGTGATCGCATGGCTGAGCGCACCTCGAACGTTTTACTTAAAGCGCTAGAAGAGCCCCAAGACAAGACCATCTGGATTCTTTGTGCACCGAGTGTCTCTGACCTGCTTCCCACCATTCGCTCCAGAACCAGGAACCTGCTGCTGCGCCTGCCAAGTGTTGATGAAGTGGCTGAGTTGCTGGTCCAGCGGGACAAGGTTGACCGTGAGCTCGCTCTAAAAAGTGCCAGGCAAGCCCAGAACCATGTTGGAATGGCAAGAAGACTCGCTATCTCTCAGGATGCTAGGTCTAGGAGGGCAGAAACCCTTAGAGAAATTGCTGGGATTACTAATCTGAGCAAGGCGATGCTCGCAGCTGAAAAACTACTCGGTGTCGCCAAGCGTGATGCTGAGGCTTTAGCTCTTGAGAGAGACAAGAGTGAAAAAGAGCGCCTCATGCTTGCCTACGGTTTAGCTGTGGATGAAAGAATTCCACCAAACTTGCGCTCTGCATTCAAGGATTTAGAAGAAAACCAAAAGCGACGGAACACCAGAGCACTGCGTGATGGAATCGATCGAATCTTCACTGATGCCGAGAGCTTTTATCGTGACGTTTTGTCCTTGCAGCTGGAAGCCAATAGCCCGCTAATTAATGAGGAAATGGCTCAAGAACTTCAATTGCGCCAGCTTGGCACATCTGCCACCGCGAGTATCGCTGTGTTGGATGCGATTGCCCTATCAAGAAAGCGTTTAGCATCCAACGCGAGAGACCTGCTGGTCCTTGAATCTCTCTGCACCACAATGATTTTGAGACAAGATGTTGCGGCTTAGAGCTTTATTGCTCGTTGCCGCACTTGCCCTTACCGGCTGCACCGAAGTGGTTGAAAATGGCCCAGTTGAAAATGTCGCAAGCGGTTCGGTGCCTCTTTTTGACCAGGTATTGGCTTGGGAGAGTTGCTATCAAGGCTTTGAGTGCACAGAGGTTGCCGTGCCAATTGACTGGGAGAATCCTGAAGGCGAGTTGCTTTCAATTGCCCTCATGCGAGCCGAGGGGACTGCTGGTCTCAGACCCATGCTTGCGAACCCCGGTGGGCCAGGCTCCTCTGCGATTGAGTGGATGCTGGGCTCTTATGAGTCTTTAGGAAGTGAATACCTTAGAAAGAACTTCCAGGTGATTGCTTTTGACCCCCGAGGTGTGGGCAATAGCTCTCCAGTGACATGCAGCAACTTGGGGCTCAAGGACCAGTTATTGTATGGCGGATCTCCCTATCGATTTGGCACCGATGAAGACATCGCCTACTCAGCAAACCTTGCAAAAAAGTTTGGTGAATCCTGCCAAGGAGAGATCAGCACCGGTTATTTCAATACTCAGCAAACTGCCAACGACATGGAATTCCTTCGGGTTATTACTGACAGCGAACTCTTGGATTTTCTTGGCTTTAGCTACGGAACTGAACTTGGCGCGACTTATGCCGTGCTGTATCCGGAAAACGTCGGTTTGTTTGTCTTGGATGGAGCGGTAGACCCGACAATTGATCCAGACCTTGCACTGCTTGGGCAAATCAGGGGTTTTGATAAAGCCCTAGATGCTTACCTCTTGGATTGTTTTGAACAAATCTCTTGCCCGCTTCCCAGGGATTTGAGCGAGGCCAAAGACACCATCGCGGGAATCCTTGCAAACCTTGAAAACGGAACACTCCCAACCGATTACAACAGAGACCTTGCCCTATCGTCAGCAATTGCAGGAATCATTGTCACTCTTTACTCCGAAGATAGCTGGGAGTACTTGTCAGCGGGCATCGAGGATGCCCTCAGTGGCGATGGCACGATGCTGCTGCTGCTGGCAGATTTCTATAACGACCGAAGTTCAGATGATGGCTACCTCACAAACCTGGTTGAAGCCAACTATGCAATCGCTTGTGCCGATGAAAAGACTTACCCACTATCTGAAAAAGACCTGACCGCAGAAATAACTGACGCAAGCCAAGTTTTTGGAAAGTACTTTGCCTACGGGGAAAGTTCCTGCGAAGGTTGGCCAGCCGGAATTGGTAACCGAGTATTGAATTTCGAGGTCACACCAAAAACTGGCCCGCTAATCATCGGCACCACCGGTGATCCAGCAACTCCCTATGAGCAGGCAGTAACGTTGAATTCGCTGATTGGCGGGTCGAATCTATTGACCTATCAGGGCGAGGGGCACACCGTCTACGGCTCTAATGCTTGCGTTGGCGGAATAGTTGACCGCTATCTGTCAGGTGAAGACCTATCAGGCCAAGACCTGAACTGCTAGCTGATCTTTTCTAGAGATAAAGACCCGCAAGAATAAGCGCGAAGATGCCGATGAAAATAGCAGGGGTCACAAACTTCACTACTTCTAGCCAGGGCCTGAAGCTAATTAGCCTCGACCGCAAAGCAGACTCACCGGGGAGCTTCTTGAGATCATCTAGCGCCGCTTGGGCCTGAGATGCGGCTGAGTATTCGGCCAAGGCACCAAGAATCCCAGAGGCCAGCAGGATTAGAGCAAAGGCGTGGACAATTGCCATCTCGTAGGTTGCAATCGTTGGGGTCGCAAAGGCTGCAAATGCCAGAAGAGCCGTTGGCGCGAGCTGTGCCAAAATTATGTGCAGACGGTTTTTTTCAAACTCGCGGATTAGTTCGGCTTCTGTCATTGTTGTGTCCTTTGATCGCTTTAGACAAGGTTAGACAAGGTTAGGCAACACGTTGGCAAATAATGCACTCCAGGAGAGCCTGTCGCGCAGATTCCGCAGACTTCTTTCAGGGGCGAAAGATGGAATTCCACCATGGCTAGAGGTTGTTGCCGCAGGTGACGAGCCCGGCTTTTACCTTCCAACTGATGCCCCGTGGGTCGTCCACGGTGACTTCTCAACCCTGGTCGGAGGCGTTAGAGCGCTGCTCATGCAAACACTTCACCCCGGCTCTCTTACTGGAGTGTCAGAGCACTCCAGGTACGAAGCAGATCCGCTTGGGAGACTTTCTGGAACCATCAGGTGGTTGACGGTAACCACCTTCGGTTCAGTGGAGGCCATAAAGGGCGAGGCCGGCAGAGTAAACCGCATGCATAAGTCTGTTAGCGGGGAGTATGAAACTGCCAAGAAAGAACTCAAGCCATACCGGGCAGCCGATAAGGACTTGCTGCTCTGGGTGCATGTAGCGTTCATGGACTCATTCCTGCGCGCTCATCAGAACTATTCGAAACGACCTATTCCAGGTGGAGCTGATTCCTACGTGGCGCTGTGGTCAAAATCTGTTGGACCGCTTGGGCTAAAGACTGCGCCAATGAGCGAGGCCGAGCTTTTGGAAACATTGGACGGGTTCAAGCCAGAGCTGACGGTTACCGAGGAAACCAGGGCGGTTATCAAGTGGATCCGGAAAGCACCACTGCCGCTTCTTGCAAAGCCTGTCTATGCGCTGCTGTTTCACTCGGCGCTCGCATCTATGCCAAAGCAGTATCAGGACATGATTGGGATGAAGGGGATGCCGCTTTGGCTTCTGAGACCGGTAACTACCAACCTGTTGAGATTCATGCGCTTTGCAATTGGACCAGATTCTCCAATTGAAGATGCAGCGCTAGACCGGCTCAAACGAGCCGGGGTCATTAGCCACTAAACTTTTTTACTTCGCCACCTTAGCTCAGTCGGTAGAGCAGCTCCCTCGTAAAGAGCAGGTCAGCGGTTCGATTCCGCTAGGTGGCTCTGCACAAAATTCTCGTCGCTGGACAGGTCAAGAGCCCCTACTTTATCGAGGCAATGATTTCACTTAATCCGTTGGGATAGGCCCAACTAGATTTGATCTGCCCAGGTTCCG
>ERZ887851.28-NODE-28-length-124664-cov-12.539255_pt1 | contig 124664 bp, 108 predicted proteins | sample MGYA00521100_ERZ887851 | MGnify/ENA primary metagenome ERZ887851 (study PRJEB32303, sample SAMEA104408602) | aquatic metagenome | biome: Brackish water; feature: Pelagic; material: water | place: Baltic Sea | collected 2014-06-06T16:11:00 | depth 11,444 m ... | reverse complement strand
TGATTTTGGTTCAGAAGAGTCTAGGTTCGAGCCCTAGTAGGCCAACTCTTTAATTTCACCCTCTGCATTCCAGAGGGTTTTTTTATGCCTTGAGGAGAGCGAGATCAATTTTTATGTTTTACATTTTTAAAGGGAAAAGTTGAGGGTAGAATTCTAGATATAGCGTAAAAAAACTTTTGGGACCGCCAATATAATTGATACATTTGGAAGACACTGTCTAGGCAGATGAACAGTATGCCAAATGAAAGAAAAAAAACTTAGAAGTAGCGAATGGTTTGGGCACAATGACAAAATGGGATTTGTCCATCGCTCTTGGATGAGAAACCAAGGCCATCCTGATCATATGTTTCAAGGAAAACCAGTTATTGGAATTTGTAATACTTGGTCTGATCTTACCCCTTGTAATGCACATTTACGGGATTTCGCTGAAATTGTTAAAAGAGGAGTTTATGAAGCCGGTGGATTTCCTTTAGAATTTCCCGTTATGTCTTTGGGGGAAACTCTAATGAAGCCAAGCACTATGCTTTGGCGGAATTTGGCAAGTATGGATGTGGAGGAAAGCATACGTGCCAATCCCATAGACGGGGTGATATTATTGACAGGTTGTGATAAAACAACGCCCTCCACCATTATGGGTGCCTGTAGTGTGGATTTGCCAACTCTAGTGGTCCCTGGGGGTCCTATGTTGAATGGAGTTTGGCAGGGTAAAAAAGTAGGCTCTGGAACACTTACTTGGAAATTGTCTGAAGCACTAATCAAAGGTGAACTAAGTAGTGAAGAAATGCGCGAAGCCGAATCCTGTATGAGCAGAAGTGCTGGGCATTGCATGACAATGGGGACGGCTTCTTCGATGGCTTGTACGGTGGAAGCCCTCGGATTGACCTTGCCGAATGCAGCTGCCATTCCTGCTGTTGATGCTCGAAAAAAAGTAATGGCGCATCTCTCTGGGAATCGGATTGTCGAAATGGTAAAAGAAGACTTGACCCTATCAAAAATATTAACCAGAGAAGCTTTTGAAAATGCCATAAAGATGAATGCCGCTATCGGAGGATCTACCAATGTGGTACTTCACTTGCTGGCTATTGCCAAACGATTGGGGATTCCTTTGGAGTTGAATGATTTTGACGAATTAGCAAGCAAGCTTCCGATGATAGTCAACTTACAACCAGCTGGAAGCTATTTGATGGAAGACTTGTTTTATGCAGGAGGTTTGAGTGTTGTCGTCAAAGCCATGAAACAGCATCTCAAACCTACCCCTACTGCCAATGGTAAAACTTTAATCGAAAATGCGGAATCCTCAATAAACTACAACGAAGAGGTGGTTGGAAGTCCCTCCGCACCCTTTATGAAGGAGGCAGGAATTGCTGTGTTGTACGGAAATTTATGTGAAAAAGGCGCGGTTATTAAACCCTGCGCGGCCAGTGCTCATTTGTTAAAACATCGAGGAAAAGCGGTCGTTTTTGAATCTATAGAGGACTATCATGATCGAGTGAACGATCCCAATTTAGAAATCGATAAAAATAGCGTTATGGTGCTCAAAGGTGTTGGTGCTGTAGGCTACCCGGGTATGCCAGAAGTGGGTAATATGGACTTACCTAAAAAAATATTGGATCAAGGAATTACCGATATGGTGCGTATATCCGATGGGAGAATGAGTGGGACAGCTTACGGTACGGTAGTGCTTCATGTGGCCCCAGAAGCGGCAATAGGTGGAGTTTTGGCATTGGTACAAAACGGAGATATAATTTCTCTGGATGTCCCGAATCGAAGTTTAAATTTAGAAATTTCTGCAGAGGAACTGGCTTCACGAAAAGCCCAATGGAAAGCACCCGAACCCCAAGCCGTTCGTGGATATGCTAAACTGTATATCGATCATGTCAACCAACCTGATCAAGGTTGTGATATGGACTTTTTGGTGGGAGGGTCTGGAGCCGAAGTATCACGGGATTTGCATTAAATGATGTGGGCTTTTCTTCCATTATTTCTCGCAATCCTTGGAATTATAGTGTTAACCAGCCGATGGAAATGGCATCCTTTTTTGGCACTGATTGTAGTCAGTATAGGTTTTGGTTGGGCAGTAGGCATGCCCTCAGCAGACATTCTTAAAGCACTTCAGGATGGTTTTGGAGGGACCCTAGGAGCTATTGGAATCATTATTGTTGCTGGACTAATCATTGGGACTTTTCTGGAACAATCGGGAGGCGCACAGGTCATTGCACATTTTTTTATCCGTAAACTAGGGGGCAAAAGGATTCATTGGGTAATGGGTTGCATCGGCTTTTTGGTTTCCATCCCCGTTTTTGCAGATTCAGGATTTGTAATTCTCTCCCCTTTAAACAAAGCGTTGACTAAAAAGGTGGGGGTATCCTTGGCGGGTACAGCCATAGCCTTGAGTATGGGTTTAACGGGAGCGCACACTATGGTTCCTCCTACACCCGGACCCATAGCTGCTACAGCTATTATTGGTGCTGACTTGGGTTTGGTCATTGTTTTTGGATTGCTTGCGAGCAGTATTGGGGTAGGCATCTGTATTCTCTTTGCCAAGTTTATGGGGAATCGGATTTGGATAGCACCTCAAATAGAAACCCATCCCACGGAGGAAATCAATGAACAATCTTTGCCTTCATTGAAAAGAACCTTGCTTCCAATTCTAGTGCCTATTGCACTCATTGTATGCAATTCTATAGTTTCCTATCCTAGCTTTCCTATGGAAGTGGGTGCTCTAAAAAATTCGATTGCCTTTATTGGACATCCTATTATTGCTTTGTTTATTGGTGTTTTTTTGGCAATGTTTGTTCCCAAAAAATGGGAGGGACAACGTTTGACTCAAGACGGTTGGTTAGGAATGGCGGTCAAAGGTGCTGCCACCATATTGTTGATCACAGCTGCTGGGGGTGCTTTTGGCAAGGTGATTCAAAGTTCGGGAATCCATCACAACATAGAGCCTTTATTAAAAGGGTTGCCCTTGGGGTTGGTCATGCCCTTTCTATTAGCGGCATTAATCAAAACGGCTCAAGGTTCCTCTACTGTAGCCATCGTTACAGCGGCTTCTTTAGTACTTCCCATTCTAGAGAGTTTGGGGCTGACAGCTGCATATGATAAAGCCTTGGTAGTCGTCGCCATCGGTGCGGGTTCTGCCGTAGTTTCCCATGCCAATGATAGCTTTTTCTGGGTAGTTACTCAATTTAGTCAGATGTCTGTCCCTCAAGGGTATCGACTACATACTTTAGCCTCTTTAATTCTAGGCATTTCTGCTCTATTAACCCTTTATGGTATCCAAGGGGTATGGAGATTGTTTTTTTAAATGGGACCTTTTACTGTGCTACTTCAACCATAGCATCAATGGTTTGAATACGACCATCGGGAAGGTGTACCAATTTTGCTTTTTTGATACTTCGAAGATGGGTAACACCTTTTGAAAGCGAGCTGTCATGAAAAAAAAGAAACCATTGCCCATTGTATTCTACGATGGAATGATGATTGGTCCATCCCAATACAGGTTTTAAGAGAACTCCTTGATAGGTGAAGGGTCCTAAGGGAGAGTCGCCTGTGGCGTAGGCAATATTGTGGGTATCTCCTGTGGAATATGAAAAATAATACGTTCCCTGGTAGGTATGCATCCAGGCAGCTTCAAAAAAACGACGTTCATTGTCTCCAGCCAGTAGTGGATTCCCCTCTGCATCCAGCAATTGAATGTCTTGAACAGCAGATTCAAATTGAAACATATCCTCAGACAGTTTTGCAACTTTAGGTGCAATCGCTTTTTCATCGGCATTGGGGTACTGGTCTTCTGGTCTATAGCGACCGCTTTCCCAACGTTGTAATTGTCCTCCCCAAATTCCACCAAAGTACATATAATACGAACCGTCCTGGTCTTTAAATACCGCAGGATCAATACTGTAAGCTCCAGCAATAGGTTGTACTTCGGGAGTAAAAGGACCGATGGGAGTTGAGGCGGTTGCTACGCCAATACGGAAGATATCGTCCATATCTTTCGCGGGAAAATAAAAATAATACGTTCCGTTTTTTTCAGCGATATCGGGTGCCCAAAGTTGTTTTTTTGCCCAAGGGATATCATCCAAATCGAGAGCTTTACCCATATCCTGGACGGTTTCGTCTGAATTCATTTTCAGTACATGATAATCACGCATTGCAAAGTGACTTCCCAAATCGTCTTCAGGAACACCTCCGTCTATGTCGTGTGAAGGATAGATATACAATGCTCCTTCAAACACATGAGCAGAAGGGTCGGCGGTATACATTTCTGTAACTAGAGGACTATAAGTCTCCTTTTGATTTTGTTCAGGTTTACTTTGACAAGCCAAAATCAAAGCGAGTAGGACACTAGTTTTTATAAGTTTCATCATTTTTTTGTTTAAGTCTTAAAACTAATAAAACTCATTTAGAACCAAAATTCATTTGGGATCAATTTTTAAATACATTCTCTCGACCCTCTCTTTTAGTTTGCTTTTTATGAGAGTTAGGAGCATAGTACATCGCAATTTTTTATCGTTTGGAGAGATTTGGTCATCAGAAAGGAAATCATGATTTCCTTTTTTTGTACTTTTTAAAAAATTTAAAAAATTCAAAAAATGAAAAAACTATATTTCCTCAGTTGTATTCTACTAGTGCAAATCCTAAGCTCTCAGGGATTGGATCCCCATTGGATGAAAGGTATTGCTCCGCGTAATATTGGGCCCGGCGGGATGAGTGGGCGAGTCACTTCAATTGACGTAGTTAATACAAACAGAGAAATTATTTATGTAGGAACTGCCTCCGGTGGAGTGTGGAAGTCTACCAGTGGAGGAGTGAATTGGAAACCAATATTTGATGATCAAGTAACCGCTTCTATAGGAGCTGTGGCCATTCAGCAATCCAACCCAGACGTTATTTGGGTAGGAACAGGAGAAGGAAATCCCAGAAACAGTTTAAACGGAGGGTATGGGGTTTATCGTTCTCTTGATGCAGGGAAAACATGGAGCCTCATGGGCCTGGAAAAAACCCGACATATTCACAGAATAATTATCGATCCAACAGATCCCAAAGTAGTATATGTTGCTTCTATAGGATCGCCTTGGGGCGAACATCCAGAGCGTGGAATTTTTAAAACTACAGACGGTGGAGTTAGCTGGCAAAAAATACTGTATGTCAACGCCAAAACAGGTGCAGCAGATTTAATCATGGATCCCAAAAATCCAAATAAACTGGTAGCAGCTCTTTGGGAACACAAAAGAGACCCCTGGTTTTTTAATTCTGGCGGAAAGGGGAGTGGACTATATATTACAATCGATGGGGGTAAAACCTGGACTAAAAAAACCAGTAAAGAGGGACTTCCTGAGGGGGAATTGGGACGTATTGGCTTAGCAATGGCACAAAACAAACCAAACATCATCTACGCTTTAGTGGAAGCAAAAAAGAATGCGCTCTACAAGTCCACAGATGGAGGTGATCAGTGGGTTAAAATAAACGACAGTCCAGATATAGGGAATAGGCCTTTTTATTATTCGGATCTTTTTGTAGATCCTCAAAATGAAAACAGAGTGTATTCGGTATTTACCTATGTAAATGTATCCGAGGACGGAGGGCGAAGCTTTAAAGAATTAATGCCTGCATACAATGCCAACAATGGGGTACATCCTGATCACCACGCCTGGTGGATTCATCCAGAGGATGGTTCATTTATGATTGATGGAAATGACGGTGGATTAAACATTACCCGTGACGGGGGAGCTTCTTGGCGTTTTGTTGGGAATATTCCTGTGGGTCAGTTTTATCATATCAATGTGGATAATGAATATCCCTACAATGTTTACGGAGGGATGCAAGACAATGGTTCTTGGAGGGGCCCTGCCTATGTATGGAAAGCACAAGGAATCCGGAATTCTTATTGGCAAGAAATTGCTTTTGGCGACGGGTTTGATGTCGTTCCAGATAAAGATGATTCTCGTTTTGGTTACGCGATGAGCCAGCAAGGAAATGTGTCCCGCTACGATTGGCAAACGGGAAATAATTATGGGGTTAGACCAACACATCCCGATCCTGAGATGGTTCTCAGATTCAATTGGAATGCTGCCATTGGTCAAGATCCTTTTGATAACAGTACCGTCTATTTTGGAAGTCAATTTGTCCACAAAAGCACAGACAAAGGACTGACGTGGGAGGTTATCTCTCCTGATTTAACAACGAACGATCCTGATAAACAAAAGCAAAGTGAAAGCGGTGGACTAACCCTTGATGCTACCGGTGCTGAAAACCACTGTACCTTATTGGTGATCGAACCTTCCCCAATCCAGAAAGGGGTATTGTGGACGGGATCCGATGACGGTAGGGTCCACTTCACACAAGATGGTGGGAAGAGTTGGGTAGAAGTAACAAAGAACATCAAACAGCTTCCCCAAGGCAGTTGGATTGCACAAATTAAAGCTTCCAACAAGCAGTCAGGAACCGCTTTTTTAGTAGCCAACGATTACCGTCGTTTCAATTATGCTCCTTATGTCTTTAAAACCAGTAATTATGGAAAAAGTTGGGAACGTATTGTAGATGAAAAAGATGTATTTGGGTATGCTTTAAGCCTCGTTGAGGATTTGGAGACCGAAAACCTGTTGTTTTTAGGAACGGACGACGGCTTGTATTATTCTATTAATGCTGGTGAAAATTGGATCAAATTTGATTCAAAGGTCTTTCCTACAGTATCGACCAAAGACCTGATGATTCATCCGCGTGAACACGATTTGGTGATTGGAACCTTCGGTAGAGCTGCCTGGGTGTTGGATGATCTCCGACCACTTCGCGCCATTGCAAAAAACCCGGAAATCACAACGAAACAATCTCATCTTTTTGAACCTCCTACAGCTTATTTAGCGGAATATCAACAGCCTACAGGATCTCGTTTTGGCGGTGATGCTTTGTTCAACGCAGAAAATAGAAAAGCGGGAAGTATGCTTACTTACTTTTACAAGGTAACGGATGAAAAAAATAAAGATTCCATAACTTTAAAGTTTTATGATGGTGAACGATTGATTCGCACACTGGAGAAAAAAGCACCTACAGAAACTGGATTGCATCGGTGGTATTGGTATATGAATGAAAAAGGGGTCTCACGCCCGAGGAGATCAGAGCAGAAAAAAGGCGCTGAACCCGGAGGAGTTACGGTGAAACCAGGCACTTATAGAGTGGTACTTGAAAGTAAAGAAACCCAATCAGAAACAACGGTAAGTGTTCTTAATGATCCAAGAATTGAAGTTTCCCAAAAAGCTACAGACGATCGATATCATTACGCAAAAACGATCGAACAGTTTACTGAAAAAGCAACAGAAGCCGTAGAGCAATTGAAGCGGAGTCAAAAAACCTTAGCTAGCTATAAAAAAAGAATAGAAGCCAAAGAGAAAGAGTCTCATAAAGAGGTGCTTGAATCCATTGAAGAAGGCACAAAAAATATAGATTCGATTATAGATTTATTTTTAGGAAAAGAGGACAAACGACAAGGGATTGTTAGAAATCTTGAAAATAGCGTAGTCAGTAGAATTTCTATTGCGAATAGGTATGTGCAATCAAGACCTACAGGAATTACTTCAACAGAAGAAAAACTTTTGGAACACGCTCGCGAGGACTTGAAAACAGCATTAGAAAAAACAAATGCTTTTTTCAAAGAACAATGGGAGGATTTAAAGTCAAAAATCGAAGCGGTACAACTTTCCGAATTTGAGGAAACAAAATTATTTGAAATAGAGTAGTTGCTTAGTTGTTAATGCATATAAAAAAACCTCCAAAATGGGAGGTTTTTTTATGTCTTATAGAATTCTAAAGCCTACTGATGTAACTTCCCAAGGTGTCTTTAAACTGAAAACCTTCGTGAGTTCGGTACTTATTTAGCTTTTTATAAGCTTCTAGCCCCCATAATAAAAACTCAATTAAAAAATAACGATCCTCAGGAGCGCAGTCGGGTTGATGTTTTTTTAGAATGCTTTCAATCCCGGGGAGTTGGTCTAAAAGTTTCCGGTAGTTGACATCGGTCAGTGTATCGTCAATAAAAAGTTCATTGTCTTTGAAAAACCAACCAAGAAGAGTATCATAGGGACCTATTTCATTTGCTTTTTCTAGTTTTTTTACTTCGGGAAAATAAGAAGGGAATAGAGTTTTTACGGCTTGAGTGATGAGGTAGTAAGAGATTTGTTCAGCACCCTCTTGCTCTCCTTCATACACCAATTCGATCTTACCATTAATCGCAGGAATAATTCCGAGAAAATCAGCCATTCGTAAAGTCGTTTTTTCCTCACCGCTCAACAGCATTCTTCGTTCTGCCGTGGAAAGTAGGTTTTCAAAAGCGGTAATGCTCAATCGAGCACTTACCCCACTTTTAGCATCGACATAATCACTTTTTCGTGCTTCAAAACTAATTTGCTCTAGGATATCACGAGCCAATTCGGGGATGTGAATATGAGCCGCTTGATTCTCAGTTGCTTTGGCTTCTTGTTTGGTAATCTGTTTTGCAATATCCCTATTGTGCGGGTAGTGGGTCAATATTTGTGAACCTATACGATCTTTCAGAGGAGTGACAATACTACCCCTGTTGGTATAATCTTCTGGGTTTGCTGTAAAAATCAACAGCGGTTGTACAGGGAAACGCAATTTAAATCCGCGAATTTGAATCTCTTTTTCTTGAAGAATGGAGAAAAGTGCTACTTGAATTCGAGCTTGTAGGTCGGGTAATTCGTTTAATACAAATATACAACGATGGGCTCTTGGGATCATTCCAAAATGGATAACCCGCTCATCAGCATAAGACAATTTTAGATTGGAGGCTTTTATTGGATCTACATCACCAATTAGATCGGCAACAGTAACATCAGGTGTAGCAAGTTTTTCATAAAAACGCTCGCTTCGATGAAGCCAGCTTACGGGAGTGGCCTCCCCTTGTTCCGTAATAAGTGCTTTTGCTTCTCGGCTAATGGGATCGAGAGGATCATCGTTTATTTCAGAGCCCGAAACGACAGGAACCCATTCGTCTAATAAACTGGTAAGTTGCCGTGCAATTCGGGTTTTTGCCTGGCCTCGTAAGCCAAGTAAGTTCATGTTATGTCCTGAGAGTAGGGCACGTTCTACATCAGGAATGACGGTGTTTTCATAGCCTATAATTCCTTCAAAGGTTTGTTCTCCTTTTTGAAGTTTTAGTTTTAAGTTTTTTGCCAGTTCTTTTTGAATGGATTGGGCTTGATATCCAGATTTTTTTAATTGTCCTATATTGGTTATTTCTTTTTCTTTCATTTGGCTTTATTCTAAGCGTTTTTTTCTGTTTTTTTCATAGTCTTCAAAAATCATTTCTCCCAATCCTTTTAAACCAGTAAAAAAAGCTTTTCCTCTGTTGGCTTCCGTAAACGTGCGAATAAATTGCTGTAAATACGGATCTTGTGCTATCATAAAAGTGGTGATGGGAATGTGTAGTTTTTTAGCTTGGCGGGCCATATTGTAACATTTCTCGACGATCATTTCGTCTAATCCCACACTGTTTTTGTAATAGGTGCCGTCGGGTAATTTTAAACAACTGGGCTTTCCATCGGTAATCATAAAAATCTGCTTGTTGGTGTTTTTCTTTCGCCGAAGTAAATCCATTGCAAGCTCTAACCCGGCCACCGTATTCGTATGATAAGGCCCTACTTCTAAATAGGGAAGGTCTTTTAGGAGTATTTGTGTAGCGTCATTTCCAAAAACGAGGAGGTCCAAAGTGTCTTTGGGGTAACGGGTTGTAATGAGTTCCGCTAAAGCCATGGCTACTTTTTTAGCAGGAGTAATACGATCTTCTCCATATAAAATCATGCTGTGACTAATGTCTATCATTAACACAGTACTCATTTGCGTTTTGAAGAAAGAATCCTCAACGACGAGGTCCTGATCTTGTAGGTTAAAATCACCCATTGCGTTTCGAATTTGAGCATTTTTGATGCTCTCGGTTATGGCAATTTTTTCTAGTGGGTCACCAAACTGATACGCTTTAAATTCTCCAGTATTTTCTTGACCAGATCCAGTGCTTTTGGTTTTATGATCGCCAGAGGATGTTTTTTTAAGATTGCCAAAAATTTGTTTTAAAGCATGTTCTCGGAGTAGTTTTTCTGTCTTTGGGGTCAGAGCAAATCCTTCCCCTTTTCCATCGCCACCTTTACCTGATTTGGGTTGGATGTACGCTTTTTGCTTGAGATCCTCTATAAAATCATCTACAGTATAATTTTCATCCGTTAGTTGGTATTCCTCATCCAATTCTCGTAGCCATTCTATAGCTTCGTCAAAATCTCCAGAAGTATGCGTTATGAGTTCTTTGAAGATCTCAAACAAGCGTTCAAAAGGAGTCAGTGTTTTTGGAACGTGTTTAGTAAAATGGATTCCAGACTTAAATTTCATAGTCTTCAAAACTAGTATTTTTTAAGGGAATGGGGTTTTTAAAAAACTTAAAATTCTATTTATTTTGGATCAATCCAGCAATATATTCTGAAATTAAAGCAACCCCTTCTTCGTGGACTACGGAGCGACCAACCTCAGGCATCATAATCCCCGGATCATTACTCATCATGCGGTAAAGTAAGATCGAATTTTCAGGATGTCCAGGAACAATGCTGTATTCTAAATCCCCAGAACCTTTTCCAGCAGCAACAGGAGGTTTAAAGATCCCTCGCTTACGAGCCTCGGTTTGATAAAAGCTCAAATCGAGCCCTGAATTTTTTGCACTTCCTTGGGGCTGATGGCAATGCGCACAGTTGATGTCCAAATAGGCCTTAGCCCGATCTTCCAGCGAACCTGTTTGGGGATCATCCCAAACAGCAAATTGAGGGAGTGTACTGTTTTGTGGTTTGTCTTTTAAATAGCCGTGTTGAGTATAAAAATCCAATTGATTCAAACTTTCGGAAAGTGCTTTGAAGTTTCCGTTTAATTGTGCTGCAGTAGGGCCAATAGGGCTGATCTCTTTACCATTCAGATGGCAGTTTTTACATTGATTGTTGTTGGGAACGTTGTAAGTAATCGTCTTTGGAGTTCCATCAGTATGGATCCAGTCGATTTCGGTTTTTTTCCCGATATAATTTAACGAAGCTTCGTCTTGATCTTCATTCCAAACATAGTTTAAAGGAATCCATTCTTCGTTTTCTTTAAGAAGCAAACGGGTTTCAAGGATTCTTTTTTCACCTTCTGGAAGTCTAAAATCCACTGGATAATAAAAGTTTTTGATTAGTACTGTCCCGTTTTCAAAATCAAAAACACCCTTCTCCTTGTAAGTCATTGGTTTACCTTGGGGGAAATAAATAAACCTTTTTTTAAAGGCATAATTAGTGAATAAGGGGGTGTTTAAAGTATAGGGTAAAACGTTTTCACTTGGGAGGAGATCAGCAAGTTTTCCTTCAAAAAAACCATAGTCAGATAAGTTTTGTTTTTGATTAGAAGTGGAAGTACTTATCGCTGTAGTTGAAGTAACTTTTTTGGCTTGTGGAGGAGAAGGATCTTTAGAGCCACATTGGAGAAATAGGAAGCAAAAAAACAGTAATTGAAAATGTTTTATCAAACGGATTCCTTCTTTTGCCATTAGTTTAAAGAACAATTAAATGGCGTTAGCTCGGATGAAAAACCCTCAAAGTCGTTTGCAGCATCTAAAAATACAAAGGATGCATTTTCATTGTTTTGAATGCAGAGTATAACTTTTGGATCTTGGAGTTTTGTTCCCTCTGGTAAAATTCCGTCATAGGCAATATCAGGAATGCGACCTCGATTTTTAAAAAACCATAATTTTCCAAAATCGTTTGAAAGGGTAGGAAACCTAAAACGATTTTCAAATTGATTGTTGTTAATGCTTACTTTTCCCGGGTAGGGGTTATAGTTTTGGTCGTTTTGATAATCACTTTGTATAGCACGAAGGCCCTGAGCTTCAGCAGCCGCACTCAACGTTCCACTTTCAGGATCTTCATCTGCAGCAAACACTTTATAACTCACCACAGAAAGGTTTGAGGTTTTATGGTCTGCAATGGTATTGTTTTCAAACCGCACGTCTTGTGTTGCCATAATCACTACTCCCGTACCTTTGGGTACGGCACTTACGATGGAGCCTTTTACACCAAAATTCGGCACATTATTATTGTAAATCGTATTTTCATATGCCCGGACATGACTCCCGTAGACGGTGAGTTCTGGGAGGTTAAAAATTAATAATCCACTGGTATTTTCATAAGCTTCGTTCTTGTAAATTTCAACATGGGTACTGTTTTCACTTTCTATACCAGCAACATTGTAAAAAGCTTTGTTGTTCCGAATGATTACATGTTGGGATTGACCCACATATATTCCTGCATCCGAGGAACCAATAGCCTCACAACCCTCAATTAACACATGAGTACTTAAAACAGGATATAAGGCATAAGCCCCATTTTTATCGGAAACTTTGCCTGTCCATGCAGAACGAATGTTGCGAAGTGTAATCGTATCCGTATCACTTACTTTAATATTGTCCCCTGCAGCATCTTCAATCCCAAGATCTTCAATGGTGATGTTTTGAGAATTGGTGATTTTAATACCTTCAGCACCTTGGGTCTGACCCTTGAACGACAATACAGTTTTATCCATCCCCATGCCTTTGATGGTGACATGTTTTTTTCCGTCTAAACTCAAGGATTGTGAAAAAAGATAATGTCCTTCTGGGAGCTGAATCGTAGTGCTGTCCTTGGCTAAAATAAAAGCTTCCAAAATTTGTTCTTCCATATCGAGATAGTCTCTTTGAGGGGTGTAGCTGGGCATTTGATAGGGCCAGATCAAAACAACAATTGCAATCGCAACAAGGAAAATCAGTATTTTAAATAGGTTCTTCATTAGAGGAAAATATAAATACAAAGAGGAAAACTAAAAAGTCAAATCTTCTAGAATTCTTATCGATCTCTAGTATTCCAAACTTATCGAATTTTAATAAATACTCAAAACTTCATCAATGCTATTTCATACTCGAATTGATTTAAAAAATTAATTGTTGTAGCAGAAAAAGGAAGCAGAGCTACTTTGTGCGAGTAAAATAGACTCCTCGATCTTAGACGACAAGGCAGTTACTTTAGTAAATTTTACTCATAATATTCGGAATTTCAGGGAATTCTTTATAAATTTGCAGACATTTCTGAACAAAATCCAGAGGAGACTTTAAAGTCCCCTTTTTTTTTAGATGACATTTAAAGAACAAGTTAATGAGTTATTAAACGCCGCCTTGGAGAGCCGGCCGGATTTGTTTTTGATTGAATGTACCATTTCAGAGGACAACCACATTAATATTCTTTTGGATGGTGATGAGGGGGTCAATATGCTATCTTGCATGGAGGTTAGTCGTCATATAGAACACAACTTGGATCGGGAAGTTTTTGATTTTTCGCTTGCAGTAGGTTCAGCAGGCGTCGGAAGTCCATTATTAAATGCAAGGCAGTTTATTAAAAACAAAGGACGTACACTTCGCGTTGAACGAGAAGGTGTCCGAGCAGTTGAAGGAATCCTTCAAGAGGCAGATGAAAACGCATTTACACTTGAGTGGAAACAAAGAGAACCCAAACCTGTAGGTAAAGGGAAAATAACCGTAATAAAAAAAGAAACCCTTTTGTACCAAGACATCCTTAGTGCAAAAGTTTTAGTGAAATAGATAATTTAAAAACAATGGAAAATTTAGCCTTAATTGATTCTTTTTCAGAATTTAAAGATGATAAATTCATTGACCGTGTTACTTTGATGGTCATATTAGAAGACGTGTTTAAAAACACATTAAAGCGAAAGTTTGGTTCTGATGAAAATTTTGACATCATCATCAACCCAGATAAAGGGGATTTAGAGATCTGGAGAAACCGCGTCGTGGTGGAAGATGGAAAAGTAGAGGATGATAACCAAGAAATTGCGCTTTCAGAAGCTCGAAAAATTGAACCTGACTTTGAAGTAGGTGAAGACGTTTCTGAAGAAGTGAAACTTATTGATTTGGGAAGACGTTCAATTCAATACTTAAGACAGAATTTAGTTGCCAAAATATTTGAACACGACAGCACGAACATTTTTAAACAATTTAAAGATCGTGAAGGTGAAATTTACACCGCTGAGGTACACCACATTCGAAGTCGAGAAATCATTTTGCTAGATGATGATGGAAATGAAATCATTTTACCTAAAGACCGTCAAATCCCTAGTGACTTTTTTAGAAAAGGGGATAACGTTCGCGGTATCATTGAATCTGTAGAACTTCGCGGGAATAAGCCTAGAATAGTGCTTTCTAGAACTTCCCCTGTATTTTTAGAAAAATTATTTGAGCAAGAAATTCCTGAAGTTTTTGACGGATTAATCACCATCAAAAAAGCAGTTCGTATTCCTGGAGAAAAAGCTAAAGTAGCTGTAGACTCTTACGATGATAGAATTGATCCAGTAGGAGCTTGTGTGGGGATGAAAGGATCTCGAATTCACGGAATTGTAAGGGAATTGGGAAATGAAAATATTGATGTCATCAATTACACTAATAATTTACAGTTGTTTATCACACGAGCCTTGAGCCCAGCAAAAGTAAACTCCTTGAAGATCGATGAAGTAAACAAACGAGTTGAAGTTATTCTCAACCCTGAGGAGGTTTCTAAAGCAATCGGAAAAGGGGGAACCAACATTCGTTTGGCGGGGAAACTTACGGGTTATGAGATTGATGTTTTCCGTGACGGAGTTGAAGAAGACATCGAATTGAAAGAGTTTAGCGATGAAATCGAACAATGGATTATTGACGAGTTCAAAAAAGTAGGTTTAGATACGGCAAAAAGTATTTTAGAGCTTGACAAGGCTGACCTGATTAAGAGAACGGATTTAGAAGAAGAAACGATTCAAGACGTTTTAAAAATATTGAAAGCAGAATTTGAAGAATAGACTGCAAAAATAATTCCTATTTTTGCAAATAGATATAATTATATGGCTGACCAACCCAGTGTTCGACTAAACAAAGTGTTAAGGGAATTAAATATCTCCCTTGACCGTGCTGTTGAATTTCTGAATCAAAAAGGAATTGAAATCGATGCGCGTCCGACTACCAAAATCACCACAGAAGTGTATACCACACTTTTGGATGAATTTGAGACGGACAAATCCAAAAAGGTAGCTTCCCATGAAGTGAGTGAGGAAAAGCGCAAGGAGAAAGAAACGCTTCGAATCATTCAGGAAAAGAAAGAGCAAGAACGCTTGGACCAAATCGCAAAAAGAGAATCTCTTAAAACAAACAGAGTTGCTCTTGAAAAACCAAAATCTCTTGGTAAAATTGATTTGGAAGCTTTAAAAAGACCAGCTAAAAAAGAAGTTGTACCTCAAGAAAAAGAAGTTGAAATAATTCCTGAGGTGGCCGCTGATTTGCCACAAGAAATCGAGGAAGCTCCTGTTCATATTTCCGAGCCAGAAGTAGAAATAGTGGCTGAAACAGAGCCAGTAGTTCAAGAACCCCATGCGGAGGAGAAGGCTCCAGAGGCAGAAAATGAAACGTTAAAAACACAGTATCAAAAATTGACTGGGCCTAAGAAAACTGGGCAAACCATTAACTTGGATGAGGTCAACAAAAAAGAGAAAACGGTTGAAGACGCGCGAAAAAGAAAGCGTAAAAGAATAAGTAAGGATGTAAAACCTTCTCCTAGCAGTAGAACCGATAACAAAACAGCAAATACCCGAGGGAATCAGTCGAGAAACAGACCCGCGGTAGTCAAAAAAGAAGAGCCCACAGAGGAAGAAGTACAGAAGCAAATCCGCGAAACTTTAGAAAAACTTCAAGGAAAATCAACCAAATCCAAGGGGGCGAAATACCGAAGAGATAAAAGGGTGCAACACCGACAGAAATCGGAGGAAGAAATGGCCCAAATCGCTGCGGATAGTAAAGTGTTGAAAGTTACTGAATTCATTACCGTAGGTGAAGTAGCAACCATGATGAACATTGGCTCTACACAAATTATTTCTGCCTGTATGAGTTTGGGAATCATGGTTACGATGAACCAAAGACTAGACGCAGAAACCCTAAGTATTGTTGCCGATGAGTTTGGCTTTGAAGTAACTTTTGAAAAGGCTGAACAAGAAGAAAATATCAACGAAACAGTTGATCTAGAAGAAGATTTAAGACCAAGAGCACCCATAGTAACCGTTATGGGTCATGTTGATCACGGAAAAACTTCCTTGCTGGATTACATCAGAAATGAGAATGTAATTGCAGGAGAATCGGGTGGAATCACACAGCATATTGGCGCATACAGTGTGGAATTAGAAAACGGTCAAAAGATTACTTTTCTTGATACCCCCGGTCACGAAGCGTTTACCGCCATGCGTGCTCGTGGAGCTCAGGTCACGGATTTAGCTATCATTATGGTAGCTGCAGATGACGATATCATGCCACAAACAAAAGAAGCGATCAGCCACGCTCAAGCTGCTGGAGTTCCTATCGTATTTGCCATTAATAAAATTGATAAAGAAAACTCCAATCCTGAAAAAATCAAAGAAGGTCTTGCGGGGATGAATTTAATGGTTGAAGATTGGGGTGGAAAAATTCAATCTCAAGAGGTATCTGCACTGAAAGGTACAGGAGTAAAAGAACTCCTCGAAAAAGTTCTACTTGAAGCAGAATTACTCGAACTTAAAGCCAATCCAAACAGAACGGCTAAAGGAACTGTTGTAGAAGCCTTTTTGGACAAAGGAAGGGGATACGTTTCAACTGTTTTAGTTCAAAATGGGACCCTTAAAATAGGAGACTATTTATTAGCTGGAAAACACAGTGGTAAAGTAAAAGCAATCTTCAATGAGCGCGGAACAAGTTTGGAAGATGCCCCTCCATCTACTCCAGTTTCAATATTAGGACTAGACGGTGCTCCTCAAGCCGGGGATTCTTTCTTTGTATTGGAAGACGAACGAGAAGCGAAACAAATTGCCGCCAAACGAACTCAATTAATTCGGGAGCAAAGTGTACGAACACAACGACACATCACTTTGGATGAAATTGGAAGAAGAATTGCATTGGGTGAATTTAAAGAACTCAACATTATTCTAAAAGGGGATGTGGATGGTTCTGTAGAAGCTTTAACCGATTCTTTGCAAAAACTTTCTACAGGCGAAATTGAAGTAAAAATTATTCACAAAGGAGTTGGAGCCATCACAGAATCCGATGTGCTTCTCGCTTCAGCATCCGACGCTATAGTGATAGGGTTTAATGTAAGACCTATGGGTAATGCCCGAATGATTGCAGAAAAAGAAGAGATAGATATCCGATCCTACTCTATTATCTACGATGCCATCAACGACATTAAAGATGCGATGGAAGGAATGTTGTCTCCTGAAATGCGTGAGGAAATTACTGGAAATGCAGAAATTCGAGAGACATTTAAAATCTCAAAAATCGGAACCATTGCTGGATGTATGGTCACCACAGGTAAAATTTATAGAAATTCTGGAATCCGAATTATTCGGGAAGGGGTTGTTATTTACACTGGGGCACTCTCCTCTCTGAAACGATTTAAAGATGATGTAAAAGAAGTTGCTAAAGGTTACGATTGTGGTCTGCAAATAAAAAACTACAACGACATCAAAGAGGGCGACGTCCTAGAATGCTTCCAAGAAGTAGCCGTAAAAAAATCGCTCTAATTTCTTGATTTACGAGTCAGTAAAAAGGCGGAAGGGAATACTTTTTTGACGGTATCAAGGGTTTTTAATCCTAGGATTTTATCTTTAAACTTTCCAGCTTGTACTTTATAATTTGGAGTTTCAAAACTCAAGTCCATTGGAATATGTGGAAACGCCTCTGTAGCTTTTTCTAAAGTTTCATTCGCAACCTCCAAGGTTCCGTAATAGAGTTGTAATGTGAAATACTCGTTTGCATACCGTTCCCGATCAAGCGCTATTTTTTGATTGAGTAAACTGTCCAGTTTAGGATCTTGTTTAATCACAACTTTTGAATCTTGTGCAAAACAGACGGAACTAATTCCGCAAAAAAGCACTAAATACAAGGTGTTCAACGTTCTATTTTTCATAATACAAAAAAACAACTTTTTCTTTTTAATAGGTAATGTTTTAACAAAGGTATTCTTTTATTTAGAATGATTATAAATTATTAAAATCTTGTTTTATTAGGTATTTTAAAAGCCAGCTATGATTTAAATTTGCCATGGATTTTAGAATAACACTTTGGACATACGAACACATTTATTTGAAAAGATCAAGATCAAGGATTCCTTTAAATTCCTTTTTCCTACTTTACTAATTCTAGTCAGTTTTTTCAATTCTTTCGATGCACTTGCTCAGGAGGATGAAGCGGTTCAAGCCGGGAAAAAACTATTCAACGCCAATTGTGCTGCTTGTCACAAGCTCAATAAAAGAGCCGTAGGGCCAGCCCTGCAAGGAGTTTCAGCCAAATACGATAAAGAGTGGCTGTACAGTTGGATTAAAAACAGTACTGCCCTAGTCAAATCTGGAGATGCTCAAGCTGTTGCTATCTATGAAGAATACAACGGTTCTGTAATGACCTCCTTTCCTCAATTGTCTAATGAGGATATCGACAATATCATAGCTTACACAGATTACACTCCTCCAGCAAGTGTAGCTGCCGCGGATTCGGCTGGTGCTGCTGTGGGACAAACGGCCTCTTCCGGAGTGAGTAACAACATCATCCTTGCTGCCTTATCATTGGTTTTCTTGATTCTCATTGTCATGTTGTTTTTGGTTCAGAAAACCTTATTGCGGATTGCAGCGGCAAGTGGAGTTGACATTACCGTTGAAGAGAAACCTAAAAGAACACCAATATGGTTGGCCTTTGTTCAAAATCAATTTTTGATATTCGTGACCGTCATCCTCTTGTTGTTAAGTAGCGCTTATTTTGTTTACGGTTATTTTATGCAGGTTGGAGTAGATCAAGGGTATATGCCTGTACAGCCCATTCACTACTCTCACAAAATTCACGCAGGCGCAAATCAGATAGAATGTAAGTATTGTCATTCTTCTGCAAGAGTTTCCAAACATTCAGGGATTCCGTCTTTGAATGTATGTATGAATTGCCATCAAAACATAGCTGAATACAACGGAGAAGAGGATCTTGAAAATGGATACACCAAAGATTTTTATACTAAAGAGATCAAAAAATTATATGCTGCTGTAGGTTGGGATGAAACCAATCAGCAATATACTGGGGAGACCCAACCGGTGAAGTGGGTTCGAATACATAATCTTCCAGATTTTGTGTATTTTAATCACGCTCAGCACGTAGAGGTTGGAGAGATTGCATGTCAAAAATGTCACGGCCCCGTTGAAGAAATGGAAATTATGTACCAATATTCCCCTCTTACGATGGGATGGTGTATCAATTGTCACCGGGAGACTAATGTTAATGTAGAGAGTAATGAATATTATGCCAAAATACATGAAGCACTCTCCAAAAAATACGGTGTAGAAAAATTAACTGTTGCCCAAATGGGTGGACTTGAATGTGGAAAATGTCACTATTAAAAGGCGATCAAGAAAAGTATATGGCATCAAATAAAACTTATTGGAAAAACATTGCACAACTAGATCCTTCTGATCAAGCAATTCAAAAATTGGAGCAAAATGAGTTTGTATCCAAACTTCCAGAAGATTTTTTGAGTGATGAGAAAACCCTTGAGGAAAGTAGTACCTCACGAAGAGATTTCTTAAAATATGTCGGGTTTAGTACTGCTGCTGCAACGATAGCAGCTTGTGAAGGTCCGGTGATTAAATCTGTACCTTATGTTGTTCAGCCTGAACAAATCCGACCTGGTGTTGCCAATTACTACGCAACCACTATAGCCGATGGTTTTGATTTTGGAAGTGTCTTGATCAAAACAAGAGAGGGGAGACCCATAAAAGTGGAGAGCAATCCTGATGCACCAACTTTAGGAATAGCGAATGCGAGAATGCACGCTTCGGTACTTTCTTTGTACGATACCCTGCGCTTACAAGGACCGTTAGCTAATGGAGAAGACGTAAGTTGGGACGATTTTTACCTTCGAGTTGGAGCGATGCTAAAGGCATTGGCAGCAAGTAATAAAGAGATTGTTCTTCTCATACCAACACTGCCTAGTCCAACGACTAAAAAAATTATTTCAGATTTCATTTCGGTATATCCGAATATACGTACTGTAATATACGATACCATTTCATCTGATGCTGCTTTAAATGCCTTTGAAGCGCATTACGGTGTCCGAGCACTTGCAGATTACGATTTTTCAAAACCAAAAACTATAGTTTCTGTTGACGCAGATTTTCTAGGAGATTGGCAAGGAGGAGGCTATGCGAAGGGCTATGGCATTTCCAAAACTCCACATCGCATTCATGGGAAAGCTGAAATGTCTCAGCATTTTCAGTTTGAATCCAATTTGTCACTCACAGGAGCCAATGCGGATTATCGCACTCCTTGTACACCAGCAGAACAAAAAAATATTTTAGCATACATTCACGATCGCCTTATTGGAGGTTCAGGAGGAACGCTATCTGAGGCATTAAAACCTGCAGCAGACAAAGCAATTGCAGCTTTAAAAAAGGCTGGATCACACGGAGTTTTAGTTTCTGGTGTTGATGATCAAAACGCTCAAGCGGTAGTTCTTGCAATTAATGAATTTCTTCAAAGTGAGGCCTTTATTCCCTCAAGTCCTAAATTAATCCGTCAAGGAAATGCAACGCAAGTTCAGAATGCGTTAAGTGCAATTACCTCGGGATCCGTTAGTGGACTTATATCTGTGGGAGTTAATCCTGTGTTTACTTCTTCTGATGGAGCAGTTCTTGCTGAAGCGATTCAAAAATTAGAATTTTCGTTGAGTTTCAATTCCAAAATTGATGAAACGGCACAAGCCTCTCAATTTGTTGCTGCAACCCCCCACTATTTAGAATCATGGGGAGATTACGAATTTAAATCAGGTCATTTTGCGCTGGCTCAGCCAACCATCAGACCTTTATTTGATACCCAACAATTTCAAGATGTTTTACTCCGATTAGCGGGTAAGAATTCAAAATACTACGATGCAATTAAAACCCATTGGAATGAATCGATTTTAGGATCAAGTTCATGGAATAAAGCGCTCCACGATGGCTATTTTTCCTCGGAAAATACACTTCAAGTAGCGGCACCAGATTTTTCAGGTTTAAATCTGAGCAATCTTCGATCTGCAACTGCTGAGGGGATGAGTTTGGTGTTGTACAGTAAAATAGGAATGGGAGATGGTCAACAGGCCAATAATCCTTGGTTACAAGAATTCCCTGATCCAATTACCCGAGTTTCTTGGGACAACTACCTTACCGTTTCTATGAGTGATGCTAAAGCACTTGGTTTGAAAAATACCAACACAGCTAATGGTGCACTTAATGGAAGTTATGCGTCTGTTACTGTTGGATCCACTACTTTAAAAGTGCCTGTAATTATCCAGCCCGGTCAAGCCAATGGAACGGTTGGTCTTTCTTTTGGTTATGGAGAACGTTTAGGCCTTAAAGCTGAAATGCAAACGGGTGTTAATGCCTATGCACTTTACGATAATTTTAAAAATGTCCAAAACGTTGAAGTAAAAGCTGAATCTGGAGAGCATGAATTTGCTTGTGTACAGCTACACAATACCCTAATGGGTCGTGGAGACATTGTTAAAGAGACTAGTCTTGAAGTATTTAATACCAAGGACAAAACCCATTGGAACCCTATGCCACAGGTTTCTAAAAACCATATGGAATTTGATGTCACCTCACCAGAGGTGGACCTTTGGCAGGAGTTCGACCGGAGTATTGGGCACCATTTTAATTTATCGATTGACTTGAATTCATGTACCGGATGTGGGGCATGTGTTGTTGCTTGTCATGCTGAAAATAATGTACCTGTAGTAGGAAAACGTGAAGTTAGAAAGTCTCGAGATATGCACTGGTTGCGTATTGACCGGTACTATTCTTCCGCCTCTTCTTTTGAAGGGGATAACCAAACCAAAGACAACATCTCAGGTATTGGGGATTCGTTAAATACTTTTGGAGAAATGGAAAATGCTGCTGCAAACCCACAGGTTGCTTTCCAACCCGTGATGTGTCAGCATTGTAATCATGCACCATGCGAGACCGTATGTCCAGTTGCAGCTACATCACACGGTCGCCAAGGACAAAATCACATGGCTTATAACCGCTGTGTAGGAACGCGCTACTGTGCAAATAACTGTCCCTATAAAGTACGTCGTTTTAACTGGTTCTTGTACAATAAAAACGATGAGTTTGACTACCATATGAATAATGATTTAGGTCGAATGGTGTTGAATCCTGATGTTGTTGTTCGTTCAAGAGGGGTTATGGAAAAATGTTCTATGTGTATTCAAATGACACAAAAAACGATTCTGGACGCCAAATTAAAAGGAGAAGAAATTGAAGACGGAATGTTCCAAACGGCTTGTTCAAAAGCGTGTACCACAGGAGCAATGGTCTTTGGAGACCTCAACGATAAAAAGAGTAAAGTTGCTGCATTGCACCAAGACGACCGTATGTACCATTTGTTGGAGCATGTCGGAACCAAGCCGAATGTAATGTATCACGTAAAAGTTAGAAATACCGACGAGGTATAATTTAGAAAAATAGATCTATGGCATCGCATTACGAAGCACCTATTAGAAAACCGCTGGTAACAGGAGACAAGACCTACCATGATGTTACTGTAGATGTTGCCGCACCTGTTGAAGGAGTTGCAAACAAACAGTGGTGGATTGTTTTTGGTATTGCACTAACTGCTTTCTTATGGGGAGTTGGATGTATCATTTATACCATCTCCACTGGAATTGGGACATGGGGATTGAACAAGACCGTAGGTTGGGCTTGGGACATTACGAACTTTGTATGGTGGGTAGGAATCGGTCACGCAGGAACTTTAATTTCTGCAGTACTTTTGCTATTCAGACAAAAGTGGCGTATGGCCATAAACCGTTCTGCGGAAGCCATGACCATATTCTCAGTTATTCAAGCCGGTTTATTTCCTATTATTCACATGGGACGACCTTGGCTAGCCTATTGGGTATTGCCAATTCCTAACGGATTTGGTTCTCTTTGGGTTAACTTTAACTCTCCTTTACTCTGGGACGTATTTGCAATCTCTACTTATCTTTCGGTTTCTTTAGTATTTTGGTGGACTGGATTACTTCCTGATTTTGCGATGATTCGTGATCGAGCTGTAATGCCCTTTCAGAAAAAAATATACAGCCTCCTAAGTTTTGGATGGTCAGGTAGAGCAAAAGACTGGCAACGTTTTGAGGAGGTTTCGTTAGTTTTAGCTGGATTAGCTACACCTCTTGTACTTTCTGTACATACAATTGTATCGTTTGATTTTGCCACTTCAGTAATTCCTGGTTGGCACACGACAATCTTTCCCCCTTATTTTGTTGCAGGAGCAATTTTCTCTGGCTTCGCCATGGTAAATACGCTGTTAATCATCATGCGTAAAGTCTCCAATCTAGAAAACTATATCACAGTTCAACACATCGAATTGATGAATATTGTCATCATGATTACCGGATCAATCGTTGGGGTTGCTTACATTACGGAACTCTTTATCGCCTGGTACTCCGGAGTAGAATACGAACAGTATGCTTTCCTAAACAGAGCTACAGGACCTTATTGGTGGGCGTATTGGTCCATGATGACCTGTAATGTATTTTCTCCTCAATTTATGTGGTTTAAAAAATTGCGAACCAGTATTATGTTCTCTTTTATCATTTCCATAGTAGTAAACATTGGTATGTGGTTCGAACGTTTTGTAATTATCGTAACTTCATTACATAGAGACTACCTTCCTTCCTCATGGACGATGTTCTCTCCTACATTTGTAGATATCGGAATATTCATCGGTACCATAGGATTCTTCTTTGTGTTATTCTTGTTGTATGCACGAACTTTCCCTGTAATTGCTCAGGCTGAAGTAAAAACAATATTAAAAGCTTCTGGAGAGAAGTATAAAAAATTAAGAGACGGTAAATCATGAGTAATAAAGTAGTACATGCCCTTTACGACGATGACGATGTGCTTTTAAGTGCTGTCAAAATGATTCGTTCTGAAAAGCACCATATCGAAGAGGTGTATACCCCATTTCCTGTGCACGGGCTCGACAAAGCCATGGGATTGGAAGGAACCCGTATCGCCATTATGGCATTTATCTACGGATGTATTGGTTTATGTGTAGCCGTTGCGATGATGAATTTCATCATGATTGACGATTGGCCTCAGGATATTGGTGGAAAGCCGAGTTTTTCTTATTTAGAAAATATGCCTGCCTTTGTCCCAATCATGTTCGAAATGACTGTATTTTTTGCAGCCCATTTGATGGTAATTACTTTTTATATGAGAAGTAAATTGTGGCCCTTCAAAAAAGCGGAAAACCCAAACCCACTAACTACAGACGATAAATTTCTTGTAGAAATCGAAATCCATGACAATGAAAAAGAGCTTGAATCGCTTTTGAAAAAGTCAGGAGCTATAGATGTATCCATAATAGAAAAGCCAGAATAGATGAGTTATAAAGGCCTATTGATTTGCGTAATTGTTGTTTTAGGAATGCAGTCTTGTGCTGATCCTTCCGTGCCTAATTACCAATATTTCCCTAACATGTATGAGCCTGTAGGATATGAAACCTATGCTGATACAGATGCTTTTGCTAATGGAATTGAAGCCCAGATACCCGTTCAAGGTACAGTGGCTAGAGGATGGCAACCCTATGACTATCCTGACACCAACGAAGGGTATGAAGCAGCAAAAGCTGAATTGGTATCCCCTTTAATGGCAACAGAAGAGCATCTTGCCAATGGAAAAGAATTGTACGGAATCTATTGTGCGGTTTGTCATGGAACCAAAGGAGACGGACAAGGTATTTTGATGACCAGAGAAAAATTTCTCGGTGTACCGAGTTATGCCGATAGACAAATTACTCCTGGAAGCATTTATCACGTGTTGATGTACGGGAAAAATGCAATGGGATCTCATGCGGGTCAAGTCAACGCGGAAGAACGCTGGCAAATAGCCCAACACGTTATGGAATTAAGAAATAAGTTAGTTAAATAATATTAAGGAAAACAAATGATGTACACCTTTCCAAACAAACTTAGAAATTTAGCCATTGTATTTATGGTTGTAGGCTTGATAGGGTTAACCTATGGATTCCTCTCAGCTCCGAGTACTATAGAAGAAGCTAAAGCTATAGTCGCCGCAAATCACGGAGAGGGTCATGGGACTTCCCATGAAACTTCAGGTACTTCGGAATCACAAGGTGAAGACAGTTCTCATGCTTCAACTTCTTCACATGCCGAGGATGCGCACCCGACTGCAGATCATCAAGAGCAGGTTGCAGCATCACACAATGGAACCTCTCATGTGGAATCGCATGATGCAGAACACGACGAACACGTATTTCACCAACTGAGCAACAAACCTTGGGCGGCTTTATATGTGGCAGCTTTTTTCTTTTTTATGATTTCTCTTGGAGTATTAGCCTTTTATGCTATTCAGCGTGCAGCTCAAGCAGGATGGTCTCCAGTACTTTTCAGAGTAATGGAAGGGATTACAGCTTATTTACTGCCAGGTGGAGTAATTGTAATTGTAATTCTGCTCCTTTCCGGAATGCATTTCAACCATCTCTTTATCTGGATGGATCCAGAAGTAGTGGCTCATGACAAATTGATTGCGGGGAAAGTAGGATTTTTAAATCTTCCTTTTTTCTTGATCAGAGCAGTAATCTTTCTTTCAGGTTGGACCTTATATCGTTATTTTTCAAGAAAATTTTCTCTTGCTCAGGATACCGCAAGTGACATTTCCAATCACAAAAAGAACTTTAGAATTTCTGCAGCCTTTTTAGTATTTTATATAGTAACGGAATCCATCATGTCTTGGGATTGGATAATGTCAATTGACCCACATTGGTTCAGCACTTTATTTGGATGGTATGTTTTTGCAAGTATGTTCGTTTCTGGAATTACTGCAATAGCCTTAATCACGATCTATTTAAAATCAAAAGGGTATTTGGAATTTGTGAACGATAGTCATATTCATGACCTTGGAAAATTTATGTTTGGAATTAGTGTTTTCTGGACCTATTTGTGGTTTTCACAGTTTATGCTGATTTGGTATTCTAATATTCCGGAAGAGGTAACCTATTTTATTACACGAATAGAAGATTATAATTTACCCTTCTTTGGTATGTTAGTAATGAACTTTATATTCCCTTTGCTAATACTAATGAATAGCGATTACAAACGAATTAACTATTTTATAGTAATGGCGGGTATTGTGATTCTATTGGGGCACTATATGGATGTATTTAATATGATCATGCCATCTGCTGTTGGTGACCAGTGGTTTATTGGTGCAGCAGAAATTGGAGGATTTTTGTTCTTCCTAGGGCTTTTTATATTTATTGTATTCAAAGAAATGACCAAAGCCCCTTTATTAGCTAAAGGTGACCCCTATATGGGTGAAAGTGAACGTTTTCATTATTAAAAATTAATCGAAAAGATAAATGAACCTATTTTTGATACTTTCTGTACTTGTTTTAATTGCTATTTCACTGTGGCAAATAACCAAGATTTTTGAGCTTTCTCAAGCTAAGAAAATCAATACTCAAGTAGCAGACGACGAGGATAATAATTTAAACGGTAAACTGATGTTTGTCTTTTTAATTTTTATCTACGGAATCACCATTTTCTCTTTTTGGGCTTATGGAGACGTCTTGTTACCCGATGCGGCTTCAGAACATGGATCCGATTACGATAATTTGATGTGGATTTCCTTTGCGATCATCTTTTTTGTTCAGACCATCACTCAGGCACTTTTGCATTATTTTTCTTATAAGTATCGAGGAGCAAAAGGAAAGAAAGCCTTATTCTATGCCGATAATGACAAATTAGAAATGCTTTGGACCATTATTCCTGTGATTACTTTAGCAGGACTAATATTATATGGTCTTTACACTTGGACAGATATCATGACCGTCGAAGAAAATGACGAAGCACTTGTTGTAGAGCTTTATGCACAACAGTTTAATTGGAAAGCACGTTATGCTGGAGAGGATGGTGTGTTAGGAGACGCAAACGTTCGTTTTCTTCAAGATTTTGACGGAAAAAACCTCGTCGGAATTGATGCTACAGATCCAAATGGTTTTGATGATGTTGTTGTACAAGAATTGCATCTACCCGTTGGCAGAGAGGTTATTTTTAAAATGCGTTCTCAGGATGTTCTTCACTCTGCCTACATGCCTCACTTTAGAGCGCAAATGAACTGCGTTCCCGGGATGATTACAGAGTTTGCATTTACACCCAATATAACCTCAGAGGAAATGCGTCAAGATCCAGAGGTCGTTGCTAAGGTGAAAAAAATAAATAAAATTCGAGCTGAAAAAAGCAAAGAATTAGTCGCCAGTGGTGACGTAGCTTTAGACCCTTATGAATTTGATTTTCTATTGCTTTGTAATAAGATATGCGGTGCATCACATTACAATATGCAAATGAAAATTATAGTTGAAACCGAAAAAGAATTTGAAAACTGGATGAGTTCTCAGCAAACATTTGCTGAAGTTATTCAATAATTTAAACACCATATAGATTATGTCAACAGCAGCAGCACATACAGAAGAGGATCACGGACATCATCACAAAGAGACCTTTGTAACGAAATACATCTTTAGTCAAGATCACAAGATGATCTCAAAACAGTACCTGATTACGGGACTATTTATGGGGATTATAGGGATTGCCATGTCCCTTTTATTTCGATTACAATTAGCATGGCCTGAGCAGCCTTTTGGAATTTTTGAAGTATTGCTTGGCAAATGGGCACCAGATGGTGTTATGGATCCTAATGTTTATTTAGCATTGGTTACCATTCACGGTACCATTATGGTCTTTTTTGTTTTGACTGCAGGACTTAGTGGAACATTCAGTAACCTTCTTATTCCATTACAAATTGGAGCACGGGATATGGCTTCTGGGCTGTTGAATATGATTTCATTTTGGTTGTTTTTCCTTTCAAGTGTGATTATGGTGCTTTCTCTTTTTGTTGAGGCAGGACCAGCTGCAGCAGGGTGGACAATTTATCCTCCATTAAGTGCTTTACCTCAAGCTCAACCGGGCTCAGGAACAGGAATGACCCTTTGGTTAGTTTCTATGGCAATATTCATTGCCTCCTCCTTGTTGGGATCGTTAAACTATATTGTCACGGTAATCAACCTCAGAACTAAAGGGATGAGCATGACCCGTTTACCGTTGACTATTTGGGCGTTTTTTGTTACGGCAATTATTGGTGTAGTTTCTTTCCCCGTATTGTTATCGGCGGCTTTATTACTGATCATGGATCGTAGTTTTGGAACCTCCTTCTTCCTTTCCGATATTTTTATCCAAGGAGAGGTTCTTCACTATCAAGGTGGATCTCCCGTATTATACGAACATTTATTCTGGTTTTTAGGACATCCTGAAGTGTATATCGTTCTCTTACCGGCTTTGGGAATTACTTCAGAAATTATTGCAACCAATGCACGTAAACCTATTTTTGGATACCGTGCCATGGTAGCTTCAATATTAGCCATTGCATTTTTATCGACCATCGTATGGGGTCACCATATGTTTATTTCTGGAATGAATCCATTCTTAGGATCTGTATTTACATTTACAACCTTGTTAATTGCGATTCCCTCAGCCGTTAAAGCGTTCAATTATATCACGACGCTTTGGAAAGGAAATTTACAACTCAATCCTGCAATGCTCTTTTCCATTGGACTGGTCTCAACCTTTATAACGGGTGGTTTGACAGGGATCATACTAGGAGATAGTACGCTTGATATAAACGTACACGACACCTATTTTGTGGTAGCTCACTTTCACTTGGTGATGGGTATTTCCGCTTTGTATGGATTGTTCGCTGGGGTGTACCATTGGTTCCCTAAAATGTTTGGTCGAATGATGAATAAAAATTTAGGTTACGTTCACTTCTGGGTTACCGCTGTTTGTGCTTATGGTGTATTTTTCCCCATGCACTTTATTGGAATGGCTGGTTTACCAAGACGTTATTACACCAATACTGCTTTTCCATATTTTGATGATTTAGCGGATATCAATGTATTGATCACGGTATTTGCTCTAGTAGCAGGAGCTGCACAGTTGGTGTTTTTGTATAACTTTATCCACAGCATGTTCTATGGTAAGGAAACAGTACAAAATCCATGGAGATCAAATACTTTAGAATGGACTGCACCTGTTGAACATATGCATGGAAACTGGCCAGGTGAAATTCCTCATGTACACCGTTGGGCTTATGATTATTCCAAGCCTGGACAAGACGATGATTTTGTTCCACAACACATTCCTTTGAAAAAAGGAGAAGAGGAATTACAACATTAAATCCCATTTAAAACCCAGCTTTACGCTGGGTTTTTTGTGCCTATTTATTTAGGGAGTGCCGTGTTTATTTCCAGCTTGCTAGTGGGTGGCGAAACAAATGGAATCCCCAAATTCAACCCCCGTAGAAGTATCCATATTCCAAAAAGCATGGAAACTAAAGGTAAAAAAATTAAAATTCTCAATAGAGAGGCACTTATTCATTTATCTTCTGGGATCCAACAATAAAATATTTTATTCCGATGGAATTCAATTATCTTTGGGGAGATGAATCAAAATTTAGATCCTACGGATAATCAATTTTCAGCTGAAGAGCATGATTTCGATCGGGCCTTGAGGCCGTTGAATTTTGATGACTTTGCAGGTCAAGATACAATTTTAGAAAACTTGAAAGTCTTTGTTCAAGCAGCAAAGCAGCGTGGAGAAGCCTTAGATCACACCTTGTTTCATGGACCTCCAGGCCTTGGAAAAACCACATTAGCACACATTTTAGCAAACGAACTTCAAGTAGGAATTAAGATGACCTCAGGTCCTGTGTTAGATAAACCTGGTGATTTGGCTGGTTTGTTAACCAATCTGCAGTCACGGGACATCCTGTTTATTGATGAAATTCACCGACTGAGTCCAATCGTGGAGGAGTACCTTTACTCTGCCATGGAGGATTACAAAATAGATATCATGATCGAGTCGGGGCCGAATGCACGGACTGTTCAAATTAACTTGGAGCCCTTTACCTTAGTGGGGGCAACCACACGTTCAGGATTGTTGACTGCTCCCATGCGAGCACGATTTGGTATAAGTAATCGGCTGCAATATTATTCTACAGAATTGCTTTCAACAATAGTTACCCGAAGTGCGGATATTCTTAAAGTTCCTATAGAAGAGGATGCAGCTGTTGAAATTGCAGGGAGAAGCAGGGGAACCCCGCGAATTTCAAATGGTCTTCTGCGGAGGGTTCGTGATTTTGCTCAAATAAAAGGGGATGGCAAAATTGACATGAAAATCACAAAGTATGCCCTTCAAGCCTTGCAAGTAGATACCCACGGGCTAGATGAAATGGATAATAAAATCTTGACGACCTTAATTGATAAGTTTAAAGGTGGTCCCGTAGGTATTAGTACGCTTGCCACTGCAGTATCAGAAAATGCTGAAACCATCGAAGAAGTTTATGAACCCTTTTTAATACAGCAAGGATTTATTGTTAGAACCCCTAGAGGACGAGAAGTTACCTCACGTGCTTATACACATTTAGGGCGTATAAAAAACAACCAAGAGGGTTTGTTTTAACTCCAACGTCCATGCGTTTACAGTCTGAGTATAGCAACAAAATCAAAGCCCAAGCAAACTCTTTGGGTTTTCTTTCTTGTGGGATATCCAAAGCCGATTTTTTAGAAGAGGAAGCTCCTCGACTTGAGCAATGGCTCAATCAGAAAAGACATGGAAGCATGTCGTATATGGAAAATCATTTTGACAAGCGTTTGGATCCAAGACTTCTTGTCCCAGGTGCGAAAAGTGTGATTTCATTACTTTTAAATTACCATACCGATCAACTGCAGACGGATAATGAGGCTCCTAAAATTTCTACCTATGCCTATGGTCAGGATTACCATTTCGTAATTAAAGAGAAACTTAAAAAATTAATGCACTTTATTCAAACTGAAATTGGAGAGGTAGGGGGAAGAGTTTTTGTTGACTCAGCACCCGTTATGGATAAAGCTTGGGCAGCAAAAAGCGGTTTAGGTTGGGTTGGAAAAAACACCAATTTGATTTCAAAAAAAGTGGGTTCTTTTTTCTTTATTGCTGAGCTAATACTTGATCTAGAATTAGACTATGATCTCCCTACAACAGACCATTGCGGAAGTTGCACCGCATGTATAGATGCTTGTCCTACCGAGGCATTAATTGAGCCTTATCAAATCGATGGGAGCAAATGCATATCCTATCTGACGATCGAATTAAAAGACAGCATTCCAACAGAATTTAAAAATAAAATGGACAACTGGGCTTTTGGTTGTGATGTTTGTCAAACGGTCTGTCCTTGGAATCGATTTTCAAAACCACATTCTGAACCCGCTTTTGAACCTCCAAACGAGTTGTTAAATCTTTCTAAAAAAGATTGGGAAGAAATGACCGAAGAAGTGTTCGATACTGTTTTTAAAAACAGTGCTGTTATGCGAACAAAATATGAAGGATTAAAAAGAAATATTAAGTTTATTTCTTCCGACAGCTAGACCCACGAACCACAAGTTGAAAGGGGAGAATTTCTGTGTTAGGCAATTCATTAAGGATGGTATCTTCCTGTGATTTTTCAAAGAGTTCAAAAACTTTTTCCCCCATGAGAAAACCGTTTTGGTCGATAGTACTAAGTGAAGGACTAATCAATGAAATAAATTTTAAAATATAAAAAACAATTTTTTCGGGCATTTCAATTTAATTTAAAAATAATACCTCATATGCAATCGAATTTCATAAATTAATTAAATAGTTGGAATAGGAAAAAGATTCAATTTTTTTTATCCAAATATTTCCCATAAACTGCATTTTTTTTTAAAATACTATTAAAAACTAAACTGATCGATCTCTCAAAAATAAATAAATTAAAGAATTAATTATTACGAAGAACATAAAATTGTAATCATTAGATTTTTAAGTTATTATAACAGTTTGTGCCAAAAGAAATAATATGTTTAAAAAACCATCAATTGCAAGAACTAAAAAAGTAACAGAAACAAAAAAAAAGCTAGATGTTTTTAATTTCTTTTACAGTTTCGCTGCTGTAATAATTTTAATTGGAGTAATTGCAAAACTTCTTGAATGGCCTTCCCAGGACATATTAATTACACTGGGGCTTGGAATAGAGGCGCTAGTTTTTGGTATTTCTGCAGTAAAATTCTCCGAAGTTAAAGTTGATAAAAAATAATTAACTTTAGAAAAAAATAAATAATTATAAAACATGAAATATATTTTATTTGCATTTGCATTAATTCAATTCTCATTTGGTTAAAATAATTACACAATAGAATGTGAGGGTGGACAAATTATAGTAAGTGTTGAGGAACCAATTCAATTAAAAGGGAACTACAATTCGAATTTGAAATACAATAACCAAAATAAATTAATTTCTTTTTCAAATATTAGTGTGGAATATGACTATAAAAATAGGGTATCCAAAGTTGGTGGAATAAGTATATCTTATTTTATGGATAGGATTTCTTCTGTTGGCGGATTAGTTCTTAACTATGATGAAAATGGCAATTTTATAGATTTTGTTGGTAATTTAGATTGTACAGCATTAGAAAATTAGTAAAAAGTATATAAAAGTAAATACTTTTGATCTCAGGATATTGGGAAGCTACTCGTGAGCCTAAATACAGAGTTTATCTCCAAGGAAAGAAGTTTACTTCTCCTAAAAACGAATTCTATCCAATTCCAACTTATGCAATTGATCGATCGTTCAAAGATGGTGAACCAACGCTTACTAAGGATCCTAATTATTAAGATTTCTATTTTTTTCAAGCCGCTTGAATTCTCAAGCGGCTTTTTTGTTTACAAACACTTTCAAAAAATCAACTTTTTTTAAACAGGATTGAAGCATTTTTTGAATAGAGTATACCTGAGGTAATCCCTTTTGTTAAAATGAAAAATGCTACTTTTGTAAAATAGTATTGATGTATAAGTTGAAGGTAAAATGGAGCAATTTACGAGAATAAAAATCCAAAATATAGTTATAAAATCAATGGGATTTAAAACATTTTTTGTTGTTGGGGTCCTTTTCACTATGACGAATTGCAATACTGAAATGAACAGGGATTATATTGAAAAAATTCAAGACCCTGAGTTCTTCCAAGCTTCAATGCAAAATTTAACTGACATCATCGTTCATGATATCTTTTCTCCTCCCGTTGCATCAAGGGTGTACCTTTATCCCACGATTGCTGCCTATGAAATTATGGCGCGAAAGTATCCAGAGAAATACCATTCCTTATCTGGACAGGTTAAAGAATTGAATCCTATACCAGAACCCTCAAATGAAAATGTAGATTACCATCTTGCCTCCCTATTTGCTTTTAATACCCTAGGGAAAGTGTTGATTTTTTCTGAAAATAAAATGGAACAATTTGAGGAGAGTCTTCTGAAACAGTTAGTTGAGTTGAAGGTTCCCAATAAAGTCATTCAAGCCTCAGAGGCCTATGGGAAAGAAGTCACCTCCTTTATCAAAGAGTGGGCGTCCAAAGATATGTACAATCAAACGCGAACCTATCCTAAATATACTATCAAAGAGGAAGATCGTTTTTGGAAACCCACTCCTCCCGATTACATGGACGGGATTGAGCCCCATTGGAAAGAAATTAGAACAATAGTACTGGACTCTTCAAATCAGTTTTCACCCAAAGATCCCTTACCGTTTGATTTGACCGAGGGAAGCCCATTTCAAAAACAATTGATGCAAGTTTTTAATGTGATCAATAATTTAACAGAGGAGGAAACTGAAATCGCAAAATTTTGGGATTGCAATCCATACGTAACCCATCACAGAGGTCATGCCATGTTTGCTACAAAAAAAATCACTCCAGGTGGACATTGGATTGGAATAACAGCCGTAGCGACAAGAAAAGCTAAAAGTACTTTTGATGAAACGATTAATGCTTACCTCAATGTTTCGGTTGGATTGTTTGATGCATTTATAAGTTGTTGGGATGAAAAGTGGAACACCCTGGTAGTCAGGCCAGAGACTTTAATTAATCAATATTACGATGAAGAGTGGTTTCCTTTGTTGCAGACTCCTCCTTTTCCAGAATACACTAGTGGCCATTCTGTAATCTCTGGAGCTGCTGCAGTTATACTCACCGATATTTTTGGAGACAACTTCGACTTTGTCGATACCACTGAGGTTGCTTACGGATTACCAGAACGTAGCTACACATCCTTTATTCATGCTTCAGAGGAAGCCGCAATATCCAGATTGTATGGAGGTATTCATTATATGATGGCAATTGAGGAAGGGGTAAAACAAGGAAGAGCTGTCGGTAACAAAGTAATAGAAAGACTTGAAACCCTCAAAAAATAAGTAAAGAAGAAATTCGTATGCGAAAAGAGCAACAAAGAAGAGCGGCATTGGTCTACCATGCCAAACCAAGACCTGGTAAAATAGAAGTTGTTCCAACTAAAAGTTATGACACCCAGCGAGATCTAGCATTAGCCTATTCGCCTGGGGTAGCATTACCGTGTTTAGAAATTGAAAAAAACAAGTCGGATGTCTATAAGTACACCAACAAAGGAAATTTAGTTGCTGTAATTTCGAATGGTACTGCTGTACTTGGATTGGGGAATATAGGTCCTGAAGCCTCAAAACCGGTAATGGAAGGAAAAGCATTGTTGTTTAAGATTTTCGCTGACATCGATGTTTTTGATATCGAAATTGACGCAAAAGATACAGAAGAATTTATTGCTGCTGTAAAAGCGATTGCACCAACTTTTGGCGGAATAAACCTTGAGGACATTAAATCTCCTGAGGCGTTTGAAATAGAAAAAAGACTTAAAGAAGAATTGGATATTCCAGTGATGCATGACGACCAGCACGGTACTGCAATCATTTCTGCAGCTGCTCTGATCAATGCCTTAGAACTAATAAACAAGGATATTGGGGAGGTAAAAATTGTTGTTTCAGGAGCAGGTGCTGCTGCTATTTCATGCACCAAATTGTATCGTGCTTTTGGAGCAAATGTGGAAAATATTGTCATGTTAGACAGTCAAGGGGTGATCAGAAAAGATCGAGATTACCTGTCCCCTGAAAAAGAAGAATTTGCCTCTTCTCGAAATATCAATACCCTAGAGGAAGCGATGGTAGATGCAGATGTTTTTATTGGTCTTTCTAAAGCTGATATTCTTACTCCTGCGATGTTGTTAAGTATGGCAAAAGATCCTATTGTTTTTGCGATGGCAAATCCCAATCCAGAAATTGAATATAATGTTGCTTGTGCTACTCGTAAGGATGTCATTATGGCCACGGGGAGATCAGATCATCCGAATCAGGTCAATAACGTTTTAGGATTTCCTTTCATTTTTAGAGGAGCTCTCGATGTCCGAGCTTCAACGATCAATGAAGCTATGAAGATGGCTGCTGTAAAGGCACTTGCAGAACTTGCTAAAGAATCCGTGCCCGAACAAGTTAATGTTGTATATGATGAAACGAGATTAACTTTTGGTAAAGAATATATTATTCCCAAACCTTTTGATCCTCGATTAATTACAACAATCCCACCTGCAGTAGCATTAGCTGCAATGGAATCTGGCGTAGCAACTGCTCCAATAGAGGACTGGGAGCGTTACGTAGAAGAACTTGAAAACCGTTTAGGGAACAGTCAGAAAATGGTCCGTGTGCTTCACGATCAAGCAAAAGCTGCTCCAAAGCGATTGGTTTTTGCAGAGGCAGATCATATGGATGTCTTAAAAGCAGCACAAATTGTTCATGAAGAAGGCATTGCATATCCCATTTTACTTGGGAATAGAGAAATTATTGATGAGCTGAGAAAAGCCATTGATTTTGATGAAGATGTGGAAATAATCGATCCAAAAGATACCCATCACGACATCCAACGCAAGCGTTATGCGGAACTTTTTTGGAAAGATCAACGAAGAAAAGGGTACACCCTATACGATGCAGAGCGCTTGATGCGAGAACGTAATTATTTTGCCTCTATGATGGTAAAAAACGGAGATGCAGATGCCATGATTTCTGGTTATTCTAGAAGTTATCCCACAGTTGTAAAACCAATTTTAGAAACAATTTCTCGAGCGAAAGGAGTACATCGCGTAGCGGCAACCAACTTAATGTTGACCAAAGCAGGTCCTTTGTTTCTTTCTGATACGACAATTAATGTTGAGCCTACTGCTAAAGAATTAGCTAAAATCGCTCAAATGACTGGGAAGATTGCAAAGCTTTTTGGATTGGAACCCGTAATGGCACTTCTTTCCTTTTCAAATTTTGGATCATCGAGATTTCCTCAAGCAAAAAAAGTGAGCGAGGCGGTAGCTTTACTGCATCGAAGTGATCCTGACCTCATCGTAGATGGGCCAATACAGTCCGATTTTGCCCTGAATAAAGAGATGCTTCAAAAGGGATTTCCCTTTTCCGTTTTGAGTAAAAAGAAAGTCAATGTGTTAATTTTCCCAAATTTAGATTCAGCCAATATTACCTACAAATTAATGAAAGAACTGAATGAAGCGCTTTCTATTGGACCTATTTTAATGGGTCTAAGTGAACCCATTCACGTAATACAATTGGGTGCTTCAGTTGAAGAAATCGTGAATATGTCTGCAATCGCTGTAATTGATGCCCAATCTAAAAACAAATAAGGAAATGATAACACAACTCATCGGACGTTTGGTTGAAAAAACCCCCACAGGAGTAGTCATTGACTGCAATGGTGTTGGATATATGGTTCATATTTCATTACACACCTATACACAACTAAGTGACGAGGAAAACATCAAATTATACACACATCTTCAAGTAAAAGAAGATTCACATACGCTTTTTGGTTTTTTTACTACGATAGAACGTGCTGTTTTTCAACAATTGATCTCTGTTTCAGGTATTGGAGCAAGTACAGCCCGAACAATGCTTTCCTCTCTAGAACCCCAGCAGATTCAGCGTGCAATTCTATCTGAGGATCTAGTTACAATAAAATCTGTAAAAGGAATTGGTTTAAAAACAGCTCAAAGGGTATTAATCGAACTTAAAGACAAAATGCTAAATCTCTTCGAAGGTGAAGAAATTCAGCCATTTTCAAACAATACAATTCAAGAAGAAGCGTTATCAGCACTAGAGGTTCTCGGGTATTCAAGAAAGCAATCTGAGAAAGTGATTGATAACATCATTCAAAGTAGTCCAGAGAGTACCGTTGAAGGACTCATTAAAGCCGCTTTGAATAAATTGTAAAGACTTTTGTTTGTAACAATACAAAATGTAAAACATACTACTCCCCAAACAATTATCCTTAGTTTACTTTGGATACTGTTTGGTAGTATTGCTGTTTTTGCACAAGATCAAGAACAAGCTGACTTAGGAGAAATCCATTTGCCTCTACCTTCAAGTGTTGAAAGTCAATACACCTACGATCCGGAATCCAATCGGTATATTTTTTCTCAAGAAATAGGGGGGTATCCCATCAGTGTCCCCTTAGTATTAACTGTTCAAGAGTTTCAAGCATTAGTTCTTAAAGAAAAAATGCAAACCTATTTTCGAGATAAAGTTCAAGCTTTAAGTGGTCGCGCCCCAAATTTGGAAGACAGCCAGAAAAACCTGTTGCCAGAGTTATATGTAAACAATAAATTTTTTGAATCCATTTTTGGTAGTAATGCAATCGATATCGCTCCCCAAGGGTCTATAGGTATAGATTTAGGTTACCGTTATCAAAAAAATGACAACCCCATAGCTTCAGTAATCAATAGGCGCTCTCCCGGCTTTGAGTTTGACCAACGCATCAGTTTGAGTTTGTTAGGAAAAATTGGAGAGCGACTCCAGATTACCGCAAATTACGATACCGAATCCACCTTTGATTTTCAGAATTTAGTCAAAATCCAATTTAATCCTCCCCAGTTATCCGAGCTACAAGAGATAGCCCCTGATTTACTTCCCGGAGAATTGGGTTCTTCTTTTGAAAATTTGCAAAATAAATACCAACAGTTACAAAGTACCGTTTCTGATGCAAAACAACAATTGAATGAAGTACAGCAAAAAGCGAAACAAGGATTAAACACCTTGAATCAAGCAAGACAAAAAATTGATAACTTAAAGCAAAATGGTCTTCAATTACCCAACAGTACGGAGTTGGCTGGAAATCGCGTTGCAGAGTATTTAAAAGGAAAGGTTACAGAAGATGCAATTCTTCAAAATATTGATATTGGGAACATCAGTTTACCTCTAAATAGTAATTTAATTCAAGGCGCTCAAAGTCTTTTTGGGGTTCGGGCAGATTTAAAATTTGGGAACACTACTCTTTCAGGAGTATTTTCTGAACAGCGATCCCAGTCACAGAACATAACCACTCAAGGAGGTGGAAAGTTACAAGAGTTTAACTTGTATGCTTTGGATTATGAAGAAGATCGACACTATTTTATCAGTCAATATTTTCGGGAGAATTACGACGCATTTTTAGAAACGTATCCCTACATAAATTCTCCAGTTCAAATCACCCGAATTGAGGTTTGGGTAACCAATAGAGGTTATCAAACACAAAATGTCCGTAACATCATTGCACTTCAAGATTTGGGTGAAGCTAACCCTGAGCGAACCGAATTAGAGGATAGGGTTCCTAATTTTCTTTCGGTAGCAAACCCGAATCATCCACCAAGTAATGATGTGAACCGCCTTGATCCAGATGAAATTGGTTTGGATGGAATTTTAACCAAAGAAATTCGGGATATAGCGACAGTTAAAAACGGCTTTGGAACGACTAAAGTAAATGAAGGGTATGATTATGCAATATTAGAAAGTGCTCGAAAATTAAGTTCACAAGAATTTAGCTTTCATCCACAGTTAGGGTATATTTCTCTTAATCAACGATTAAGCAATGATGAGATTCTCGGAATTGCTTATCAATACAGTTATCAAGGAAAGATCTATCAAGTGGGTGAGTTTGCCAACGGCGATATTCCTGGGACTACGATCCTCAATACTGGAAATAATCCGCAACAAAACAACCAACAACTAACTGTTCAGACGAATAATTTGATTGTAAAAATGCTAAAGAGTAGCGTTACGGATGTTCGTCAACCCGTTTGGGATTTAATGATGAAAAACATATACAATACAGGAGCATTTCAATTAGCCGAAGAAGATTTTAGACTAAGTATCTTGTATACTGATCCCTCACCTATCAATTACCTCACCCCCGTAGATCCCTCAATTTGGCCAGAGCGCCTTGAAAAAGAAGTCTTACTTAATACAATGGATTTGGATCGACTTAACGCATATCAAGATTTGGTGCCAAGTGGAGACGGATTTTTCGATTATATCCCTGGAATCACCGTTGATCCTCGTTACGGAAGAATTATTTTCCCAAAAGTAGAGCCCTTTGGAGAATTTTTGTTTGATCTTTTGGATAACCCAGACACAAAAAAAGAAAACTACGAGATTGAAAATAGTTATAACAAAAACCAACAGCGGTACGTATTCAGGGAAATGTACAGTTTAACTAAGGCTGCAGCACTTGAATTTACAGAGAAAAATAAATTTCAATTAAAAGGTAGGTACAAGTCAGAGGGAGGAGATGGCATTAGCATAGGCGCCTTTAATGTGCCAAGAGGCTCTGTTCGGGTTACAGCAGGCGGGCGAGTCCTCAGGGAGGGATTGGATTATATTGTGAACTACGAAATAGGACGAGTTAAAATTATTGATGAAGGACTTAAAGCATCAAATATACCCATAGACATCTCTGTGGAAAACAACTCTTTCTTTAACCAACAAAACAAAAGGTTTTCTGGGATCAACGTCAATCATCGTATTTCGGACAAAATAAACATTGGAGGAACACTAATCAATTTGAGTGAAAATCCATTAACTCAGAAAGCAAATTATGGGACGGAACCAGTAAATAACACCATGATGGGTGTTAATTTGAACTTTTCAACAGAAATTCCATTTTTGACTAGAATGGTCAATAAATGGCCAACGATCTCCACCAACACCCCTTCCCAACTTTCCTTTCGGGGCGAGATGGCTAATTTAGCAGCAAACGATCCTAGAAATACCCAATTGAATGGGGAAACAAATGTGTATATAGACGATTTTGAAGGGGCTCAAACCAATATTGACATCAAAGGGTTTACCGCTTGGACACTCTCGAGCGTACCCATAAATGGAGTACCAGGAGCAACTTCCGAGGGACTAGAAAGCGGTTATGGCCGTTCAAAACTGGCTTGGTATTCTATTGATCAAGTGTTTTATTCTCGACAGCCAAATGGGATCAACAATGACGATATTTCCTCCAACGAAACCCGAAGAATATTTATTGACGAATTATTTCCAGAGCAAGATTTGGTCCAAGGGACACCCAGAACCCTGCCCACTTTAGACTTGGCCTATTATCCAGAGGAGAGAGGTCCTTACAATAACGCCCCAAAAGATGAATTCTCAATCAATACCAAAGAAAAGTGGGCTGGAATCAGCCGAGCTATTAATGCAACAAACTTTGAACAATCTAATGTTGAATTTATCGAGTTTTGGTTATTGGACACCTTCACAGATCAGAAATCAAGCTCAGAGGATCTTGGTGAATTGGTTTTTCATTTGGGAAATATTTCGGAAGATATCCTTCGAGATGGGAGAAAACAATTCGAAAACGGATTGCCTAGTTCGAGCGAAAATACACCCATCTACAACACCCCATGGGGTAAAGTTCCAGCAAATCAATCTTTAGTATATGCCTTTAATGCCAATGAAGACGATCGTTTTTTACAGGATGTAGGTTTAGACGGACTTTCAGACGAGGAAGAAAGAGCAATTTTTACGAATGGACCCGCAGACGATCCAGCAGGAGATAATTATGAATACTTTTTACAGGCAGAAGGAGGAATTTTGGATCGTTATAAAAGATACAATGGCTTTGAAAACAATACCCCAGTAGCGTTTAGTGATACCAACCGAGGAAATACAACCGAACCCGATACAGAAGATATAAATCGGGACCAAAGTATGAACACGATTGACAGTTATTTTGAATATCGTGTTCCCATTGCTAAGGGAATGCAAGTGGGAAATCACCCTTTTGTTACCGATGTTAGAGAAAACATCAAAGTGAATGCTCCTAACGGAGATGAATACACAACTCGGTGGATTCAATTTAAAATTCCAATTCAAAAAACGTATTATGAAAACACCTCCTACGATCCCTATTTTGATGCAGTAAACTCGATTGAGGACTTGAGATCGATTCGGTTTATGCGGATGCTTTTGACCGGTTATGAACAAGAGGTTGTTTTTCGATTTGGGACATTAGACCTTGTTCGAGGCGATTGGCGGAGATATAACAAATCCCTTAATGAAGATCTGTTAGTCAACAACAATACTACCGTAGACATTAGCACAGTCAATATTTTAGAAAACGAAAACAGGATTCCCATTAATTATGTATTACCTCCCGAAATTCAACGAGAGCAGATCAATAATAACAATTCAATTATCCGTCAAAACGAACAGTCCTTGTCTTTTAGGGTATGTGATTTGCAACCCTCTGATTCAAGAGGAATCTTTAAGAATTTGAATTTGGACATGCGACAGTATAGCAAACTCAGAATGTTTTTACATGCCGAATCTCTAACTGGGAACAATCCGCTTCCCGGCGAAGGGACCCAGGAGGAGTTTGATCAGCGAATGGTTGCATTTATCCGCTTGGGTACGGATTATCAAGACAATTATTATCAAATTGAAATTCCTTTAAAACCTACAGCGTATATCGAAAACACATCCAATCGATTAACCGCTGATGAGGTATGGAATCCGGAGTCCAATTCAATTGAAGTTTCCATAGATTTACTTTCTAAACTAAAAGCGGAAGCACTTCAAAAACTAGGTTTAGGCAAAACCTTATATTTCGATGAAGAGTTGAACCCAATTCAAGAATTTTCACCCATCAGTCAATTGCCTGGTGAAAAAAAATACAAGTTTGCCATTCGGGGAAACCCCTCTTTGGGAAGTATCAAAACACTCATGATTGGGGTAAAAAACCCATCTACCCAACTGGGTGAGGTTTTATGTGGAGAGGTGTGGTTTAACGAATTACGGATATCTGGCATAGACAGCCAAGGAGGATGGGCAGCGGTAGGGGCTTTAGATGGTAATCTTGCAGATTTTGCAACATTTTCTGCTACGGGTCGGTATTCGAGTATTGGATTTGGAAGTATTGACCAATCTCCAAATGAAAGAACTCGTGAAGAGTTTCTTCAATACGATCTCATTACCAATATTAATATGGGGCAGTTAACTCCAGAAAAATGGGGAGTTCAATTGCCCTTGAGTTTTGCTAATGGTGAAACGCGGATTACTCCGGAATACGATCCTTTTTATGAGGACATCCGCTTGGCGGATCGACTCGGTACAGCAGAGCGAACCACACAGAAGGATTCTATTCGAAATCAAGCGATCGATTACACGCGAAGGAAAAGTGTGAGCATGATCGGAATCAGGAAGAACAGCAGCGGTGAAGGAAAACCCCGCTTTTACAAACCAGAAAATTTCGACTTTTCATATGCTTATAACGAATTACTTCATCGGGATTACGAAATCGAAAAGCAAGAGGAATTTAATTTATTACTCGGAACCAATTACGGCTATTCCTTTTCGTCTAAGCCAATAGAACCCTTTAAAAAAGTCGACTTTTTTAACCGTAAAAAGTATTGGCAATGGCTTCAAGAACTCAATTTTAATTTATTACCAAGCTCCTTACAGGCATCTGCCAATGTCAATCGAATTTTGAATAATCAAAAATTTAGACAGGTATATCTGGAAGGGGTAGATGCTTCGTTGCAGCGCAGTTTGCCAAACCTTCAACAACGTAATTTTTTATTTGATTACAATTATGCCTTAAGCCACAATCTGACCCGCTCTCTTCGTTTTAATTTTAATGCAACAACAAGCAGTATTATTCGTCAAAATAATCTAACGGGCTCCAATCTATCAAACCCATTTCAACCAGAAAAGAATGCACTATGGCAAGGAATTTTTGATACTGGTGAACCGAACAACCACTTACAAACTTTAACCCTAAATTATAAATTACCCTTTCAATACATTCCTATTTTGAATTTTGTGGATGCTACTTATAATTATACGGGCAACTTCAATTGGCAACGCGGTTCTGAAGCATTGTCGAAAGTCGTTAGTGAGGATGGTATTCCCTTAGGTATTGTAAATACGATTCAAAACAATAATGTTAAAAACCTGACAGCGGCTTTCTCTTTTTCTAAGCTTTATTCCGCTTTTGGTCTGAAATCGAAAAGTAATTCTTTTAATTCAAGAACTCAGGCTGCACAAAAAGTGAACGATACGTTAGCGAATAAAAATCAACTATTAAAGAAAGGACTCACAAGTATTGTGGATGTTTTAACATTGATCAAAAGAGTTCAAATGAGCTATAGCGAAAATAACGGTTCAGTATTACCAGGATATTTACCTTCTGTTGGTTTTGCTGGAGGATTAATGCCTTCTCTAGGCTATACACTTGGAAGTCAAGCCGATATTCGATATGAAGCTGCCCGACAGGGATGGCTCACAGGGTATCCCAATTTTAATCAGTCGTTTACTCAAATGCAATCGAGTAAGTTTAAAGCAACTGCTCAAGTGGTTCCATTAAAAGGCTTGATCATTGATTTTAATGCAGAGCGGGAGTACATGGAAAATCGGATGGAGAATTTTAAAGTTTCAGAAGGGGGTTATGTTCCTAGAAACTCAAATACTTTCGGAAATTTTGGAATGTCTACCATCTTACTTCGAACGGCTTTTAATCCCTCAAGAGGATCAATGAGTACTAATTTTGAAAATTTTAGAGCCTATCGTTTGCAAATTGCCGAACGACTGGTTCAAAACACCACATTGGAGAATTTAGGCAGAAACGAAGAAGGTTTCCCCAAAGGCTTTGGTAAGAATCAACAGGAAGTACTTTTACATTCTTTCTTGGCAGCCTACTCGGGTTCAAATCCAGATCAGATGGAATTGACTCCTACTCAAAAAATCCCTTTACCCAACTGGAATTTGAAATTCACCGGCTTGACTGATTTCAAATCGATTTCAAAACTATTTTCTCGATTGTCGATCAATCATGCCTACAGAGCGAGTTATACCCTCACGAATTTTCAAACAAATTTTGAATTTGATCCTACACAACCCGACTTAATGGATAAATTGGGGAATGTGGTGCCCCAAAAATTATACTCCAACATCAATTTAGTAGAACAATTTAACCCTCTGGTTCGCTTGGATATGGAAATGAACAATTCTATAAAACTCCTTGCAGAGCTCCGAAAAGAAAGGGCAATTTCTTTGAGCTTAGACAACAGCCTTATCACCGAATCCATTGGAGATGAATACATTGTAGGGTTAGGGTATCGAGTAAAAGACTTGCGTTTTCGCACCAATTTTGGAGGAAGACAAATGACATTAAAGGGGGATTTAAACATCAAAGCGGATGTGTCTTATAGAGATAATGTGACAGTTTTAAGAAATTTGGAATACGACAACAATCAAGTAACGGCTGGTCAACGATTAATGGCGATTAAGCTAACAGCAGACTATGCAATATCTAGGAATCTGACAGCCTTATTCTTTTACGACCATAATTTTTCTGAATTCGCAATATCTACAGCTTTTCCTCAAACGAGTATTCGATCGGGTTTTACAATTCGGTATAACTTTGGAAATTAATATTCTAGCGAATAAGAGATTTCTTTTACATTTGTGTTTTAATTTTTTGAAATGAATATACCAGCAGATTTAAAATACACCAAAGAACACGAATGGATCAAAATTGAAGGCGATGAAGCCACAATTGGAATCACTGATTTTGCTCAAGGTGAATTAGGAGACATTGTTTATGTGGAAGTAGAGACCCTTGACGAGACACTAGCTGCTGATTCAGTTTTTGGAACTGTAGAGGCCGTGAAAACGGTATCCGATTTGTTCATGCCGTTGTCTGGGACAATAACAGCAGTGAACGAACTCTTGGAGGATGCACCAGAGACCGTAAATGAAGATGCTTATGGCCAAGGTTGGATGATCAAATTAAAACTGAGTGATCCTTCAGAAATTCAAAATCTCTTAGATGCTGAAGCGTATTCATCATTGGTTACAGGCGCATAAATTTTTTAAAACAGTTGCAATTTTCGCAACTTTTTTTGTAATCTACCTAAGTTTAAAACCCCCAAATTCAGAAGAGCAACCTTGGAATTTTCTTTTTATTCGAGGGGATTTAGTCCTTCATTTTACTTGTTATCTAGGATTAACGGGGCTCTATTTTTCAGCTCTTTATACACATGAAAAGGCGCCTTTCAAAGCCTTTATTTATGCATTGATTGTTGGGACACTTTTGGAGTTTACTCAACTACTTCCATTTTTAAATAGATACTTTGATTTCTTGGATCTTCTGGCTAACCTACTGGGTGCACTATTTGCATGGAGGATTTGTAATCGTTTTTTTTATTATTCTAATCGGATTTAACTTGTTTGTTTTAGTTTTTTTTTTAGTTTAGCTATCTAAAATATTTGATTGTTATGCAACCCAAAAAAAATCAAAAAGTTGATTTAAGTAAAAACAGTAGTTTGTACTTCGTCATTGGATTGGCATTTATATTGTTTATTTCATGGCAAGCTATTGAATGGAAAACATATGATAAAAGTCTTTATGGCTATGAAGCCCTTAATGTTGAGGATGAGGATGATGAAGAAATCCCAATCACTGAACAATTAAAAACACCACCCCCTCCACCACCACCTCCACCGCCAGCTCCAGAAGTTATTGAAGTAGTAGAAGATGAAGAGGAAGTGGAAGAAACGGTTATAGAATCTTCAGAAACTAACGAGGACGAGATTATTGAAGTTGAGGAAGTAGAAATTGAAGAAGAAATTGATGATGTGGATGTTCCTTTTGCAGTAATTGAAGATGTTCCGATTTTTCCTGGTTGTGAAAATGTAAGTAAAGCCGAACGAAGAGATTGCTTTCAGGATCAAATGAACAAACACATTCGTAAAAATTTCCGCTACCCTGAGATCGCACAAGAAATGGGAATTCAAGGACGTGTCTATGTTAACTTTATCATTTCTAAAGACGGAAGTATTACCAATATTAGAATGCGTGGTCCAGACAAAAACTTAGAAAAAGAAGCAGAACGTATTATTTCTAGGCTTCCTAATATGACTCCTGGTAAACAAAGAGGTCGTGCTGTACGGGTTCCCTTCAGTATTCCCATTACGTTCCGTTTGCAATAAATAGTAATTTTACACCATACAAAACCCATCATTACGATGGGTTTTTTGTTTTGATATCAAATCATGTGGCACTTTTTTTGATGCTCGTATTGGAAACGAAACCCCATGAAAATCAAAAAAGACCCCAAAGTTGATTTACAAAAAAACTCTTCGCTTTATTTTGTAATTGGATTATGCCTAATCTTATTTATTTCGTGGCAAGCCATTGAATGGAAAACCTATGAAAAAAGCGTATTTGATTATGAATCCCTTACGGTTCAAGAAGAGGAAGAAGAGGAAATCCCAATTATAAATCAACCCGACCTACCCCCACCGCCCCCACCCCCTCCAGTTGCTCAAGCTCCTACTGAAATTGAAATTGTAGAAGATGAAAAAGAAGTCGAAGAAACTATTATTGAATCTTCAGAAACTACTAAGGATGAGATTATCGAGGTGGAACGAGTAGAAATCGAGGAGGAAGTAGAAGAAATTGATGTACCCTTTGCGGTCATAGAAGATGTACCTGTTTACCCAGGATGTGAAAATGTTGAAAAAGACCAATTACGGACTTGTTTCCAAGATAAAATAAACAAGCATATATTAAAAAACTTTCGATACCCCGAAATTGCTCAAGAGATGGGGATTCAAGGTAGGGTATATGTAAATTTTGTGATCTCTAAAGAAGGTAATATCACAAACATTAAAATGCGAGGTCCAGATAAAAACTTAGAAAAAGAAGCCCATCGGATTATTTCTCTCTTACCGAACATAACACCAGGAAAACAAAGAGGTAAGCCAGTTAATGTACCTTTTAGTATTCCTATAGTTTTCAAGCTTCAAGACTAGTAGCCAGATTTCCCTTTGTTATTAGATTTTTAATAAACACAAAATAGATTGGACATTGGCTTTTTGTCAACTATCTTTGTCAGCTGAAGATGCTGGTTGATGCGCCAAAACAATATAATATTGCTTTCACTTACAGGTTTTAATTTTAATGATTTTTCTGAGCTGACAAAGTTTAGACTTTCAATAACTGTAGTTATATCTTCTTTAGCTGGGTATTTTTTAGCTGTAGAATCAGTGAACTACCTCACCCTTCTTCTTCTTTCTATTGGGGGTTATGCAATGGTAGGTGCTTCTAACGTATTTAATCAAGTATTTGAAAAAGACTTGGATAAGTTAATGGAGCGAACAAAAAATAGACCTTTACCTCAAAATCGAATACCACCCAATACGGCATTATTTTTAGGTGTTTTTCTTACTTTAATCGGAGTTTCAACTTTGTATTTCATCAATATTAAGACGGCTTTTTTTGCTAGTATTTCCATTTTTTTATACGCCTGTTTGTACACTCCATTAAAACAAAAAACTCCTCTTTCTGTCTTTGTCGGTGCTTTCCCAGGTGCAATTCCCTTTATGCTTGGCTGGGTAGCTGCAACAAATGAATTCGGGATTGAGCCAGGTGTTTTATTTATGATTCAGTTCTTTTGGCAATTTCCCCATTTTTGGGCAATCGGTTGGGTAATGCACAGTCAATACGAAAACGCAGGGTTCAAAATGTTACCCTCAGGGAAACCGGATCAAACTACAGCCTTCCAAATCGTGTTCTATAGCTTCTGGACCGTATTGATCTCCTTGTTACCCGCTTTTCACTATACCGGTAAGTTGTATCTAACTTGGCAAGCAGCACTTTTTGTGGGTGTTTTTGGAATATTTTTTCTTTATGCTGGAATTCGGTTGATGTCAAACAAAACGGATGATGCTGCACGATTTTTAATACGAGCAAGCATCCTATACATTACGGGAATACAATTGATATATGTACTTGATAAATTTATAATGCAATGAATACAAACGACTCTTTAATCGAAAAAAATAATCGAGCAAAAAGAATGATGCTATGGTTTGGGATGATTAGTATGAGTATGACTTTTGCTGGACTTACCAGCGCTTATGTTGTCAGTAGTTCACGTACGGATTGGATAGAGCAAATTGATCTACCCTTTGCATTCACCTTGAGTACCCTTATTCTACTTTGCAGCAGTGGCACCTTCTTTTTGGCATTAAAAAGCATTAAAGCTCAGCAGATTAAACGAGCTCAAGCCCTGCTTTTGGCCACTTTGACTTTGGCAGCAGCTTTTGTTTTCTTTCAATTTCAAGGTTTTGGTGAAATTATTGAACAAGGATATTATTTTACTGGAGCAGAAAGTTCCATCACCACTTCGTATTTATATGTTTTGGTGTTACTCCATTTAGCTCACCTTACAGGAGGAATAGTCATCGTACTTTACGTACTCTATAAAACCGCCAAAGGAAAATATTCGGGAGGAAATACGCTTGGTTTTGAGCTTGCGGTTACTTTTTGGCATTTTCTCGATCTACTTTGGGTATATTTATTTTTATTCGTTTCATTCTACGGTTAAAAATTAATAAATTTGTGCAGAATTTAACTCAATATTATGGAAGTAACAGTAAACGCATCTGCTGAGAACGAAGAAGTTTGGGGAGGAGGAAATAAACCTCTAAACGCAAGCTATGGCAAATTGATGATGTGGTTTTTCATTGTTTCTGATGCCTTGACTTTTACAGGGTTTTTGGTTTCCTATGGTTTTTCCCGTTTTAAAAACATCAATTCGTGGCCTATCGCAGATGAGGTCTTTACGCATTTTCCATTTTTACATGGCATTGATGCGCCCATGTACTATGTCGCATTGATGACTTTTGTTTTGATCTTTTCTTCCGTTACTATGGTACTTGCAGTAGATGCAGGGCATCATATGCAAAAATCCAAAGTGACTTTTTACATGCTATTGACCATAATCGGGGGTGCCATATTTGTTGGTTCACAGGCTTGGGAATGGAAAAATTTCATCAAAGGGGAATACGGCGCGCTTGAAACGCGAGGGGGACAGATTATCCAATTTGTAGAGGCTAATTCAGGGAAACGTGCTGCTATTCAAGAATTTGCGATTGGAATAGAAACCGATCGAACTACACACCAGCCCAGTAATGGAATTTGGTATCAAAAAGAAACAGCATTGCCAACAGTTTCCCTTGAAGAAGTAAAAAAAGGATTTTTAGCCGATGAAAATCTAGTAATTCGAACTCAGATTCTTGATGAAAAAGGACGCAAAACGGTTCTCTCCAGAGAGGAGTCATTGATTAAGTTAAATGAAGCTGTAGCTGTCGTAGAAGGAGCTAATTTGATCCACAACGAATATGGGAATAGATTGTTCGCTGATTTCTTTTTCTTTATCACCGGTTTTCACGGATTTCACGTATTTTCTGGGGTTGTAATTAACATTATCATCTTCTTTAATGTGATTCTAGGCACTTACGAAAAAAGAGGGCATTACGAAATGGTCGAAAAAGTAGGACTCTATTGGCACTTTGTCGATTTGGTTTGGGTATTTGTATTTACTTTTTTCTATCTCGTATAAAACATAAAATATAAAAATGGCTGCAGAAGGACATAAACTAGCAATTTTCAGAGGACTTTTAAAGTTCAAATCAAATCAACAAAAAATTTGGGGCGTACTAATTTTTCTTTCCATCGTAACAACAGTTGAGGTTGCTCTCGGGATCATAAAACCAGAGGTATTGATGACTTCTTTTTTACGAATGAAAATTTTGAACTGGATATTCATCATCTTGACAATAGTAAAAGCCTATTACATTGCTTGGGATTTTATGCACATAAGAGATGAACGAAGCGGATTGAAGAATTCCATAGTACTCCCATTGCTCATTTTGATTCCATATCTTGCATTTATACTACTAATAGAAGCGGATTATATCTTTGAGGTGATGAATACAGGTTTTGTTTCATGGAACTTTTAATTTTGAATCTCTAAAAATTTTAAGCGGTATTTCACCGCTTTTTTTTATATGAAAAAGAACGATTGGAATAAGAAAATTGTTTTGGGAATATTATTCATATTCCCTCTTTTGGTGTACCTTTTTTTTGCATCAGGGAAAAACAACTTTGCAAAGCTTCCAATACTAACTGAGGGGGTAAGTGAGTTGAACACGATGGCTTCGTCAAGTGCAATTGGATTCAAAAACAAAATCACAATCCTTGGATATTGGGGAGGGAGTTTAAAAAACAAACAGGCAGAAGCCTTAAATCTCAACGAAAAAATTTACAAAAGGTTTTATGAATTTGAAGATTTTCAATTCGTTTTCTTAGTAAATGAAATGTACTGGAGTGAAGTTGAACAGTTAAAAAATGCGTTACGTGAAGGTGTTGGAACTGATTTATCCAAATGGAATTTCATTTCAGTATCTAAGGAAAACATGCGCACCCATTTTGAGTCTCTTCAAACGCCATTTGAATTGGATGAATCAGCCAGTACACCTTATGTGTTTATTATAGACAAAGACAGTAATCTGAGGGGGAGAAATGACGATGAGAAAGAAGGAACACTTTATGGATTTGACGCACGCTCAGTAGCTCAAATTAATAAAAAAATGATCGATGATGTAAAGGTGATTCTTGCAGAATACCGATTGGCTCTCAAAATATACAATAACAATAGAGAAAAATAAAAGCGATGTTTAAGTTTAAATACGTTGGTCTCTTTTTGGTCGTACTCATCTTTGGCATTCTGTTTATTCCAAAAATTATTGAACGTGTAAAAACGAATTCTATCGTTCGAAACGAACGTTCTCAGTCTGCAAAACCATTGCAGTATATCGTTTTGAATGGTCAGGCAAAAAAGGTTCCGGAATTTACTTTTCTTAATCAGGACAGCCTTTTTATTTCTAATGAGGATTTTAACAATAAAGTATATGTTGTAGAGTTTTTCTTTACTTCTTGCCCGAGTATTTGCCCTATCATGAATAAAAACATGAAAAAGATTGAGGAACAATTTGGTTCACGATCAGACTTTGGAATTGCTTCTTTTACAATTGATCCTGATCATGATACCCCCTCTGTTTTAAAAGCCTATGCAGAAAGCTATGAAGTCTTTTCTCAGAATTGGCATTTTTTAACAGGTGATAAAGAAAAAATCTATGCCCTCGCCAACAATGGATTTAATATATTTGCATCAGTAAATCCAAGGGTAGCTGGAGGATTTGAACATCAGGGATATTTCGCTTTGATAGATAAAAATGGAACTATACGTTCTAGAACAGACCAGTTCGATAATCCAATAGTGTATTATATGGGGATTGATCAAGAAGAGGTTGAGGTACAAGAAGTTGATTTATTGATAGAGGATATCGAAAAACTATTAAAAGAATAGAAGAATGAATGCAGAAAATATAAAGTATACAACTAAATATCGCCTTTGGATTTGGGCAGTATCAATTCTTATCCCCGTAGTGGTGGCCATTTTATTTATGATTCGGATACCGAACGTGGCACCCCTGAACATTCTGCCACCTATTTATGCAACGATTAACGGCATAACAGCTTTTCTATTGATTTTGGCTCTGATCGCGATTCGGAAAAAGAACATCAATTTACACAAAAAGTTGATGCAAGTCTCTATAGGGCTTTCCCTGGTTTTCTTAGTTTTATATGTAGCGTATCACATGACCTCTGATCCAACACCATTCGGAGGCGAAGGTCTAATCCGCTATGTTTACTACTTTATTTTAATCACACATATTATTCTTTCGATTGGTATCATACCCATGGTATTGATTTCTTATGTACGAGCGATCTCAAATTTATTTGTTGAACACAAGAGAATAGCTCGTTATACCTTTCCTATTTGGTTGTATATCGCTGTAACTGGTGTGTTGGTGTACCTCATGATTGCCCCTTATTATGTCTAAACGAATGAAAGTCTTGGTGTTTTTATCTGTAGCACTTATTCTTTTAAGTTATGAAACTGCCTATTCTCAATGCTCCATGTGTAGAGCAGTACTCCAATCTGAGGAGGGACAGGCTACTGCAAAAGGAATTAATAATGGAATTCTCTACCTGATGGCTATTCCTTATTTACTTGTTGGTCTTGTGGGGTGGAAAGTTTTCCAAATATTAAAAAAATAATGACTGCAAATGTAACAAATGGAGTTTTTTGGAGTCTATATATCATGGGGTTCTACTCCAAATAAATAATTAAGCCTTTTTCTAGATGATTCAAATTAAAAATCTCCACAAATCTTACAAAATGGGTGCCTCTTCATTACATGTCTTGAAGGGAATCAATTTTGAAGTTGAAGAAGGGGAATTGGTAGCAATAATGGGATCTTCTGGATCAGGGAAATCTACCCTGCTTAATATACTGGGGATGTTGGATGTGGCTGATGAAGGAGAATATATCCTAGACCAAGTTCCCATTAAAGATTTAAACGAAACCAAAGCTGCCAAATACAGAAATAAATTTTTAGGATTTGTATTTCAATCGTTTAACTTGATCAATTACAAATCAGCACTTGAAAATGTTGCTTTACCCTTGTACTATCAGGGTATCCCCAGAAAAGAACGTCAATTACTAGCAATGGACTATCTGGATCGGGTTGGACTTAAAGACTGGGCAACTCACCTTCCGAGCGAGCTCTCCGGAGGTCAAAAACAACGCGTTGCTATTGCAAGAGCTATGGCATCCCGACCTAAAGTTTTATTAGCAGACGAACCGACAGGAGCTTTAGACACCAAAACCTCCTATGAGGTAATGGATTTGATCCAAAAAATTAATCAGGAAGGAAAAACGATTTTAGTGGTAACCCACGAACAAGATATTGCCAAAATGTGCAAACGGATCGTGCTATTGAAGGATGGTGTCATTATTGAAGACAAAAAAGTAAAACAAGTTTTAGCTTCTTCCCATGTTGAATAGAGACCGTTGGAGAGAAATTTTTGAAACCATAAGTAAAAATAAATTAAGGACGTTTCTTTCTGGATTTACAGTTGCGCTCGGAATTTTCATATTCATCATTCTTTTTGGTTTAGGAAATGGACTTAAAAACACCTTTCAGGAGTTTTTTCTCGATGACGCTAGTAATGCAATCTTTTTATATCCCGGTAAAACATCCATGCCTTACAAAGGTTTTAAGGCCAACAGAAGAATTGAATTTGACAATGAGGACTTGCAAGATGTTAAAGAGAACTTCCCAATGTTCACCGAGTATGTAACTCCAAGAATTTCACGTAGCGCCTTGACTCGATATAAAAACGAAAGCAACTCCTATACAACACGTGCTGTAGCTCCAGGGCATCAATTTGTTGAAAAAACCATCCTAATGAAAGGGCGCTACATCAACGAAAAGGATATAGAGAAAAAAACCAAAAGTGCTGTAATCGGGCGTCTGGTAGCAAAGGATCTATTTAAATCAGAAGATCCTTTAGGAAAATATATTGATATAGGATCTACCGTCTTTAAGGTCATTGGTGTTTTCCAGGACGATGGGGGAGACAATGAAGAACGTTTTATATACATTCCCTATACCACCCGTCAACTTTTAGAAAAGAGTAACGATAAAATACAACAACTCATAGTCACCTTCCCCAAAGAAATGGGACACGCAGGTGCCGTCGCATTTGAAAATTCGCTCAAAAAATATTTTAAAGAAAAAAAATCAATTGATCCTAAAGACCCCAATGGGATCTACATTCAAAACCTCACGGATGATTTAAAGCAAAGCCAACAGTTTGCTGTTGTACTCCAACTCATAGTCAGTTTTGTAGGCCTAGGAACTTTAATTGCAGGAATAATAGGAATCTCAAACATTATGGTTTTTGTAGTAAAAGAGCGAACAAAAGAATTGGGAATACGTAAAGCTTTGGGAGCTACACCGCGTTCTGTAATACAGATGATTTTACAAGAATCTGTATTTATCACAGCCATTTCAGGCTATGTGGGTTTGTTTTTAGGGATTTTGTTACTAAAAAACATTGGACTCAGCCTTGAGGACTATTTTATTAAAAATCCATTTATTGATTTTGGAACAGCTTTAGCAGCTACCGTTGTCCTTATCCTTTTTGGAGCTATTGCAGGATATATCCCTGCCAAACGAGCCTCCCGAATTAAACCTATAGTTGCTCTAAGAGATGAATAGTTTAAAAGTACTTTTCGATAGCGATACGTGGCAAGAGATTTTTGGATCAATTTCTAAAAACAGAACTAGGACGGTAATTACCGTTATTGGTGTACTTTGGGGAATCTTTATCTACATCACCCTGTCTGGAGCCGCCAAAGGTTTAGACAATGGTTTTGAACGTCAATTTGAAAATATTGCGATGAATTCAATGTTTATTTGGGCTCAAAGGACAAGCATTCCCTATGAAGGGTTTAAAATCGGGAGGAATATAGAATTGAAATTATCCGATATTGAATATCTAAAAAAACGTGTCCCTGAGATTGAGTTTGTTGCTCCAAGAAATGCAAGAGGTGTTTTTGGAGGAAGCAGTCCGTTAGTAGTTCGAAAAAACAAATCAAGCAATTATAATGTTTACGGTGATTTCCCTGAATACACTAAAATTGCAACTAAAAAGATTTACGATGGAGGACGTTTTATCAATGAAGAGGACATCAAGTTTAAACGAAAGGTTTGTGTAATCGGAGAACGAACACAAACAGAACTTTTTGAAAAAGACGAAAATCCCGTCGGACAATTTATCCGGATAGACAATATTTATTTTCAAGTAATTGGGGTGCATAAATTTGTTCCTGGAGGAGGCTTCGAAAGTGACGGAGATATTTTTATTCCCTTCGAAACCTATCGTCAAATATATAATTCAGGCGATTCGGTTCAGTGGTTTACAATAGCGGCCTATGATGATGCTGACGTAGTCGCTGTAGAAAAAGACATTAAAACCGTTTTAAAAAGAATACATCGCGTTTCTCCAGAAGATGAACGTGCTTTTGGAGGTTTTAACTTGGGGGAAATCTTCAATAAAATCATAGGATTTTCTAAAGGGATGACACTGTTGTCTCTAATTGTAGGAATAGCGACCATCATCGCTGGAGTGATAGGTATTGGAAACATACTCTTGATTTCAGTAAAAGAGCGAACAAAAGAGTTGGGAGTACGCCGTGCTTTAGGAGCAACCCCCTCAGAAGTCCGTAATCAAATAATTGTAGAATCCGTGTTTTTAACGCTTATCGCTGGAATACTAGGAATCATTTTAGGAGCTTTAGTACTTGCAGGAATTAATGCGGCTACGGTAGATCTAACAGATTTTCCATATACCAATCCAACGGTCCCGATCCCTTTTATTTTAGGAGCTTTATTTATTATGGTTTTCTTGGGAACACTCATTGGACTTATTCCTGCACAACGAGCCGTTAGTATAAAACCTATAGACGCATTAAGAGAAGAATAAAATAATCTATACCATCAACTATGAAAATTTTAAAATACATTGGAATTGCACTTGTTATTTTCGGGGCTTTGTTTGCTACCGCCTACTTCATCAAAACCAACAATAAGTCTACCATTGAATACGAAACTCAAACTGCTATCATTTCGGATATTGAAAAAAAGACAGTGGTTACAGGTAAAGTAATACCGGAAGATGAAGTTGAAATCAAACCCCAGATTCAGGGGATCATCGAAGGTCTTTTTGTTGAAGAAGGAGATTTGGTTCAAACAGGAGATTTATTAGCTAGGATTAAGGTGGTTCCTAACGAACAAAACTTGAATAGTGCTAACGGGCGACTTCAAAATTCTAAAATTGTTTTGAAAAATGCCAAAATCGAATTTGATCGAAATAAAGATCTTTATGAAAAAGGAATCATTTCAAAACAACAATTTCAAAATATAGAATTACAGTATAATCAAGCGATTCAAAACGTGAATAATGCAGAGTCCGATCTCGAAATTATACGTTCTGGTTCTGCTGGAGGAGCAGCTTCTGCAAATACAAATATCCGAGCTACAGTTCCTGGAACGGTTTTGGAAATCCCAGTTGAGGAAGGCTTTCAGGTGATTGCCAGTAACAGCTTTAACGCAGGGACGACGATTGCTACCATAGCGGATATGAAAAAAATGATCTTCGAAGGGAAAGTAGATGAGGCAGAAGTAGGAAAATTAAAAGTAGGCATGCCTCTGAAAGTAAGTCTTGGAGCTATTGAAGATGAAACGCTGGAAGCTCGATTGAAATTTATTGCACCCAAAGGAAACGAAGAGCAAGGAGCAGTTCAGTTTATTATTGAAGCCGACTTATTTTTAAACGATTCAATTTTTATTCGAGCGGGTTACAGTGCAAACGCATCTTTGGTTTTGGAGCGAAAGGACAGTATTATGGTAGTATCTGAATCCCTCTTACAGTTTGATAGAGAGACTGAAAAACCCTATGTAGAGGTATGGGTTGGGGAGCAAAAATTCGAAAAGCGCGACATAGAAATTGGAATTTCAGACGGAATCAATGTTGAAGTAATTTCAGGAATTACTTTGGAGGATAAAATTAAAGTTTGGAATAAAACAGAACCCATTAAAAAAGGGGATGAAGACGAAGCAGAGGACAAGGAGTAAAACAAAGCTCGAAGCAATAAAATAATGAATTGAAAAAACCCATTTTCAACCTATGAGACATCTTAAACTAATTTTATCGACCGCATTATTCTTATTTACCCTGCTTCTTTCAGCTCAAATGAAGGAGTATACCCTAGAGGAGTGTGTTCTTATAGCATTAGAGAAAAATATCAGTATCCAACAATCAGAATTGGACGTAAGTTCTGCAGAGATTGATAAAGATGATGCATTTGGAAGTTTTCTCCCTCGTGTTAATGCCCAATCTCAACATATCTGGAACAACGGTTTAAGTCAAAACATTACCAATGGATTGATTGAAAATTTAACCACGCAGTTTTCTTCTTTTGGAGGGAATGTGGGGGTGACTTTATTTAATGGTAGGCAAAACGTAAATCAGTTGTCTCGAGCTAATCTTAATCTTTTGGCGCGCCAATATCAACTGGAAAACATGAAAGATGATGTCAGCCTTTTTGTAGCCAACGCCTATTTACAAGTCATGTTTAATCGCGAGTTTGATCAAGTACAACGGTATCAACTTGAGTTGGCAAAACAAGAGCTACAGCGTACTCAATTAAGTATAGAAGCGGGTATTTTAACAGCAGCAGAATTATTTGAAATTGAAGCCAATATAGCTGCTCAGGAACAGGCTGTTATCCAAGCAGAAAATGCGTACCGTCTTTCCCGAATTAGTTTAGCCCAGTTACTGCTAATTACAGACTATGAAAATTTTGATATTGCGAAAGAAGATTTTGACATTCCTTTTTCTGAAATTCTCAATGAAACGCCAAAGGATATTTTTGAAAAAGCATTGACACTTAGAAATGATATAAAATTTGGGATTACCAATATTGAAATTGCTGAAAAAGATATCGATTTAGCCAAAGGGGCTACAATGCCGACCTTATCGGCTTTTTATAATTACAACACCCGAATATCGTATAGTGATCGTTTAATAAATACTGGAACGACCATAGAGACACCCATAGGAATTGTCAAAGAAAACGGAGCAATAGTGACGAGTCAATTTCCTCAAAGAACAGTGGCTAGACCGCTCTCTTTTACTGAACAGTTTACTCAAAACGATGGACAAAGTTATGGACTGTCTTTAAACATTCCGATTTTCAATGGCCTATCGGTTAAAAATAACATCAAAAGACGTCAGCTGAATCTTAAACGATTGGAGAACCAATTTGAACAAACAAAGTTAGATTTAGAAAACACGATCAATCAAGCCTACAATAATGCTCAAGGGTCTTACAAGTTCTATGAGGCTTCAGAGAAAACACTAATAGCTCGTCAGCAGGCATTCGAAATAGCTAAGCAACGTTTTGAAGCTGGAGTAATGAATTCTTTCGATTATATTCAATCAAGACAACGGTATCAGATTGCCGCATCCGATATTATCCGAGCTAAATTTGATTATATTTTTAAACTTAAAGTTTTAGAATTCTATTTCGGATTGGAGTTGTAACGAAACCTACCAAAGTACCCATCCGGCTGGGTGTTTTTATTTTTTTTCATTTCTTAAACGAGTTAAATGCAGTACTTTAGATTTTTGAACTAAGGTATTATGAATCTTAAACTCACAGGCAAAACTGCTTTAATTACAGGCTCTACCTCAGGAATTGGTTTTGAAACGGCAAAGATCCTACTAGAGGAGGGTGCTGTGGTCTATCTCAACGGCAGAAAAAAAAGCAGTGTGAATGAAGCAGTTGCCAAACTCAAGGTGCTTTATCCTCAAGCAGAGATCAATGGTTTTATTGTGGACTTTAAAAATCCGGAGGAATTAAATCAACAACTTCAGTCAATAGAAAAGATTGATATTTTAATTAATAACGTTGGTATCTATACTTCCAAATCTTTTTTTGAAACAAGTGCAGACGAATGGCAGCAACAGTTCGAGGTCAATGTGATGAGTGGTGTGGCACTTGCCAAATATTTTTTACCCGGGATGCTCCAAAGAAATTGGGGAAGGATTTTATTTATTTCAAGTGAATGTGCCTATTTGGTTCCTACAGATATGATTTCATACAGTGCCACGAAAGCCATGCTTCATGCTATTTCGAGAGGTTTGGCTCAACTTACTAAATCCACTGAGGTAACGGTGAATACTGTTGTTCCAGGTTCTACATTAACAGAAGGCGCAGCGTTATTTTTGGAAGAAAAAGCCAAAGCTCAACAGCAAGATCTGAAAAGAACAGAGCACTCTTTTTTTGAATCAGACAGACCCCATTCGCTTTTACAACGTTTTGCAAGTGTTCGTGAAGTAGGACAAACGATTGTCTATCTTTGCAGTCCGCTCTCTAGCGCTACCAACGGCTCAGTCATAAAAATAGATGGGGGTAGTTCTGGCGGAATTTTATAACGACTTGAATGCCTATGGCTTGTATACTACAACTGGAAACCTCTACAAAACAATGTTCTGTTGCACTTTCAATCGATGGGAAATGCTTCCACTCAAGAGTTTTAAATTCACTAGGATTTAGTCACAGTGAAAAACTCCATCTCTTTATAAATGAAGTGCTTGAAGAAGCAGGTCTAAAGCCAAAGGATATTAATGCTGTTGCAGTTAGTAAGGGTCCTGGATCTTATACGGGATTGCGCATTGGTGTTGCAGCTGCTAAAGGCCTTTGTTACGCCCTAGACATACCCTTGATTGCTCTGAATTCTTTAGAGATTATGATCCAACCGTTCGATATGAAGGAATATGATTTTATTATTCCCATGTTAGACGCACGAAGAATGGAAGTATATACAGCTCTATTTGATTGTCAAAAAAACTGGAAACAAGAGACCTCAGCCGTGGTTTTAACGGAAGCAACCTACCTTGATATCGTGGGAGATAAACGGTGTTTGTTAATTGGAGATGGAGTCCTAAAATTTCAAGAGCTGAAGCCTAGGATTAACGCCACCTATTTAGAGGATACACATTACCCCAATGCTTTTGATATGACTGCAATGGCACATACCCGATATGGAAACAAATCCTTTGAATCACTAGCCTACTTTGAACCTTTTTACCTAAAAGATTTCCAAGTAACACCTCCAAAACCTAGAAAAGATTGAATTTATCCATTTAGTGCGACAACGCTTTCAACTTGACCAGGCATCATTTCTTTAAGCATATTTTCGATGCCGTTTTTTAAAGTAAAGGTTGAAGAGGGACAACCGCTGCAAGCTCCTTGTAAAACCACCTGTACTTTTTTGTCATCAGCATTATACGAATCAAACTGAATATTTCCTCCGTCTGAAGCAACGGCAGGTTTGATATATTCATCTAAAATTGAAACAATTTGAGCTTCTATAGGACTTAAAGCTTTTTCTTGTGAACCCTCCTCTAGGTTAGACTCTTTTTTTGGCATCTCTTTTATAATCAGATTCCCTTCTTCAATATAATTTCGAATAAATTCTCTGACTTCCATCACTACAGCATCCCATTCTGCAATTTCATATTTAGTGATTGACACGTAATTCGCATCAATAAAAACCTCTTTCACAAAAGGGAAATGAAATAATTTTTGGGCTAAAGGGGCAACATTGGCCTCGTCAATATTTTTAAACTCTACACTTTGAGTTACTAGTGGCTTATTAGCTACAAACTTCATTACTGCAGGATTTGGTGTGCTCTCAGCATAAACACTGACTGGGATTTTATCATTGGAAGTAGCTTCAATGACAATACCTCCTTCGTTGAGGTAATCCTGCAATTGTTCTTGAACCTCCTCAATAACCTCATCCCATTCTAAAATATCAAATCGTTCCACAGAAATTTTCTTTTCAGACAAACGAACGGTTTTCACAAAGGGGAGATAAAACAATTGTTGGATTAAAGGCGCACCCTTAGCATCATCAATATTTTTATAAAGAATTTCGTTTTGAGGACCTATTAGTTGGTTGATTTCAAAAGTTGCCCAAGGGTTCCCTTTTTCTGATTTAGATTGAATTTTATAGCTTTTCATGTGCACTTTTTATTTCTCCAAAAATAGTTAAAGCTTAAAGATATAATGGAATGATTTTCATCAAATTATGGGAATTTTCTTTTTTGTAATTTCGGAGATAAATACAGTGTATTATGTTGATAAAATCAGTTCGGGGATTCACGCCTACTTACGGTAAAGATTGTTTTTTTGCTGAAAACGCAACACTAATTGGAGATCTCATCTTAGGAGACTTTTGTTCAGTTTGGTATCAAGCTGTGGTTCGTGGGGATGTCAATAGCATTCGCATTGGTAATCGGGTCAATATTCAAGATGGGGCTGTCATACACGCCACTTTTGAAAAAGCAGCAACTCAAATTGGAAATAATGTTTCTATTGGGCATAATGCCATCGTTCATGGTTGTACAATCGAAGAGAATGTGCTCATTGGGATGGGAAGTATTGTTATGGATCATTGTGTGATTGGTTCAAATAGTATCATTGCCGCAGGCGCAGTAGTCACTCAAGGGACAATCGTGGCACCTGGATCTGTTTATGCCGGTGTTCCTGCAAAAAAAATCAAAAGTCTGAGTCCAGAACTTCAAAAGAATGAGATCGAGCGAATTGCGAAAAACTATTTGCTATATGCTTCTTGGTTTGAAAAGGAAAAATAAAAAAAGCCATCCGAAGATGGCTTTTTTTATTTTTTTGAGTTTAGGTTATTAAAACCCTAAGCTTGTTTTTACATCAGGAAGAAGGTCTTTTCCAGAAGCCATAATAACGCTCCCGCCTGGGCTAGAATCTAAAACATAATCAAATCCTTGAGCTGCAGCAACTTTCTCGATTGCAGCACGTGCTTTTTCATACAAAGGACGCATCATATCTGCAGAGCGTTTTTGTAATTCTTGAGCGGCGGTTTCTCTAAAATCTTGAATACGTTGTTGCATTTCTTGCAATTCTACTTGACGTTGTTGGTTAATCAAGTCGGTTTGGTTTTGAGCATCACCCTGATAGGTTTGGGCTTTAGTCTGAAATTCTTTAACAGAATTTTCCATTTCTTTACCGTATTGGTCTTCCAATTTTTTCAATTCGTTTTGAGCAGCAATAACTTCAGGCATTTCACTAATGAGTTGCTGAGTGTTAATATGAGCAACTTTAGATTGCGCCATAACATTAAGTGGAGCAATAAAGACCATCAAACTGAGAAGGAGGGTGTATAAATGTTTCATAAGTGGGTGTGAATATTAGTTTTTTAAAGCAGAAGCTTTTGTTTTTAGTTTTTCAATTTGTTCTTTTCTGTTTTGTATTCTTTGTTGTCGGTTAATTCGTTGAATAACAAGGGTGCTAATATCGTAATTTTTTGCGGAATACAACATAGTTGATGTAGAAGATCGATCAAAAATAAAATCGTATTTTTTTTCTTCAGCAATTTGTTTTACAATAGTCATGACCTGATCTTGAAGGGGTTGTATTAATTTGGAACGTTGTATTATCATGTCTCCTGAGGGGCCAAAACGTTTTTCTTGTAGGGAAATAATATCAGAGGCAAAATCTTGAATTTCTAATTCTCGATCACTAATGAGTTCAGGAGTTAAAATGATGCGCTCAGCATTCAATTGATCTTGATATTGACTTAGCTGGAGTTTTTTAAGTTCAATTTCTTTTTTCCATTTCGCTATACTGGAATCAAGGAGTTGACTGGCTTTTTTGTATTCCTCTACAGATTCCAGAATATAGGCCATATCTATATAACCCACAGTGGTTCCTCGTTGGGCCTGAACGTTGAAGGACAGAAGCGATAAGGCTGTTACCAAAAAAGCGGATTGTAGGTGGTATTTCATAAACTGTATAACGAAATATTGTCTTAGATAGTATAAGGGGTAAGATTTTTATCTTTAAAAACGTTGTCCTATAACAAAATGTGTTTCCCAACCGTTAGGGGTTGTCACGTTAGAATCGGCGTTGTCAAATCCGTATCCAAAATCAATACCTAGTAATCCAAAAGCAGGCATGAATATTCGAACTCCAACACCAGCAGATCGCTTGGAATTGAATGGGTCAAACTCTCTAAAACTATCATATCCATTACCTGCTTCTAAAAAGGAGAGTGCATAGATTGAAGCACTTGGTTTTAAAGTGATGGGATAGCGAAGTTCGAGCGAGAATTTATTGTAAAGAATAGAACCATCGTTTCCAGATAAAGATTGATTGGGGTACCCTCTGAGGGCAATGGTTTCTCGACCGTCAAGGGTGTAGTTTACCATTCCGTCTCCTCCAATAAAAAAGCGTTCAAAAGGAATATTACCACGGTCTTTATTATAGGACCCTATAAATCCGAAATCAGCTTGTGTTTTTAGGACCAACTTATCTATTATCGGAGTGTACCAAGTACCATTGAATTTGATTTTGTAAAACTCTAACCAACGAAAGCGTTCTTGGTCAATTTCATCAATAAGGGGGTTTCCATTTGCATCTTGAAATTCTGGCAAATCTCCCAAATTCGCGTAATCAACTCCAGAAATCAAAGAATAGGGTGGGGTTAGTTTTGCACTAATGTTAAAGGAGGAACCTCCAGTTGGGAAGATTGGGTTTATCCGCGTGTTATTTCTTGAGAGGCTTATGGTATAAGCCAAGTTATTTGCTTCTCCATTACCAAAGGTAAAAAGACCTGTGAAGTAGTTCTGTAGGTTATAGTACTGATAGGAAAGTGCCTGTGAAAGTTGGAAAAAATCATCTGGGATTTGAAGGCGTTTTGCTAAACCTAATGTGACACCACTAATCTGAAAGGATTGGGTTTTATCTGCAAGACCAGTAAAGTAATCATAACGATATTGAATGGTGTGCTGCAAGGACGTTGAAAATTGGACGGGTTGTTCACCACCTAACCACGGTTCTGAAAAGTTAAAACTATAGGTATTGTAAAACTGACTGGCTTGGAGTCTCAAGGCGAGGGTTTGTCCGTCTCCCATAGGAAGGGGTTTATAGGATTTTCCATCAAAAATATTTCGCATGGAAAAATTATTAAAAGACAGTCCCAAAGTTCCAATAAAACCTCCTTGTCCATAACCTCCTTGAAGTTCTATTTGGCTTGCACCTGACTCAACGAGATCAAATTTTACATCGATTGTTCCTGCATTTTGATCCACGTTTTCCATTTCTGGATTAATCTGTTCTGCATCAAAAAAGCCCAATTGACCTAGTTCACGAACGGTTCTAACCAATTTATCTTTACTGTATAACTCCCCGGGTTTGGTTCGCAATTCACGGTAAATGACATGATCGTTTGTTTTGGTATTTCCTTTAATCGAAATTTTGTTGAAGTTTGCTTGTTTCCCTTCGGTAATTCGAATTTCAAAATTGATGGTATCATTTACCGCACTGACTTCTACAGCATTGATGTTTGAAAACAAATAGCCGCTGTTTTGATATAAATTAGTTATGTCGTTACCGTCGGGTTTTGAAGTGTCCGCAATCCGTTTTTTGAGGAGTACGCCGTTATAGGTATCTCCTTTTTTAAGGCCTAAAATTTGCTGTAAGACACTGTTACCGTATACCGTATTTCCAATATAATTGATTTCTCCGAAATAGTATTTTTTTCCCTCCTCAATATCTAAATTCAAAATAACGGATTTGGGATTGTCTGGATTTCTTATGAGGGTGTCCGACAAGACTCTTGCATCACGATATCCTTCTTCTTTGTAAAAATCGATTAAGCGTGTCAGATCGTCATTAAAATCATCTTCGTTGAATTTAGATTTTTTCCAAAAACGAACCGATTTCGTATGTTTGGTTTTTTTGAGTTTATTTTGAAGTTTTTTGGTTTTGTAGATCTCATTTCCTTCAAAATTAATTTCGTCAATCTTGACACGCGGTCCCTTATCCACATTAACAACCATTTTATAAGTATTCAACCCTACAGTATCTACAACTGTATTCAGGGTAACCTTGGTGTTTAAAAACCCTTCCTTTTTAAATTTATTCTGGATGTAATTTTTGGTATTGGTTAAAAAACTTTCCGATAGTTTTTTTCCAGCGGTCAGTTCTGTATCCTTGATTATGGCTTCGGTTTTCCCTTTCTTTAGTCCGTTGACTTTTACTTCAGTAAGCGTAGGAAGTTCTACAATTTCTATTTCTAGATCGATATTATTTCCTTGAACTTTAGTCACATAAAAATTGATGTCACTAAACAATTCTAGTCCCCAGAGTTTATTAATTATTCCACTAACTTCTTCACCAGGAAGGCTAATGGATTGACCTTTTCTCAGTCCACTGTAAGAAATAACGGTTTGAGCATTAAAGCTCTTCAGTCCTGATACCTTTATAGAATCAATCACATACGACCTTCCCTTGACAAAACCCGAGGTTTGAGCCTGTATGCCTAAGCCAACCAAAAGGAAGAGCCCTAAAAGAAAAGAGCCATAAAATGGCTTATGATGTGAGTTGTTCGCTCGTTTTTCCAAATCTTCTTTCTCGTTTAGCGTAATTCAATAATGCTTCTTTTAGATCTTCTTTTTTAAAATCAGGCCAAAGCGTTTTAGTGAAATACAATTCTGTATAGGCAATGTGCCACAACAAAAAATTACTTATCCGTTCTTCACCGCTTGTTCTGATGAGGAGATCTACAGGAGGTAAATTTCGCGTGTAAAGATGCTCATTTATGGTGGATTCGTCAACTTTTTCAGGGGAAATTATACTATTTTTAACTTTATCAGCGATGGTCCGCATCGCTTGAGTTAGATCCTCTTTTCCGCCGTAGTTTAAAGCCAAAGTAAGCACCATACCGGTGTTGTTTTTTGTTTTTTCAATTACACTGTGCAACTCGTCCTTAACTGGAGTTGGAAGTGCGTCAATATTTCCAATAGAAACCAGGCGAATATTGTTGTCAACCATTCGGTGAAACTCTTTTCTCAGGGAACTGACTAATAATTTCATCAGTAAGTTGACCTCATCTTTAGGACGACTCCAATTTTCAGTTGAAAAGGCATACAAGGTAAGGTATTCAATGCCTTGAGCGACGGCTTCTTCCACAATTTCCTTTACAGACTTAGCTCCTTGCTGATGACCTGTAACCCGATTTTTACCCTGTAATTTTGCCCATCGACCGTTTCCGTCCATGATGATGGCTACATGTTTAGGTATTTTACTCATTTATTCTTTGCAATAACATGGAAGATCGCCAAAGGTAAATGAAATTGTGAAACCCATAAAAATATACCAGTCATTATTCGCGACATTTCCAAATTTATAGCCCAATTCATTTGCATATTCATTTTCAGGGTTACTTCCATCTAGATTATCCGTTAAGGTATAACGTGCACCTAATTCAAATCCTATGATAAAAAGCGGATTAGGATTTAGCTTAACACCCAATGTGAAAGGTATAGCGATTTTTTCGTCTTTTCCGTAATTATTGTATGTTGGAGGGCTAAAGGGCCCTGTAGGGGTAATGAAATATTGTTCGTATCTAAAATAACTTATTCCATAAAAAAAGTAGGGTGTAAAGTTAAAATCGGCATCGTGAAGATTAAATTCTTTAAAATTAACTTCAATCCCAACAAGGGCCTCTTGGATACTGTTATCTACTTTATATGATCGGTTGAATCGATTAATGTCACTGTTGTTGTATTCGGTCTCTACTAATTTTGTTAAAGTAAAACCGCCCCGTAAAGAATATCGATTGGTTACGTTCCATTTGTAAAGTAAACCTATTGCAGGAGAATTGGGATCTATATATCGATCCGTTCCAATATCCCCGATATAATTGCTCCCACCTAAAAACAAACCGACCTCATGAAATTGTGCAAAACAATTTGAGGATATAAAAAAAACAGTAAGCAAGAAGACATTTTTAATCATGGGTAAAGCAAAACTCAAACTAACGAGCTAGTTGCAAGTATATTAGTAACCCGAAAAGGATGATTTTATTGTGTGTTTCGCTTGTCTTGACCCCAAAATAGTTTTTCCCTTAAAGTACTGAAGAAAGTAGCTCCATCGAGCTGAACAGTCTTGACAACAAACGGTGCTTTTTTGAGATAGATGTTGTTGCCATTTTCCAGAGTCAAGATCCTAGAATCAAGAGAAAGTAAGTGGTATTTACTTCTTCCTTGAACCCTAATTTTAATTTCGGTACGATCAGGGACAATCAAAGGCCGCATATTAATGTTATGCGGAGCTATAGGATTCAAGATCCAACATTGGGAATTGGGAGAAACTATAGGGCCTCCACTACTTAAAGAATATCCTGTGGAACCTGTTGGAGTTGCAATTATTAGTCCGTCAGACCAATAGGTAGTGAGTGGTTGTCCATCCAATTCCGTTTCGATACTTAACATGGAAGTTGTGTTTTTTCTATTCACACTCACCTCATTGAGTGCAAATCCAGTTTCTTCTAAAATGGGATGGGATTCATCGGTTCGTACTTGGAGCAGCGAACGAGAAATATAACTGAATTTCTTTTGAAAAAATAGGTTTAGCCCTTCATTTAAGGCATCGCGATGCAAAGAGGTAAGAAACCCAAGCCGACCTGTATTAATTCCCAAAATAGGGATTTCGGTATCTCTTACTAAGGTAACTGCTCTGAGAATGGTTCCATCTCCACCAATAGAAAAAAGAAAATCGATATCCTTTTTAAGTGGGGTTTCTTCGTCAAAATACGTGTAGCCTTGGTTTTCTGCTTGAAGTTGTTTTTTTAGACGATGGATGATGGTAAAACGATGACCGTTTTGCTCTAAATAGGCGATGGTAGCTTTTAAGTATTGCAGTGTTTCTTCTGAATAAAATGCACTATATAAAGCGATATACATGGTCTCAAATCTTGAATCAAAGGTACAAAACTCTTGAGAATCAATTTGATTGAGGGGGTAAATTACCAATAGGGCTAAAAATCAAGCTTTTTATTTCACATTTCCACAGAAGCCAATACATTTACAAAAAAAATCAGATGACAGCACTAAGTGTAAACATCAATAAGGTTGCAACACTAAGAAATTCAAGAGGAGGAAATGTTCCTAATGTACTCGAAGTAGCAAAAGATCTTCAAAAATTTGGAGCTCAGGGAATTACAATCCATCCACGTCCCGATCAAAGGCATATCCGATACGAGGATGCCTATGCGCTACCTAAAGTAGTTTACACGGAGTACAACATTGAGGGAAATCCTATTTCAGAGTTTATGGAAATGGTGCTTGCCATACGACCTACTCAAGTAACCTTAGTTCCTGATGCTGCAGATGCGCTAACATCCAATGCAGGTTGGGATACAGTGAAAAACAAAAAGCATTTGATGGGAATCATTAATCAATTCAAGGCAGAAGGGATACGAACTTCTATTTTTGTTGATCCTGATATCCAAATGATAGAAGGTGCAAAAGAAACCGGAACAGATCGGATTGAGCTTTACACCGAGTCCTATGCAAAAGCATTTCCTTCCAACCCTGAAAAAGCTATTGCTCCCTTCGTAAAAGCGGCTGAACGAGCAAATGAATTAGGTATTGGCATCAATGCCGGACACGATTTAAGCCTAGAAAATGTTCGCTACTTTGCACAACACCTCCCCAATCTCTTGGAGGTTTCTATCGGTCATGCGTTAATCTGTGAGAGTTTGTATCTGGGATTTGAAAATGTAATTCCCATGTATCTTCAGCGTTTAAAATTTTGAGTTTACTTCACAGCACCATATTCGGCGATTCTGGCAGGGACTTATTAATTCTACACGGTTTTTTGGGAATGAGTGATAATTGGAAATCGCATGCAAAAAACTGGATGGCATTAGGCTATCGAGTTCACCTAATCGATCAAAGAAATCATGGAAGAAGCTTTTGGAGTTCAAGTTTTTCCTATAAAGTTATGGCAGAGGATGTTGTGAACTATTGTGAGACGCATCGGCTCGAAAAGGTTTTGCTATTGGGTCATTCTATGGGAGGAAAAACCGTCATGCAGGTTGCATGCTCCTATCCTGAATTGGTTCAAGCCTTTGTAGTCGCAGATATTGCACCAAAAGTGTACATGCCCCATCATCAACAAATTTTAAAAGGGCTTTCGGAGCTAAATTTTGACCAAATAAAAGACAGAGCCGAAGCCGATGCTCAGCTTGCTAAAACGGTTTCTGAAGTCGCTATCCGGCAATTTTTATTAAAAAATTTATACTGGGTTACCAACGGAAAACTCGGTTTGAGAATCAATATCGACGTCCTTAAAAATGCTAGTGAAGCTATAGGGGCAACTCTAAGTGATGGATCACATGCAACCCATCCTTGTCTTTTTGTAAAAGGAGGGGTATCGGATTACATTTTAGATGCGGACACTCCTGTAATCAAGCATTTTTTTCCCAACGCAGAACAAGTAACAATACCAGGGGCTGGGCATTGGCTGCATGCGGAGAAACCCATCCTCTTTTTTGAAACGGTCACACGTTGGTTAGAAAGTAAGGGCTGATTTTTTAACATTTCCCTAAAAGATGTGATATTTTTTTGAACTTGAGGTGATGCGAGATCGAAAAGCTATTTTTGCAACTTAATTTTAATCTATGAAAGCTAACATCAGATTTGCTGAGGTTTCTGACAGCTCTGCCATATTGGAGTTGATTCGAGAATTAGCTGCATTTGAGAAGGAGCCCGATAGTGCAAAACTGACTTTAACAGATATTGAAAAATACGGTTTTGGTGAACAACCCTTATTTCAATGTCTGGTAGCGGAGCTCAACCAAAAAGTAGTAGGTATGGCACTTTATTACCCACGTTTTTCTACATGGAAAGGTCCTACTTTTCATTTAGAAGATTTGATTGTATCAGAAGCATACAAAGGTCAAGGAATTGGAACCCAATTGTATTCAAAATTCATTCAAAGTGCTTATGAAAAAGGGGTAGAACGAATCGATTGGAATGTGCTTGATTGGAACAAACCAGCTGTTGATTTTTATGAAAAAAGTGGGGCGACGGTTCTTTATGAATGGTGTACTGTACAAATGCACCGTTCTGAAATGGAAGCCTATATTAAAAACATACAAAAATGAAAGTATTTAAGTTTGGAGGAGCATCAGTAAAAGACGCAGCAGGAGTCAAAAATTTGGTTCGTGTCTTGGAAACAGTTGGCTATCAAAACACCTTAGTGGTTATTTCCGCGATGGGAAAAACGACCAATGCACTGGAAGTAATTATTGATGCTTATTTTAAAAATAAAAAACAAATTCCTCAAGAGGTTTTCGATTTAAAAGAATTCCATAGCAACATCATCACCGATTTGTTTGGAATACATCATACAGAAGTTAGTAATAAAGTAGCTGCTTATTTTGAAGAGTTACAAGCCTTTTTAAGAAATAATAAAGCACCCAATTATAGTTTTGTTTACGATCAGGTAGTGAGTTTTGGAGAACTTCTATCCACTACCATTATCTATCATTACTTTTTATTTAAGGGGTGGGATAGTTTTTGGTTAGACGCTCGAAATTGTATTAAAACAGACGATTATTACCGAGCGGCAAATTTGAATTGGGAAGAAACCCAAATTCAAATCAAATCAGAAACCAAAGGACATCAGCTCATCGTAACCCAAGGATTTATTGGAAGTAATTCCAATAATTTTACCACCACTTTGGGGCGTGAAGGATCTGATTACAGCGCTGCAATTTTTGCTTATGCATTAAACGCAGAATCTGTAACAATATGGAAAGATGTACCTGGTGTTCTTAATGGGGATCCAAGAATTTTTGAGAATACGGCATTGCTGAATCAAATATCCTATAGAGAAGCTATCGAATTGGCGTTTTATGGAGCTTCAGTAATTCACCCCAAGACACTTCAGCCACTTCAGAGAAAAGAAATTCCTCTTTACGTAAAATCTTTTGAAAATCCAGAAAATCCAGGAACTGCGGTTTCAAAAGGAAAAACAATTGAACCTTTAATTCCTTGTTATATTGTTAAAAAAGACCAAGTACTAATTCGTTTATCCTCCATCGACTTTTCGTTTATTGTAGAGGAAAACATTAGTTACATCTTCGGATTACTTCACGAATATCAGATGCCAGTGGAGTTGATTCAAAACTCTGCCATCAGTTTTTCAGTTTGTGTAAACAACAAATACAAGCGATTGGAGGAATTGGTTTTGGTACTTCGATCTCGTTTTAACGTGGAGGTCAAAGAACACGTCGATTTATTTACCATCCGTCATTTTAATGATGAAGCACTACATTTTATTCAAAAAAATGGCAGACAAATTCTTTTAGAACAAAGAACGCAGGAAACAGCACAATTTGTATTAGAAAGCCTTGTGAATTCCTAAGGCTGTGATCTTATCCAAAATTGTTTGAGCGAGTTTGACATGGCTTTCTGTCGTCCACCCACCGACATGTGGACTTAATAAAACTCGATCGGAAGTGAGTAAATAATCCAGAGCTTTAGGTCGATTTGTTTGATTGAAGATGGAGTGAAAAGAAGACGATTCGTACTCTAAAACATCAAGTCCTGCACCTAGTATTTTTCCAGTTTTTAGACCTTGGACAAGATCTTCAGTAACGACAGCTTTTCCACGAGCACTATTGAGAAACCAAAAGGGATTGGACATTTGTTCAATAAATGAACTATTGAACATTGCTGTGGTTTGGGGAGTTTGAGGAACATGGAGGCTCAATATTTGAGCGCGTTTTTGAAGCTCGGATAAAGAAACTTGCGTAGCATTTTCATCCCCTACCTTGGACTTGATATCGTAGCATAGAACCTCAACATCAAAGCCTTTGAGTTTTTTTGAAAAACTTTTCCCAGTATTTCCATAACCAACTATTCCTATAGTTTTACCTTCAAGCTCCGTGCCTCGGTGAGCTTCTCTTTCCCATCTTCCATTTTGAATACTGAGGTGGGCAGATCGCAATTTATTTGTCAATGCGAGTAACATCCCCAATACGTGTTCACCTACTGCATTTCGATTTCCTTCGGGAGCAGCAAGTAGCGCTATTTCTTTTTTTTGAGCGTATTCAAGATCAATATTTTCCAAGCCAGCACCGACTCGTGCTATAAATTTAAGAGAAGTTGCCTTGTCTATAAAAACCTTATCTAGGGGGAAGCGACTTCGAATGACCACACCTTGATAGCGATGGATTCCCTCGAGTAGGTTCTCTAATGGGGTATCATAAGCAAGATGATTTTCATATCCAATTTTTTCCAGTCCCTCTAGGAGAAGGGGATGATTTTCATCAACATGAAGCACCAAATTTGAATTCATCTAAAAACCTAAAGCAAGTTTAGCGATATAAAAAAATAAGAAAATCCCAAAAATATCATTTGCAGTAGTAATGAAGGGTCCTGTTGCAATAGCAGGATCGATTCCTCGCTTATCCAAAACAATAGGTACAAAGGTTCCTACAAGTGCGGCTACTACAATGACTAACATCATCGAGCCCGCAATGGTTAAACTGACCAAAAATTCTTGTTTTATAATAAGACCAAAAAATAGAATAACGAGAGCTAAAGCAAAACCATTGATCAAGCTGAGACTTACTTCTTTGATCAGTCGTTTAAAAAGAGAGCCTTTAACAATGTCATTCGCCAAACCTTGAACAATAATGGCCGAGGATTGAACCCCAACATTTCCAGCCATAGCAGCGATTAGTGGGGTGTAAAAAAATAAGTTCCTCAATTTAGGTTCACTCATAATGTTTTCAAAATCTTGTAGTATAAATACACTTCCAAGACCTCCTAAAAGCCCTAAAAAAAGCCAAGGTAAACGAGCTTTTACGAGTTCGAAAATTGAATCATCCGCTTCAACATCATTCGAGATCCCCGCAGCCAATTGATAATCTTTTTCCGCCTCTTCTTTAATGACATCAACTATATCGTCAATGGTGATACGTCCTAATAATTCTTTTTTATGATTGACTACCGGGATGGCTTCCAGGTCGTATTTCGACATTATTTTAGCGACTTCTTCTTTTTCTTGATCAACGGTTACATAATCCACTTTGGGGATGTAGATGTCAATCACTTTTGCATTTGACTTTGCAGTAATTAAATCTTTGAGAGATAAACGTCCTTTCAATCTGTTTTTTTGGTCGACTACATAGATGGAATGAACGCGTTTGACATCCTCCGCTTGAGCTCTCATTTCATTCAAACACTTCAAAACACTCAAATCTTCTCGTACTTTAACCAACTCTTTGGCCATGAGCCCTCCAGCTGTATTTTCATTGTATTTGAGGAGTTCGCGAATGTCTTGAGCATGCTCTTGATCATCTATCTGAGACATAACCTTTTCCTGTCGCTCTTGAGAGAGTTCCAAAATAAGATCGGCAGCATCATCGGTATCAAGTTCTGAGATTTCTTGGGCAATTTCTTTGGCAGAAAGGTTTTCTAGGATGGATTCACGAATATCTGGATCTACTTCGGCTAAGGCATCGGCAGTGGTATCACTTCCTAAAAGTTTTACGACATAGGTTGCTTCGTCATTGGTCAGTAATTCAATGATTTCTGCTAAATCGGCATAGTGTATGGGGGAGAATTTTCGAATTAGTTTGGCTTCTTCACCTTCACTAATCAATTTTTTTATATTCTCTAAAAATGAGGTGTCAATCTGAAATGTTGCCATGGTCTATCCTTTTTGTCAACTGGATGAAGTCATCCCCTGAGAGCTTCTCAGGCCTTAAATCAAAGATACTATCTTCTCTCAAATTATCAGATAGATTCATGGTTTTTAAACTATTCCTTAAGGTTTTTCGTCTTTGCTGAAAACTCAATTTAACAATTTTGAACAGTAATTTTTCATCACAATCAAGCGTGATATTTTCCTTTCGTGTTAGCCGAATGACGGCTGAATCTACTTTCGGTGGTGGATTAAAAACTCGAGGAGAAACCGTAAACAAATATTCGGTTTTGTAATAAAGCTGTGCCAGGACGGAGAGGATGCCGTATTTTTTAGACCCGGGAGGTTCACAAATACGTTCTGCAACTTCTTTTTGGAACATGCCTGCAAAAAATGGAATTTGTGATTTGTGGTTGATAACCTTAAAGACTATTTGCGAGGAGATATTGTAAGGGAAATTTCCAATAATGGCGAAGGGGGCTTCACCGAAAATTTGAGTCAAATCGTAATTTAAAAAATCTCCTTCAATGAGAGTAAAGTCTTTAGAAGGGTAGTTTTTTGCTAGAAACTCTATGGATTCTTTATCGATTTCTATCAGGTGTAAATCTTTTGTTTTTGGAATTAAAAACTGGGTGAGTACTCCTGTTCCTGGTCCGATTTCTATAACGTTCCGATAGTTTTCAAATTCGAGTAGATTTGCAATTTTTTGAGCGATATTCAAATCCGTTAAAAAGTGCTGGCCCAATTTTTTTTTGGGGCGTACGCTTTTCATTGAAGGTGGTGAATTAGTTGAAGTTCTGTTCTGAAAAAAAGTACTTTGTCTCCAAATTCATCCCGAGCTTTTTTACGGAGACGAGGAGCATCTTCATTAAGATAGGCTTGGTATTTTTCTTGATTGTCGCAATGGTACTGAACGGCGTAGCTCACGCCTCCTAGATCATCAGCCGTAATGATTTTATAGATTTTAGTTTGGGTAAATTTATTTGTTGCCTGCATTTCGGGGAGATGTTCCGTTTTCATCCATTCTAACCAAGCTTTCTCTATGGATGTTTCAACATGAGCAGTAACATTGTAAATGAGCATCTTAATTGATTATTTCAAAACCGGTGAAGGGAATCAAGGCTTTAGGAAGGAGGATGCCCTTTTCTGTCTGACAATTTTCAAGCATAGCTGCAAGAACTCTCGGTAAGGCAAGAGCACTTCCGTTTAAGGTATGCACACTTTGTTTTTTCCCCTCTAAAGTTTTATAACGAAGTTGCAAACGCTCTGCTTGAAAACTGTTGAATGTAGAAACGGAACTTATTTCCAACCAGCGTTCTTGTGCTGTAGAGTAAATTTCAAAGTCATAGGTAAGGGCAGAAGTAAAACCTAAATCGCCCCCACAAAGTCTTAGTATGCGATAAGGCATTTCTAATTCGTTGAGGATTCCCTTGACATGTTCAACCATCTGATCGAGTGCTTCTAAGGCATTTTCGGGTTTTTCAATGCGAACGATTTCTACTTTGTCAAATTGGTGTAAACGATTAAGACCTCGAACATGTGCTCCATAGCTACCAGCTTCCCGTCTAAAACAGGGGGTATAGCCCGTCATACAAATGGGCAATTCGGAGGCTTCTAAAAGACTGTCACGGTATAAATTAGTAAGAGGAACTTCAGCAGTCGGAATGAGATAAAGATCATCATTTTGAACATGATACATTTGCCCTTCTTTATCTGGGAGTTGACCTGTTCCAAATCCCGAGGCTTCATTTACAAGATGGGGTACTTGCATTTCTTTGTATCCAGCTTGAGTATTTTTATCTAAAAAATAATTGATTAGTGCTCTTTGCAAGCGGGCTCCTTTGCCTTTGTAAACAGGAAAACCAGCACCTGTAATTTTGTTGCCTAATTCAAAGTCAATCAAATCGTATTTTTGTGCCAATTCCCAATGGGGTAGGGCGGAATTTTTGAGGTCTGGAATTGTTCCCGAGCGGAAAATCTCTTCGTTGTCCTCTTCACTATTTCCAGAGGGCACGCTCTCATGAGGAACATTTGGGATTTGTGTTCGCAGTTCGTTTAGGGCGTTTGTGGTTTCTTGTAAATCCTCTTGTAAGGTCTTGGATAGCTCTTTTAGACTTGAGGTTTCTTTTTTAAGTTCGTTTGCTTTTTCTTGCTCACCACTTTTAAATAAACTCCCGATTTCTTTAGCTAAGGCATTTGCTTTAGCCAAATGTTGATCCAAAACCGCTTGTTGTGCTCTTCGGTTCTGATCGAGTTCAAGAATCTGATCTATTTTTTCTGGAGACTTAAAATTTCTTTTTTTGAGTCCGTCAAGAATGGCTTCTTTGTTTTCTCTTATGTAGTGCAGTGCAAGCATAAACTTCTTTTTACAAAAATAAGGGAATTTTAACGTATCCCTTTACTGATCAAGGTTCTTTTACAAACTTCTTTGTCCTTTTCTAATTGAATTTTAAGATGATCGAAAGATTGGAACTTGACTTCATCTCTAATTTTTTCAATGAATTCAATTTTTAAATTTAGATCGTAGAGATTTTCTTCGCAATCAAAAAGATGAACTTCAAGGGTTTCATGTTTTCCATTTACTGTAGGTCGGATTCCAACATTCATCATCCCGAAAAAAGAACGATGGTTAACTTCCGCCCCCACAAGGTAAACTCCTCTCGGCGGGATCAATTTGTAGGTCTCCTTTACAAGTATATTGGCTGTTGGGAAGTCAATTGTTCTACCCAAACCTTGACCTTTAGTTACGGTTCCACTTAATTCAAAAGGGCGACCTAAAAAGTCATGCACACGCTTAAAATTCCCCTGCTCTATGGCTTTTCTAATCTTAGTCGAACTCACTGTAATGGAATCTATTTCTTGTTTGGGAATGATATGAACCTCGAAGCCATATGTTTTACCTAATCCAACTAAATCGGAAGCAGTGGCCTCCCGATTCCGTCCAAAACGGTGATCGTATCCAATAAAAAGGGAACGGATTTGTAGCTGTTCTGCCAAAACATCTCTACTAAACTCTAGTGCGGTGAGTTTGGAAAAGGATTTTGTAAAAGGGTGTATTATCAAGTTGTCCACACCAAGACCTTCCAATACGCGTTTCTTTTCTTCTAGGGTGTCGATCAATTTTATGCCTATCTCCTGTTGAAGGACCATTCTTGGATGAGGAAAGAAGGTTAAAATACTTGCCTCTAAATTTTTGTGATGAGCTAAATCAACCAAACTTTTGATGATTTTTTGATGTCCTATATGCACCCCATCAAAAGTACCAATGGTAAGTACAGTTTTTTTATTGGGCTTGAAACTTTCTATATTTTGGACAACATTCATTATTCCAAACAGCTCTTTTTAAGTGAAGCACAAAAGTACACCAATATCACGCAAAGACTAAATTGTTTCAGTATTTTTAGATCCGACTTTATAATTTGTTTTAGTGGAAAGGAAAACTAACATACTCAAATCGAGTTCTTTATTCTTTAGTTGTTGTTTTATTTTATTAGGACAATTGCTTTTCAGTCAAAATTCCTGGAAGCTTATAAATCAAACCTTCAATTCACGAGTTCCTGCTCCGCTGGCTAAGGAAAATTACTTTGAACTTCTAGATTCGAAAGCATCTTTTCTGTTTTCCACATCCAAAAACGATTCGTTTGAAATTCTACTCCCCAATGAAAATGGTAAAGAAGAGCTTTTTCTGCTCAAACCAGTTGCGCTTCTCTCGCCATCCTTGTCCAAAAAGTATATCAGCATTAAGACTTTTAAGGGTAAAAGCGTGAAAAGACCCAATGTAAAAGTTAGAATGAGTACCCACCCCAATGGAATCAATGCTTGGATTCAACTAGAAGGAAAAGAAGATTTGTTTATCCAACCGGTTAAAGGCAAAAAGAAGGTTCATTTTGTTTATCAGAAAATCAAAAACGACAAAGCCCTAGATTTTTACTGTAAAACAATACTTCAAACCAATCAGACTAAGGGAGAAAGAATAACACAAAAATCCACTCCAGTTTTTTCTGAATTAAGGACTTTCAGAATTGCAATAGCTGGAACGGCAGAGTACACCAATTTTTGGGGGGATAATGATTTCAGTAACGGGAGTAATGCAGAGGATGCCTTTGGTGCAGTAGTGAGTTCATTGAATCGAATTAGTCAAGTCTTTGAAGATGAAGTAGGTGTTCGTTTGGAATTGGTTTCAGACGCTTCTTTGATGTATGAAGATGCAGAAAATGATCCGTTTTCAGAGGATGTACAAGCCGAGTTACAGGAGACTTTAGATGAGGTACTCGGAGATGAGGCCTATGATGTCGGACATTTATTCGACTACGGTGAACCGAACGGTGATGCGGGTTGCATTGGATGTGTTTGTCAAACAAATCAAAAAGGACAAGGTTTTTCAACGCATCCCTTCGAAGACACCTATGGAGGTGAATTTCGAAACGATTATTTTGATTTAGATTATGCTGGTCATGAAATCGGTCATCAATTTGGAGCATACCATACTTTTTCTTTTCAAAATGAAGGCAGAGGATTTAATGCTGAGCCAGGAAGTGGATCGACGATTATGGCTTATGCTGGGATTACGGTAATGGATGATGTTCAACTGCACGGGGATCCGTATTTTCATTATTATAGTATTCAAAACATTAGGAATGTAGTAGATCAACTTAGCTGTGGGACTTCAGAAACAATTTTTCAAGATACTTTTACTATTGATGCAGGTCCAAACCAACTCATTCCCATTGGGACACCTTACGAACTATCCATCCCGGCTTTGGAGGGTGAGAATATTACCTATTGTTGGGAACAGTTGGACAGTGGGGAAATCACTTCTGATAATTTTGGTCCGTATAATGCTTTAGGAAGTATGACGCGTTCACTTCCTCCAACAAGTGTTCCCAACAGAAGTATTCCTAATTTGAATCAAATTCTTTCTAATTCATTAATTCAAGTAAAACCCCGTGTTGGTGATTCTTGGGAAACCGTTTCCTTGGTCGGTAGAAAAATGAAATGGGGATTAAGTGTGAGAAAAAATCTAGACGACTATGTTCAAGTGGCACAAGACTACTTGGAGCTTACTGTGGTTCCTACAACCAGTCCTTTTTACATTCTATCTCAGGAAAGTCCCTCTCTGGTTTGGAAAGGAGGATCGTATCAGACAATAGAATGGAATGTAGCGGAAACCAATGCACCACCCTTTCGTATTGATGCTGTGGAAATTTCACTTTCTACTGACGGTGGAAAAACCTTTCCAATCCAACTCACGGAAAGTACAGACAATATTGGAAAAGCAGAAGTTTTTGTTCCTAATAACATTGATACTACGAATGCTCGAATTAAAGTTAAAGCGAAAGGCGGAATTTTCTTTGCAATCAATTCTGTCGATTTTTCAATTGAATCTCGGGATCTTATCCTCAATTTTGAAAAATATGAGCAGGAAATTTGTGATTCGGATAGTGTTCAATTTGACTTTACTATTGAAAGAAAAGCAAACTTTGAGGCTTCTTTTTCTTTAGAGCTAGAGGAATTGCCAGAAGGTATTCAGGCAGCAGTTTCTAAATCCACTTTTTCTAATTCTGAGGACTCTGGAACTATTATTTTCAGCGGATTAAATGGAATTCCCTATCAAGATTACCTTTTTTCTTTAAAGGCCATTTTTGGCTCTACAAACGAACCCTTCAGTGTCAGATTAAAGTATCGTGGGAGCATACAAACTCCACCGGCGATGCTTTTTCCCTCGGATGACTCTGTGGAACAAAGTTTAAGACCTCTTTTGAGCTGGGAAAGCTCTCAGAATATTGACACATCTACTGTACAGTTAGCGCTAGATGCTAACTTTGAGAATGTTGTTTTAGAATCAACTTCCGTTCAAAGCCAACTTCAACTCGCTGAACTGGAAGCCTCTCAAACTTATTTTTGGAGGGTAAAGGGTGAAAATGGTTGTGGAGCATCGGAATTTGCAAATCCCTTTTCCTTCACAACCAATAGTGTGACTTGTGTAGATGTTCGGGCAAGTAATCTTCCCAAAGTAACGATAGATGCAACGAATACTTCTTTTGGCACCATCATAAGTTCTATAGAGGTCAATTACGATTTGAAGATACTTGATCTCGATATATTTGTCGATATAGAACATCCCTATATCGAAGACATCGCTTTGTATCTGGAAGCACCCGAAGGAAGTCGCTATTTGTTGACAAGTGAACTAGGAGGCGATGGTCAAGATTACACAAATACAGTTTTTGATGAAGAGGCAACTGTAACAATAGACAATGCAAGCCCTCCCTTTACAGGAAGTTTTAAACCCCTTCAAAGTATTCAAAGCCTTTACGGGACTTCCTCTGCGGGTAGTTGGAAACTTATCGTTGAGGATCGATACATGGAGGATACTGGACGACTTTTGGCGTTTAAAATATCATTCTGCTTAGAGGGGAAGACCCTGCCCAATCAAGATCAAGATACCATAGTGGATGAATTGGATAATTGTCCTGAGATCACCAATCAAGATCAATCCGATATAGATAATAACGGGATAGGAGATGTTTGCGATTTATTTTCCTCACAAAATATTACGATTTCAAAAAATGACGCCAGTTGTCCAGACAAATCCAATGGAGGTTTACGATTTAGTGCATTGGCGGATTTTAGCTATAAAGCCATAATTAATTCAGATACCGGCTATCAAAAAACACTCAATTTTACAGCTTTTGGAAATTCGGTTTCTAATCTTGCCCAAGGATTGTATTCCATATGTATTTATGTAGAGGATTTCCCAGACTATGAATACTGCTTCCAAACTCAAATTTCTAGTCCAGAGCCTTTGGAGGTTTTAACCTTTTTTAATCAAGGAACTTCTTTGTTGGATATCGATTTAAGTGGGAGTAGTCGATATTGGATTGCTTTGAATGATCAACCTTTTTATCAAACGGATCAAAAACAATTGACTTTACCCCTTACCCAAAAAATAAATCGATTGGTAATAAAAACGGATAGTCCTTGTCAAGGTATTTTTGAGCAGTGGATTAATGGTACTGAGTCGGCCTCAGTCTTCCCCAATCCAATTCAGGAAAACGCAACTTTGGTGCTTCCAGTAAACGCAGTAGTTCAATTGAATCTTTTAACAGGTTCTGGGAAGACCATCTGGGGAAAACAGCATAATTCAAATCAAGGGAATACAGTTCAGATACCCATGGGGACTTTGAATTCAGGCTTGTATTTACTCCAAATTGAATATCCAAATCGGGTAGAAACCCTTAAACTGCTTAAGCGATGAAAAAAGAAATCCTATTTTTTGCGCTGATTTTGTTCTGGGCTTGTGGCCCAGATCCAATACCAGCTCCTGAACCCGCTTCACTCATTGCTCCTGCAAATTTAAATTCTTGTACTACTGCAAGTCCTGTCAATAGTTTGGAAAGTCAGGTAAAGTTTCAGTGGACTGCTTCGTTAAATACAGAAAGTTATGAATTGGTCATTCAAAATCAAGTATCAAATCGATTAATCAAAAAGAGCACCTCTTTACTTAACGAGTCCGTTATTTTATCGAGAGGGGTGCCTTACAGTTGGTATGTGAATTCGAAATCCTTACTTACCGAAGAGTTCGGAAAAAGTCCAGTTTGGGTTTTTTATTTGGAAGGAGAAACTCAAAAAAGTTCCTTGCCATTTCCAGCTGTTCTTTTACAGCCAGAGAATGAAGCCCTCGTACAACGAGATTCAAGTGGAAATTTTACTTTTCAATGGACGGGAAAAGATTTAGATGGAGATATCAGTAGGTATGACCTTTATCTCGGAATTGATCCAGAGGCAATGGTGTTAGAAAAGGAAGGATTGAGTTCTTCCACTGCAAGTATAAAACTGAATGCAAGCACAAGGTACTATTGGAAAATCATTACCCACGATACGCAAAAGAATCAGTCAACTTCTTTAATTTTTACTTTTCAAACGGAGGAATAAGATTTATTTACCGTTGAATTTATTCATGCTGTTTTGAAGTCCTTCCAAACCAAAACTCATAACAGCTTCAGAACAATGTTTGAGTCGTTCGGGCAGCAGTCTTGTTTCTTCCTCGGTCCAGGGATCCAAGACAAATTTTACTTGATCTAAAGGCTTCAACTCTGTGCCAATACCAAATCTCAAGCGGGCATAATTGGGAGTGTTTAATTCGGATTCGATGTCTTTAAGTCCATTGTGTCCTGCGGGACTTCCTTTTCCTCGTATTCGAATAGTTCCAAATGGAAGATGCAGTTCATCGGTCAGGATTAAGATATTTTCTAAAGGAATATTTTCTTTTAATGCCCAATGCCTTACGGATTTTCCACTTCGATTCATAAAGGTAGTGGGTTTGATTAGCACAAATTGCCTCCCCTTTTTTTTGAAGCTACAAGAATGGGCAAGCTTTTGCAATTCCCATTCCGATTCATTTTGCTTAGCTAGATCCTCAACAATTTTGAATCCAACGTTGTGTCGAGTGTCTTCATATTCTGATCCGATATTTCCTAATCCGACAATTAAGAATTTATTCATAGCTAAAGTTTGGCTCTTTCTAAAAAAGCGTTTAAAGGAAAACATGCACTAAAATAAAAAAAGCATGTGAGTTCTCACATGCTTTTTGGATGCTAAAGCAAAGTATTGGTTAGTTTTCTGATGATTCGTTTGCATCAGTTTCAGCAGCAACTGCTGTTGTTCCTTCTACTTCTGTTAATTCTTCATCTTCATCTTCGATGTCAGCATTTTTGGCTGAAGCTCTGGATGATCTCACCTGACATACCACGGTATTGTCTGGGTGAAGTATTGTATAAGTCTCGGTTTGAAGTTCAGAAGTGTAAAGTTTGTTCCCTAGCTTTAACTTAGAAATGTTCGCTATGATCACATCTGGTAAATCCTTAGGAAGCGCTTTTACACGGAGCTTTCTCTTGTTAAGACTAAGTACCCCTCCACTGTTAAGAACTCCTGGAGCCGCACCTTCAATTTTAACGGGGATATTCATGGAGATTTCCTTGTTGTCAAACAGACGGTAGAAGTCAACATGAAGAATTTTGTCCGATACTGGGTGGAATTGAATGTCTTGTAAAATTGCGTTTATTTTAGTACCGTCCTCTAATTCAATGACAACGGTATGCGCATTTGGGGTGTACACCAGTTTGCTGAAACCAAGTTCCGGTGCCGAAAAGTGAAGAGGTTCCCCTCCACCATACAATACACAGGGAACTCTTCCAGCATTGCGTATAGCTTTGGTCGCAACCTTGCCTACGCTTTCTCTTTTAGATCCTTTAATAGTAATTGATTTCATGATTTTGTTTTTACATTATAAATTTTGAACTAATCGACTGATTGTAGTGAACTTTTTTCATTACCTCAGCGAATAATGGGGCGCAAGATAACACTTTTACTTTAGGGTGACTAACTTTTGGTGGAATAGAATCAGTCACTATAAGTTCTTCCAGTTGGGATTTTTCAATTTTTTCATAAGCATTGCCTGAAAGTAGGGCGTGAGTACATATTGCACGAACAGAAATTGCACCACGTTCTTTCATTAAATCTGCGGCTTTGGTGAGTGTTCCAGCAGTATCTACCATGTCGTCTACTAGAATCACATTTTTTCCTTCCACATTTCCAATCAGTTCCATGTGAGAGATAACATTTGCTTTTTCTCTTTGCTTATAGCAAATGACGACATCACTACTTAAATATTTTGAATACGCATAGGCCCGTTTCGAACCTCCCATATCGGGGGAGGCTATTGTTAAATCCGAAAGATTTAGAGAATTGATATAAGGAAGAAAAATGGTTGAAGCAAAAAGATGGTCAACGGGTTTTTCAAAAAACCCTTGAATTTGATCTGCGTGTAAATCCATGGTAATGATGCGAGTAGCACCAGCAGTCTCAAGCAGTTTTGCAATTAATTTGGCTCCTATGGGTACTCTGGGTTTGTCTTTTCGATCTTGTCTTGCCCATCCAAAGTAGGGCATAACAGCGGTAATGTGTCTGGCAGAGGCTCTTTTTGCTGCATCCAACATGAGCAGCATTTCCATGAGATTTTCGGAAGAAGGATGGGTAGATCCTACAATAAAAATTCGAACACCTCGAACCGATTCTTCAAATGAAGGTTGAAATTCACCATCGCTGTAACGTGAAAAGTTAACCTTTCCAACTTCGATTCCAAAATGGTCGGCAATAGCTTTGCCTAAGACTGTACTTTGTGTACAGGCGAATATTTTTGCGGGAGTCTCCATAAAATTTTAATCTGTACAAATGTAAAAATAAATTTATGCTTCACCTTATTCAATATTTTAAATTGGCGGCTTAATTATTTTATTATTTTTGTGCCCTAGTTCAAAAGAGAACCGATGCCTCGGTGGCGGAACTGGTAGACGCGCTGGATTCAAAATCCTGTTCTTTCGGGAGTGTGGGTTCGATTCCCACCCGAGGTACTTTAAGAATCCGTAACTCATTGTTTTACATGAAGTTGCGGATTTTTTCCTTTACAAATGGCAACATATTGGCAACAAATCTTGTGTTTTTACTGTAAATAGTAAAACCTAAAACATCTCGTGCACACTTATACAAAAAACAGGTGGGTGGGTTTTAGAAAAAGGTTTTTCTATTGGAGCTGGGGGTTAAAAATTGATATGCAAACTATTCTTTCTATCTTGGAGGTATTATTAACCATAAATCTATTCAAATGAAGAATTCAATTCTTATTACAATCCTTTTTTGCTCTCTATTTTCTGTAGCTCAGACAAGTATTCGAGTAATCAATTTAGATGTTAAAATGGGCGAAGCCCCAGACGTGGCGAGATTATTCGCAGAATATCACGACGTAGAACGAAAATCGGGTGCTGCTGTACTTCAGAGTGTAAATTATTTAAAAGGGGCTACCCATCGAATTCTATTTGCTGGGGATCCTGCCAATTGGGGAGAAAAAGTCAAAAAAACAGACGCAGAATGGGAAGCGTATACAGGTAAATTGAGAAGGCATTTCAACGGTGTTCATAGATCCATGGTACTGACAAATTTGAGGTGGAGAGATAACAATAGAGAAAAAAATAAAGCTTCAAAACATTGGGAAGTAATTGTAGCTAATCCAGAACAATTTTTAGCGGCGTACGATAAGTTTATCAAGGCTATTGAAGATGTTATGGGTGATCGAGGGGCAACGGTTACTTCTATAGATATGGGAGGAATGGGAGGAACCCATTCTACTTCACTCAAGGGAAGAGATTTAAATGATCTTGTTCTTTTAGAAAGAGCGATTCAGAAAACAAAAGCATTCCAAGATTTTATTAAAGAGCGAGGTGAAGTAAAACTTGTTCAGAGTTATTTTACTAATAATATTCATCTATTTAATCGTCATTAAGATAGGTTTACAATAAAAAAACCCTCCAACTGGAGGGTTTTTTTATATCTTTTTTCTATTGCTGGACTTGAACTCATGCCTTTCTGAAATCTACAAATCAAAGAGCTTAAAAAATTCCATTTTAACCAAAAAACACAGAAAACAGTAGAAAAGGATTAAAAAATATCCAAAAATCAATATAAACAGGTAGAAATAGGTAAAAAAATCAATTTTTTGGTTTAATAAAAAGACTTTTTGAGATTTTGAAGAAAAATTAAATTAAAACAAACTATCTTAGAAGAAGTATTAACCATAAATCAATTCAAATGAAAAAAATCTCTTTTCTTCTTATTTTCTTTATTTCTACAGTAGGTGTCCTAGGGCAAAATCTTGTCTATGAACAGACCTTCATCAAAGCCCATAACGTAAGTGCTTATGATGACTATATCGAAAATGTTTTCGCCATAACGCATCAACAAAGATTGGATGCGGGAATTATTGTAGGTTGGGATGTATGGAAAGTTGTCGACAACCCTTCTGAAAATTTTACGCATATGCTAACTACCATTTATGATATTGATATGCAAAGTAAAATTGATGAATTTCAATGGACAAAACCTGACTATGTGAGTCAAAGAGACATGCTCATCAAAGGGAAAGATTTAGAAGAAGTTCGGGACATTGTAGCGGTAGCAAAATATATGGGTCTTGCATCAATCAGAAAAAAAGGGACTCCGCAAGTACCAGAATACTTAGCATTTAATCTAATTAAGTTGAAAGGTGATAAATGGAAATCGTATGAAGACGCAGAGCTCAACGGAACCAAGAGTATAGATGATAACTCGATAAGAGTTGGTTGGGATTTTGCCCGAAGAATAGATGATTACGGTACAGATATTTCCCATACTCATGTCACTGTGGATTGGTATACTAGCCATGCAGATTACCTAAAAACTTTTATGGGAAAAGATTTACAAGATGCTTCTAAGGAATACCAACAGATGTTGAAACTTAGAGATTTAAAATATCGGGTATTAATGAAGTTGCATAAATCCATGAGGTAGTCCAACGGAATGGACAATCCGAACGCTTTTCTTTTCATTTTTATTTTAAAAAAAAAGGAGCCTTAATATTTTTCTGACACTTTTTGAAAAGGTTTGTAACTTGCTTGCAAACCTTTTTTTATGTCTAAATCTGTTCTTTTTTCATTCGTGACCCTAGTATTCCTTCTTTCATTTAAAACACCCTCGAAAACCCCATATGCAAACAACACAATAGCTGCTGCCCATCCTCTGGCCTCATTAGCAGGAAAAAAAATATTTTCTCAAGGGGGAAATGCTTTTGATGCAGCGGTTGCAGCTGGATTTGCCTTAGCCGTGGTAGAACCTAGTATGAGTGGAATTGGAGGTCGCCTGCAAGCGATTTACAGAGAAGCATCAGGCGAAGTAGGGGGAGTGGATGCCTCAACTCAAGTTCCTATGAAGTATCAGCCCACGAATGAAAAATATGCTTCAGGGTATCAAACGATTGGCATTCCAGGTGTGGTAGCAGGCTTGCTTAAATTACACAAAGAACATGGGGTTTTACCTCTTCGAAAGGTTATGCAGCCAGCCATACAACTTGCTAAAAAGGGATATTCCATTTTACCCGGTGAGGCGCTGAGACAACAACTGGCAAAAAAAGATTTTTCAGAATACGAAGGCACAGTAGCTCATTTTTTAAATACGGATGGTACGTCTTTTCAAACAGGAGATTTAGTAATTCAAAAAACACTTGCACAAACGCTCAAACAAATTGCGTTAAAAGGTAAAGCTGGATTCTATGAAGGGGAAATTGCTCAAAAAATGGTCAGCGATATTCAGTCTCATGGAGGGGTACTTACTTTAGACGATTTGAAAAATTATCAAGCTTTAAATGCGGAGGTACTTGAAGGCAATTTTCAAGGAAATAAAATTCTTAGTTTACATTTACCTTCTTATGGTGCAATAACGATACAAATTCTTCAAATTTTAGATCAATTAAAATCTTCCGACTCAGAGGAAAAATGGGCATACCATGTAGGCGAAGCAACAGCTCTTGCCTATTCTTACAGAAAACATTTGACCCATAGAGATTCTTTGGCAAAAATAATTTCATACGATCAGGCAAGCTTATGGGCAAAACAGATAGAGGAAAACCAATTGAAATTGGTTGCAGAAAATCTCGACCAAATGCCAGCCTCTTGGGTTGCGTCTAGGGGTCATACCTCTCACTTAACAGCAGCCGATGAGGAGGGGAATGTAGTAAGCCTGACCCAAACTGTGGGTCCAAATATGGGATCAAAAGTAGCCTCCAAAGAATTAGGTTTTCTTTATGCTGTAACCTTAGGAGGCTATTTAGGAGAATACAAACCTGGGGATCGTTCTAATTCTCATATTTCACCAACCTTGTTTATGAAAGGAGATCAGGTGACTTTAGCTCTTGGAGCTGCAGGAGGAAGTAGAATCGTAACGGCGGTGACTCAAGTTGCTCACCGTTATTTTGCTCAAAATTACGATATAAATAAGGCCCTATTTTTACCAAGAGTATTCCCCTTTCAAGATTCCCTTTGGATTGAAGACCATGAAGAAGTTCAGGAGTTCAATGCCAATTTCGACGACAAGGTTTTTCCGTTCAAGCTCATACAGGAAAAAGCCCGTTTTGGACGTGTTCATGCCATTGCATTCGATTCCATCAACCAAGCTTGGATCGGGGCTGCCGATCCGGACTGGGAGGGAACTGTTGAAAGTTTTCGCTCTAATTAATTTTAAAAAATTAAGACTCCAGTGCGTTTTTACAATAATCGATACTCTTTTTGATTTCAAGAAGTATAGTTGAATTCTCGGGGGTTTCGTATTCGTATTCAATGGTAGCAGCATAGGAATACTTCTTGTCTCGCATCAGTTGGAGTACTTCAGCTATCGGGGTGTCTCCTTGTCCAAAAACCACATTCTTTTTCCCATTCTCAGGATTTTGACGGTCTTTGACATGCATGCTTAAAATGTGTTCGTGATTTTTTTGGATAAAATCAAAAGCATCGGTGTTTCCAGCAGCAATATAGTGACCGAGGTCCAGATTCATGGCGTTATATGAAGACTGTTCTAAGGCAGCATCCCACCAATGGGCATGTTGCTGTTCATGACCGTGATAGGCAACTTTGATTCCGTTTTTCTCTCCCATTTTTCCTAAACGTAAACTATGCGATGCCTCTTCAGGAAGTTCCAAGGTCACATGGCTTGCTCCTAATCTTTTTCCAGCTTGCATGGCGTAATTAATATCTTCATCAGAATTATCCTTACGCAATAAGTAGTCAGGTTTAAAAGCGTAAATCTCAACACCCGCATCATTGTACATTTTTCTAAGAGAATTAAAACCTTCAACAGATCGTGTTTTTTTCCAAGCTTCTACTTCTTTGTCATAAGATTCTTGTTGTTTTTTTAGATCAGCCAATTCTTTTTCCTCCTCCTTGGTTAATTCATTATTTCGTTCTTTTCTAGAGAGACGGTAAAACATTCTTCGGTTTATGGTACTTTCAGGACGGCCAATATAGGATTCTGCTGTACTTCCCATCAATTCTATCGAGTTCACACCACAATCTAAGATATATTGAAGTGTGGCTTCCGCACTTTGATCCTCAAGCGCTCTGAAAGAATAGGTAATGAGACCTAACTGAACACCATTTATCCGTTTATATGGATTGAATAAATTTGGAATATAAGCGGGAGCTCCCCAAACTTTTGAAGTTCCTAAGGAAATTCCTGCAGTAGCTGCTGCAACTTTTCCTATAAAAGCGCGTCTCGAGTGGTCTTGGTTTTTAATTTTCATAAACTTTCTATCTCTATTTGATTTATCCAATACAGTTCTATTCTATAAAGTAATAACAAATAAAGTGAAATAGTAAACCCTTTCCAACTTTTATAGCGAGCTCTTCTTAAATCACCAACTCAAGGATTTAATTTGGTTTAACTCTGAGTTGAAAATTTGATTACGACTGGAATCTAACCCAGTTTTAAAAGTGTAGGATGAAATTAATTTGCAACTGAAATTGTTAATGTATTTCCTTCAAGGATACTGTTATAACAGATCAAGCTTCCGTTACAAGTGTTGCTGTAAGATCGGTTGTGTTCACTACACAAAAACTTTGATCCATCAAAAGACCATCGATTTCTGACCCCTTCATGAGGGCAAGCATTGTTGAACACCCGAATCGATGTTTCGCTTACCCTAACTAACAGTAAGTTTTTGGCAGTATAATTCATCCATCCTCCAATATTTTCTAAATCTTTGAACTCAGTAGCAGTTAAATCGATCACTATTGTAGACGTTGCGTTGTTGGAATTGCTATTCTGATTCTCATCCTCGTCCTCATCATCCTCGTCCTCATCATCATCGTCCTCATCATCATCGTCCTCATCCTCATCATCGTCCTCATCCTCGTGCTCATCATCCCCCTGATTTTCAGTATTTTCAGAACCGCTATTGAGGTCCTTTTCCTCATCCAGTAAACTTTCAAATTCATCGAGATCTTCTTCTTCTTCTTCAGACCCCACTGTGCAACCAGTTACAAGTGGGATTCCAAGGACAGAAGCTAGAACAGGTAGGCAAGCTTGGGATAAAAAAAGCCGTCTTTTTTTTTCAAATTCTTTTTTCATGACATTAAGATTTATAGGGTTTTATTGAGATTTTTTGAGATTGGATTAACTTAAATATATTTTTAATTCATTGTTGGACAGCTCAGTTTTATAACACGTTAAAACTCCCCCATCTCCTTGGGTTTCACAATCTGCCTTATATGATCTGTTGTGCTCTGAGCATAAAAATTTGTTGTCGGTCTCTGAATAGGACCAACGATTTCGTACTCCCTCATGTGGGCAACGATTGGTGTAGGCTTGGTAGGTTTTGTTTGATTTTAGTATCAATACCTTTTGTTCTGTAAAATTCAACCAACCTCTGGATTTTAGAGGTTCAAAATCGGAATGATCCAGATTGATAGTTAACACTTGTCCTGTAAGAGTATAACTTTCTTTGGTTACGGGTGTAGTCAGTTCTTCCTCTTTGGTGCATGCTGAGGGAAGGGTACCCCCTACAATTGAGGCAATGAGGAGAGGACAACTTTGTTGAATAAACTGACGTCTGTTGGTAGATTTCATACGATTGTTTTTGATAGATAACAATCCAAAAGAAATTTACCCTACCCAGAATTAAAAAAAAATAAATAGTAAACTTCCAAATTTCGATTTCTTATTGCAATACAAAAGTAAAAACAGGAGGTTGTAAAGAATTCAAGGAAATTATTAGGTTAAGAAAAATCGATTTGTTTTTTCTGGGTTGGCACTATTTCCTAATCTATTGTATCTTTGTTAAGCACTGTCTTTAGGATGAGTTGTTTTGAATATTTTACGAGTTTCACTACAAATTATGAAACCGCGTTGAATGTTCTAAAAAAAAGTTTAAATCACTTCGATATTTAACGGATGTTAAAAAAATTCAATACAAAGTACCCCTCCATAAGTGACTTGCGTGATAGAGCAAAGTCAAAAATGCCCAAATTTGCATTCGAATATTTGGATGGGGGTTGTAATGAGGATTTCAATTTGCATAAAAATACGGCTGAGATTCGAGCTGTTGAATTGTTGCCAGAGTATCTCAAAGAACAAGTGAAGGTTAGTTTAAAAACGACTTTATTTGGCACCTCATACGATGCCCCTTTTGGGGTTGCTCCCATAGGGCTACAAGGATTAATGTGGCCTAAAGCTCCCGAGATATTGGCTCGAGCTGCCTTTGAGCACAACCTTCCTTTTATTTTAAGTACCGTAACTACGTCGAGTATAGAACAAATTGGAAAAATTACTGAGGGTAAGGCTTGGTTTCAATTGTATTATCCAGCTCAAGAGGAAGTGCGAAAAGACCTTATTAATCGTGCTGCAGAAGCAGGTTATCCGGTATTGGTTTTACTTAGTGATGTTCCAAGTTTTGGATTTCGTCCTCGCGACATTCGCAACGGACTAGCAATGCCTCCCAAAATGTCACTTCGTAATTTTTATCAAATTGCCAAACGTCCCGAATGGGCACTAAAAACCTTGATAAACGGTCAGCCAGAGTTTGAAACTTTAAAGCCATACATGCCCAAAGGTTTGAATTTAAGTCAATTAGGGAAATTTATGGACGACACTTTTGATGGTCGATTGAATGAAGAAAAAATAAAACCCATACGAGAGCAATGGAAAGGTAAAATTGTGTTGAAAGGGGTTGCAAGCGAAGCAGATATGGAGAAGGCAATTCGATTAGGAATGGACGGGGTGATTTTATCCAATCACGGTGGTCGACAATTGGACGCAGGACCCTCTACAATCCAAACCCTGCGAACCTTACGGGACAAATATCAAGACAAAATTACCATCATGATGGACAGTGGAATACGATCAGGACCTGATGTAGCACGAACCTTGGCAGAAGGAGCTTCTTTTACCTTTTTAGGGAGATCGTTTATGTATGGGGTAGGTGCTTTAGGAAGTCAAGGAGCTTTGCACACCATGGATTTAATTAAGACAGAATTAAGGCAAGTTATGGAGCAAATCGGTTGTGAAAGTATAAAAGATTTACCCAATTTTATCTATAAAAAATGAACTATACCCTAGGTTATGATATTGGCAGCTCCTCAGTAAAAATTGCTTTGGTTGATGCGGACACCAACAAGAAGATCTCAGTGATTACTGAGCCAAAGGAAGAAATGCCCATTACAGCAAAACAAGCGAATTGGGCAGAACAAGATCCGGAAATGTGGTGGAAGTATCTCTGTGTCGGTACACAACGAATTATTAAAGAAAATGGCGTAACTCCAAATCAAATTAAAGCAGTAGGAATTTCCTATCAGATGCATGGGCTTGTTGTATTAGATCGCAATAAAGCATTGTTACGCGATTCGATAATTTGGTGTGATAGCCGAGCGGTTGCGATTGGAGAAAAAGCTGCAGAAGAAATTGGGGAAGCACAGTTTGGATCGCATTTATTCAATGCTCCTGGAAATTTTACAGCCTCCAAGTTAAAGTGGGTCAAAGAAAATGAACCCCATATTTATGAAAAAATCGCCTATTACATGCTTCCCGGTGATTATATCGCCTTCCGATTGACCGGCGAGATTGCTACCACGATCAACGGTTTGTCTGAGGGCATGCTTTGGGATTTTAAAGAAAAAAAAGTGGCCAATTGGTTACTGGATTATTACGGTATAGAAAACAGTCTAACCCCACCTTGTGTCAACAATTTCGAAAACCAAGGTTTGGTAACCTCTCAAGCAGCTTCTCAAACAGGTTTGCCTGTAGGAATTCCTATTCGCTATAGAGCTGGAGATCAGCCCAACAATGCACTGGCATTAAACATACTAAAACCCGGAGAGGTGGCGGCTACGGGAGGAACCTCAGGTGTTTTGTTTGCTGTTTCAGATAGAAATTCATCCAAGGAATATTACCGTGTAAACCATTTTGCTCACGTGAATTACACCCCAGATCAATCCTACATAGGTACCCTTTTGTGCGTAAATGGCGCTGGGATTCAATACAGTTGGTTGCGAAAGATGGCTAACCATACCGATTTTAATGCGATGAATACTTTAGCAGAGAAAGTATCCATAGGCAGTGACGGATTAATTAATCTTCCTTTTGGGAATGGAGCCGAACGAATGCTTTACAATAAAACTCCTGGAGCACTATTTTCCAATTTAAACCTGAATCAGCATCAACAAGGGCATCTGTTTAGAGCGGCTTTAGAGGGGATTGCCTTTTCTTTTGCATACGGGATGGAAATTATGCAAGAAGATGAACTTGCTATTCATGTTATACGTGCGGGTAATGACAACCTTTTCCGTTCAGAAATTTTTGCAAATACGGTAGCTAGTCTGATTGGGCAACCCATAGAAATTTACAACACGACAGGTGCAGTGGGAGCTGCACGAGCTGCAGGAATTTCATTTGAAGGTTTGGAGGATTACCGCCAACAGATTTCTTCAATTGATCGGGTAAGTGAAGTGTTACCTCAAAAGGATACAGATGCCTATCAAATGGCATATCAAAATTGGAAAGCAGAATTAAAGTATAAATTAAATAACTTAAAAGATAAATTATGATAGTAACAGGAAACCAAGAATTTTATAAAGGTATCGGAGCGATATCTTTCGAGGGAAAAGAATCGGACAATCCTTTAGCCTTTAAGTATTACAACCCCGATCAAGTGGTGATGGGGAAAACCATGAAAGAACATTTCCGATTTGCCATTGCCTATTGGCATAGCTTCTGTGGTCAAGGAGGAGACCCTTTTGGACCTGGAACTCAACAATTTCCATGGGATCAATCTAGCGATCCAATCCAACGTGCAAAGGATAAAGCCGATGCTGCTTTTGAATTTATAACGAAGATGGGCTTTGAGTATTACTGTTTTCACGATACTGATTTGGTGGATGAAGCGCCAACTTTGGCTGAAAACGAAAAGCGTTTACAAACCCTAGCCGAATATCTTGCAACTAAACAAAAAGCCTCTGGAGTAAAATTGCTTTGGGGTACTGCAAATTGTTTTTCAAACCCTGTTTATATGAACGGTGCGGCTACCAATCCCGACTTTAATGTTGTTGCTCGTGCAGGTGCTCAAATCAAAATGGCTTTGGATATAACCATGGCCTTAGGCGGTGAGAACTATGTTTTTTGGGGAGGTCGAGAAGGCTATATGTCGTTGCTCAATACCGATATGGGACGAGAGTTGGATCATATGGGGCAAATGTTGACCTTGGCTAGAGACTATGCTCGTTCAAAAGGATTTCAAGGGACCTTCTTTATCGAACCCAAACCCATGGAACCCATGAAGCACCAATATGACTTTGACGCTGCGACTGCAATTGGGTTTTTAAAAGAATATGGGCTGGACAAGGATTTTAAACTCAATATTGAGGTAAATCATGCAACCCTTGCGCAACACACTTTTGAACATGAATTGGCTGTTGCAGCCAATGCAGGTATGTTGGGAAGTGTTGATGCCAACAGAGGAGACAACCAAAACGGATGGGATACCGATCAATTTCCTGTAAACATTTATGAACTTACCGAGGCGATGCTGGTCTTTCTAAGATCGGGAGGTCTACAAGGAGGGGGAATTAATTTTGATGCAAAAATTCGTCGGAATTCTACAGACGTTGACGATATTTTCCACGCACATATCGGCGGAGCCGATATATTTGCTCGAGCTTTGATTACGGCAGAGAAAATAATGAAAAACAGTAGTTTAGAAAATCTCAGAAAAGAGCGTTACGCTTCTTTCGATCAAGGTGATGGAAAGCGCTTTGAAAAAGGAGAATTGAGCATGGAAGATTTGTCAAAAATCGCTCTAGGCGCAAAAACTCCACAACGAATCAGTGGAAAGCAAGAGTTGTATGAAAACATACTTAACCAATATATCTAAAAAAATTGAGGCTCTAGGTCGTCCTGTTTTTTTTGTCGCGCTCCTTTTTTTTGTTTTGGGTTGTTCACCTAAGGGTAGCTCCAACAGCAAACCCATTGTCAAAGATGGAATGGTTCTAGTGCCTTCGGGAACCTTTCAAATGGGGAGTGAAGGTCAATTTGCTCGAGAAGATGAGTCCCCAATTCACCGGGTTGTCGTCGATGCTTTTTGGATGGATCAAACCGAAGTAACCAATGCCCAATTTAAAGCCTTTGTTGAAGCTACAGGATACGTCACTACTGCTGAAATTAAACCCAATTGGGAAGCGCTCAAGAATGAACTTCCCCCCGATACCCCAAAACCTCATGATTCACTTCTTCAAGCAGCTTCTTTGGTATTCCAATCTACCTCGGGTCCAGTCAATCTAAATGATTTTGGAGCTTGGTGGCAATGGAAACCAAAAGCAAATTGGCGCTCTCCCAAAGGACCGGGAAGCTCCATTGAAGACAAATTAGATCATCCGGTAGTTCATATTTCTTGGTACGACGCTCAAGCATATGCAAAGTGGGTAGGGAAAAGACTTCCCACAGAAGCCGAGTGGGAATGGGCTGCCAGTGGCGGTATAAAGGGTGTTCAATACCCTTGGGGAAATGAATCTGTAACCGAGGGGAAACCCAAAGCGAATTCCTGGGAGGGGAGTTTTCCCTATCAAAATACATTGAGAGATCAATTTTTTTATACGGCACCAGTAGGTTCTTTTGATCCGAATCCTTTTGGACTGTATGATATGGCCGGGAATGTATGGGAGTGGTGCTCCGACTGGTATGATTTTAATTATTATCAAAAAATTGGGAATCAAAAAGTCACGAATCCGCAAGGGCCTGAAGCACCCTTTGACCCTTACCAACCCTACCTAAAACAAAAAGTTATGCGTGGAGGTTCTTTTCTCTGTAATGATGCATATTGTTCAGGGTATAGAGTTGCATCAAGAATGAAATCAACTCCTGATACTGGACTACAGCATACAGGGTTTAGGTTGGTAAAAACCTCAAATTTTTAAAAGAAATTAAATTCTATTTTAAAAAAAATGACACACTGTCATTATTTTACTAACTTCGTATAAAATAGCCCATTTATGAAAATATTGGTTTGTATCAGCACGGTTCCAGACACTACATCAAAAATCAATTTCGTTGATGAAAATCGTGCCTTCGACACCCAGGGAGTAACTTTTATTATCAATCCCAACGATGAATTTGGGTTAACCAGAGCCATTTGGTTTCAGCAAAAAGAAGGTGCGGAAGTCACGGTTGTGACGGTTGGAGATTCAAGTTGTGAACCCATATTAAGGAAATGTTTGGCAATAGGTGCGGATCGAGCTATCCGAATAGACACAGTCCCTCAAGATGGATTATCTGTGGCTTCACAATTGGCAGACCTTGCCAAACGAGAGGCTTTTGATTTGATCATTACGGGCAGAGAATCAATTGATTATAATGGAGGTATGGTAGGTGCAATGCTCGCAACTTTTTTGAAGATTCCCTACCTCGCAAATTGTATTCATATAGAGAAAGAGGGTGATCGGTACAATTTAGAACGTGAAATGGATGGTGGAAAAGAGCTCTTAAATGGAAGCTTACCTCTCGTTATTGGAGCCCAAAAGGGTTTGGTAGAAGAAAAAGATTTAATTATCCCAAACATGCGAGGGATTATGCAAGCGAGACAAAAGCCTTTGGATGTGATCCAACCACAAGAAATTAAAGTTGCTACTGCTGTTGAATCATTTGAAAAACCCCCAGCAAAAGGGCCCGTTAAACTCATCGATCCAACGAATATTGAGGGTTTAATCGACCTCTTACAAAACGAAGCGAAAGTCCTTTAAAAAAAAATAGTTATGTCAGTAATAGTATATATAGAAAGTCAAGATCAAGAAATTAAAAAATCCAGTTTGGAAGTCGCCTCCTACGGTCGCGCGATTGCAGATGCATCAGGTACGGAATTAATCGCTGTTTCCTTTGGTTTGGACGATACTTCAATACTGAAACACTACGGTGTTGATCTGATCTATGCTATTTCTACAGAAGAGGAAGTTTATTTTAATTCAGATCGATTGAGTACTACCCTGGCTAAGATTGCATCAGAGGAAGGATCTCAAATCATAGTTTTTAGTAGTTCTGCTAATGCAAGGTATATCGCTCCACTAACTGCAGCAAAATATGAAGCTGCATATTTCTCTAATGTGATTGGCTTACCGCTTTCCTATAAACCCTTAACTGTAAAACGATCCTGTTTCACAAACAAGGCCTTTAACTTAAGTACCAGTCAAAAAGATCTAGCCGTACTTTCGCTCTCCTCAAATTCTTTTGGAATTATCGAAAAGGAAGGTAAAGGGTTATCTAAATCCAGTGCTTATCAAGAATCAACTTCAGACTTAAAAGTACGTTCGGTAGAAAAAACTGCAAACAAGGTGACCATAGCTGATGCGGATATTGTAGTTTCAGGGGGTAGAGGTCTAAAGGGTCCTGAACACTGGCATTTGATCGAAGACTTAGCAAACGTTCTAGGGGCAGCTACAGCTTGCTCAAAACCTGTTTCTGATATGGGATGGCGTCCGCACAGTGAACACGTGGGACAAACTGGAAAACCAGTGGCTTCAAATCTTTATATTGCCATTGGTGTATCGGGTGCAATTCAGCATTTAGCAGGAATTAACTCCTCTAAAGTTAAGGTAGTGATAAACAATGATCCCGAAGCGCCTTTTTTTAAAGCCGCAGACTATGGAATCGTGGGAGATGCCTTTGAAGTTGTTCCAACTTTAATCGAAAAATTAAAAGCTTTAAAAGGAGTTTAAATAAAGCCAATTGGCATGATTCGTAAAACCGTAGCAGATGTATCCGTTGCACTTGAAGGAATTCAAAGTGGAATGACTTTGATGCTCGGGGGGTTTGGATTGTGTGGAATTCCAGAAAATTTAATTAAAGCGATTGCCTCTTCCCCCTTTAAGGATTTTACATGCATCTCAGCAAATGTTGGAACCGACGATTTTGGTTTAGGTCTTTTGATAAAAGAAAAAAAAGTAAAAACCATGATTGGTTCCTATGTCGGAGAAAACTCGGAATTTGAACGCCAGATGCTCGCAAACGAGATGGAAGTCATTCTGACCCCCATGGGAACTTTAGCCGAAAAATGCAGAGCAGCACAAATGGGAATTCCTGCCTTCTACACTCCAGCAGGTTTTGGAACTGAGGTAGCGCAAAATAAAGAAGTACGCACGTTTCATTCTAAAAATTATATTTTGGAGGAAGCCTATCAAGCAGATTTTTCTTTGATTAAAGCTTGGAAAGGAGATTCTGCAGGAAATTTAATTTTTAGAGGAACAGCTAAAAATTTTAACGCCATTATGAGCGGTGCTGCTACTATTACTGTAGCAGAGGTCGAAGAATTGGTTGAGGTAGGCGAATTGGATCCCAACCAAATTCACACTCCGGGTATTTTTGTCGATCGGATTTTTCAAGGAGCCTCTTATGAGAAAAAAATTGAAAAACTCACCTTTTCAAATCCTTAAGAAATGCCGCTGACGAAAGAGGAAATTGCAAAGCGAATCGCACAAGAACTTCACCATGGGTATTATGTGAATCTTGGAATTGGAATTCCTACATTGGTTGCAAATTTTGTACCCCAAGCACTTCAAGTTGAATTTCAAAGTGAAAATGGATTACTTGGAGTTGGTCCTTTTCCAATGAAAGGAGCAGAGGACGCTGATCTCATCAATGCGAGCAAAGAAACCGTTGGTACACTTCCAAGTTCAAGTTTTTTTGATACCGCTACGAGTTTCGGAATGATTCGTGGGAGACACATTCATCTAACCGTATTGGGGGCGATGCAGGTAGATCAAGAGGGTGACATCGCTAATTGGAAAATTCCTGGTAAACTTGTGAAAGGTATGGGGGGTGCTATGGATTTGGTGGCCTCGGCAAAAAAAATTATTGTGGCCATGATGCATACAGATCGAAAGGGAAATTCTAAACTCAAAGTAAAATGCACTCTACCACTCACAGGTGTCGGTTGTGTGAATCAAATTGTCACGGATCTTGCGGTAATAGAGATTACTCCTCAAGGGTTTTGTTTAAAAGAGCGAGCATCCGGTGTAGAGGTCGATCAAATTATTCGGGCAACTGAGGGAAAGTTGATTGTCCCCGACATTGTTCCTGAAATTCAATGGGTTTAATTTTAGGATCTCTTCAAAGTGGTGTTATTTTTTTTTATACTTTTAAATAAATAACCACGTATCATGAAAAGAAATTCTATCTATATAATCTTGTGTATAAGTGTACTAACTTTAAGTTGTCAGAACACCCAAAAAAAACAAAATGAAAATTCTTCAGAAGCGACTGAAGAGGTTGCTGAAGAATGGAAAAACCTCAGTAATTCAAACTCATTAGAAGGATGGCATATCTATCAAAATGAAGCGGGTGAAAAAACAGGCTGGTCTGTAGAAGAGGGTGTTTTTACCTATAATTCTGAAACAGCGGAAGGGAAAGGCAATAAGAGTTTAATTTCCAATGAAAAGTATAAAAATTTTGAAATTCAATTTGAATGGAAATTATCTCCTAACTCAAATAGTGGATTTATGTGGGGGGTAAGTGAAGATTTACAGTACGACCATCCGTACTTAACTGGTCCCGAAATTCAAATTATTGATGCTGAAATTTATGGGGATGACCCAAAAAACCAAGTCCATACAACCGCAGCATTATATGATATGATTGCTCCTGATCGGGTCATGGCAAAAGCCGCTGGGGAATGGAATACCTATCATATCACTATCAACCATGAGAGTAATTTAGGAACAGTAGTTCATAATGGGGAAGAAATCAATCGATTTCCTCTTCACGGACCAGAATGGGATACTATGATGGAAAACAGTAAATTTTCTGACATGGAAGGTTTTGGAAAATATCAGGAAGGCTATCTTTGTCTGCAAGATCATCCCGGAATTATCTCCTTCAGAAACATCAAAATTAGAAAGCTGTAATATTGTTTCACCAAAAAAATATATTGCCCTTAATCTATAAAACTTGGAGTTTTATCCTCGTTCTTTTTTTCCTTCTTCCTTCGGGACTGAAAGTTATACACGCTTATTCTTTTCATTCCACTCAGAAGGAATGTAAACACAATACAACACATTTACATTCCAGCACTTTGCACAATGATGTGCTGGACTATTATTTTCATTTTTTAGCTGAAACCAATTTAGCTCCGATTGAACTATTTGTCCCTATTATTTTTCATGAAAAAGTAGATCGGGATCGTGCTTCATTTTACAATTTAGACATTTATTTTACTACTCCTAGGGGTCCCCCAGTTTGTTGATTTTTTCATACCTAACCTAGTTTATTTTCTTTTCAGGAAATACTATAATCTAAAATCAATACACATTAAAATAAATGAAAACACATTTTTATACCTACCAAATTCTATCAATTTTCCTTTTTGCAGGATTCCTAGCTTGTACCAAAGAGGATCCTGTGCTTGTTGAGGAACAAGAGCTAATCACCACCGTGGCATTGACGTTTTCACGGGAGGGAGCTCCCAGTGAGACGATTCGCTGGACCTCAGACTTAGATCAAAGTCCATTAATAGGTTTAAAATCAAATACGCAGTACACCGTATCGGTATCATTTTTAGACGAAAGTGATCCTGGGGCTGTGGAGAACATCACCAACGAGGTAAAAAAGGAAGCAGATGAGCATCAGATTTTTTATGAATTTTCTGGAGTTGCTATTGAATTTGAACAAGCCCCTTCAGATGTCTTGGACAGTTATCAAAATCCACTCTATGTAAATACCTTGTGGTCAACATCAAATTCGGGAAGTGGAGTTGTTCGAGTTTATTTGATTCATGAGCCTATTCAAAAGACGGGGAGTGCTCGAAGTGACTTTGGTGGAGAAACAGATATCGCTGTTGATTTTACCCTACAAATAGAAAATTAAATTTCTTAGCCATTTTGCATATCGTTCGATCCTTTTTTGTTTTGTTCTGCATTCTTAGTAGCATTCAAGCTTTAAATGCTCAGTCGTGTAGCTATCGGATTGAAGGTGTCGTCACGGATTTACATGATGGAGATCCTATTTTTGGCGCGGTGGTCTCAATTCAGGGGACTGATTTGTTTGGGCAAACCGATGAAGAGGGGTATTTTTTAATTAAAGATATATGCGAAGGCTCAATTCTTATTCTTGTCACCCATGTAGAATGCGATACCATCTCCAGGAGGGTAGTGGTTCAATCCAATACGGAATTAAAATTTGAATTGGAACACCATATCAATGAACTTCAAGAGATTGTTCTACTAGAAAATGGAATAACTCAAGTAAATGCAAGTGTTCAGGAATCCCGATTGAATGCTGATCAACTTACTTTATTAAGTAATCAGAGCTTAGCAGAAACACTCAGCAGTTTACCTGGAGTATCCAGCTTAAAAACGGGGAATGCGATCGCAAAACCAATGATCCATGGACTGTATGGAAGTCGTGTAGCCATCATCGCGAATGGGATGCGATTACAAGACCAAGAATGGGGAGCAGACCACGCCCCTAACATTGATCTCAATGGATTTGAAAGTGTACAAGTGGTCAAAGGGGCTGCTGCACTGAAATACGGAGGAGATGCTTCAGGAGGAATGATTGTACTTTCTCCCCAGCGAATACGATTAAAGGACAGTCTGTATGGAACTTCGGTACTTAACGGTGTGGATAACGGAAAAGGGGGGAGTCTTAGTAGTAGGCTTACAAAATCGTTTGACAACGGCTATTATATTTCGGGTCAAATTGGTGCTAAACAATTTGGCGATCGTAAGGCTCCGGATTACTTCCTAACCAATACAGGCTTAAAAGAGACCAATTTCGGTTTGACCTTAGGTCGGTCTAAAATATTGAAAGGATGGCAACTCAACTATTCTCTCTTTCAAAATGAAACCGGGATACTAAGGTCTGCTCACATTGGAAACATTCAAGATTTGTTACGCGCCATTGAAGCTGAGGTGCCCATTCGGATAGATCCTTTTGGGTATGCTATAGAAGCCCCCAAGCAGCAAGCTTTGCATCAAGGAATACAGACCAGTTATTTTAATCATCTTACAGCGCAATCTTTGATTCGTTTGGATTACAACTACCAAATCAATTCCCGAAAAGAGTTTGATGTTCGAAGAGGTAACCGATCGGATCGTCCAGCCATCGATTTAACCCTACAAACGCATGATTTTTTGGGGAGTATCCAATGGAAAAAAGGTTTTGAATGGGAGTTTGAAGCAGGGATGAATGCATTTTTACAGGACAATTATTCAAATCCGGAAACTGGGGTCAAACGACTTGTTCCGGATTATCTCAAATATCAGTTGGGGAGTTTTATTACTGGAAATTTTCAACTTACAAATGTATTTCGTTGGGAATGGGGTTTACGATTTGATCAAGTCCATATGGATGTACAAAAGTTTTATGATACTGCTGATTGGATTGATAGGAGGTACAGACTTTTGTATTCCGATTACGAACAAAGAGATTTTGGGACTCAATTGCTAGTGAATCCAAAGCTTAATTTCTCTAATTTCAGTGCTCAGACAGGAATTTCAATAGGTTTGGAGGACAACTTCAAAACAACTTTCTCTTATATATTGACCCAAAGAGCACCGAATGTATCAGAGCTTTTTAGTGATGGATTGCACCACTCTTTGGCAACCATAGAATATGGTAACCTGAGCTTGAAAAAAGAAACTTCTCATAAAATTCTTTTTGGAATTCAGAAAGAAGGGAATCAATTTACTTTCGGATTCAATCCATATTTGAATGCGGTAGAGAACTTCATTTATATTCTGCCTACCGGAGTAGAACAAACCACTAGAGGAGCTTTTCCCGTCTGGTCTTATGAGGCTACTCGAGTTTTTATGTGGGGATGGGATGCGTATGCTACAATTCAATTTGTAAAGCGTTTGGACTACACTTTAAATACGGCCTATACCTATGCTCAGGATGTATCAAAGGATGTGCCTCTTATTATGGTTCCTCCATTTAATTTATACCAACAATTGAAATATTCATTTTCTGGAGATAAGATGGAAATTCAATTGGTTCATCGGATGACTGCTTCTCAAAATCGATTTCCAAACACTAATTTTGAAGTCAATCGGATTGAATCAGGATCCATTATTCAGAGAGAAATTGATATTAGTACTCCTCCAAAAGGGTACCATACTTTAGATTTCTATTTTTCATTACCTTTAAAAAATCAAAGTAGCTTGAATAGCACGCTGCGTTTTATAGTACAAAATCTAACGAATACAACCTACAATGATTACCTGAATAGATTGCGATACTATGCAAGTGAAATGGGACGCACGTTTCAACTTCAGCTCGTTTTAAAATATTGATACATTATTCTTATGAGGCCCCTCATTCTTGTGTTTTTTTTATTCATCACTTTGATGGATTCCAACTTTTATGGTCAAAGTCTTCATCACTATCGATATATCGTTGAACCTCTTCTGATCCCCTCCTTATTTCTGTATTATCTTTTAAGTTCAAAAAAGAAAACTACATTAGTCCTCTTGGCCTTTTTGTTTGTTTGGTTGGGAGATGTTCTTTTAATGATTGAACGGTCACCGATTTTTTTACAATGGGCTGTTTTCTTCTACTGGATCATGCAGTTATGTTTACTCGCTGCTTTTGCAAAATTTTGGAAACTGTACTCATTTAAAGCGCATTTTTTAGGACTATTACTATACCGGTCCTACTTAGCCGTATTTTTAAATCATGTATATGCCTCCTTGGGAGAAATGAAACTCCACGGACTAGTTTATGGTCTGACCCTTTCCATCTTTGGGAGTATATCCATTATGAACCTTCTCATTAATGCATCGAAGAAAAACTATCTCTTATGCATTGGGATTTTAATCTTTTCTATTCGAGATGTATTTTTAACTTACAATAAAAAATATTTTAATGAAGAAGTCTTTACATTTTCAATTCCTATCTTACATGGGATTGGCTTTTTTTTAATCATCCGTGCTTTTTTGTATTTTGAAGAGCAACAAATGGAACCAGAAAAAATCTCAGAATTTAAACTAGAACGGTGAAAACTTTCAAAATTTTACTCTTACTTCTTCTCCCTTTTTCAAATTGTTATGGTCAAGAAGAGCTACTCGTTGAGGACCCCTCCTTATATGCTGATCCCTCTTTGGAAACACAATTTGCCTTTGTTCAGGAGTTGCTTTATACTGCAGGGTATGTTCCTGAAGAAATTCGAGTATATCAAACACTCCCGAATCATGCCCACGTGTATCAAGTGAAGCTGGATTCTGTCCAGGGAGGTTTTGTTTTTGTTCGATGGGATAAAAATAAAAAAGAGCATTTTGTTTCCAATAAAATGATCGATCCAGGCTTGTATTACAACTTAAACGCAGCACGTGAAATTATGCGTAAGCAGACCGACAAGGCAAGTTTTGGTTCTGAAGACATTAGTCTTCAAGCTGGTGACCAATACAAAATATCTGGAGAAGATATAGAAGGCCTCCGTGGAGCGTTTGATAAAAAGCTAGAAATCCAGAAAGAAGTGCAACAAAACATGCACCAAAAACAATTGGATAAAGCCCAGCGAAAAGTTGAACGAAAGAAATCTAAAAATTAGAACGTAATCGTAAGATTATTGCCCTCTAATTCAGCATCATAACAAGTCAGTGCACCAGAACAAGAATCCGAATAAGAGTTGTTATGATAGCCACATGTAAATTGACTGCCGTTATAAGTCCACTTGTCACGATTTCCTTGATGTGGACATTTATTGTCAAATACCCGTATTTCCGTTTCACTGATTCTTACAAGTAAAATGTTTTTGGACGTGAAGTTTAGCCATCCCCCTACAGTTTGCAACGAATTAAAATCACTTGATGAGATATCGAGTTTTACAGGGTCGGATGGATTACTGGTGGAACCCGAAGCGCCATATTCATAGGAATCATCATCTTCTTCTGTGGAACAAGCCTCTAAAACTGAAATACCAAATGCTGCCAAAACAACTGGCATACAAGCTGTTTTTAAAAATTCGCGTCGATCTTTGCTACTCATTTATTTTTTTGTTTAAATACAAAGAAAATAAATTAAACGATAAATTTCAAATCGAATCAAAATGAATTATTTTTGAAGGATGAAAAATATTCTATTCTATCTTTTTGTTTGCTTTACCAGCTTTTTGATTGCTCAGAACACTGGATCGCTAAGTGGTCAAATTATGGATGCTCAAAGTGAGCAACCTTTAGAAGGAGCTACTGTTTTACTTTTGGGGACTTCTTATGGGGTGGTAACAAATGAAGAAGGGAAGTTTACTTTCCTTGATGTTCCTACCCAAACCTATAATATTCAAGTGAGTTTTTTGGGGTATGAAACCCAAACGCTCTACAATGTAATTTTAAAGTCTGTAGGAAATATTCCATTGCAGTTTAAGCTAGAGGAAATCTCAGAAAGTTTGGAGGAAGTCATCGTGGTTCAAAGTCCGTTCAAATCGAGTAGTGAAACGCCTCTTTCTACTCAGACTTTTTCTGTGGTCGAAATTGAAACCTACCCCGGTGGAAATAATGACATAACCAAAGTAGTGCAAAGCATGCCAGGGATTTCTCCATCGATAGGTGGATTCCGAAACGATATTATCATTCGAGGAGGGGCACCAAACGAAACTGTTTATTATTTAGACGGAATTGAAATTCCCAACATCAACCATTTTAGTACCCAAGGGAGTGCTGGGGGTCCCGTAGGAATGGTAAATGTATCTTTTATTCGTGAAGTGACGTTATCCAGTTCTTCATTTGGAGCCGAATACGACAACCCCCTTTCGGGTGTTTTGGCATTTGAACAACGCGAGGGAGATGCCAATGGTTTTGGGGGAAATCTTCGTTTAGGTGCGAGTGAAACAGCATTGACCTTGGAAGGTCCCTTATTCAATACGGACAAATCTAAACCAGCGCAAACCACTTTTCTTTTTTCCTTGAGAAGAAGTTATTTGCAATTCCTTTTTGAATTAATAGGGCTTCCCATTCGTCCTGATTATTGGGATTACCAATGGAAAATTAAGCATGAGATAGATGCCTATAATTCCCTTTCTTTTATCGGCATAGGCGCAATAGACGATTTTTCAGTAAAGGCCCCGGATGAATTTGATGAGGAGCAACAAGCCGCCTTGGAACAAGTGCCTATAATTGATCAGCGAAGTACAACAGTAGGATTGGCTTGGAAAAGAAAATACAAAAACGGTAAAGGGTTTTTGAATACGGTAGTGAGTTCGAATCGATTGGAAAATGTATTTGCTCGGTATGAGGACAACACTACGAAAACCGGCACAATTTTTCAGAACGACTCTTACGAGTGGGAGACTAAATTTCGAATTCAAGCAACCCAATATGGGGATCAATGGAAATGGTCAACAGGGGTAAATGTTCAAAATTCTTCCTATCAAAACAACACCCGTTTTTTATATTATGACATTGCCTACAATACGGACGTAAACTTTGTGAAATACGGGCTCTTTCTCAAGGCATCAAGAGCTTTTTTAAACGATCGTCTAGATTTTTCATGGGGGATACGTTCCGATGCGGATAGTTTTTCAGAGGGATCTAGTCTGCTTGACAACATTTCCCCAAGACTTTCATTTTCGTATGCTTTGACAGAAAATCAGAGATGGAAACTGAATGCCTCCGCAGGGCGTTATTTTAAAATACCAACCTATACCATGTTGGGTTTCCAAAACCAGCAGGGTATTTTCGCAAACCAACAAGCCGCATACACCAGAAGCGATCATTGGGTAGGAGGGATCGAATACAATCTTACACCTGCTTCTCGATTCACTGTTGAGGGGTTTCGTAAAAATTATGCAAACTATCCGGTTTCCGTTATCGACGGAGTATCCTTAGCCAATAAAGGAGGTGGTTTTGAGGTTTTGGGAAATGAAGCCATTCGATCTGAAGGGGAAGGACAAAGTTCTGGAGTAGAGGTTTTGTTTCAGCAAAAGCTCTCAAATAATTTTTACGGTGTTTTTGCATACACTTATTTTTCTAGTGAGTTCTCAGGAGCAGACGGTGTGCTGAGGCCTTCAGTTTGGGATAGCAGACATCTTATTTCCTTTTCAGGAGGATATAAATTAAAACGCAATTGGGAATTAAGTGCACGATGGCGTTTTGCTGGAAAGAACCCCTATGTACCCGTAGATTTAGAGCAAAGTATTGTTTCCTATCCAGAGTTGATTTTGGATTACGATCGATTGGGAGAGGTAAAACTGAACAGCTTTAATTTAGCGGACATCCGAATTGATAAAAAATGGAATTTTAAAAATCTTTCGTTCAACCTCTATTTTGAGGTTCAGAATTTCTTAGCTCAGCCGAATCCATCCCCACCTGAATACGGACTTAATAGAGGAGAAAACGGCACTTTAGTACTACCAAAAAGTTTGGTACAATTATCTACTACAGAAGGAAATAGCACCCCTTTACCTTCCTTTGGTTTTGTGCTTTACTTTTGATTTACAAGTCTAAAAGACCTTCTGGTAGCTGAACCGTAATGTTTTTGTTTTTGCGATCAACCTTAAGAATAAAATCGTCGTGGATAGGGACAAGGTGCAATTGTTCTTTACTGTCCTCAATTTCAAATAAAGCCTGCAACCCTTGTTCTATAACCTGTGTGATAACTCCTATTGGGGTCCCGTTTTCGGTTAGGCTAAATCCGATGACTTCGTGATAGTAAAATTTATTTCCTTCTAGGGGAGGAAGAAGATCTAAGGGTAAATAAAGGTTTTTTTTAAGTATGGAATCGGCCTCCTGTTCCGAATTGATTTCATCAAAGTTGATTCGTAATAGGGAGGACTTGTGTAGCTGGCATTTACGAATAAAAAAAGGAACCAATCCTGTGGGTAATTCCACAAATATTGATTCCAATTCTGTATAGTCTTCCGGATTATCGCTGTCTGTTTTGACGAGAACTTCTCCTTTAAAACTGTATTTTCCGACGACGGTTCCTACATAAAAGCAGTCTTCCTTTTTCATCGTCTGTAGAGTCTTACTCTTCTTTTTCTTCGGCAGGAGCTTCTGTCTCCGGTGTTGCTTCAGGGGTAGTTTCTTCAGCAACTTCGGCTTTTGGTGTTTCTTCTACTGCAGCCTCTTCAGGTGCAGTTTCTGCTTCACCTTCTTCGGGAGTAGTTTCTTCAGCAGCTTGTTCAGCAGCAGCTGCAGCTTCCGCTTCCGCTCTGGCAGCTTCAGCATCGGCAATACGCTTATCGCTTACGGCTTTTTCTTCTGCTAATCTTTTCGCATTTGCTTCACTCTCACTTTTAGAAAGACCGTCTTTCTTAGCTTGAATTTTTGCGAGTTTTTCTTCTAACCAAGCAGCAAATTTTTTATCTGCTTCTTCTTGTGTTAGTGCTCCTTTTTTAACACCACCGTTAAGATGATATTTCATCATTACTCCTTTATAGGAAAGTAAGGTTCGTGCAGTATCTGTTGGTTGAGCTCCTTTTTCTAACCAAGTCACGGCTGGATCGATATTAATCTCAACTGTTGCAGGATTCGTATTCGGATTGTATGTTCCTAATTTCTCTAAATAACGTCCATCCCTTTTAGAACGTGCATCGGCGGCAACAATCCAATAGAAAGGTTTACCTTTTTTACCGTGTCTTTGAAGTCTTATTTTTACTGGCATAACATATTAATTTGTGAGGATTCCCGATCCTCTGATTATTAATTCCGGGCTGCAAATATAGTTTAATTTCTGTTTTTTCATTCAAAAAGTGAAAAAATTCACCGATGCTTGAAATCAATCAAGAAATCCAGATTCCTCCCTTATTTCTATAGAAACAGGTTTTTTCTCCTTTCGGCTTTTTAGTTTGTAGGGTACTTTTTCAGTTCCTTTGTTTTGCCCTTTGCGGGTTAATAAACAAGGTTCTTTTGAATTTTTATTATTTTGCATTCCTAGAGGTCAACCCTAATTTTGAACTAAATTCATTTGTGGACAATAATTAGCAACCCATGTGTTTTCATTTTCAGCAAACCAAATCCATAGCGGAAATCCAACAACGTTTTCAGGTTGTTGGTGAGGGAAATGGAGGTATTTTTAATGGATTTCAACACCCTCAAACTCCCGTTATAACCAATTTATCTCCACAGCGCTTGCAAAATTTTTCTTGGGGAATCATCCCCCATTGGTCCAGGGACCACAAGATTAGAAAATACACTTTGAATGCTAAACTGGAAACGATCAATGAAAAGCCCTCTTTTCGAACAGCAAAACGTTGTCTTGTCCTTGCCGATGGTTTTTTTGAATGGCAATGGCTTGATGCAAAGGGGAAGCAAAAACAAAAATATTTGATTACCAATACAGCCCAAGAAGTTTTCGCTTTTGCAGGCTTGTGGGACGAATGGGTAGATCAACAATCTGGGGAACTTTTTTATACCTACGCCATCGTTACTACAGAGGCCCAAGGTATCATGCGTGAAATTCACAACACAAAATTGCGTATGCCTTTCGTGTTAAAACCTGATGAGGAAAAGGAGTGGCTTCAGGGGGGAAACGTAAGTCCTTTTACTAACTTCCTGGCCCAACCTGTTCAGTAAGCTCTTTTTTATTAAAACTTCATACGGTTATTACGAATCAAAAATAGGGGACAGTTCTAAAAACAAGCGTTCAATTATTTGAAACAAAAAGCCAAGCGGATAAACTTGTTCTAGGGAATAAAAAAGCGTAATTTTGCGCACTAAAATTTATTCAAAAATGAACATTAGCAAAACGGATTTAGATGCTTTAAATGCAACGATCAAGATCACGTTAGATCGATCAGATTACGAAACTAAGGTGAAAACTGTTCTTAATGACTATCGTAAAAATGCCAATATCCCTGGATTTCGCAAAGGAAATGTACCTATGGGGATGATTAAAAAGCAATACGAAAAAGCCGTAATTGCTGATGAAGTGAATAAACTACTTCGTGAAAATCTTGAAAAATATATCCGAGAAGAAAACCTCGACCTTCTTGGGAATCCGCTTCCTAAAGCTTCTGAAGAAGAATTGGATTGGTTTGCAGAAAAAATGAATTTTGAATTCGAATTGGGCTTAGCTCCACAATTTGACGTTCAATTGGACCAGCTGAAAAAAGTAGTTCGCTATGAAATTGAACCGGATTCAAAGATGGTAAATGAACAGCTAGACTACATCAGAAAACAATACGGAAAACTCGTTTCACATCCCCATCCCGAAAAGGATTTTGAAATTACAGCACAGTTTAGGAATGAAGCTCTTGAAATCGAAAAGATTACCACCTTTAAATTAGAAGACCTTAAATCTAAAAATGCAATTGCGAGCTTGAAGACAGAAACGACCAATTCGGTTTTGGTATTTCCAGTCAAAGGATTATTTAAGGAAGACCAAATGCTTAAAAGTGCACTTTCTTTGAATGAGGAGCAGTTTAAGGCACTAAATGCGACGTCAATTACAATTGAGATAAAGGAAATTAACGAGAGAGTTCTTGCTGAACTCAATCAAGATCTTTTTGACAAGCTATACCCTAAAGGTACTGTAACGAATGAAAAACAGTTAAAAGAAAAAATTCAAGAGAGTTTGAAAAAGCAATTTGAGCCCCAAGCAGATCAAAAATTACTCAACGACATTACAGAGTTTTTGGTGGAAAAAACAAAATTCAAATTGCCAGAAGATTTTTTAAAGCGTTGGATGCAAACTTCGGGTAAAGAGGAGCTTTCAGCCGAGGAAGCCAGTGAAGAATATGTGAAATCAGAAAAAGGAATTCGCTATCAACTTATCGAAGGAAAGATCATCACGGATAATAAATTGGACATTACTTTTGAAGAGCTCAAATCTTTTGCGGGCTCACTAGTTGCGAATCAGATGATGCAATACGGTCAGCAGCCGGATGAAAAACAAATCGAAGGGATTGTTTCTAATATTTTGAGGAATCAAGACGAAACAAGAAGAATTTCTGAACAATTGATGAGTAATAAATTATTAACCTTTTTTAAGGAAAACGCACCCTTAAAGCAAAAGAAAGTTGGTTTTGATGCCTTTGTAAAAGAGGCTTACGGCAAAGCGTAATATTTTCCTTATTTTTAATAAAATTTAGACAATGGACTACGGTAAAGAATTCAAAAATTACGCGACAAAACATCATGGTATTAATTCCATGTACTACGATAAAATCGTAAGTAGTATGACTCCCTACATTATTGAGGAGCGTCAGCTGAACGTAGCACAGATGGATGTATTTTCTCGATTGATGATGGATCGTATCATGTTTTTGGGAACCGCTATAGACGATCAGGTAGCGAATATCATTCAAGCACAACTACTTTTCTTACAAAGTACCGATGCAAATCGCGATATTCAAATGTATATCAATTCTCCAGGAGGAGGAGTCTATGCGGGATTAGGAATTTATGATACCATGCAATTTATTACTCCCAATGTAGCAACCATTTGTACAGGTATCGCAGCCTCTATGGGTGCAGTCTTGTTATGCGCTGGTCATGAAGGAAAACGCTCTGCGTTGCCTCATGCTCGAGTTATGATTCACCAGCCACTAGGTGGAGCTCAAGGACAAGCGTCGGATATTGAGATTACCACTAGAGAAATATTGAAATTAAAAGACGAATTGTATCAAATCATTTCCAAGCATTCAGGACAGGATATGAAAAAAGTAACCCACGACAGCGATCGAGATTACTGGATGAAAGCCGAAGAAGCCAAAACCTATGGAATGGTGGATGAGGTTTTAGCAAATACAAGCAAATAACAAAGATGAGTAAACCCGATTTAAATTGTTCGTTTTGTGGAAGGCCTAAGCCAGAAACCCAGCTGCTAATTGCAGGTCTGGACGCTCATATTTGTGATCGGTGCATACTTCAGGCTCATGGGATCGTTCAAGAAGAAACTAGTCACGAGAAGGCTTCTGAGGAAGACCAAATTGAATTAAGACCGCCTAAAGAAATCAAAGCGTTTTTGGACACCTATGTGATTGGACAAGAGGCACCCAAGAGAGTTTTGTCTGTTGCCGTTTACAATCATTACAAGCGATTAAGTCAGAAAGTTTCTAAGGAAGACGAAGCGGTTGAGATTCAAAAAAGCAATGTGTTAATTGTAGGCCCTACAGGGACAGGAAAAACCCTTTTGGCTCAAACGATAGCCCGTATGCTTAAAGTTCCATTAGCCATTGTTGACGCTACGGTTTTGACTGAAGCCGGATACGTAGGAGAGGATGTGGAAAGCATTTTATCACGGTTACTCCAGGCCGCGGATTATGATGTGGCAAAGGCTCAAAGAGGAATCGTTTTTATAGATGAAATTGATAAAATTGCTAGAAAAAGTGACAATCCTTCCATCACTCGAGATGTTTCTGGAGAAGGAGTTCAACAAGCTTTACTTAAACTCCTTGAAGGAACTGTAGTAAACGTTCCCCCAAAAGGAGGAAGAAAACACCCGGACCAAAAATTTATTGAGGTAGATACTTCGAATATTTTATTCATTGCGGGTGGTGCTTTTGACGGAGTCGAAAGACATATAAACAAACGATTGAATCTACAAGCCATAGGATACAAAACCACCTTGGAACAGAATAAAATTGACAAAGAGAATTTGTTGCAGTACATCACGCCACGAGATGTGCGTTCTTTTGGCTTGATACCAGAAATAATTGGAAGGTTACCTGTTTTAACCTATATGTCGCCCTTAGATAAAAGCACCCTGTTGGAAATACTCACAGTACCTAAAAATGCCCTGGTCAAGCAATATGTTCAGCTCTTTGAGATGGATGATATTAAATTGCAATTTACAGCAGGAGCTTTGGAGTATATTGTAGATAAAGCAATGGAGTACAAACTGGGAGCGCGTGGACTGCGATCCCTATGTGAAGCTGTTTTAAACGACGCCATGTTTGAATTGCCACATTCAGATATAAAAGAGTTGAAAGTAACCAAGCAATATGCAGATCAAAAACTCTCAAAAATTGAGCTTCCTAAGCTTAAAGTAGTTTCTTAAGAAGTATTCATTTCTAGAAGTTCTTCTATAACCGTTCTTGAATTTGATAAACGGGGTACTTTGTGTTGCCCTCCAAGTTTGTTTTTGCTCGAGAGCCATTGATAGAACAATCCTTCTTTAGCTTGATGAAGACGCAAGGGTTCTAAACTCGAATTCCGTTTTGCTTCATAATCTGAGTTTTCCTCCTGAAGGGCTTTGTCCAATAGCTTAGAAAAGTTTCGAATGTCTTTAGGTTCTTTTTCAAATTCTACAATCCATTCATGAGCACCTTTCGCATTGCCTTTCATAAATATAGGCGCCGCACTGTAGTTAGAAACTACACTCTGAGTTTGTTTGCTTACAGCGGCAATTGCTTTTTCTGCATTATCAATAATAAGTTCTTCACCAAAGGCATTTATGTGATGTTTCGTTCTTCCTGTCACTTGAATTCGGAAAGGTGAAAGGCAGGTAAAACAGACGGTATCCCCGATGCGGTAGCGCCAGAGTCCTGAATTTGTGGTAATTACGAGTTCGTAATTGGTGTTCAGTTGTACTTCAGAAAGAGGGATGACCTTTTCTTCTTCCGTACTATTGGGTTGAAAAGGAATGAATTCATAAAAGATTCCATAGTCCAACATCAAAAGTAAGTCCTCGGCATGATTTCGATCTTGAATGGCAAAAAAGCCTTCGGAGGCATTGTATATCTCGTAAAAATGGAAATTTTCTTTTGGAAATAAATTCAGAAATAACTCTTTGTAAGGCTTAAAACTTACCCCTCCGTGAAAATAAACTTCTGCATCGGGCCAAAGCTCTGTAATTGTTTTAGAACCAGTTTCTTGAAGAACCTTCTGAAGGAGGATGAGCATCCAAGATGGAACACCTATTAAACTAGTGACTTTCTCAGTAATCGTTTCGTTCACGATGGCGTGAACTTTGGTTTCCCATTCTGAAATCAAAGAAGTTTTCGGGCTAGGTGTACTGCCCATTTCCGCCCAAAAGGGAAGGTTTTGAATAATGATCGCAGACAAATCTCCAAAGTAGCTGTTGTTTTTATTGTAAAGTTCATGACTGCCCCCCAAGCGGAGGCATTTTCCGCTTAACAACTGAGAGTCTGGATTGTTGTTGAAATAAAGGGATAACATATCCTTTCCTGCTTTGTAGTGGCAGTCCTCTAAAGCTTCAGTACTTACTGGAATGTATTTGCTCCGGGCATTGGTAGTTCCGCTTGATTTAGCAAACCATTTGATAGGGGTTGGCCAAAAAATATTTTGAGTTCCACTCCGACAACGCTCTATTTGTGAAGCTATGGACTCATAAGTGCTTAGAGGAACCTGTTCCCTAAAATCCGAATAGTTTTTAATGCTCTCAAATCCATATCGTATTCCAACTTCTGTGTCTTGAGCTTTATTGATCAATTCACTGAGAAGTTCCTCCTGAACTTCACTAGGATACTTCATAAAGAGCTCCATTTGATGAATACGCTTTTTTAGTATCCATGAGGCAATTGAATTAAAGAGCGAAGTGGGCATAAAATTATCGTTATCTTACCACTGTAAATTTAAAGAATAATCCTGAGGACATGTTTCAAGCGACCTTAAAAAAAATGCGAACGGAGAATCTCCAACCCATCAACTATTTTTTAGAAGTTGATTCAGGTTTTCTCCAATTAAATCAACTTCTTGGAAAAACAATTCAGCTTGAACATACAGGGTCTCAGTGTTTACATTGTGGTTTGGATAAAGCTATTTTTCGACAAGGGTTTTGTCAATCGTGTTTTTTTGAGAGTCCCGCTACAGGCGATTGGATTATGCGCCCAGAATTGAGTAAGGCCCATTTGGGAGAAACCGATCGAGATTTAGAATACGAAAAGGCCATGCAGCTTCAACCCCATGTGGTTTATCTGGCATTAAGCAGCCATTTAAAAGTAGGGGTTACGCGAAAGAGTCAGATCCCAACCCGATGGATTGATCAAGGAGCGCATGAAGCTTTGGTGCTTTTGGAAGTACCGAATCGTTATCTTGCTGGAGTCGGTGAGGTAGCGCTTAAAGATCATTTTTCAGATAAAACGAATTGGAGAAAAATGTTGCAAAACGATTTTGAACCTATAAATTGGGAGGAAGCACGCAATAGGGCAATAGATGAAATCCCCAAAGACTTAAAACCTTTTATCGTTCACGATGAGGTGCCAATTCATAAATTGGAATTTCCAGTACTTCAATATCCAAATAAGGTTCAAAGTCTGAACCTAAGTAAAACCCCCCTGTATGAGGGAAAATTAATAGGAATTCGAGGACAGTATTTGATGTTTGAAGATGCTACTGTTTTTAATGTTCGTTCGAATGAAGGACAATGCGTAAAATGGACTCTTATCTAAAGAATGTGTTTCTCCGACTCACTTAAAAGTTGATTCAGTTCTGTCAATTCCTTTTTGGTTAAATCTCGATATTTGCCTACTCCTACATCCAAATGAATGTTCATGATTCGAATTCGTTTAAGTTTTACCACCCGATACTCTAAATATTCACACATTCTTCGGATTTGTCTGTTTAGCCCCTGAGTTAAGACAATTCGAAATTCTTTTTTATGAATTTGTTCTACCTCACATTTACGAGTTATGGTATCAAGTATTGGAATACCGTTAGCCATTTTTTCAATAAATTCTGCGGTGACGGGTTTGTTTACCGTTACGATATATTCCTTCTCGTGGTTGTTCCGTGCCCTAAGAATTTTGTTGACAATGTCACCATCATTTGTCATTAAAATTAAACCTTCACTGGGCTTGTCTAAGCGACCTATTGGAAAAATCCGCGAAGGATAATTGATGTACTCGATGATGTTGTCTTTTTCAACTCGTGTGTCTGTAGTGCAGACGATTCCAACGGGTTTATTAAACGCCAAATAGACATTTTTTTCTCGAAGGTCTTCCACTAAAATTCCGTCTATTTCAATACGATCCTGTGGAGTAACCTTTTGTCCCATCACCACTTGTTGGCCGTTGACTTGAATCCGACCTGCATCGATAAGTTTATCGGCAGCACGTCTTGAGCAATGACCGATTTCACTGAGATATTTATTGAGTCTTACTCCTTCGTTTTCAATATCCATAGTTTAAATTTCTAGTTCATCTGTGGGTTGAAGGTCGAATTTTTTTCGGAATAGGTAAACAAAAAAGTAGAGAAAGGGAGTGTCTAGGGCAGCTATTATAATTTTGAATAGAAATCCTGATAGCACCAAACCCCAAAATAGATTCCATTCCAAGACTCCGAAAAGGCACAACAGACTGATTACAGCCACGGTATCTATCAATTGAGAACTAAAAGTGGAAAAATTATTACGTAACCAGAGAATGCGTCCCTGGGTAAGTTTTTTCCAAAAGTGATAGAAACGAATATCGACAAACTGTGCACTTAAATAAGCCATCATCGAGGCAAGTACTGCCACGGGAGAAAGGGCAAAAACTTTTTGAAAAGTGGCGTCGTCCACTGGAGAGTTCTCTATAGCAGGAACTACATTGGCCATCCATAAGATTCCCATCGAAAAAAAAGAGGCAAAAATTCCAGCAATGACTACCTGGTTGGCTTTTTTCTTTCCATAAATTTCCGAGATCAGATCGGTTATTAAAAAAGTAATGGGATAGGGAAGTATGCCTACGGAGAGTTCGAAAAGTTGATTTCCAAAAATGGAAATTTCAAGGGGTCTCCAGTAAAAAAACTTTTGAAAAATAAGATTAGAAACCACTAAGGAGGTGATGAAAAGCCCCGCAAGGTAGAGGTATATTTTTTTAGCAAGTTCAGTTTTTTGTTCCCCCATCCTAATGAATTGTTAATTCATAAGGAAGCAACAATTGCATTCGAGCTGCAGGGTTACTTTCTTGAAAATTATTCCATTGGGGTTTGAATTGATTCGGGAGGAGGATTTTCCATAGCTTGTCAAGTCCGACGGAAAGGGACATCCCAGAAAAGACGGAAGCGAGTGATTCTTCAAATTTTGGATAGTCTATTTGGTTGTAGTTTTCTAAATGGACAAGTTTTGCAGCGGCAATAACCGTCTCTTGAAGTCCACTAATGGAATCGATTAGACCGTTTGCTACTGCTTGTTTTCCTGTCCAAACCCGACCTTGAGCGAGCGTTTCAACTTGACTTTCATCTAAATTTCGCCCCTCTGCTACTCGTTGTTTAAAGGTGCTGTAGGTGTTTTCTATACCTTTCTCCATTTGGGATTCAAAGGCTTTCGACATGGGTTGAAAGACGCTGTACCCCAGAGCATCAGGATGTGTTTCTACGGTCTCAACATGAATCCCTAAATTTTCTACCAATCCACTGAGATTCGGTAGTGAAGCAAAAACACCAATGGATCCGGTTATGGTTAATGGGTCGGCAAAGATGTGATCTGCTCCTGTGGCAATATAGTATCCTCCGGAGGCAGCTACATTTCCCATGGAGACCAAGACGGGTTTTTGTTGTTTTAAAGCATGGATGCTCTGCCATAAAAGTTCGGAAGTAAGTGCGCTCCCCCCAGGAGAGTCTATTCGCAAAACAACCGCTTTAACCCAATCGTCTTTAGCTAGTTCTTGAAGTGTTTCTACAAATACTCCTTGAGCAATCGTACTTTGGGTTCCTTCACCGTAGAGTATGGGTCCTTTGGCATAGAGTACTGCTATTCGCTCTTTGACTTCCGAGTTGTAGCTGGAGGCAGCTTCATTTACATCATTTACAGTGGCAAAACGGAGGCTTTCTGTTCCCTCTTTTCGGAGTCGTTTTTGGATTAGGTTTTCAAGGTCTAATTCATAACCTAAAGCGTCGATTAAATTTTCGGTTAAGGCGTCTTTTGGTGTCGCTATTCGCTGCTCGTTGATTATTAAATCAAGCGTATCAGGACTCAAATTGCGGTCCTTTCCTATTTCATCTCGAAGGGTTTCCCATAAGTCGGTCAATACGGATTTTATCTGAAACCGATTGGCTGGACTCATTTCGTTTTCCAAGTAGGGCTCAACGGCACTTTTGTATTTCCCCATCCGAACCACTTCCATCTTTACACCGTATTCATCTTGAAAATCTTTGTAATACATTACCTCAGAGGCAAGACCTTTAAATTCGATCATCCCCAGCGGGTTCAGAAAAATTGAATCCGCTACGGAAGCTAAATAGTACCCTTTTTGAGTGAACATATCAGCATAGGAATAAATGAATTTTCCTTTGAGTTTGAAATTTTTAAGCGCATTTCGAATACTTCGTGTTTGGGACCAACCGGCAGAAATGTAATCCGAGCGCAATCGAATTCCCTCTATATTTGGGTTTTCTGCAGCTTTGTTAATGGCGCTTATAATTTCGGGCAGCCCGAGTATGTCGTCGTCCAACTCGAAAAGAACTTGGATTTCATCAAAGGAGGGATTGCGATCTGTAATACTAACATTGAGGTTTAGATCCAAAACACTTTGGGATTCCACCGATTTTGTGCTTGAAGGTGCAATAAGGATACTTGCAGTTGCAGAGATCATCAGGAGGATAAAAACAAAGAAGAGAACAAAGGCGGTTAAGGTTCCCAAGACTGAGGCGAGAAAATTCTTAAAAAAATTCATTGAATATCTTTTAATAATACAAATATAGGGTTTTGTAGCTTTGCCCTACAACAAGGGAACTATGAAAAAGCAGCAAGCAATCCTCTCTTTGGGGAGTAATCTGGGGAATCGATTGGAATTACTTCAACAAGCCTTGACTTTACTAGAAAGGCATTCCATTCAAATTAAATCGCTTTCTTCCTTGTATGAAACTCCAGCTTGGGGCTTTGAAAGCTCGCCTTTTTACAATGCCTGTGCGCTTATTGAAACCGAATTATCTCCAAAAGAAGTATTAGCAGTTTTTTTGAAAATTGAAAAACAAATGGGTCGTTTTCGAACCGAAACCGAGGGTTATCGTGCAAGGCAAATAGATCTAGATCTCATTTTTTACAGTGATTTAATTCTCGATTCTTCCTACTTAACACTTCCTCATCCTAGGCTTCATTTAAGAAATTTTGTTTTGGTGCCCCTAAATGAAATAGCGCCGCTATGGATTCACCCCAAATTGGGGAAAACTTCAACAGAACTTTTGAATCAATCCCCAGACCAAGACCAGATCAAGAAGCTGAAATACAGTCTGTGGTCACCCCCCGTTTTCGATGCCTTTTCTTACATTGCAATTGAGGGGAATATCGGGATCGGGAAATCAACCTTAGCCCAGAAAATGGCATCCGTTTATCAAGTACCCTACCTTCAAGAAACCTTTGCCAACAATCCCTATTTGGAAAAGTTTTACACAGATCCCAAGACCTATGCCTTGCCATTAGAACAATTTTTTTTGGAAGATCGATTTCGACAGGCAGAAGTCTTTTGGAAGCAAAATAAGGGGAAAGTCATCGCGGATTACAGCCTAGAGAAATCCTTAATTTTTGCACAACTCAATCTAAATGAAAAAGATTTTTATGCTTTTCAAACTCGTTTTAAAACATGCTATCAGCAGCTTAGAAAACCCGATTTAGTGGTTTACCTTCACACCGATTTACCGCAGTTACAACAACAAATTAAAAAAAGAGGGCGTCACTTTGAGCAGCAAATTCAAAAGGAATATTTGGAGCAAATTGAAATGGGATATCAAAACTATTTTCAATTGGATTTACCTTATCCAGTGCTTCGAATTGGTACAAGTCATCTCGACTTTGAGCATAATGAATCTGATTTTCAATCCCTGCTACGTCTTATTTATCAAGCTTCGTTTTCGTAAAGAAGTCCCAGAGAACAATTCCAGCACTAACGCTAATATTTAAGGAGTGTTTGGTTCCGTATTGAGGAATTTCTAATCCTTGACCGCAGGCGTCAACCACATTTTGTGAAACCCCCCGAACTTCATTTCCAAATACAAAAGCATGGGGAATCATAACTTGGGGTTCAAATTCGTTAAGTGGGAGAGCATTTTCTGTTTGTTCGATAGCCCAAACGGAAACGCCTTTTTCTTTGAGTTTTTGAACAACCTCCATAGCACTTTCAGCATATTCCCAAGCTACATTGTCTGTAGCTCCGAGAGCAGTTTTGTGAATGTCTCGATGTGGAGGAGTGGCGGTGATACCACAGAGGTATATTTTTTCTACCAAAAAAGCATCTGCCGTACGAAATACAGAACCAATGTTGTTTAGGCTGCGTATATTGTCTAAAATCAAACTGAGGGGAATTTTTTTAGCAGCTTTAAATTCGGCTATGCTTTTCCGATCCAGTTCTTCGTTTTTGAGTTTGCGCATAAATTGTTAGAAAAAACAAAAGTACACACTCTAGTTTTTTCGGAAGCTATTTGCATCTTTGTTTTTATCAAGCGGTAATTTTAAATACATTCGTAAAAACCCATAACATTTTGGCAGAAGCTTCAAAAGAAACCCCTTTAATGAAACAATACAATCGCATTAAGGCTAAATATCCTGATGCGCTCTTGTTATTTCGTGTGGGTGATTTTTACGAAACCTTTGGCTCAGATGCAGTAAAAGCCTCAGGAATTCTTGGAATAATCCTAACCAAAAGAGGTGCAGGAAGTTCGAGTGAAACAGCACTTGCTGGATTTCCCCACCACTCCCTCAATACCTACCTTCCTAAATTAGTTAAAGCCGGATGTCGGGTTGCCATTTGCGATCAATTGGAGGACCCTAAAATGACCAAGACCCTCGTAAAGCGAGGGGTAACCGAATTGATCACTCCTGGGGTTTCCCTTCACGATGATGTATTGGATCAGAAAACCCATAATTATCTCGCTGCAGTTTTCTTTCAAAAGCAATGGGGGGTCTCTTTTTTAGACATTTCAACAGGGGATTACTGGGTAGCTGAAGGAAATGCCGAACAAATTGAGCAATTACTTCAGAGTTTTGCTCCCAGCGAGGTTTTGGTTTCAAAACCTAAAAAGAAACTTTTTACGGATCAATTTGGGAGCAGTTTTCATTGCTTTTTTATGGACGATTGGGCGTTTGAAGAAGGTACAGCAAGGGAAAAGCTCATGAACCATTTTGATACCAATTCATTGGTTGGATTTGGTATACAGGACTATTCCTCCGGACTTTCAGCAGCGGGGGCAGTATTGCATTACTTGTCCGAAGCACAACACGACAAGCTGCAACACATTAATAAGATCAGTCCCATAGGCCAAGAACGCTATGTCTGGCTAGACCGATTTACCCAGCGCAATTTGGAATTGTTTCAATCGACCTATCCCGAGGGGGTTCCCCTTATACATATCCTCGATCAGACTCAAACTCCTATGGGCGCTCGTTTGCTTCGCCAGTGGTTGGCTTTTCCATTAAAAGAATTAAAAGTGATTAAGGCGCGACATCAAATTGTGCAAGACTTTGTCTCCAACGCTGATTTGTTGGGAGAAACACAAGAACACTTGTCTAAAATTATTGATATCGAGCGTGTAGTTGCTAAAATTGCCACAGAAAAGATTAGTCCAAGAGCATTGAATCAGTTGCAGTATTCCTTGGAGGCGATTGCGCTTTTAAAGGCTCACCTCCAAGCTAAGGGTCATCTAGCCATCCAAGAGCAATTGAAAACCTTACCTGATACGGACGCTATACGAGTTTTGATAGAGAAGACGTTAGCTCCTGAAGCACCGGTATTGGTTTCCAAAGGGAATGTAATTGCGGTAGGATTTTCAGAAGATTTGGATGCGTTGAGGTCTTTACGGGATACTTCCCAATCGCATCTGGATGCGATGTTGGCTCGAGAAACAGAACGCACACAAATCCCCTCTTTAAAAATAGCCTTTAACAATGTTTTTGGGTATTATATAGAGGTTCGTAACACACACAAAGACAAGGTTCCAGAGGAGTGGACACGCAAGCAAACCTTGGTCAACGCCGAGCGTTATATCACAGAGGAACTCAAACTATTTGAGTCCGAAATCCTACAAGCTGGGGAGCGCATTCAGCTCTTGGAAAACAGGCTATTTACAGAACTTGTAGAAGCGCTTCAAAAGGAATTGAACGTTTTAAAACACAATGCTCAGGCAGTAGCTCAATGGGATGTGTTGAGTTGTTTTGCACAAACGGCCTTTAAACACAATTATTGTTGCCCAGAATGGATAGATGAAAGTACTTTGAATGTCCAAGGGGCTAGACATCCAGTTATAGAACAACAGTTACCCCCCGGCTCTCCCTATATAGCAAATGACTTGTTTTTGGATCAAAACAGTCAGCAAATTTTGATGATTACGGGACCAAACATGTCAGGAAAATCTGCCTTATTAAGACAAACGGCTTTGATTGCTTTAATGGCCCAAATCGGGAGCTTTGTCCCTGCAACCAAGCTTAAAATGGGTGTAGTGGATAAAATATTTACTCGAGTAGGTGCTAGCGACAACATCTCCATGGGAGCTTCGACTTTTATGGTTGAAATGAATGAAACGGCTTCTATTTTAAATAATATTTCAGAGCGAAGTCTTGTACTTCTGGATGAGATTGGGAGAGGAACCAGTACCTATGATGGAATTTCCATTGCATGGGCGATTGCGGAGTATTTGCACGAACATCCGTTTCGTCCCAAAGTACTTTTTGCAACCCATTACCACGAGCTCAACGACATGACGAAACAGTATTCTCGAATTCAAAACTTCAATGTATCAATCAAGGAATCCGGTTCAAAAATATTGTTTTTACGAAAACTTGTCCCTGGAGGAAGTGCACATAGCTTTGGAATTCATGTAGCAAAAATGGCGGGAATGCCACAGCACGTGCTGCAGTCTGCCAAACAGAAACTTAAAACCTTGGAATCTTCGAGACAAACGGAGGGGGATTTTTCCAATAGTATAAACAGGAAAAAAGAGGAATTACAACTTAGTTTTTTTGCGCTTGATGATCCCATCCTTGAAGCATTACGAGATGAAATTACGGCTCTCGATATAGACACCCTTACTCCTGTAGAAGCTTTGATGCAACTCAATCAAATAAAACGTAGATTGACACAGAAAAAAAGTTGACCTATTCCGATCCCCTACTTTTTAACTGATCTTCTCCAGCAAGCATTTGATCTTGATGAACTTCGACCACTTTTTTAATTTTTTCGATAACCTCCGGATATTTTTCAGCAATATCGTATTGCTCGGAAGGATCGTGATTCAGATTGTAAAGCAAGGGTGGGTTCTGGATTACTTTGGGACCAAACTGTCCGTATTCTCCCTGAGTAATGAAGTGGGCTTTAAAATCTCCTAAACGAACTGCGTAGAGTTCTGTACCTCGGTAGTAGAACAATTCTTCTCTTACTCCCTTCTGCTTATGAAAGAGGAGGGGAGTTAAATCATAACTGTCCAAAATCCGATCATTAGGTAACGGAACGCCTGCTAGATTGCTAAAGGTGTGAAATAAATCCATGGTAGAACCGATTTGATCAACTACACCAGGGATAATTTTTTCTGGGTACCAAAAAATAGTGGGTACTCGCATTCCTCCCTCCCAGGTCATCCCTTTTCCAGCTTTGAGGAGTCCGGAACTTCCTCCTTGTTCGTTAAAAGCTAACCAAGGTCCGTTGTCCGAGGTAAATACAACCAGGGTATTTTTATCGAGTCCCTCCTCTTTCAAAGTTTGAAGAATACGGCCTACCCCGAGGTCAATCTCTTCGACTACATCTCCATACAGTCCTCTTGAACTTTTTCCTAAAGTCTCCTCGGAAGCAAATAGAGGAATATGAGGAAGGTTGTGTGCTAAATAAATAAAGAAGGGTTTATCTCTATTTTTTTGAATGAATTTTAGGGTTTCCTCCGTATAGCGTTTGGTGATGTTGTTTTGATTTGCAGGACGTTCAATTTCAGTATTGTTTTGAAGTAAGGGAACCTGAAAATTTTCGATACGATTATTTTTTGGGTCGCGCACCACTTCCCAATAGCCTCCTTTTTCAGTAAGTAATGCTTGGGGAATGTCCATATCATTGGAATAGGGAATACCAAAATAATAATCAAAACCGTGCTGTAGAGGGAGGTATTCTTCTTTATGTCCTAAATGCCATTTACCTATACAGGCGGTCGTATAATCTGCATTTTTGAGTTGCTCTGCAAGGGTAATTTCACTACTCGGTAACCCGTGTTTAGAATCGGGGAAAAGCACTCTATTTTTATTACTGCTCATTCCACTTCGTATCGGTAGGCGTCCTGTTAGTAGGGCTGCTCTACTGGGAGTACAGACACTGGCTCCAACGTAAAAATTGGTCCACTTTTGACCCTCTTTTGCCATCCGATCCAGATTTGGGGTTTTGATCGTTGGATGACCAAAGGAACTTAGATCGCCATAGCCTAAATCGTCCGCAAAAATGATGATTAAGTTGGGTGGGCTCATTTGTTGTGGTTCTATATTGCATGAAATGGAGCAAAAAAGCCCAAAAAATAGGAAGAGAAGGACGTAACGCATGGTCATTGGATTGAGTAACAAGATGCCCTAAGATAGGGAATCATTTTTTGTATTAAAAGCTTAGGGATTTTGTCAAAAAAAATTAATTTTTATTTTACATTTGCAATCCATAACGCGAAAGTGGCTCAGGGGTAGAGCATAATCCGCCAAAGGCGGATGAGGGTTGCTCCAGAGAGATTGAAATAAGAATGCGAAAGTAGCTCAGGGGTAGAGCATCACCTTGCCAAGGTGAGGGTCGCGGGTTCAAATCCCGTCTTTCGCTCTGTCGCTTGCTCGAGTGGTGGAATTGGTAGACACGCCGGACTTAAAATCCTGTGCTCTTTTGGGCGTGCGGGTTCAAGTCCCGCCTCGAGTACCATCTGGGACAAGTCATTTTTTTTGAGTTGTCCCTTTTTTTTTACCCTTCGGTAACCCTTGTTATACTTGGTAAGTTTGAAAAGCAGTGGATTTATATCTGCGGTTCGAACTCGATTATTTTCAAATTGGAAATTTTTTGAAAATATCGAACCCAAAAGGCTTCTTTGCAGCTCTATTTCGGATTTAAAAAACTGATTATCAATATTTTCCATCTTCTTAAAGCCATTTTTATACTTTTCTAAAATTTCTTTTTTATCTCCAACTTCCGCTTCTTTTTCTTTGAGCTCATTTAATAGCTCACTATAGCGCATTTTAGTAATTTGATAATCTTCCTTGGATAGATCTCCTTCGATAAATAGGTCTTGAATTTTGTGCAGTTTACTTGTTAGCTTTTCCTTCTGTTCATAATGTTTAGGACCTAATTGAGAGGACTTTTGAAACTTTTCAAATTCCTCCTTTATTAACTCCATAAGTAACTCATAAGACTCTTTTGTTAGGGCTACACCTTTGAGGAATTTAGTAAACCAAACATGCGCGTCCTCTACTCTTATTCTTATAGAACACGGGCTAAAACAGTGGTAATAAGAATAGCTGTTATTTCTCCCTCTTGAGGTACTTGCACTTAGAGGCTTATTACAAGAAGGGCACATGATAAAACCTCTGAGTGGAAACTTAGGATTTACTTTTTTGTGATTGGTTCCCTTTTGTTTCTTTCTACCCTCTAGTATTTCTTGAGCCTCATAAAACATCTTTTTAGTTACCAGCGGCTCATGAATTCCTTCTACCATTGCGGCAGGCTCTTCTTTATATGCTTTTAAAGGTACTATTCCACAGTATAGCGGATTTCTAATAATTCTA
>ERZ887851.24-NODE-24-length-127174-cov-30.972058_pt1 | contig 127174 bp, 92 predicted proteins | sample MGYA00521100_ERZ887851 | MGnify/ENA primary metagenome ERZ887851 (study PRJEB32303, sample SAMEA104408602) | aquatic metagenome | biome: Brackish water; feature: Pelagic; material: water | place: Baltic Sea | collected 2014-06-06T16:11:00 | depth 11,444 m ... | reverse complement strand
ATTTCAGACGCCATTGGCAACAACAAAGAATGGCTTCCCGGACACGCTGCTAGGTGCCACTGACAGCAAAACCCAAACGGCAACCAGCAATCTATCTGGATTGCCAGTTGATGATTCCGGAATCGACGTCTACATTGTGGGAGCAACATGCGGCGGCACGGCCAGTGGCGCAATTGCAGACATTGGCCTGATGATTCGCAGAATCATCTCAATAAAGAAATTGCAGAACGTTGAAATCCACGGTGTTCTGGTTCACGGAACCGGAGCCATGAGAAACGTCACGGACGTTCAGGAAGCCAACACAGCCTGCCTGCTGAAGGAACTCAGACACCTTGTCACACCCGGCCTTGGAACTTCTCGAGGTTTCCACAAGTCGCCCGACCTAAGCGGCAAGACACCGTTCGACAACACGTTGTTTATGCATATTGGCAATGGACTGAATGCTCATTCCTTCGCAGCAAAGTCACGGTCAATCGCTAAGTTTCTGTTCAAGGGATCGGCGACTGCTGCACAGTTTGATTTTCGAGAGTGGCGCAATAAGCACGAAGACGAGTTCACAGCAGCCGATCAACTGAGAATGATTGGTGTTGGCACTCAAGATGCCGAATCGTTTCAGTTTGCAACAGAGCAAAGCTCGCACTTATGTTCCGAACTGCTTCGACAGTGGTGCGATTTTCTCGCGCCCAAAAGCGAATCAGAATCTGCACAGTTGCCAGCCGAACTTAGTGACAGTGTCACTCTGTTATCCGATTTGCAACTAACAGACGAAACGCTGCCTCAGCAACTGATGACGGTACTTCGAGGCAGCAAAGGCAAAGAAATCGAAGCGTTCGCATCAGAAGTGAATGCTCGCCTTAGTGCGACGATCAACCCTGAAACGATCACACGCGGAGAAGTGATGGATTTTCTATCGCAACAGCTTTCTGCTGTGTCAAATCCTGATCAAGGTCAAACATCGCTGCATCAGATTATATCCGGCGTTCAGTCATCCCTGGTGGGAAACACGCGAAACTGCGAACAGGCAATTAAAGATCACCTGAACCGGTTACTTGACATGCCTCACCGCATAGAAGCAGCAGTCGCCGCCGCAGGTTTCATTAGAGCCACTCTAAAACTCACTTCTCGAGGCTGCACGAACCTGCTTAAGGAAATCGAAGGCACCTTCAGCGAACTTGTACTTGAAGCCGATCCGGACGAACGCTTCTGTGACACAGGCAATGCATCGGTAGCAATCGCCACGTTCTGTCAACAGTACTGTGTGCTGCTGGCGTACCAAACGATCTATCAGTGTTTCCTGAATCACGTTGCTGCCGTCGCGAATGCGACCAACGCTGAAATTGAAAAACTTACCGCGTTGCGAGCCCAACTTCTAACGGCTGCAACGGAACTGGCTCAGGAAGGCCTGCTTTCGGATTCCGTATCGCAGCAAACGATTGATGCATTCGACAGTCACGTCCGCAGTTCAGCCCCCGAATTTCTGGCACAGTATTCAAAGTCGCATCGCAATTCGAAAGAACTGATCCACAAACTCGCCTCGTCTGCGACCCAATATCTCATCGACTCCGAGCAGGACCGGGATGGTATTGTCGCAAATGACACCACCAGCTTTCCTGGAAATGCATGGCCCGAAATTACGGGCACTGGCGGGCGACGACGAGTTTTGGGACTTGTGCCTGAAGGAATTGAACGGGAAGTCTGGGAATCCAAACTGAAATTGGAATTCGGAGACTGCGTCGCCATGAGAAATGTAGCAGACCACGAAATGACCGTTGTCTGCGAAATCGCGGGAGTTCCACTGGACGCCCTGTTTGGGTGTCTGACACACGAAAACCCTCACCTTGTAGACGTAGCCAGCAGAATCCACACGCGAACTGACATCGAATGGTAGACACTCCGGCAAAAAATGGGGCAACCAGGAAGCTTAGAGAATCGGGAAACATGCGTTTAGTGCCGGTTCCCCAATTTCCGTGACCGAGGAAAATGGTCTGGATTTAGAGCGTTTACGATCTGATCTTGTCCAATTCTGCAGATCACCGATAGAACACCACCTGTCTGATCAAGTTTTCTCCGGCGATCGCAGGCCCATGTGGTGTCCTCATTGCAATTCTGAAACAACTCCCGTCCCCTCTAAGACGGTCGATGGTTCCTGCTGCGCTTTGTGCGGCGAACGTGTTTTTGGAAGCAAACCAAGCGATCAGTCGATCCGCCAGGCAAGGGACATAATCGCCAAATGGTCAGCCAGCGATCTGCTGGACCAAATTTCGACTTTACCAGACATCCCGGCGATGCCAGCGCCACACATTCCGGTTACGTCCAGAGTTGAAAAAACAGAACCGAACTTGCCAGAAACGAACATTCAGCCGCCCGCGCCTGCGACTGCATTCGAAGCTCACGAACCTGCAATGCTTCAGCCCCCACATATGCGGGACAAGCTCAGCAGCGAACTTAACGACAAAGACATACACCGCGAAGACGTTCCCGCCAACGAAATTCATCACGAAGCAACCGCCGCCGAAGTCGTTTCGCCTGACGCCTTGCGGGAACCTGCCACCAATCCTCAAACAACAGCGATCGGTCCGGAACCACGTAAGAATAGTTCCCAACCACCGGCACCAAAGATCGTAGTTGCGACTGAACAGCCATCGGAACCAGAAGCCGAACGCCGGCAACCGCAACGACAATCGGAAGTTGAAGTCAGCCGAACAACATCGGATGCCGCAACGAATTCTTCCAAACAGGTCGTTGCTGAGCGACAAGACACGAACGCAACGAACAAAAACGAGAAGACTTTTGAACGCCCGGACGACCGGATAGTCTCAGAAGCATCAACTGACGCCACAAAGCCAATCGCTGTCGATTCGTCATACGGACGAAAAGAACAACCACGCCAACCGCTGATGCGGAAACAACGTGAACGGACGCGCCCTGAGGCCGAACTGAACAAAGGATTGAACACCGTGAACCGCAAGTTTCGTATCGATAGCCCCGGTGGTGCTGACAACGAATCTAATCCTCCCGAACAAATGGACGTTGAGTCAGGCAACGAAACCAACGTTGCAGGAGGACGCATCCAAAGCAACTCCTCAAAAACAGGCAAACGCCACAGAATCGACGACGGACAACCGGTTAGCGAACTACTTGGCACAGGAGACAATCGAGGGCGAACTCACGGACGTCCTCGCCGACGCTACATCGACGAAGCTCATCCGGCGACCGCTCGGGGCCCGCATTTTCAGGTGACACCGCAGCGGCGTTCCAACTTCACTTCGATGACCGGACAGTTTCTGGCATACCTCGGAGTGCTCGGGCTGACAATCGGCACCGCCATGGTGATCTACGGTCACTTCGGCGGCTATTCCGATTACACACCAACCGGCTGGCTGGTCACCACGGTCGCTCAAATGATGCTGTTTCTTGGCGTCATCAACCTGGTTTCAGGCGGCATGGAACAAACCAACGACGAAGTTTCTCAGAGAATCAACACGCTGGGCGAACAGCTGTTTCGCATCGAACAAGTCACAGAAGAGGTTCTGCGAGGCCCAAAAATCAATCCGCGACGATACGCCAACCCAGACGAAGAATACGAAGATTACGAAGATTCTCAACGAGAAGTCGCCTCAGTTCGCGACCGCGAATAAAACGTCACGTCCAGTCGGAGAACGGGCAAACATAAGCTCAGTGGCAGATTTTCAGGAATCTCTCTCCAATTAACGCTGCGCGATTTTCAAAAGTGCCTCTGTTTCACGCAGGATGCCGCTGAACCAAAAGCCATCCAGACTCAAAAACCGTCTCCAACGACCGCCGTGGATACGCCCCCGAAACGGAAAACTCTCCTGGGCAAATGAATCCGGCCTGATCGACATAACTTTACTCAGCCCAACATTCTTTCCGCCTTTCAGGCTGAAAAAACAGACAAGCCTCGGTTGCTTGTTCCGCCGCTTGGTTTTGCGACAATATCGCCGAACATTCAAAGCCTGAAGCTTCATTCATGGCGGAAACCGAGTCCGGTCTGCCAGAAGCAACTCAAAAACGCACTAAGCAGCAGCTTGATTCGTTATGAAAGGGGCGAGGCCCCTTGTTGGGAGCGATCACAATGATCGATATAAATACAGACACCAAACCAGTAACATCTCCACGCCCATTTGCACATCTGCATTGCCACACGCATTTCAGCCTGCTGGACGGCGTTAACCGCATTCCCGAACTGGTAACGCGAGTCAAAAGCCTGGGAATGAATTCCGTCGCCATGACCGACCACGGCAACCTGGGCGGGGCGATGGAATTTTATAACACGTGCAAGAAACACGAAATCAAGCCGATCATTGGCTACGAAGCTTACGTCGCTCCCGGACGTCGTACAGACCGCAGCGCTACTCGGCAAAAGGAAGCTCAATCGCACCTGACGTTGCTGGCCATGAATCAAAAGGGCTTCGACAATCTCATCAAGATGTCGTCGACGGCGTACCTGGAAGGCTTCCACTATAAGCCGCGCATCGACCGCGAACTTCTGGAACATCACAACGAAGGCATCATCTGCCTTTCCGGATGCGCATCCAGCGAACTATCCAAAATGCTGCTCGCCGAAAAAGACGACGAAGCTCGGCAACTGGTCGAATGGTATTGCCGAGTCTTCGGTGACCGCTTCTATATGGAAATTCAGGATGCCGGATTTGAGATCCAAAAGCAATGCCTGGACCTGACGGTAGATCTGGCAAACAAAATGGGACTGCCGCTGGTCGCCACCAACGACGCTCACTACCTGACCCGTGACGACGCGCGCGTGCAGGACGTTTTGTTGTGCGTGAATACTCGCACAACTCGCGACGACCCGAACCGGATGCGGATGAGCAACGACGGTCTGTTCGTCTGCAGTCCGGAAGAAATGTACGAAACATTTTCCGGGCTTGAACACGCCGTTGCGATGTCGCAGGAAATCGCCGACCGAGTCGACATCGAAATGCACGATCGCAAGCTGTATCCGGTGTATCGGCCACCAGAAGGCAAGTCAGATATCGACTTTCTGCGCGACCTGTGCAACGAACGCATGTACGAACGGTACGGCGATGAACTCACAGACGCACACTGGAGTCGCCTGAAGTACGAACTTAGCATCATCGAAGACAAGGGCTACGCTAGTTACTTTTTGATCGTCTGGGACTTCGTCGAATTTTCCCGGCGCAACGGAATTCCCTGCGGAGCGAGAGGTTCCGCTTGCGGTGCGATCGTGGCCTTTCTGCTGCGATTGGGAGACGTTTGCCCGCTGAAATACGACCTGCTGTTCGAACGATTTCTTGACCCCAGTCGTAACGAGCCGCCGGATATCGATATCGACTTCTGCCGCGATCGACGGCAGATGGTTATCGACTATACCAAACAAACATATGGCGAAATGAACGTCGCCCAGATCGGTACCTATGGAACACTGAAAGCGAAAAACGCCATTCGTGACGTTGGTCGAGCACTCAACGTGCCTTTGCCTCGCGTCAACGAACTGGCAAAGATGATTCCCGAAGAACTGAACATCAAGCTGAAAGATGCTCTGGCAAAAAGCCCCGATCTGAAAGCCGCCTACGACGGCGACCCAGTTGCCAAAGAACTGCTGGACTACGCGATTTCCGTCGAAGGCCTTGCTCGCAGTATGGGAACTCACGCAGCGGGTGTCGTGGTGGCAGACGTTCCGTTGGACACTGTCGTTCCACTGCAGAAGATCACCGGCAAGACAGATATCATCACCCAATGGGATGGCCCCACAATCGAATCCATCGGTCTGCTGAAGATGGACTTTCTGGGCCTGCGGAACCTCACAATTCTGGATAAGGCGGTTAAGAATGTTCAAAGAAAGCACCCTGAGTTCACGCTGCAGGATGTCCAAAACAACCTGACAGACAAAAAGACGTTCGCATTGCTTCAACGCGGCGAAACAAAGGGCGTTTTTCAGCTTGAGTCCGGCGGAATGCGCGACCTGCTGACCAAAATGAAGCCCGACTGCTTTGAAGACATCATCGCAACATCGGCCTTGTATCGTCCCGGTCCGCTGGAAGGCGGGATGGTGATGGAATATGTCGACGTTAAAAACAAACGCAAGCAACCACGAAAGGTTCACCCGGTTGTCGATGAGGTCCTAAAAGAAACCTACGGCGTCATGGTTTACCAGGAACAGGTGATGCGGATTCTGAACCGTGTCGGCAACGTCGAACTGGCAAGTGCGTACAAATGTATTAAGGCGATTAGTAAAAAGAAGCAGTCCATCATCGACAGCTTCCACGGCGAGTACATTGCAGGAGCCGAAAAGAACGGCATCTCGACTCAGCTTGCCGACGAACTATGGAACCTGATCGTGGCATTCGCCGGCTACGGTTTCAACAAGTCGCATTCCACCGCCTATGGATTAATCGCTTACGAAACAGCCTATCTGAAAGCTCACTATCCCGTCGAATTCATGGCCGCCCTGCTAAGTTGCGGAATGGAAAGCAGCGAACGAATCGCCGAGCACGTTGATGATTCACGACGACAGGACATCGCCGTGCTTCCGCCAGATGTGAATACTTCCGAAGTTGAATTCGCCGTTGTAGGCGACAGCATTTCATTCGGCATGGGAGCCATCAAAGGCGTTGGCGAAGCTGCCCTGGAATCAATGGTGGCCGAACGAAACGCCAACGGTCCATTTAAGGACATTTTTGACCTGACTGAGCGAATCGATCCGAAAGCTTTAAACAAGAGTGCGCTTGAAACACTTATCAAAGTTGGCGCGCTCGATAGCCTGCCCGGTAATCGAGCTCAACAATTGGAAGTCGTCGAAAGAGCCGTTCAATCCGCCGTGTCAAAGGCGAAAGACAAAGCAAGCGGGCAGATGAATCTGTTCGGAGGTGACGATGAAGACGAACTGGACGACAAGGGCCAGGTACAGATTAACCTGCCGGATGTTCCCGATTGGCCGAAGTCTCAGAAACTCGCCATCGAAAAAGAATGCCTTGGATTCTATCTGACGTCACACCCTTTGGCTCAGCACTCAAAACGCATTGAACGTTACGCGCAAACCAAAAACAAGGGCGTCGCCGACATGGACGATGGTGCTCCTGTCACAATTGCGGGCATGGTTGGAGCCATTAAAATCGCGACGGCGAAAAAAACAAACGCCAACGGGCTCAACAAGTATGCAAACTTCGATCTGGAAGACGCGACAGGAATTCTCAGGTGCATTGCATGGCCGTCAGACTACGATCGTTTTAAAGAACTAATCAAAACAGAAAACGTGGTAATCGTTCAGGGCAAGGTCGATCGTCGTGGCCGCGAACCCAACATTGTAGCCAACCGAATCATGACGTTGGATCAGGCCGACAAGGAATTCACTTCTCAAGTGGCCATCAAATTTGATCGCAGCGTGCATTCACTTGATATCGTCGAAAGCGTTCGCAAAATCTTAAGTCGCTATCCGGGATCGACGGACGTCGTCCTTGTAGTTGACAGCCCAAACGATAACGGTAATCGCCAGTCAACCAACGGCGAGGAATCGGCGGAGTCAATGGCCGTTGCTGAATCAGAAAGTGACACAGCAACAGCAACCAACCGGATTCGCTATATTCTGACCACAGGAAAAGACTGCCAGGTCAGTGTCGGCCCCGAATTTCAACAAGCACTGAAAGACACAATCGGCGAAGGCTACTACGAACTCAAGGCCGCTGCATCGTCCAACGGTAGTGGGGGATCCATCGGAAGATAAACAGTTTGCCCAATTCTGATTCCTTCATGGCAACTTGTTCCTTCATGGCACACCGTGAAGGAACCAGCAACTATTCCGGAATTGCCAGGTTAAGAATCGACGAACTCGATACAGGAGCAGAACTGCGACCTGTCGATTCATACGATCTCAGAACCTGAGGCTGCAGCGCTCTGCTTGTCCGCGAATCGCTATTCCGAATCAGCTCCAGATCGCGAGCCGAAGCAGGCACATACTGTTCTGATGTGCTTCGAAAAATGCCGGCCGGAAGTCGAGTTCCACGAGAAGCAGAAACCAGATTAACGCTGGAAGCCCAAGTGGGAGTCTGAACCCATTGCAAGTCCGTAATACGAGTACTGTTTTCCAGACTCACGGTGGCCTGATAGAACCTGCCAGACGCTTGATAAGCTGGTCGCTTGAACAGCACAGAAACGATTCCGGTCTCATCGTCGCGAGAAATCCAGGCCGACTTGGTGTTTGCGGTACGATCAATCTGCCAGACATACTCGTACGGATGTCCGGTTGCCGTGGAGGACACAATTCGTCTGTGGCCTGAACCATCAACTTCCACAATTCCCGCCGCCTGCAGCAACTTCCATCGACTTCCGTCACTCGCAACATAGCCTCTTGACGAAGTGCCAGCAGCATCATCCCAATTGTAGTACTGCCCGGGTGGTAAACTGTCAACGGCGCTCACACTTGGCCGGTATTCACTGGAATACTGCCTGTTGCCATAACTTCGCTGAACCGTGTATGGGCGCGAATAAGTGCGAGCCTGAGACTGCCAACCTGCCGCAGGATAGCCGGGCTGAAAATAACCAGAGTGTTGAACCGGAACATAGCTCTGCTGTGCCGGATATGAATATTGCGAATAAGTCTGAGCCGGAATTCCCTAGCTGCGTCCTGCGGTGTACTGGGCACTGCATTCCACACTATAAATGGCCAGCAGACTCAACACTAACAAAGCACGTGCGCAAATTGGTTGCATTAAAATCGCTCCTGAAGCTTGGCCCGCAACCTTAGCAAAACGGGAAAAATGGTCTGGATGCTTTAACCTGAAAGCAACGGTTGTGCCAATTCTTCCACAATGTTGCCACACTGCCACACAAAGGGCCGGAGCCTCGCGTTCCGAAGTCTTGTCTACGCAAAGACTTGAATCATTTTTGCAGGGGGCCCCGTTTTTCGACTAATCCAACAGCGAACGCGGATCAAGTTCGTCGATGTACCGGATAGCAGTCTCCACATTGTTGCGAATAGACGCATGAGCCTAAGGCAATCTGCCACGCTCAAACTGTGTATAGCAGCTAAACGGCAACAGCAGCGACCAATAAACGCGATGCCGCGCTATAAAAACGCATCTGCCGTGATCAGGAGCGTTGAAAACACCACGGCTATCACGTAATCACAGACACCTGCAACAACACAGAGCGGCCCGAATTCAAGGGCGAACCCATGGCACAAGGGACGCACAACATCTGCATCACCGGCTATCCGGCCAGAATGCGAAACGCTTCGTCTGCTGAAAGAAAATTCATCACCAATGGCTGAGACAAGTCATGCTGAGACTGCTGCCAGGTTGCGTAAAACCCATCTTTCGTTGACAAGACATCAACATAACGACTACAGCCGGTTCCCGTTGGGCTAATGAACATCGGCACTAAATCCGAAAGCCGTTTCGCGGCTGCGATGTCGTCATTTTCAAAGTAGGCGGCTCCACCAATTTCTTCGCAACTGTAACCGCGAGGCCGCTTGACCGCCGTGGAATGCTCTTCCATTGGCCTCAAACATTCGCCGCCACAATAGAACAACAGGCTGATGCTTGAATCTGCAAATGGCCCCACCTGCGGAACGGGCAAAACGCACGTTCCTCGAGTCATCGCTACGTCCCAGGTTGTGCCTCTGGGAAACACGGAATGCTGCGGATTCCCCACTAACTGACCCTCAGCAGGAATATCGGCCACGCCCGTGTTTGAACTGGACCAGCCGAATGGATGGCTGCAATAACCAAGTCGATCTCCGTTTTCGGTATGCCAGAAAAACGGATCCTTCACGTGCAAATGGCTGGGACAGTCGCTCACAAAAGCCGGAACAACCGAGGCGGCACGCAGCCCGTCAATTGATTCAGCTCGTAACACGTCAATCGACCAGACTCCAGCGCCTGGTTTCAGAAAATCGGAAACGGAATCTGGATAGGCGACGCCATTCTTTTCGGTGGATACAAACAGTTCGACGCCGCCATCGGTAAATCGCAGGCAACTGCCTTCAATCGATAGCGTCTGCCCGGTCGAACTGTCTAAAGCTGGCTTGTCCCAACTAACAACCTTATTAAACGTAAAGCCTTGATCCTGAGACTCGAAAATCGCCAGTTCCAGTCCGCGAGTTCCCGCCGCGACTCCCGTGCGTGAATCACCGGCATTTCTATAGCGTCCAACGACATACAAATTGCCATCTGGGCCGGCTACCATGTTGCCACCGCCGAACCAGAATCCGGAGGAACAGTCCTGAGGCGCAACGATCACGCGAGCAGCCTGCTGATCCACAAGTGCTTGACAGAAGGCGGTTAGTCGAGAACGAATTTCGAACGATTCAGTCATAGCGTAGGGCTTAAATTTTCGAATCAAATTCGGCGGAACAACACTCAAACAGCAAAGAAACACATCAACAGATAACGCCTGCAATGTTACAGACTCTCTCTATGCAGCAAGTTCTCTGGAAGAACGTGAATCCACCTCCAAAGGAACGGATTCTATAAAAAACCGTTTAAATGGGCATTTCGGTTGCTCGGCAAATTGCAGTGAAGCGTAGAATTTCCGGACTGACTGAAATGCGGCCAAACGCAGAAACGTGACTTATCCATCTGCTGCCGCACTTGTTCAGCTCCCCAAACGCAGGCGTCTAAACCAAATGAATCAAAAACGGCAAGAAGTTAGACTTCGTCAGGCTAAGTAAACTGGTTAATGATTTCATCTCGCACATTTTCAAAGCCACTATTCGCGATTTTCGCGACGGTGTGCCTGTGCGCTGTGGCTCAACCGGGATTCGCTTCCTGTGGAGACTATCTTCACACTCGTTACAATAAGCCCACACAGACATCGCTGCACGACGCTTCAATGTCGATTGGAAGCGAAACGGCACCAACGCACGCCGATCTGGAAAGCAACCAGCGTCTGCCTAACCGCCCATGCAACGGGCCAGCCTGCCGCAACGGAAATTCGCCGGACGCTCCATTGATGCCAGCATCGTCAGAATTGCGAATGCCGACGGATCCGTGCTGCAACCAGGCATCCACAGTCACAAATCCGGACAATAACCGTCACACCCCGCCAGAACGGCGAGTGCGAAAAGCTGACGGCTTTCCCGGAACAATCGATCACCCACCCAAGTAAGCGAATGCCCTTGTCCGCGAAGGCACACACCCAACGTGCGCCGACCCGCATTTTTCGAGCACGAACTCGAACGGACTAAGGGGCTTCCGCGTTCGACGATCGAACGCCAAATTCAGTGCGACAGTCGGCCTTTGCTGACATCGTCGCCTTCGCTTACTTTGCTTAGAGCCACGTCTCGATTCCGGGTGATTTTCAATGAACAACCTTACTGTGGATGATGCTGCTGCGTCGTCCAAAAAGACCGTGCGCAAGGCGATCGGTCCGCGATTGCGTATCGTCTTTAATACGATGCTGGTCCTGCTGGCGCTGATCGGTGCCAACAGTGCTTACCTTGTTGGCGTGAAAGCACTGGAATGGTGGACTGAGCAAACCTATCAGGACTACTTCTACATCTGCATGTTTCTGATGCACATCGTCGTCGGCGTTTTGATTGTCGTTCCGTTTTTGGTATTCGGCATTCTGCACATGCGGAACACGAAAGACCGAAAGATTCGGCGAACAGTCAACATTGGTTACGCACTGTTCGCGATGTGTATCGTCATTCTGGTATCCGGTTTCGCACTGGTGCGAATTGAAGGATTACTGGATCTAAAACACCCGACAGCCCGCAGCGCCGTATACTGGGCTCATGTGGCCTGTCCAATGATTGGCCTGTGGCTGTATTGGCTGCATCGCCTGGTCGGGCCGAAAATGCGCTGGAAGCAGGGAATGGCATACGCTGGCCTTGCCGGCGCCGCAGCCATTGCAATGATTGCACTTCAGTCGCAGGATCCTCGACAATGGAATGCCGTTGGCCCCAAAGAAGGTGCTCAGTACTTTGAGCCGTCGCTGACACGCACATCGACGGGTAACTTCATTCCCGCAAAGACTCTGGATATGAATCAGTACTGCCTGAAGTGCCACCAGGATTCTCACAAGGAATGGGCAGACAGTGCTCATCACTTCAGTTCGTTCAACAACCCCACCTACCTTGCCAGTGTCGCGGAAACTCGCGAAGTGGGTATGCAGCGAGACGGCAACGTCAAGGGGTCTCGTTTCTGTGCTGGCTGTCATGATCCGGTTCCATTCTTCAGTGGAGCATTCGATGATCCGGACTTTGACATGCTGAAACATCCGACATCCCAATCGGGAATCACATGCACGGTGTGTCATGCAATTACTCACGTCAACAGCAACGTCGGCAACGCTGACTTTACGATTGAAGAACCACAACACTATCCGTTTGCTCACAGCGACAATCAGCTGCTGCAATGGGTCAACAATCAACTGGTGAAGGCAAAACCATCCTTCCACAAGAAGACGTTCCTGAAACCACTGCACAGCACGGCTGAATTCTGCAGTAGCTGCCATAAGGTCAATCTGCCGTTTGAGCTGAATCATTATCGCGATTGGCTGCGAGGCCAGAATCACTACGACAGCTGGTTGCTGAGTGGCGTTTCAGGACATGGAGCTCGAAGCTTCTATTATCCGCCCGTCGCTCAAACCAACTGCAACGAATGCCACATGCCGACGCATGAGTCCAATGACTTTGGAGCTCAGGTGTTTGACGATTCAGGAAAGCTTAAAATCCATAATCACATGTTTCCTTCAGCGAACACCGGCATTGCCTGGCTGCGTGATCGTGAAGACGTGGTCACGGCACATCAGGAATACCTGAACGGCGTAATGCGAGTCGATATTTTTGGAGTACGAGAGGGTGGCACAATTGATGGCCAATTAACGGCTCCGCTGCGACCCGAAGTTCCTGAATTGAAACGCGGAAACAGGTATCTGCTTGAAACCGTCATTCGCACGGTCAAGATGGGACATCACTTCACTCAGGGAACATCAGATTCCAATGAAGTCTGGCTGGAAGTGACCGCCACATCCGGAGATCGGCAATTGGGGAACAGCGGCCTGATGCAGGACGACAACAGCGTCGATCCATGGTCGCACTTTGTGAACAGTTTCATGCTGGACCGCAACGGAAACCGAATCGATCGCCGCAACGCTCAGGATATTTTTGTACCGCTTTACAACCACCAGATTCCTCCTGGGGCAGGGCAGACAGTTCATTATTCCCTGAATGTGCCAGAGGATGTTTCAGCTCCAATCAGCGTTCAAGTCCGGTTGCTTTATCGCAAGTTTGATTCAACCTACATGAAATTCGTTGACAAAAAACTCGGACAAATGAACGCACCTCCGATGCGAGGCCATCAACCGGGACAGGACTATCGAAACGAACTGCCCATCACAGTGCTCGCGGAAGACTCAATCACGTTTGCCGTTGAAGGAATCTCAACTGATGTCAGCAACAAAGACAGAGACATCCCGGCATGGCAGCGATGGAACGACTACGGCATTGGAATGCTGCTGAAAGGCAAGGCGGAACTCAAACAGGCGGCCGAGGCATTCCGCGAAGTCGAAAAGCTTAACCGCTACGATGGTCCACTTAACCTCGCTCGCACGCTGCTGGTCGAAGCCGGAGCAGGGCAGTTAAGCGAAGCTGGCGACGCCGTCGCACGAGCAGCCGAATATACAGATCCGCCCGCTCCTCCGTGGACGTTGGCTTGGTTAAGCGGAGAACTTAATCGGCAGCAGGGCTTCCTGAAAGAGGCTGAAGAAAACTTCCGACAGGTTCTGGAATACCGCACCGAAGAGACTGTCCGGCGAAAATTTGATTTCAGTCGAGACTATTTCGTGAACAATCTTCTGGGCCAGACAATCTTCGACCGAGCTCTGCAAATCCGCGGCAACACTCGTTCAGAAGAACGTGAACAGCGGCTTCAGGAAGCTGCAGAAGTGTTCCGTCGCACACTGGAACTGGATTCAGAAAACGTCGACGCGCACTACAACCTCGCCCAGCTGTATTCGTATCTTGGCGATGCCGAATTCGCGTCGAAGCATCAGCAACTACACGCGAAGTATAAGCCTGACGACACAGCTCGCGGACAGGCCGTTGGGGCCGCAAGAAAGCAATATCCCGCTGCCAACGCTGCTGCCGAACCGTTGGTGATTTACGATCTGAACAGAAACGCTTCCAATGAAAACAAGCCTTAGACAGCGTTTCTTCGAAATCGTAACACACTCCACCGCTTCCAAAATATCGCTCTGACGAAAGCAGTTTGAAATGTCTACAGAAGACGAAACTCCAGATAACGACGACGTCGTCGGCAAAGCCATGAAGATTTCCGTGTGCCTTGTGGCGGTCGTTGCAGCCATCGGCGGAATTCTGTTTGTCGTGCAACAGGAAGAGGAAATCGCTGCTCCTAAAGAAGAGACGCAAACCGCTCTGCCTCAGGAACGCGACACAACGTTACTGGAAGTGCCATCGCTGCCGTTCGCCGACATTAGCGAGGCTGCCGGTATCGACTTTGTTCACGAAAACGGAGCTGCCGGAGAAAAACTTTTGCCCGAAACAATGGGCGGAGGCGGCGCCTTTCTGGACTTTGATGGTGACGGCGATCAGGACATTCTGTGCGTCAACTCAAACAACTGGGCATGGACTACCCCCGCTCCCCAACCAGCACCAACATCAGCATTGTATGAAAATGATGGTTCCGGAAACTTCAAAAACATCACGGCCGGATCCGGCCTTGACGTGCCATTTTATGGCAACGGAATCGCCTGCGGCGACTACGATAACGACGGCAGAGTTGATGTCTACATTTCCGCCGTTGGAGCAAACCACCTGTTTCACAATGATGGAAATGGCAAATTTTCGGATGTCACCGGAGCGGCCGGTGTTGCTGGCACTCCCGATACATGGAGCACCAGTTGCGGATGGTTCGACTACGACCTTGACGGCGATCTGGACCTGATGATCTGCAACTATATCGAGTGGTCTCGCGAGAAAGACCTTTCCATGGAATTCACCCTGGATGGCACGTTACGGGCCTATGGCCGACCAACAGACTTCCGAGGTGTGTTTCCGATTTTGTATCGCAACGACGCCAACGGAAAATTCACCGATGTTTCCGCCGAAGCGGGAATTCAAACGACGAACCCAAACACAGGAGAACCGCTTGCGAAGTCACTGGGAATCACATTTTCAGACATCAACGCGGACGGATGGCCCGACGTCATGATTGCTAATGACACTGTTCAGAATCTCTTGTTCATCAACCAGAAAAACGGAACGTTTACCGAAAGCGGAGCCAGTTCCGGCGTCGCCTTTGACAACAGCGGCAATACTCGAGGTGCCATGGGCATTGATGCGGCCTGCTTTCGAAACTCCGACGCTGTCGGCATCACAATCGGCAACTTCGCCAACGAAATGACGGCCCTGTACGTTTGCCAGACACCGGGCATGGCCGAGCCAGTGTTTCGTGATGAAGCCGTCAGCAATGGAATCGGGCCGGTGACTCGAACTGAGTTAACATTCGGAGTCCTGTTCGCAGATTTTGACCTCGACAGCCGATTGGACATCCTTGCCTGCAACGGACACCTTGAGGAAGACATTCAAAAAGTACAAAGCAGCCAGCATTACGAACAGCCACCTCAACTGCTGTGGAATTGTGGATCCGACTATGACAGCGAATTCATGGTCGCCAGCGAAGACAAGACGGGATCTGCCTTCACAAAACGCATGGTCGGACGTGGGGCCGCTCGAGCTGACATTGATGGCGATGGCGACATCGACGTGCTGCTGTTTTCATCCGGCGGAAAGCCTCGACTGCTTCGCAACGATCAGAAACTCGGAAACCACTGGTTGCGTTTCAAACTAACAGGCACAAAAACCAACAAGGACGCCATCGGCGCAGCAGTTCAGGTTGTTCTGCCGGATGATTCTGTCCTGACAAGAACCGTGATGCCCACATGCAGCTATCAGTCGCAGTCTGAACTTCCGCTGACATTCGGCCTTGGCGAGGCTAATGAAATCAAATCCGCCAAAGTCATCTGGCCGAGAGGAAGTGAATCAACGATCGACGTCCCAAACGTCGACACGACAATCACTGTCACTGAAAAGTGAGTCCTGTTGCCAACAAAAATCAGCCAAACGCTCGTTGCTGGCGTCGATAGTCACTGGCCGTAATCCCCTCGCTGCGACGGAACGCAACCGATAGATATTCGGTGTGCCGAAATCCGGTTGCAACAGCAATTTCCTCAAGCGACAAGTCTGTTTCCATCAGCAGTTGCTTCACGCGACCAATTCGAAGTCGAATAATCTCGGCATGAGGCGTGCGCCCGATTAACGCCCGAAAGCGTGCTTCCAAAGCTCGCCGAGAAAGTGGCACATGCTTCAGAACATCATTCACGTTTATTCCGGTGCATACTCTGTCGCGAATAAATCGCAACGCCGCAACGACGTCCGGGTCATCGACGGCCATAACATCTGTGGACTGGCGAGTCTCAACACCCAGCGGAGCAATCAGATTCATTGCCTGTGGCAATTTCCTGCCATTCATCATTCGATCCAGCATGACGGCCGCCTGAAACCCGGTCTTCGCGGTATTGGGGATCACGCTGGATAACGGAGGATCGCATAGTTCACACAAGCGACGGTCGTTGTCCACGCCAATGACGGCCACTTCTTCGGGCACGACGACACCTTCATCGCGGCAGATCGCCAACAGTTGCTGAGCTTTGATGTCGTAGCACGCCATGATGCCGATTGGGCGAGGCAATTTGCGGAGCCAGCGAGTCATCTGCTGGCGGTCTCTATTCCATGAATAATCCGGGGAATGCCGAGGAATCGATTGATGAACAAAGTACTTCGCGTTCGCCGCATTCACAACTTTCGAAAACTGCTGCTCCCGCCACTGTGACCAATTGAAAGCGGGATCTCCGCAAAACGCCAGATTGGTGAAGCCTCTGGAAATCAGATGATCTGCAGCCAGTTGAGCGATCGCCGAATCGTCCGTTTCGATCCAGGGAATATTGGGCACGTGTCTGGCGGCACTGACATCCACGACAGGCAGTTTTGTACGTCGCACGGCGTTGGCGATGTCTTTGGTTTCAATGCGAGCAATAATGCCGTCTCCCTTCCAGTTCTTCAGCCAGTCAGGTGGAGCAGCTCCGCGCTCACGTTCAGGCAGATACACTGACCATGCGCCATGCTGCTGCACAAAAGCAATAATTCCATCCAAAAGTCCGCGGGAATACGCGTTGGACGTTTCAATGAGCAGCGCGACGGACTTTCTTGGAGACATCGAGTAAACTCTCGGCACAACAGAACGGACAGAAACTGCAAATTGAATGCAGACGTGTCACACCCAATGGTGAATTGCCTACAGAAGAGGCTCTGCACCCGTCGTGGGTATTTTCAATACTGACCGTTCCGGTAAAATATCACAAGTCTTTTGCGCAATTTCTCATGGTAGCCGACTCGATTGCGGTAGAACATATTAAGAATAGTTAGCAAATTGCTCGCACCTTCGTTCATCAGCTGGCAAGAGGAGCCAAAACGTGAGTCAAGTCAATATCGCCATGATTGGTCTGGGGTTCGGTTCTGAGTTCATTCCGATTTATCAGGCTCACCCGAACGCCAACGTCGCTGCCATCTGCCGCCGTAATGTCGACGAAATGAACAAGGTCGGTGATCAGTTCGGCATTGAAAAACGATACACAGACTACGACGCAGTGCTGGCCGACCCGAACATTGACTACGTCCACATCAACAGCCCGATCCCTGATCACGCATGGATGTCGCTTAAGGCTTTGGATGCTGGCAAGCACGTGATGTGCACCGTGCCGATGGCAACCACGATCGAAGACTGCCGAAAGATCGTTGAGAAGGTCAAAGAAACCGGGCTGAAATACATGATGGCCGAAACGGTCGTCTATAGCCGAGAATACCTGTTCATCAAAGAGATGTACGACAAGGGCGAACTGGGCAAGATCCAGCATCTGGCCGCTTCGCACCCTCAGGACATGGACGGCTGGCCGAGCTACTGGGAAGAAATGATTCCCATGCACTATGCGACTCACGTGGTCAGCCCATGTCTGGGACTGGTCGACGGCCTGGCCGAGTACGTCAGTTGCTTTGGTTCCGGAACCGTGCGAGACGATATTGCAAAGAAGTCTGGCAACAAGTTCGCTGTCGAAACCTGTCATATCAAGATTAAAGACACCGATCTGACAGCTCATATCTGGCGATTCCTGTACGATGTTGCTCGCCAGTATCGCGAAAGCTTTGACGTGTACGGCACGAAAAAGAGCTTCGAATGGACGCTGATCGAAAACGAACCTCACGTTATTCACACAGCCAAGAAGCCGGAACACGAGATCGCAGAAAAGATAGAAGTACCAGACTTTGCTCATCTGCTGCCATCGGAAATTCAGCGGTTTACTCAACCTGCAGAAATTCACGATACGGGACACCTAAGCTTCATTCAGGGCGGCGGCCACGGCGGATCGCATCCTCACCTGGTTCACGAAATGATCAGCGCGATCCTGGAAGACCGCGATCCAAAACCAAATGCCGTCACATCCGCCAACTGGACGTGCGTGGGCATCTGTGCTCATGAATCAGCCATGAAGGGCGGCGAGATTGTGAAGCTGCCTGAATTTACACTGGGGTAATTTCACTGCGGTGAATCAGACGGGCCCGAGGATTTGTTCCTCGAGCTTTCAGAACAGGAATCCAAGAGCAACCAGAATCATGGGCCTTAAGCAGATTGAAGTTGTCAGCGACGACATGGTGGCCATTCTGCGGGGAAAGACTCCCGCAGAACGCCTCGCTATGACTCACACGCTGTGGCGGACAGCTCGCAAAAGGCTCTACTATTCAATTAAGAGCCTGAACCCCAATTGGGATGAAGATCGGGTTTTGATGGAGACGGCTCGACGAATGCAAGGCTCGGAGCGAGCTGAATGAGCGGAACGTTTCCGGATGACCAGCACGATCTTTTGGAAGATGTCGCGAAACGGCTACATCAGATTGGCATCCGGTACTTCGTGACCGGTTCGCAGGCTTCAACACTGTACGGGGAGCCAAGGTTTACTCTGGATATCGACATCGTAATCGAACTGGCGAAGGAAAACGTTTCGCAGCTCATAGAGTTGTTTCGGTCGGACGAATTCTACCGAAGTGAATCTGAAGTCAGTGATGCGGTTGAGCGGTGAGGAATGTTCAATTTGCTTCAACCAACAACTGGCGGCAAAGTTGATTTCGTCGTTAATAAAGACAGTGAGTTCGACCGATCGCGGATGCTGCGAGCCCGATCAATCCCAATTGGAGAATTGGCGTTAGTGCAACGTTTGCTTCAGCTGAGGATGTGATTCTAAAGAAACTGCAGTGGTATCAACACGATAATTCAGACCGACACATCAGGGATATTGTTGGCGTTCTCAGAGTACAGGGGGACGCCATCGACACAATCTATGTTCAAGACTGGATACGTCAACTTGACGTGTCCGACGTCTGGAGCACCGTACTCGACACACTTTCAAGCTGACCTCGGAAGACTGCCCCATGACATTCAGAACTCAAATACTTAGCCTGTTGCTTTTCACGTCAGCATTCTGCACGCACCTAAGCGCCGCCGACCTGAACCTGCTTTTCATGGGCGACAACGGACATCATCGGCCTGAGTCACGGTTTCAGGAACTGGCTCCGGCGCTGGAAGCTCGCGGGATTCAGATGAAGTACACCGACCGCATGGAAGATCTCACGCCGGAAACCCTGGCGAAGTTCGACGGCTTAGTGCTGTATGCCAACATCGATCGCATTGAGGATGCTCAGGCGAAGGCTGTGTTGGATTATGTCGCCAGCGGAAAGGGGTTTATTCCTCTGCATTGCGCCACGTTTTGCTGGCGGAACAACAAGGACATCGTCGCTTTGATGGGTGGCCAGTTTCAACGACATGGCGGGCAGGTGTTTACCACCGTCATCGCCGAACCCAACCATCCAATCATGAAAGGTTACGGCAGCTTCACCAGCTGGGATGAAACCTACATCCATCATCTGCACAACACAAAAAACCGAACGGTACTGGAATACCGAATCGAAGGAGATCAGGCCGAAGGCAACGATCGCGAACCGTGGACGTGGGTGAGAACTCATGGCAAAGGTCGAGTCTTCTATACTGCCTGGGGGCACGATGAACGAACCTTCAATCAACCGGGTTATCACAACCTTGCTGAACGAGGCATTCGCTGGGCGTGCGGCGACGATCCATCCGTCGTGCCGGCCTTCATAGATGCAGACTCATTTGCGGTTCCGAAGATGACAGAGCTCACTAAAGATGTGACTCCCTTCGAATTCATCGACGTTGGTCCGAAGATTCCCAACTACACACCCGGTCGACAATGGGGCGTGCAGGGCAAACCCAAGACAACCATGCAATTGCCATTGTCGCCCGAAGAAAGCATGAAGCACTTTGTCACGCCCGAAGGCATGGCCGTGCGACTGTACGCCGACGAACGCAGCTTTCTGGCAAAACCAATTGCCATGAGCTGGGACGAACGCGGTCGTCTGTGGATTTGCGAAACCGTTGACTATCCCAACGAACTGGGCGGCAATCGAGACCGCATCCGCATTTGCGAAGATACAGACCACGACGGCAAAGCAGACAAGTTCACGGTGTTTGCGGAAGGACTCAGCATTCCCACGGCGATCGTCATCGTGCGAGGCGGAGCTGTCGTGCAAAACGGCACCGAAACCATTTATCTAAAAGACAGCGATGGAGATGATGTCAGCGACCAAAAGACAACGCTGATCACCGGCTGGGCTTTGGGGGATACTCACGGCGGAGTCAGTAACTTCCGCTACGGCCTGGACAACTGGATCTGGGCGATGCAGGGTTACAACAATAGCACGCCGCAGTACGACGGCAAGACGGCTCAGTCGTTCCGTCAGGGTTTCTGGAGATTCAAACTATCTCAGACAGATCCACCAAAAGTTACCGACCTGGAATTTGTTCGTTCCAGCAACAACAACACGTGGGGTCTGGGTATCAGCGAAGACGGTCTAATCTTTGGATCGACAGCCAACCGCAATCCCAGCATGTTTGTGCCAATCCCGAATCGTTATTACGAAGGTGTTAAAGGCTGGAGCCCATCAACTCTGGGATCCATCGCCGACACATTCCTGTTTGATCCGATCACCGAAAACGTGCGGCAGGTGGACCAGTTTGGTGGCTACACAGCCGGAGCCGGGCATGCTCTTTACACGGCCCGCACGTTTCCTCAGCAATGGTGGAACAAAACGGCGTTCGTCTGCGGGCCGACCGGCCATCTGGTCGGCACCTTCGTGCTGCGACGCGATGGAGCTGACTACAAATCCACCAGCCCCATCAACCTGTTGGCCAGCAACGATGAGTGGAGTGCTCCGATTATGGCCGAAGTTGGCCCGGATGGAGCCGTCTGGGTTCTGGATTGGTACAACTACATCATCCAACACAATCCAACTCCACAGGGTTTCGAAAACGGCAAAGGCAATGCTTACGAAAGCGACCTGCGCGACAAAAAGCACGGACGCATCTATCGAGTCGTGCCAACTGGCGACGAAGGCGATACGGTTCACCAATTCAGCAGCCTTGCCGACGCCACCAACGAACAGCTTGTCGAAGCCCTGAAGCACCCGTCGTTTATGTGGAGACTGCAAGCTCAGCGATTGCTGATTGAACGCGGGGCGAAGGATGTCGTGCCGCAACTGCTGGCGTTGCTGGCTGATGACTCTGTGGATGCGGTTGGTCTAAACGTTGGTGCCATCCATGCGTTGCACACATTGAAAGAGCTCGGAGTTATCGACGGCGACAAAACGGTTGCGGCCGCTGATCTCCATCGACCCCGTGTCGGTGGGATCCAGACTTCCCAGCTACAGCCAGCAATCCTCACAAACGGCAGACTCCACCGACCTCGTGTCGGTGGTGAAACGACTCATCGTTCAAAGGCGGAAGCCCGCCGTTCCACCGACACAGGGGCGGTGGAGACGTCAACAGCAGACGTAAACCACAGTAGCCATCAGTCGATCGACCACCGACGCGAGGTCGGTGGAGCAATCCTGACGTCTCTTCCGACCGCGTTGCATGCGGACGAGGCTGTACAATCGGCACTCGACAAGGCCCTGGCTCACGCATCGCCTGGTGTTCGACGCAATGCGATCGCTGTGTTGCCGAGTGACGAGCATGGTCTGGCAATGTTGCTGAAGCACCAGAACCTTTTCACCGACAAGGACGCTCAGGTTCAGTTGCAGGCGTTTCTGACTTTGTCAGACATGCCAGTGGGGAAAGATTCTGCCGCACCAGTCTTCAGCGTCGGCCCGGATGCCACAGACCCGTCGTTAATCGACGCAGTCACCGCAGCCGCAGCCGTTCATGCAGCAACAAACCTGAGTCGATTGACTCAGATCACAGAACAGCCGGGTGGCGTGGTGATGACGATGACATCTGATGCCAGCAAAAAGATTGCCGGGCGAGTTGCCGAACATGTGGCTCGTAGCCGCCCCGACGCCGCAACGCTGACCGCGGTAGTGAACGATCTTCGTCAGGCAGACGCGGCTCTTCGTAATTCGATTCTGGACGGACTGACCGCAGGGCTGCCGGCGAACTTCGAATTCACAACAACCGATGCCTTCGACGCCGCTTTAGTGAAGGCATTGAAAGAAGCAGACAGCGTTTCGAAAAGCAAGCTGGTTCGCTTGGGAGCTCAATGCGGCACCAAAGCACTGGATGCGTTTGCGGAAGAGATCGTCAAAACGCTGATGGCCGTTGTTGGCGACAATAATGCCAGCGATCAGAATCGAATCGCGGCCGCGCGGGATCTGGTCGGCTTCCGTCCGGACGACGCGGCCATCGTTGGCGAAGTCGTCGGACAATTGAATGCTCAAACGGCTCCGCCACTGGGCGCCGCTTTGTTGCAGGCCATTCAGGGCAGCAAGTCTGCGGCCGCCGGTGAAGGCATCGTCGAAGCCATGCCAACTCTGACGCCTCAACTGAAGTCCGCGGCCATTAGCACTTTGTTAAGTCGACCGGACTGGGCGAAGTCGCTGCTGGCTGGTATCGAACGTCGGGCCATCGATCTGTCCGATCTTTCGCTGGATCAAAAGCAGTCGCTGAGATCCTTCCCAGACAAAGCCATCAAAGAACAGGCCGAAAAACTGCTCGCCATGGGCGGTGGATTGCCAGATGCCAACCGTGATAAGGTGCTGCAGGCGTTGATGCATCTGTGCGAAGAAGAAGGCAACGTGGATGCTGGTCGCGAGATGTTCAAGAAGCACTGCATGAAGTGTCACAAACACGGCGAATTGGGCGACAAAAACATCGGTCCTAACCTGACCGGCATGGCCGTTCATCCCAAGGAAGAATTGTTAACGCACATCATCGATCCATCGCGCAGCGTCGAAGGCAACTTTCGTATCTACACCGTGGTTGATATTGATGGGCGAGTCCTGAACGGAATGCTGGCATCAGAAACAAAAACCAGCATTACACTGATCGACACCGAAGCCAAAGAAACCAGCATCCAGCGAGAAGACATTGACGAACTTGTGGCGTCAAAGAAGTCTGTCATGCCGGAAGGTTTCGAAAAGCAAATGACAGAAGCAGAACTGTCCAACCTGTTGGAATTTCTCACCAACAAAGGCAAGTACGTTCCTGTACCGCTGGATCGCTACGCCACCGCCATCAGCACAAAGGGACTGTTCAGCAACGGTGACAACGGTCCGGACCGCATGGTGTTCAGCGATTGGTCACCGAAGATGTTTGGCGAGATTCCGTTTCTGCTGACTGACCCAATGGGCAAGAGCAAGCCGAACATCATTCTGCTGTACGGCCCGAATGCAGCTCTGCCCGCCACCATGCCAAAATCGGTAACGTTGCCGTGTAACACAGCGGCGAAGACGATTCACCTGCTGGGTGGAGTCGGCGGTTGGAATTACCCGTTTAACAGCGACGAAACGGTTTCGATGATTGTCCGCCTGCACTACGCGGATGGCACTCACGAAGACCACGAACTGAAGAACGCCGTGCACATTGCCGACTACATCCGCAAAGTCGACGTGCCCGGCAGCGACTTCGCTTTCATGCTGGGCGACCAACAAGTGCGTCACGTCGCGGTCACTCCAAAGAAGGCCGACAAGATCGCCACGATTGAGTTGGTCAAAGGCCCGGATCGTTCGGCTCCGATTGTGATGGGGGTGACGATCGAACGGTAACAAGGTAAGGTCAGAACTCACGCAACGGCTCCAAGAAGCAAAGTAGCAGCAGTAACGACGACAATCCGATTTCTTCGTCACTCTGCGCCGTTGCGTGAGAATCCGTTCAGCGGACCACGCTTTTCGACATGCGTGGAAACTAGCAGTCAGGAATAGAGTTGGATGAACATCCTTCACTCCGGCGCCGCAACACGATGTAAGACTGGCTGGGGTCGAGGAGGCGCAATTGGCGGGAAGTTCACTGTCACAAACGATACGCTTCTGTTTGAACCCAATCAAATTTCCGGTGGTTCTGAAAAGTTCAGGGTTGAGATCGCTCAGCAGAACGTGCGAGACATCCATTGTTTCGATTTCTGCAAATTCCGGTGGCCAAGATGGCTCAGCTTTGCGAGCCCAAAGATCCAGGGAATCGTTATTGAGAGCATCGATGAAACCCAGCTGCACATGATCTCGCTGGATGTGCCCGTCGATCTGTTGGTTCAAAAGCTGAACGATATTCAAAAAAGGGTCTAATTCCGCGCCCTCACATCTCGATTCGCAGTTGTCACAGGGTTCGCTACACTGTGCGGTAGTTACTTCCCACTATCTTCCGCTTGTGGGCTTTGAGCCCAGTTGAATTCCATGTTCGAATGGACTCTGACATCCGCACTGTTCGCCGCGATTGTGGGTGGCGGCGTTGGTTTTCTTTCCGGCCTGTTTGGAGTCGGCGGCGGTTTTCTGCTGGTGCCGGTGCTAAACGCTGTTTTGGGAGTTCCCATGTCAATCGCGGTTGGTTCGACCGCGTGCTACACCATCGGACCGGCAACTGTGGCGCTGCTGTCAAGAAAACCGAAAGCAGGTTTCATTGAATTGCCTCTGATTTTATCGGGAGGCTTGTTTGCTGGAGTCTGGCTGGGCACTCGCACAGTGGCGAACCTGTCTGCCGCGAAAACGATTGATATCGGGGGGCATTCCATGCCAGCCCTGGATCTGATGGTGCTGCTAAGTTACGCGGTGTTGATGTCCGCAATTTCAGCCACTTCGCTGCTTGACGCCCTCAAGCCAACCCCCAGCGGCGGTGTGCGACGTCGAGGACTTTTAACGTCCGTTCAACTGCGACCGATGGCCAAAATCCCAGATCTCCGGCCCGGAATTTATTCCATTCCGCTGCTGGCGTGGACGGGCATGATGGTCGGTTTTTTATCGGGTTTTCTGGGGATGAGCGGTGGGCTGGTGCTGATTCCGGCGGCAATCTACCTACTGGGGCTGCGAGTTCACGACGCCACAACAGTGACGATTGTGATTGTCTGGATTGTGTCCATTCAATCAACAACGATGCACGCCTGGAACGGCAATGTTCAGCGTTCGCTGGTTGTAGCGTTGCTGGTTTGCGGCACAATAGGAGCAGCCATTGGGTCACAGGTGGCCGTTAAACTCAAGAGTTCACAGCTGAAACTCGGATTTGGGTTGCTTGTGCTGGTATCGGCCCTGATTGTGTTTGCTAAACTGGCGCTGCTGTGGAGCAATTCGTCGAATTAAGGGGCCTCAAGTGAAGGGGCCGCCAGTTGATGAAATGCTGCATAAAAGATCCTTAAGACTAATTCGCATACCAAGAACACGTTCGCCGCCAACCGCTGAGAGCGCAAGCCTGTGCCGATTGGCCTGTCCCCCCTGCTTCCGCAGACACGGCAAACGTGCTCCAAACATTTCCCTGGTATTCCCACGATTCCATTCGTGAACAAAGCAAGCTCATGCCTATCGATTTTCAGGACTGCCTGGTCCGCTATTCAAACCATGGAATTCAGTTCGACTATCCCGACATCTGGGCGATTGAAGAACAGGCGGCAGACGGAGACGTTTTAATTACCGTTTCCGGCAGTGAAACGTGTTTCTGGACTGTGCGGATCATGTCTTCTTGCCCGCCACCGCCGCAGGTTGTGGAATCGTGCGTCACGGCATTTGAAGAAGAATACGAAGACGCTGAAGTCGAACAAATCGAGGGGAAGCTTGCAGAAATGCCAGCTGTTGCCAGACATGTCACATTTTTCTGCATGGATCTGATGAACGCGGCCAACCTCCGCAGTGTCAGAACATCGGAATTTACATTGCTGGTCTGGTGGCAGGGAACTCACCATGAACTGGCTGAAAACCAGCCAATTCTGGATCACCTGACGCATTCTCTGCGATCGCAGCAGTTGTTGGACTGACAAGATCAGTTGCAACTACCATACAGCAGCCTCAAACTAACCAGCGTTACCGCTAAGCAGCGACACCGAAACTTCCATTCCTGAAAACCAGCTCAGACTTTCATGACTGCCGTCACTCACCCCAGCCTGGACGATTTTCAAAAGTACGCCCAAGAGGCGCGCTTTGTCCCCGTCTATCGACAGCTGACATCAGACACGCTGACCCCCGTTACCGCGTACCAACGCTTGTGCGACGGACCATGGTCGTTTCTGTTTGAAAGCGTGGTTGGTGGTGAGAAAGTCGGTCGCTTCAGCTTTGTGGGCAGCAATCCGTTTCTGTCCATTACTTCGTGGGAACACAAAGTTCAGCTACGCGAAGCAGACGGAAGCACAAAGGAATGGGAAAGCAAAGATCCGTTAAAGGATCTGGATGCTTTGATGTCAGAATACCACTGCGTCCACCTTCCCGAACTGCCGCGATTTTGTGGTGGTGCCGTTGGTTTCGCTGGCTACGACGTCATCAGATACACAGAACACCTGCCCAACATTCCTGAAGACGACCGCAAACTGCCAGACATGTGCTTCGCGCTGTACGACAGCATGGTTGTGTTCGACCACATTCGAAAAGTGGTTCTGGCCGTTGCCCTGGCCGACCTTAGCAAAGCGTCTCCGGAAGTCGCCAGAGCCACCGCCGAAAAACGGCTGGAAGCAATGTGCAACAAACTTGCGGAAGCCAATGATTCCGTCCACCTGACGGACATCGATCTCACAATCGAACCACAGCTGACACCGCCATCCAATTTCACTCAGCCCGAATTCGAAGGCGCTGTGGAAAAGTGTCGTGAATACATCAAAGCGGGCGACATTTTTCAGGTGGTATTCAGCCAGAGACTGCGACACGAAAGCCGTGCCAAACCACTGGACGTGTATCGTTCTTTACGAATGGTAAATCCCAGCCCATTCATGTTTCTTCTGCAAACCCCGGAACTGCATCTGGTTGGCAGTTCTCCGGAAATTATGGTCCGAGTCGAAGATGGGGAAACCACAATTCGACCTCTGGCGGGCACTCGACGCCGCGGCGTGACCGAGCAGGAAGACAAGGAACTGGCGGCCGAACTGCTGGCAGATCCTAAGGAACGAGCCGAGCATGTGATGTTGATCGACCTGGCTCGCAACGATGTTGGGCGAGTCGCCAAATTTGGCACGGTTGAGTTGAGCGATGTGATGGTTGTGGAACGCTACAGCCACGTTATGCACATTACATCCAATGTTGTCGGCCAGCTGCGAGAAGGACTCTCGCCAGTCGAAGCACTGCGAGCAGGACTTCCCGCTGGCACAGTTTCGGGAGCTCCCAAAGTGCGAGCGATGGAAGTGATCGACGAAGTTGAACCGCACAAACGCGGCCCATACGGTGGAGCCGTTGGTTATATCGATTTCACCGGCAACATGGACACATGCATTGCTCTTAGAACACTGGTGATTCACAACGGCGTGATTGACATTCAAGCGGGAGCGGGCATCGTCGCCGACAGCGTGCCGAAACTGGAATACGAAGAAACGCTGAATAAAGCTCGAGCAATGTTGAAGGCAATTTACGTCGCAGAAACACAACTGTCCGATTCATAAACAATTAGCGACAAAGAAACTGCCAATCGAAACGAACACGGCTTTCACGTATAGACTTCTTAAAGCAGCAAACTTGTTCACGTTGAGTCAAGTTTTTTGGGCGACGTAGTCGCGTTTCTGAGCGGTAGCTCAAATGGTCTGAGGCACAGCCTCGTTAGAATATTCGAAACCGATGCTTTCATCATGGGATCAACTTAAAGGCCACAGTGAACAGCGCGAGCTGTTTCGGCGATCTCTGGAACTGGGCCGCCTGTCGCACGCATACGTTTTGGCCGGACCAGAAGGCATCGGAAAGCGTCAGTTCGCTCGCCTGCTGGCACAATCCGTTTTCTGCCGAAATCACGAACTGGCAGAACTTCAGATCTGTGGCGATTGTCGAGCGTGCCGAGCGTTCGCTGTAAACGCGTGGCCGGATTACATTGAAATCGGTGTTCCGGAAGGCAAGAACACCATCCCCATCGCACTCATCGCTGGCGAAGACGGCAAGCGTGGTCGAGAAGGTTTGTGCTACGAACTTTCAATGGCACCACAGGCGTCCGATCGACGCGTGGCCGTAATTAACGACGCTGGCCTGATGAATACAGAGAGCGCCAATGCCCTGTTGAAAACTCTGGAGGAGCCTCCAGCCGATTCACTGATACTTCTGGTTTGCGACAACCCGGATACACTGCTGCCAACCATTCGCTCTCGCTGCCAGATCATCCGATTCTTCCCGATGTCTGCCGATGACGTGAAGCAGATTCTGTTGCAGGAGGAAATCGTTGACAGCGAAGAAGAAGCTGCTTCCATAGCTGCATTGTGCGAAGGCAGTCTGGAAATCGCTCGTCAGTTGCTCAACCCTGATTTACGAAAACTGAAGTCGTCCGTCGCAAAACACCTCAGCCAAATGGAAGCAATGAAGCCGCTGAAAATCGCGGCGTCTGTGATTGAGGGGATTGAGGAAATGTCGTCCAGCACCGCAGAACAGCGTCAAAACGCTCAATGGCTGTTGCGATTTGTTGCCGATGCGATTCAGGATCGCCTGAAGGGGCTGGCTCACGGCGACCTGGCCGATCCGTTGACGCAAAAATTGGGGGCACGCAGTGGAGTCGATTTGCTTGCACCAATGCTGGAACGCACAATTGCAGCATCGCGGCAGATCGACGGTTCGTCACCCGTAAAACTGGTGCTGGAAGCACTCTTCGACGACCTCGCAAAACTATTCCGAGTGGCAGCGAAACGATAGAGCAGGGCGGAAAACAGAAAAACGGCGTTGCAGAAAAACCGGGCTGTGCAATTGGCCGTTGCTGCAAGTTCCTTCCCATCGCGGCTTTCTGATGGCTATACTGGCAACCCAACGCATTCCCTTCTTCAGTAGTTCGCGCCCCAATGTCCATTGATACTCAGGAATTCTCCTCAGCCAACGAAACTTCCGACACGATGAAATTCGTCGTGCGGTATGGTTCCATGCGACATCTGGGCGAATTCATTGCCAAACGCCAGCATTCCATTCGACGAGGCGACGACGTCATAGTCAGGTCCGATCGCGGTGCTGAATTTGGCATAGTACTTTGTGAATCGACAGAGAAAACCAACAGCTATTTGGGAGACAACGTCCGTACCGGCAGAATTCTGCGACTGGCGTCCGACGAAGATCGCCGCTCACTGGATGAAGTTGCCAGTCGAGAAAAGATATTCTTCACCGAAAGTCAAAACATGATCAACGATCGCAAACTGCAAATGCAGCTTGTGGACGTTGAACAGGTTTTTGGCGGTGAACGAATTATCTTCTATTACCTCGCGGAGAAGCGAGTCGACTTTCGCGAACTGGTCAAAGGCATGTCGCGAGAATTTAATACTCGCATCGAAATGCGGCAGATCGGCGTTCGCGACGAAGCGCGACTTCTTGCGGATTACGGAGACTGCGGCAAACCGGTATGCTGTAACACGCACCTGCAGGAGATGCCTCCGGTCTCCATGAAGATGGCCAAGCTGCAAAAGGCAACGCTGGATCCAAACAAGATTTCCGGCCGCTGCGGACGCCTGAAATGCTGTCTTCGCTACGAATACGACACTTACGAAGCTCACCGTAAAGAACTGCCGAAGATCGGCGCCACTGTCATTACTCGCGAAGGGCAGGGCCGTGTAATCGCGCAGGAGTTGCTGGTTCGTAAGCTGTTGGTAAGTTTTGACGACGGTCGACGCGTTATGACCGATGAGTCCGAAATCGTCACTGTCGTTTCTCGCGGAAATCGCGGCAGAAAAGACACGTCAACAACCGAACCAGATGAAAATAAAGAATAGACACTTCTGTCTGACGTCGGCTCGCGGTAAGATGTCGACACTTGATGCAATTTCGCCTCAGATTCTTCCCCGGGCTGAGACTTCCCAGAATGACTACTGCACGCAAAACAGCGTTGTCGCGTACTTATCATAAGAACGCCTACCAATTCGTTTTCGCAGCGCTTCGCCATGCTCAGGAAAATCTTGGCAGAGACCGCAATAATAACAGCACCGGCCATGTTTCCGGACGTGAATTGCTTGAAGGCGTTCGAGAACTCGCTCAACAGCACTACGGTCTGATGACAGTGTCAGTCTTCGCCAAATGGGGAATTCACTGCACTGAAGACTTCGGTAAGATCGTGTTCGAACTAATCGAATCCGGTGAAATGAAAAAGACAGACGACGATCACCTGGAAGATTTCGTCGACCTGTACGATTTCAAAAAGGCATTTGTCGAAGACTACATCGTCGATACCGCAAAAGCCTTCAACAAGGCTTAGTGGATCAGGCGGAGCCTCTTTGACCAGTGCCACTCAGACCGGTCGAAGGCTTCCTCCGTGTCGCCCGTTTTACACGCAGCCAATGGCTGCGCTCTCCCCGACAGCGCAGCTGACCGAATTCTTGTTCGACCTGAATTTCCACTGGCAAGATCCTTCGCGTTTGAGCCGAAACAGTCAGCATTGCCCTGTGTCAAAACTCGCAGCTTTGCGTGAATATCCGGCCTCAAAATTGCTCAATCAAGAGCAAAAAAAAACAGTGTGCGTGCGAATAGTTTTTTCGCAAAAGCGTCCAATTGCTGACACCTCGCATGAATTCAGATAGACTTTGCACATTCGCACAAGCACTGAATTCTTTTATTTGCGTCAACTCGTCGAGGGTCACAGATGAACTTCCGTACTTCGCTTGCCGTGTTCTTCACAGCAGTCGCATTTTCAGCAACAACTGCCGCTGACAAGGTTGAACCTCTAAAGGGGCTGCTGATAACCGGTGGTTGCTGCCACGATTACGAAAATCAAAAGCGAATTATCACTGAAGGACTTAGCCAACGAGTCAACATTGTTTGGGATGTTGTGCATGAAGGCGGAAGCGGCAAAGACCACAAGGTGTCCGTTTATGGCGACACCGGTTGGGCGAAGAAGTACGATGTCATTTTTCACAACGAATGTTTCGGTGGTGTGACCGACGACAAGTTTGTCGAATCCATCGCCGCTGCCCATCACGAAGGTGTGCCCGCAATTTTTGTGCATTGCAGCTTGCACAGCTATAGAAACGCAGCCGTGGGAGCTGACGCCTGGCGAGAACTAATCGGAGTTACGTCACGCAGCCACGAAGCAAAGCGGTCCGTGAAGGCAATTACAGTTAACGGCGAACATCCGGTAATGACTGGCTTTCCTGCGGAGTGGCAGTCACCAAACGGTGAACTTTATAAAATTGAAAAGGTGTGGCCAAACTGTATTCCATTAGCAGAAGCGTATGGCGAAGACACAAAGAAAAACCACATCGTGATCTGGTTGAACACGTTCGGGAAAGCTCGAATTTTCGGCACATCGTTGGGCCATCACAACGAAACGATGAACAACGAAGTTTGGTTGGATCTTGTTTCTCGCGGACTGCTTTGGAGCGTTGATCGACTTCAACCAAACGGCAAGCCGTTACCAGGGTTCGAAGGTTCTGGCGTAAAACCCATCGTAATCGAAACAGTTGACGCATCAAAACCGACTCCTGACCCGAAGTTTTCGAACCCCGCCAAGAAACAAAAATAACGTTTCTGCATCGCAGATGACGGAAGAACGATGAACTGGCCCCTTGTTTCGAAAATGCTCGGACATCTGTCACTGCTGATCGGCGGTGCCATGATTGTTGCATTACCATGGTCGTTTCCGATGTTCGGGCAGGCGGTCTCGTTTGAACGTCAGTCATTCATCGGCGTGCTGGAATCGATCGGCATTTCTGTTGTTGTCGGGTTGATGCTTCAGTTCGTTGGTCGCAACGCAAAAGATTCGTTGCTTCGAAAAGAAGCACTTGCGGTGGTTGGTTTGGGTTGGGTGTTGTCCGGAATTCTTGGCGGGCTACCCTATTTACTGACGCCAACATATCGTGTTGAAGGTGTCAGCCTTAGCGTCCCCGATGCCATGTTTGAATCCGTCTCCGGATTCACCACCACGGGTGCATCAATCCTGACTCAATTGGAAGTTCCCTTGGGTATTGCCGATTGCGAAGCTGCCGCGAATGATGGACTGATCGCCTACATTCCCCGAAGCGTGCTGTTTTGGAGAAGCTTCACCCACTGGTTGGGCGGAATGGGCATCATTGTTTTGTTCGTTGCCATTCTTGGTCAACTGGGAGCTGGCGGCAAAGCTTTGATGCGACGTGAAGTTCCAGGCCCTATTGCAGACAGCGTGAGACCACGAATTCGCGAAACCGCGATGTTGATGTGGACCATCTATCTAAGCTTCACGGTGCTGATGACAATCGTCCTGTGCGGGCAGGGAATGAGTGTTTTTGATTCGCTGTGTCATACCTTCGGAACTTTGGCAACAGGCGGCTTTAGTACTCGGAATGCCAGTGTTGGAGCATTCAACAACGTTGGCATGGAAGTGACCATTACCATCTTCATGATTGCGGCTGGCACAAACTTCAACCTGTATTACCTGCTGCTGCGAAAAAAGGAAAGGCAGGGCGGCAAACCGATAACTCGCCTGGGTGCGTTTTTTTCCGACCCGGAATTCAGAGCCTATCTGTGTATCATCGCAGTGACCACCATTGGACTTTCAGCAATATTGCTGATGGAAAAAACGTACGCAACAGCCGGAGCCAGCCTGCGACATTCACTATTCAATGTGGTTGCCGTAATGACAACAACTGGATTTGGCACAGAGGATTTTGCAAAGTGGCCGGAATTCAGCCGTGCGATTCTTCTGCTGCTGATGTTTGTCGGCGGTTGCAGTGGTTCAACAGGAGGTGGAGTGAAGGTGATTCGCTTTCTGGTGTTGTGGCAGGTATTAAAGTTGGAAGCGGATCGAGCATTTCGACCAAACCTGGTGAGACCGCTGCGGCTGGCTGGCAGCCGTATGGACGAATCAGTCGGACGTGACGTACTGGTTTATTTCTGCCTGATCGCAATGATCTTTTCCACCAGCTGGGCAGGACTTATAGCCATGGAACCCGCGGATCAATGGGCGGGAGAAACGTCGGCCGAAAAACTTACAGACTGTGCAGGAGCTGTCGCCGCCACACTTAACAACATCGGCCCAGGCTTGGGTATTTGCGGCCCGCACGGAAACTACACGGCGTTTTCGGAGTGCAGCAAGTTGCTGCTGACTCTGCTGATGTTACTTGGCCGACTGGAACTGTTTGCCATCATCGTCTTGTTCATGCCCGGATTCTGGAAGAACCAATAAGGCAGACTGCGAAATGACTGCAGCAGCCCCTTTGGCATTGTTGCTCCGGCAGGAAGAAACTGTTTCCGGCCAATTGCAATGAAAGCTTGCAGTGACGACCTTTTAAAACCAGCAGACCACCACACTCCCAAAACGAATTTGTAAGCGAACAAACCGGGCAGCGAGCTCATGACCTCCAGGCCAGAACTTTCCACCACTGACGATGCACGGCCAAATGGAACACAGCGAGTGATCCTGCTGGGTGCCAGCAATATCACTTTGGCGTGGCCCCGAATCATGGCGCTTATCCAATCAGGTTTTTCCAGGTCGGTGGAAGTCTACACCGCACATGGCATGGGCCGATCGTATTGTGCAGAACGTAGTGGATTCGCATTTCGTCAGCTTCCGGGCATACTGCGTTCTGATCTGTGGAATGTACTGCCGCAAGGTAACAACAACGATCCGCCGCCGACTGCACTGATTACGGACCTGGGAAACGATCTCGTCTATGGCAGTTCTCCCGAAGAAGTGGCCGCAGCAACGGTTGAAACGGTGGAGCGAATACGATCGTGGAACAGCGAATGCCGCATCGCCATGACGCGTCCACCAGTTCATTCCGTTAACACATTGGGCAGCATTCGATTCATGGTTTGCAAAGCGGCCTTGTTTCCGTTTTCCGGCTTAAGACTGCCTGCCGTAAAAACTGCGACATTGGAATTGGATCGCAAAATTGTCGAACTCGCGGATCGGCTTAGCATTCCACTTACAGCTACAAATTCTGACTGGTATGGTCTTGACCCAATTCACGTGAAGCGAAGTCGTCAGACCGAAGCATTCAGCAAATACTTCGAACCGTGGAGCCTGCCTGAAAACAACGACAGCAATCCCCCAAACAGGCGCCCGCTTAATGGCCTGACTTTCAGACCAACCGCCAGGTTACGTTGGGTATGGGGAACAGAAAAGCAAACTCAGCAACCCGTTTTAACGGACGGCGGCTTCTCAGTCTTTGCCTTTTGACTTTGCAAAGCGGCAGAGCAAGAGTTCCGTTTGTCTTAATCAGCAGCTTGAATTGCCTTCCCGGTGTTCAAAACCGGTGTTCAAAACGGTCACGCACCAATCTGCAATATGGACGTCATTCTTTACATCAAACAAGACGCTGTCGATGCCCGCTTCCATCATTGTTGGCAGCAGCGTTTCGTGCTTTGCAGAACAAATCGCCAACAGCGCCGGACGCTGCGGCCAGCGAGCAAGCCGCGCCAGCATATTGAAGCATTCTCGCTCGACACCCGAAAAAAACAGGATCGCTCCAACGGTGTAACGAGCCTCACAAAGCATTAAGGCATCACGAGCCGTCTGGCACGATTCGAATACTGGCGAACCGGCATTGCTCAATTTGCGCCGCGTGATCACATCGTGAACCTGAACCCCAATCGCGGGTGCCCATCGTCCTGACGGATCAAGTACGACGAACCTCCGCTCAGTCCAGTTGGGCAAAAATTCTTCTGCCGTCGGTATGTGAACTTTCACGTCTGACACGTCAAACCTTATGTCGAATTCTCTGAAACGTGTAAGTATGTTACTATCCGCCAACAGTAAGTCACAGACAAATGCAAAGACATTTGCCTGACAATGGTTTCGACCTTGCCCCAATGGCATGGCATGCGAAAGAACGTGGAGAGTTCTAATCGCCGAGCCGCTCCGTTGTCACTACGGCCAACATGCGAGGATTTTTTTTTAAGTAAGACCCTAACGAGGCAGTGCCTCAGACCATTCGAGCTACAGCTCGGAAACGCGGCTACGTCGCTCAGAAAACTTGACTCAACGTGAACATGTTCACTGCGATAAGGAGCCTAATATTTCTTTTTGCACGAATCGTCATCGACCGCGACTTTGCAATGAGGTGATGACGGACACCAAAGGGTAAACTCAGTTGTAAAGTTTCCCCCATTCCAACACACCACGTCACTCAAGCTGCCAAACTTTCCCCACTCTGATCTTATGTCCGAAGCCTCAAACCAACAGAAATCGGACACCCAGCAAACGGGAGAAATGGCCTCGTCGTCTCCTCCTGCCAACAAACCGGCTGCCGCCGCCATCGATGCCGGCACACCGGTTACCAGCACTTTGTCCGTTCCTGTTGATGAAGCACAACTGGCTTTGGCGCAGTTGGAAATCGACATTGCGAACCGCATGACGTGGGAAGCGGAACGTCGCAGAAAACGAAGGCGTTTAAGAACCTGTCTGATTCTGTTTTTGTTAACGTTCGCCAGTACGACAATTGTGGGAGCCGACTTTTGGCCTGTGGAAATCATTTCAGGCTTCTTCAACGCCAAGTCAGAAGCTCGCATCCTGAAAAACCTGGATTACATCTGGCCCGTCGCAACCAACGGCACGTCAACTCTGGCAGATCGATTTTGGCAGTCTATTAAACTGGGCTGTACTTACAGTTGTCCGCTTATGCTGATCCTTGTGTCTCACGAAATGGGCCATTACCTGCAGGCCGTGCGTTATCGAGTTCCCGCTTCACTTCCGTTTTTTATCCCTTTACCTTTGCCACCGCTCGGAACCATGGGAGCTGTCATTTTGCAGGGTAAAGGAGCGGCGGATCGGAAGAAAATGTTCGATATCGCTGTCAGCGGACCGATCGCCGGACTGGTGGTTACATTTCCAATTCTGTACTTCGGCATCAAGACGTCGCAATATGCGTACCCCGGCTACTTTATTGAATACGAATTTGGTCAACCGATCCTTCTGAAATGGCTGATTACGGCCATTCACGGCCCCGCTCCGGCAGGCATGGTGTTCGAATGGAACGGATACGCCAAAGCCGGTTGGGTGGGCGTATTTATTACAGCGATGAACCTGCTGCCAATCGGACAACTGGACGGCGGACACCTGATGTACACATTGGTCGGTCGCATCGCTCACTGGATTGCGTGGGGGCTGATCTTGTTTGCGGTTGCAGCAATGATCTACGGAGAACATTACTCATACGTACTGCTGCTGATTCTGCTGACACTTACCGGTCCACGTCACCCACCGACTGCCGACGATTCTGTGCCGATCGGCTGGAGACGCCATTTGCTGGGCTGGTTGACTCTAAGTTTCCTAATCATCGGCTTCACACCTCAGCCAATTATCATTCAGGATCGACGCCCAGACCCAGCAGCGATTTCCAACGCAATTGAAGCCGTTGAAAACTGGGACTGGGCCGATTGGGAATCTCTGCAACCCGACGAACCAAACCCCGAATAGGCTATCGATCGAAGATCTGTCCAGCAGCACCCATTTGTTCTCCACAGTACATGCAATTTGGTCGGCGAGAGTTCACAGGCCGATTGCACTTACCGCACTCCACGATGGTGGCCCTTAGTCGACCATCCAGCTTTCCATCACGCAAGTCAATTTCCTGCATGCGTTCAACGATGTCATCCTGAGTCAGAGTGGTGGTTTCACAAAGCAATTCCCAAAGTGACTGACACCCCAAAGCCAACCCATCAATCCGCGATTCCAATCGACGAACATCGTGTTCCAGTGGTCGAGTTCTGCGATCAACCGCATTTGCCGTGCGCTCAGCAGACTGAGCGTGTCGCGCCGCATTGGTGATGGCCGACATCTGATACATTTCCCAAAACATGCTGATCTCCTGACAACAAACTGACAAGGGCTTCACCCTTGCCCCAATGGCGTGGCACGTAGAAAGACGTGGGGCGTTCGAACCGCAAAAACGCTCCTTTGTCGCTTCCACCAATGTGCGCATGCAAATTAAGTAAGACCCTAAAGCCAACGAAACGGAGTCATCAGCGGATCACGCAACTCGGCAAGAATCGACCTTACGATCGCGAATGTCGAGCCTGCCTTGAAGGCAGTAACTTCTCAACATCTGCAACTTCGTGCGGAGCAGCAAGTTCGAACGGTCGCAAAAAAGCGGGCTTGTCTTTTCTGCCGCCAAGAACATAGTCAGACCAGATGGCGACAGCAACGCGTTGCCCATCGCAATGCAATTCGTCCGTCAGGAACGTGAATAAAATCTCAGCCAATTTTCCGAGTGGAATACCATGAGTTTTCTGCTCGCGTGCGAACAGCCAATCACTGAACTGCAAAAAACGACCAAATGCAGAATGACCATCCGCCCACATCAAAGGGTATGTCCTGGAAAAGTTTCCACTGTTTGCAACCAGATCCCAGTACCGAGCGAATCTGCGGAGCCGATGGACCGTATCAAAATCAAGCAATCGGTTGCTAAGAATTTCAAACGGAGGATGACCACTGTAGACCATTTGCCATTCCTGATCATGGCGGGTTATCGGCGTGCCCTTGAGTCGTTTCAAGATTCCTACCTGAATTTCCTGAGGTTGCAGTGCCTCCAGACGATCAAAGCCTAAGGCGAGACTTTCAATCGATTCTCCAGGCAGACCGATAATTAAATCCGCATGAATATGAACGCCTGTCTGCTGTTTCAAGAATCGAAAATTATTTTCCAGCTGCTGGTTATCCTGTCGCCGACTGATCAGCTCACCAACATCGTCGTTGAAAGTCTGAACACCAATTTCGAACTGCAGAACGCCTTCAGGAAACTTCGCAATCAACTCTCGCAGTGATTCGGGTAGCCGATCCGGTATCATTTCGAAGTGCAGAAACAATCCCGGTCGCATTCGCTCCAGAAAATACTGCAGGATTGCAGTGCTGACACGCATGTTAAGATTGAACGTTCGATCCACAAATTTGAACTGCTTTGCTCCACGATCAAGCAGCCCCTGCATCGCATCCAGAAACTCATTCAGATCAAACATCCGCACCGGAATGTCGAGCGCAGACAGACAAAACTCACAAGTGAAGGGGCAGCCGCGAGAAACCTCTACATAGATAACTCGTTGAGCAATGTCTTCATCAGAATACAAATGGTAAGGCAACGCAACGCTGTCCAACGCTGGCACGCCTCCGTGAATCACCATTGGCCCCGCGGTTGAATCTGGATCGCAGACAAGTTCGTCAGCTGCCATCAACAATGAAGTTGAATTGCTGGCAATATTGTTATTCTGCCGCAACAGCTTGCCGCACAATTCAGGAAATGCACGATCCGCCTCGCCCGTGACAACAAAGTCGGACAGTTGCACAATCGGCTGCCCATCGATTTCGTAACTAACTTCCGGGCCACCCAGTACGATCACAATATCGGGCCGAACTCGCTTCAAGTCGGCGACTAACTGAGTTGCGGGTTCCACATTCCAAATGTAGACACCAACACCAACGATTCTGGGATTGTGTGAAAGGATCTCAGCAATCATATCGACAGACCGATCGCCGATACCGAACTCCAGCATGACCGTGGAGCCCTGAAGTTCGCCCATATTCGCCATTAAGTAGCGCAGCCCAAAGGAACTGTGCCAGTATCGAGCATTCAGAGTTGTCAGGACGATGTCTGGCATAAAACCAGCGGTCAGTTCTTAAAGGATTAGATGCGAGTCAAAAACAGTCCTCGCAAAGCTTGCGTCTCTTTTGTGGTAGGCAGTCAACAGCGTGCGAGCCCTGCGACAACCCGGTACCGGACACAAAAAAAACTCTGCGTGAAACACGCAGAGTTTATCATTCATCTTGAACAGGTCTCTGGCGAAATCACCTGCAACCTGGTTTTCGTCGTGATCCGCGTCACGATTCGGAAGCAACTGTCGGAACCGGCAGAGCACTCAGGCCAATGCCCGAATAGTGAAATCCGCGTTTCGCCATTTTCTTGCGGTCATACAGGTTGCGTCCGTCGAAGATTACCGGTGACTTCATTTTCAACTTGATGTAGTCGAAATCGGGATTTCGGAATTCATTCCACTCAGTAACAATCGCCAACGCGTCGGCTCCATCGCAGGCGTCGTAATGGTGATCACAGAAAGTCACCTGATCGCCTAGTTCGGCTTTAACATTTTCCATGGCGACAGGATCAGACGCCTTCACCAATGCACCAGCCTTCAGCAGACTGCGAATCAGTACCAGCGATGGAGCTTCACGAATATCGTCGGTTCGAGGCTTGAACGACAGCCCCCAAACGGCAACCGTCTTTCCGGATAGATCACCACCAAAGAAGTCATTCAGCTTGTTAAATAAAACGTTCTTTTGCTGATCATTTGTTTCGTCAACGGTGCGAAGAATACGAGGACTGACTCCATTGTCCGAAGCCACAGCCGCAAGTGCTCGTACGTCTTTGGGAAAACACGATCCGCCATACCCAACGCCTGGAAACAAAAACGAAAAGCCAATACGAGCGTCGTGTCCTATGCCTTTTCGCACTTCATTGATATCAGCATTCACTTTTTCACAGATGTTCGCAATCTCGTTGATAAAGCTGATCTTTGTCGCCAGCATGCAGTTGGCCGCGTACTTGACCATTTCCGCGCTTTCAATCCCCATGGAAATGAAAGGCTTTTCCGTTCGCAGAAACGGCTTGTAAAGTTCCTGAACGACATCAGCCGCTTCTTCATCGTCAACTCCCACGACAACTCGGTCGGGCTTTGTGAAGTCATCAATCGCGGCACCTTCCTTCAGGAATTCCGGATTGGACGCCGAATAAAACGGAGTGTCTGTTTTCGCCTGAATCCATTCTCGCACTCGCCGATTCGTTCCGACTGGCACGGTGCTTTTGCAAATCACAACGGCGCTAGGCTCAAGGTACGGAGCCATAGACTCCGCAGCACTTTGAACGTACTTCAAATCGGCAGCACCGTTGTCATCCTGAGGAGTACCCACGCAAATGAAGACGCACTTCGCTCCCGTGATGGCTTCTTCATAGCTGGTCGAAAACGTCAGACGTCCGGAAGCGGAGTTGCGTTTTACCAACTCAGTCAGACCTGGTTCGTAAATCGGTATACCACCATTATTCAGTAGATCAACTTTCTTCTGATCTACGTCCAGGCACGTTACTTCGTTGCCACTTTCAGCAAAGCAGGTCCCGGTCACGAGCCCAACATAGCCCGTGCCAATCATTGTGACTTTCATCTGCAATCCTAACAAGGGCTTCGCCCTTGACCCAATGGCGTGGCATGCGAGAGAACGTGGAAAGTTCTAATCGCCGAGCCGCTCCGTTGTCGCTACGAGAAAGATGCGTGCACCGTGCCCACATCATTTTAAGGAAGACTCAAACAAGGGCTTCGCCCTTGCCCCAATGGCGTGGCATGCGAAAGAACGTGGAAGGTTCCAATCGCCGAGCCGCTCAGTTGTCGCTACGAGAAAGTTGCGTGCACCGTGCCCGCATTGTCCGGAATAAGACACTCATCAGCGTCTATCAACATTAGTAAAACAGTATCCACTTACCTGTCAGCGATTTGAGTTCGAAGTGATCGTTCGGTTAAATTCGGCGTCCACATCAGACAGCACCTTATCAAGCTTAGGCAATCCACCACGACGCAACTCCCTTTGGCCGGAATGATAGTTTCGAGTTGCCTCTTTCAGATAGACCGGTCGGCATCGAACCTGGTCGTAAATTCGAATTACGTATTCGCCAAGCACACTAATTCCAAATGCGTTTAACGCTCCAAAAAACGATGCCGTTATGATCATTGACGTCCAGCCCGGAATAGCCAACCCGGTCATCGTCTTGTGATACAACACAAACGCCACTGATGCACCGCACACCAGACATGACATGCCAGCAATGAAGTAGAACAGGGTTAATGGGAAAGATGAAAATGCAAAAATGGCGGTTTTGGCTAATCTAAACAAGCCTGACAGCGAAACTCGCGGTTGCTCATCATGGCGAGCCAGCCGCTCAACCGGAACGCCTTCCTGTCGAAATCCCGTCCAACTACGAAGCCCCGGAAAGTAGCGTTCGCGTTCTCCCAGACTCAGCAATGCCGTCACAACACGTCGATCCATCAAGCCAAAATTCCCAGCATCAGCTGGCATGGCGCTATCTGCGACGGCGTTTAGAATTCGATAAAAACCATAGAACAAGAATCGCTTCGGCAGCGATTCTTTCCGATTGAAGCGTTGAGCGTACACGACGTCGCAACCGATTTCCCACTTATCCAGAAACTGCACAATCGCTTGCGGATCGTCCTGTAAATCAGAATCCATCACGACCACAACGTCGCCGGAAGCGTGTTCCATCCCGGCATGCAACGCTGGTTGATGCCCAAAATTTCTAGCCAGATGAACAACGACAATCCGCTCATCCTGAGCGGCCAGCTGATCCAGCATTTCACGACTGCCATCTGACGAGCCGTCGTTGACATAAACGATTTCAAACGATGCCGCCGCAACGTCAAGCACGGCTTTCAGCTTGTCGGTAAGTTCCTGCAATACTGCCCCTTCGTTATACACGGGCAGCACGGCCGAAACACAAATCGAAGACCGACTTCTAATTGACTCGTCAATGGCCGTAATCATTTGCGAAGTACTCCAGCCAGCGATAGTCCCGCTGGAACCGGCAACTTGTTCATGCACCAACGTTCAGCTTTGGCGGCGTTGATCAATGCGTTGTTTGTGAACGAAGAGACTTCCGGAAAATCCGGGTGTTCGCGTTTTGGAAAGATCTTCTCCCAACTGCGAACGGCGACTGCGGCTGGCAGGGTAAAGCTGTTCCAGTGATTCATCCACTGAACTCGAAAACCGGCGCCCGCTGCCTGCTTACGAAATTCGCGAGTCGTATATCTTCGAAAATGCCCCAGCTGTTCGTCCCAACGACTGTACAGCCATGGACAGGCTGGCACCGTTAAAACAACGACACCACCATCCATCAACGCATTGTGCATGTGCTGTAATGCCAGAACCGGATGTTCTATGTGTTCCAGAACATCCAGCAGTACAATCGCATTGACACTGTTATTCTCGACTGGCCACGGCTGTTCAAGGTCATGCACGTGAACATCATCAATGCCACGCCCACGCACATGAGCGACTGATTCGGGCATAAGGTCCAACCCGGTAACTTCGTAACCGAGCTTCTGAAACTCAATCAAGTTGCGACCAGAACCAATGCCACCTTCCACAAGTCTGCCAGGAGCAGGACAGTACTTGTTAAGCAGCCTCACCGCCAGTTCACGCTTTGCCACGTGCCACCAGTAAGTTTCTTCCAGGTCAACAAGTTGTTGCAAATGACTGGCGTCCATAAGCCGAGCGTTTCCAGGGTTATTCCGTCACGACAAGCGGCGAACAGAATTGGGAGGGAATCGAATTTATGTATTGCTGCAGGATCGTGCAATGTGCACGCGTTGCCCGCATATTTTTCATGAAGACAACGAAGCGTTATTAAGAATCAGTTAGAACCAACGGCGAACCTTCCGCTTTGATGGCTGCAGAAACCTATCACGAAAACCGGATGAAGGTCTGCGAAGTCTGCGTCGACGAATCGGCTGGTAGCGATTGTCTGGAATTTGTGTCGATACTGACGATCGTGTTGATTTTTCGAAACGTCCTGCACATCCGATACGGCTGCCAGCAGCTCAGCAGAAACGATAAGCTGCTCAGGTTGTGCGTTCGTAGCACCTGCATATTCAATACAAACGTACTTCACTGAATCAACGATCAGTGGCAGATCGCAAACTTTGATGCGCTATTCCACCGCCAGTCAGCCGGCGACTGATACTAAAACCACAGTACACAACAACCACAGTGCAAAACTTCTTCCGCCAGGAACCCATTCCTTGTCGAGCGTTGGAAACACAAAAATTCTGCACTCACCAGCCGAAGCCGCTCACTTCGACGCGGAAGACATTCGTCCGCTGTTGCCAGCGTGGTTAAGTGTGGTCGCAACGATTGTTTTAGCGGCGATACTTCTGCCGTTGTTTATATGTGCTCCCGTCACCAGCGACACTTCGTTGTTCGACGTTCAGGCGATGACGGTTTTGAAAGGCGGAGTCCTGTATCGCGATATCGTCGAACCCAATCTTCCAGGAATCGTCTGGGTTCACCTTGGACTGCGCACGCTTATCGGCTGGTCATCAGAAGCCATTCGAATCGCGGATTTCTGCATCTTCACCGCAACTATGCTTCTGCTCGCGAATCTTGTAGTGTCGTCTGGATCAGCCAAACATCGCAACAGTCGTGCTGGAATGTTCATATTCACAAGCAGTCTGTTTTACCTCACGCGTAATGAGTGGTGCCATTGCCAGCGTGATATCTGGATGTTGCTGCCAGTAAGTTGTGCTATCTGGCTGCGGTCAACGCGTAGTGATCAGTTTCGCCATTTGCCCTATTGCAATGTCATCGAAGGAATTTTCTGGGGCATCGCGTTCTGGATCAAACCGCACGTCGCTATCCCTGCAATCTCTGTTATCTTGATTGACGCGGTCTGCCTGAAGAACTGGAAGCTGCGAGCCACCGACACAGGCGGAATAATTTTGGGTGGAGTGTTGGCCGCAATACCAGGGATCGTGTGGTTGATCTCAACCGGCGCATGGGAACACTTCTGGACCATGATGCTGCAATGGAACCCGGAATATCTTGAAGCCGGCCGCAACCGTCGCGACTGGAATCGAGTTTATTTGCTGCTGCAAAGATTTCATCCCTGGTGGGCGATCCACGTTGTCGCCGTGCCTTTAGCCGTTCAAACAATCGTGGCTGCGTTTCGCGCCACGGTCGACACAGAACAAACTCAGCGGTCAATCCGCAGCATGTTCAGTGCCTGCTACCTGTCATGGCTGCTGCAGGCGTTTCTGCTGCAACACGCGATGGACTATATCCACGTTCCTGAAGTTCTTCTGGCCATCTGCGTTATTGCCGCACATCCGTGGCAACTTGACCTGCAGTTACGAAGAGTGGCCACTGCTGCGCTGCTTGGGCTGGCACTTCTGGCGACGCCTCAATTTCACAACGGACGCATGACCGCGTGGGCACACTGTTTTACGGAAGGCAGTTCACCAGAAATTCGAGGTCTGCTGGCTCAAGGAAACTATCCGGACTGGAATCACATCCACCAGGTGGAAGATTTCCTGCATTCACGCAACGTCGCAGACGGTGAAGTGGCTTGCCTGAACGTCCACTGTATTCATCTGCATCAGGAACTGGCCATACTTCCCGCGACACGATACTGGAGCATCAACTGCCTGCTGACCATGTTCCCGAAACGATATGATGAAATCATGGCGACAGTGGCTGCAGGAAAACATCGTTTTGTTGTTGTGGAAGCAAACGAATCGAATCAAAAAGACCAGATTCTGCCAAAGTCACTTCCAGGCAACCTGCCCGTCGTGTTCGAATCCGGGACTTATCGAGTCTACGAAACCCGAGTCCAAGAAGTGCCACCCACCAATAACGCAATATCTACGGCACAGAAATAGACTGCTGCCAACAGCACCGCAAGATCCCAACAAGGGCTTCGCCGTTGACCGATTGGCGTGGATAGCCGGAAAACGTGGACGTTCGAACCGCCGAGCCTCTCCGTTGTCGCTGTGAGAAGTCGCTGTGAGAATCAGGCGATCTCCGTGCACGCATCTTTTTGATGCAAGACACTGACGGGCATTCGGCAAACGGTTAGCTTCGGCAAATAACAGGCCAAACGTCCAATAACTCGTCGCCTCGATAAACGTGAATCTGTCTGTGCATCAGAACCGTTCGATTGGAAATCGCCACTGCAAGCTGCACCTGCTGGCCGATCTTCACGTCACGTGAATCACCCTCCAACAATAACACAGTGTGCTCGTCGTACATCGCCGCAACGCCAGCACCATCAATTCCGACAACTCTCGGAATGGCTGCTGAAGTATCAATTGTGTTCAGACCGACATTCAAAACAGCTTGCTCCAGCGACGGCCGGGAGATCACATCAGCAACAACGATTAATACGCTATTGCCTCCCAAAAGCTCACTGCCGTGCGGATCTGTAAATTCACGGAAGGCCAGACAATCGGCCTGAATTTCGGTCACCACCGAATGCTCCGCAGCCACTTCAAAAACGCCAGTCGCGCCGGCACTGACAATTTCACATTCCAGCCCAACAGACAGCATAGCTTCGCGTGTTTGCTGCAGAGTTCCCATCGCCTCGAAAACCGCGTTTCGCTTCTTCCGGTAATCACCAATCGACGCCAGATGAGCTTCATTCCCAATGATGCCCGCAAACTGCAGACCCGGAAGTCTGCCGGCGGCTTGAGCTAGCTGGCTGGCATCTACGCGTGGCCGACAGCCAGTTCGGTTCATACCAACGTTCACTTCAACAAGAAATCTAAACTGGCAGGTATGCTGCAAGGCGGCCCTTGAATAAAATTCGGCCTGCACAAAATGATCGACAATCAGAATCACTTCCGAAGTTCTGGCGGCGATTGCCAATCGCCGCAACTGATCCTCAGCAACTGCTACGTGAGCAAACAAAATCGACGGTATGCCTGCCTCGGCCAACGCTTCAACCTGACCAACAGTTTCAGTCGTGATTCCAATTGCTCCAGACTTTAACAACAACTTTGCAATGTCTGGCTGACAGGCGGCCTTCACCTGAGGACGCCACTGCTTACCAAACGCTGCAACACACTCAGCCATTTGCCTGGCATTCGACTCCAGCAGGTCAAGATTCAGTCGAAGTTCAGACATCAAAAAGGATCTACGTTCTAAGTTAACAGAAATTGGAAAAACGTGACGCGCAACTGATCTGCTTTCTAGCGAGCGGGCACCGCAGATTCTACACCTCTGCATTCACTGAACGCCGTTTCTTCAGAAGTCCGTTGGATGATTGCTGCCTGGTCGATCGAAAACGACTGACAAGTCGCTAAAGTTTGCGTATGCAAGTTGCGTTTTAACTTTCGGCGAGCCGCTGCTTCTGAAAAATCCGGCAATTGCCGCTCGCGTTTATCATTGTTTCTGCGATCTGAAATTTTCTGACATGACCACAACAAATCAAACTTCCAAACTACGCATGGCTCTGATCGGCGGCGGCGGAGCGGGCTTTATTGGCAAAGTTCATGCAACGGCCGCTACGCTGGACAGAGAAGCAGATCTTGTTGCGGGAGCATTTTCTTCCAACCCGGAACGCTCCAAAGCCGCCGCATCAGAATTTGGCGTCCCCGCAGATCGTGCCTACGGAACCTACCAGGAACTACTTGAACGCGAAAGCCAACTTCCGGCCGATCAGCGAGTTCACTTTGTGTCGATCGCTACCCCAAACTTCACTCACTGCGAAATTGCGTGTGCCGCTATGGAAGCGGGCTTCCACGTTGTCTGCGACAAGCCGATGACTACCAATCTGGATGACGCCGCAAAGATGGTGGCAACGGCCGAGCAAACCGGCCGAGTGTTCGCACTGACACACAACTATTCCGGCTATCCGATGATGCGTCAGGTTCGAGACATGGTTGCCAACCGCGAACTCGGCGACATCATTGCTGTACGAGCAACCTATGTGCAGGGCTGGATGCACGGTATGGAACCCGGAGCTGATCAGGCTCGCGGGGCATGGAAGTCCGACCCGCTAAAGAACGGGCGAGCTGGTTCTTTGGGAGACGTCGGTACGCACGCCTTTCATCTGGCAAGCTTCGCGACCGGACTGCAGCCAGAATCTTTGCTTAGCCACATGCAATCGTATTCGAAGCACCATGAACTCGATGACTATGGTCATGCCATGATCCGCTTCAATAACGGCGCCACGGGCATGGTTACGTGGAGCCAAATGACTCATGGTCGCCTAAACGATCTGGCAATCGAAATTGATGGCACCAAAGCCGCTGTCACGTGGCGTCAGGAAGAACCAAATCAGCTGTTCGTGCGATCGCTGGGCCAACCGACCAAAGTCTATGAACGCAATCCCGGTGCGAACTACATGACGGCCACTGCCTCCGCAGCCTGCCGGATTCCCGGCGGACACCCCGAAGCTTTCTTTGAAGCATTCGCCAACGTGTATCGAAACGCATTTGCAGACATGCGCAAAGTTAACGCTGGCGAAACTTTGGATCGAGCAGCTTCCATCTATCCAAACGTGTACGACGGTCAGAAAGGAGTCCGCTTTATGACGCGTTGCCTGGAAAGTGCGGACAACGCGTCGTCATGGAAATCGTGGTAGAGCGGGGTTCGGGGTTCGGGGTTCGGGGTTCGGGAAAACCGCGTATCCCGCCGGCCGATTAACGGCAATACATTTCCGATTAATCATATTTCGCGTCGATTAATGGCAAAATTTCACCTCTAAACGGACACAACCCCGTTTACCTTCAGTAAACGGACATACAATACCCATAACCCGACCTAATGGGTAAAAAGGGAAGCTTATGTCCGCTTATGAAGCAATGCCTGATGCGCAGATAGAAGCAATTCTGTGTTCACGGATGGAATCGATTCGATTGAATCGAAACATTACTCAAGCAGATCTCGCCCGAGAAGCAGGCGTGTCCACTCGAACCATTCGCCGCATGGAACAGGGTGAGGGGATTTCGCTGGCGACGTTCATCAGAGTGTTGAAGGCGTTCAAACTATTGGACCGACTGGACCTTCTGCTGCCGCCCGAACAGGTCCAGCCAATCGAACGCGTCCAGAAAGCCGCACGTCGCCGAGAACGCGCATCCGGCAAACGCAAACGTGATTCCGATAATACCCACTGGACCTGGGGTGACGAATGACGGACGCTCGAGTCATCCTGTGGGGACGCGACATCGCTGCTGTCAGTTGGCTGGAAGATCGCGGCATCGGCGTGTTTCAGTACGCACCCGAATTCCTGAACAGCGGTATTCAGGTATCACCACTCACCATGCCGTTGCGCGAAGGCACGTTTGAATTTCCTGAACTGTCGCGTGAAACCTTCAAAGGGCTGCCGGGCCTGTTGGCCGAATCTTTGCCGGATAAGTTTGGTAACGCCTTGATCGACACATGGCTTGCTCGCCAGGGGCGAACGCCGGAGTCTTTCAACCCCGTCGAACGCCTTTGCTACATCGGTTCACGCGGCATGGGAGCACTGGAATTTCAACCAACTGTTCTGGGCGCGCCTGAGTCCGAACGGACCATCGACCTGGATGCTCTGGTACGGCTTGCGAATGCCGTGATCAACGAACGGTCCAGTCTCAGCGGGACGTTGTCCGGTGAAGACGATACTCAGGCCATTCAGGATATTCTGCGAGTCGGAACATCCGCCGGTGGAGCACGAGCAAAAGCCATTCTGGCATGGAATGAAGCGACTGGTGAATTCCGATCCGGGCAGGTTCCGCTACTGGATGGCTTCACGCCGTGGCTGGTGAAATTTGATGGCGTTGCCGGCAATCAAGACAAAGAACTGGCGGACCCACTGGGCTACGGGCGAATTGAATTCGCGTATTCGCAGATGGCTGTCGCCGCCGGAATCACGATGATGCCTTGCCGGTTGCACGAAGAAAACGGGCGAGCTCATTTTATGACTCGACGATTTGATCGAACGCCGGAAGGCAGGAAGCTGCACATGCAGTCGCTGGGATCGATGATGCATTACGACTTCAATCAGCCGACCGCGTATTCGTACGAACAGGCGATTCAGGCCTGTCTGCGACTTGATTTGCCCATGGAAGATCGAGAACAACAATTTCGTCGAGCCGTCTTTAACGTGCTCGCCCGCAATCAGGACGATCACGTAAAGAACATCGCTTTCCTGATGAATCGCAAAGGCACGTGGCGACTATCCCCGGCTTTTGATGTCACCTATGCGTACAACCCAACCGGCGACTGGACCGGTAAACATCAAATGAGTATCAACGGCAAACGGGACCACTTTGACACCGCTGATCTGATCGCTCTAGCGGCCATTGCTGGCATCAAAAAGCGAAAGGCCGTAGCTATCAAACTGGAAATTGAAGACGCCCTCGCCCAATGGCCAAAATTTGCTGACAACGCGGACATTGCTCCCGGCCTTCAGGCACAGATTCAGAAAGCGTTTCGCAGGTTGTCGTGATGAGGCCTGGCACCGACTATTGGATGTTCCGAAGTCCTAACAGAACTGGAAAGAACTCACATGCCCGAATCAAATGAACCCAATGCAGTAAGCCTTCCAGAAGTCATGGATGCATTCGACATGCTGGGCGACGAAATAAGTGGCTACGTCAATCGCAAAACTGGTGAAGTGTTCATATTGCACCATGATGCCTTTGCCGGGCTTCAAGAGCTGGAATCTGGCAGCTATGGATACCCTGACGAGGCCATGGTTGCCCTTGCAAAAGAAATTGATATCTGCGACAGCTACAAAGTCTTACCCGATAAATTCGAAATCCATGAATGGCAAATCATGAAAGACTTTTGCGAAACGGTGGATGACGAATCCGAACGTGATCAGCTACTTGACGCGATCTCCGGGAAAGGTGCATTCGGCCGCTTCAAGTCTGCCGCTTATCGCCTCGATCGGCAAGACGATTGGTTTGCATTTCGACACACGACATTGGAAAACATGGCCATTCAATGGCTCGACACTCATCAATTCAACTGGACACGAAGTCCCCGTCCTACGACTTAGTTAAAACAAATTCAGCAGGCAGAGGCGCTCTCGGCCTAAGGAGCCAGCAACTTGTCGAACAGGAAGGCGTTGGAACTGTCGTACTGTTCAGACTTGGAAACTCCGCCAATCAGCAGGTGGCATTCCTGTCCAACGCTCTCGCACTTTTCTTTCATCTTCACTCCGTAAACGGGATGATGAATTCCATGTCCGGCGTTCTTTGATGGCAGAGTCATGTCGTTGCTGTAAGTCATCAACAACGGCGGATCATCAGACGTGACGTGGTTGTAGGCTGAGAATTCGACAAACAAATCTTTGTGTTGTTCGTAGTTCTTCAATGCGCCTTCAATCGTTTCTTCGCCAACCGCCATGTTGATCATCTTATGCTGCAACACCATCGGTCCCAGCCAGGGCTCGATCTGTTTGGGATCGATCGACGTCTGACCGCCGGCAACCGCCGCCGCCGTGACGCGAGTGGATTCTCGTCGAACAGGATCGTCAGACTTTGGATCTGCCAGATCATCATGAGTCAGCAACCACATCGAAGTACACGCTCCGGCACTACCGCCGGTCAAAACGATCCTGTCTTTGCGGATATTCCATTCCGCGGCCTTTGAACGAATGAACTGGATCGCTAGAGCAGCATCGTGAACCGGAGCTGGCAACGACGCCTGGCCGGTCAGACGATAGTTGACTGAGGCGTAAGAGATGCCTTTGTCCAGAAACGGCTGAACGTCTCGCTGAGACCGCTTTTTGTCACCACCAATCCAGCCGCCACCATGAATGTAAACCAGCAACGGCCGAGGCCCCTCACCTTCAGCCTGCCAGAAGTCGACCACATTCATCTTGTCCGGCCCATAAGAAACATCCGCGTGAGTCGACTCGAACGCCACAGGCTTTGGCTTTGCCGCCTGCTGTTTCTTTTCATCCGCCGTCACAGAAACACACACAGCCAACAGCGCGACACAAATCGTCAATGATTTCATTTTGAAGCCTCAACAGCAGGGAACAGAAACGATGAATTCAGCTGCCCATCATAGCCAATCAGATTCTGCCGTCATCTCTACGTGGTCTTGCATCTGCAGGTGAGTCGAACCCACGGAAGGGACGGCCACAAATCAAGCAGTGAGTGGCTGTGGGGAGCTGAACTTGCAAAGGAAACCACGAGAACGATCTTTTAAGCTGGCCACCATTTTGGACAATCGTTCCGCGGTCTGGCTTGCCCCTCGCTCCAACCACCGCCCCCTGTCGAGCTGTTCACTCTGATTTGTGCCTCACAACACCACGGTTACACGGGCTCAAAGTTCCGCCGCCGTATCCGCCTTCATCAGGTTCCAGGGACACTGGATCTGGCCTGAGATAACAGTCTTCCATGTCTGGGGCGATTCGCGTTGAGTAAGCCAATGCGGCTGTTTCGGCAGTTTTCATGAATTGCTGGTCGTCGATAACCTCTGCTCGAATTGTTGATTCAATGTTTTTCTTCGCATCTCGGTCACACCACAATTCGCGATATTGATCCCAGGCGAGCGAGTTGTCGATCGCTGAAGAAGTGGAGGCGAAACCAATGCTGCATAATATTAAACCAGACGCCAGAGCGGGCCGCTGGAATGCAGCACAACAGGCCCCACAGAAGTACTTGAGGCTCAACAACAGCGAAGCGCGCGTCTTCTTTTTCCATCGCCAGCTTAGCAAGCTGACGAATGCAATCGTGAGTATCGTGCCTGTCACAAGAGAGATCCCCAGGACATGGTTATGTTCACAATAGACAATGGCTTTCGCCCATTCTGGCAGCGATCGGTTTGTCGGGATCGTAAGCGTGGCAAAGCCTGATTCCTGTGGCTTGAATTGATCATCGATCCAGAGCTTGATGCTCCAGAGTACTGCCTGCAGAAACAGAACAAAAAACGCAACAAAGGGCAGCAGGAAACGCAGACGAACAGTGGAAGGCAACTCGGGCACCTTGCGGCGACGCAAAAACCAACGGGCTAACCAAATCAGACCACCGACCAGCAACATTTCTGTATCAATAATAAAGGCTGATCCCGGGATTCCGCCCTTTACAAGTCCTGATGGAAGAATGGCAAGGCCAACAGTCCAGGCAACAAGACTGATCAGGAAGCAGGCGCTTGTTAAACGGCCGATTTTGTTGGGGGTTTGGTCGTTTCGGATTCGTCGTTGTAGCAAAAAGGTGCCCACGGAAATGAACAGCAGAAATGTGCCGTAGATGATCGGACGGACTGCATTCGCTATAGCCAATCCATCATTTTTTTTCGCAGCGTCGATGTTGAATCTTTTCAGAAGTCGCAGCGAAGTTTCTGTTTCGACCTGGCGATCTCGTTCAAATGTATAATTTAATCGCTCCCGAGTTGTCAGCGAACGATCGGCAACAAGTTCCGGGTAAGCAATCTCCACTTGTCGAAAAGTTGCTTCGGCTTGAGCGGTTAGAACTCTTAGGTGAACGGACACTGAGGCCTGGTCGCCTGCTTCAAGTTGTTCGCTAAGAGTTCGTTGTTGAAGTCCGACTGCCGTCAAGTGTTCCGGGTCACTGATCAACCGAGCGGCATCTGCTTGAGCGTTCAGTTCGCGACTTAGGCTTCTCAACAAAGCCGATGATTCCAGCTCAAATCCTGAACAGCACGCTATTCTCGACGCCTCACGTTGTAACCCAACTCGCTTGCAGAATTGCAACACCAGTTGCATTTCTGAATCAGGAAATCGAAGCATCCGGCACGCCAGTCCCGCATGGAAATGCCTGGCGGCAAGTTCATGCAGTTCCGGGTCGTTCACAACTTCGCAGGACATAAAGGGATCGTTTTTGAAGGCGATGTCCGTCGATTGACTCCAGGCGTGTGCTGCGATCAGGTAGTCATACAGAGCGTTATCAGGATCGTGTGATCTCGCCGACTTCAGAATGTTCAACCAGTTTGGATTTTCGCAGTGATTCGTTTTTGTAGATCCGTACGAGTACGGAAACAACAACATCGCTTGTATCCGCGAAAGTTCTGGATTGCCGGGGGCATCACGAACGGCCTTTGCTGCGAATTCGGAACTGCGACCATTCAGTTGCCTTCGATATTCAACGGCGGCTACTTCCATAACATCAAACAGGTTGCCGTTGTGAAGCAGTTGTGCTGCCGTCCATTGAGAAGCGTACCCAAATGCCGGTTCGCTCAGCACAATCGCGGCCGCCATAAGTTCCTCAGCGTTGAAGTTGGCATTCGCGGAGTCGGAGGTTTTTTGCTTCCAGAACAAGCTCTGCTGGGATGGTGGCAATCGTGAAATGTCAGCGGAGGCACCAAGCAGTATGGAGGGTGTTTCACATCGGAATTCGGCCCACAGGCGGTTGCGTTTCGCGACCGTCCATTTTGTGCCTGCCAGACACCAGCAAACTGACGCAACGAATGAACTGACAAGTAAGAACCAGAAGCATCTGATGCAGAAGCCACCAAGTAGCTGCGGCACAGTTGGTAATACATCTGCAGTTAGTCCGGTCAGAAATACACGACGAATAAATGACCTGAACATGGCGAAAGTACCGATCTTTGAAGACCTGTTCGAGCAGCGAGTCCTGGTACAACGCAGCTCGATGGTTCAGGATCAATTATTGATCCAACTTTCTGCTTTGCTGATCGCGAACGAAAACAAAGGGACAACCATGAATGGAACGAATGCTACGAATGACATGCTGACTGATGTTTTTCATTCGTGTCATTCGTGAAATTCGTGGTTGTTAAGCCTCAGTCATCGCACGATGCGTTCCCATTCGAGTCTCGGATGGTGGCCGAAGTTGACCAGCAAGCCAAGGCGATGGCCGGTTGCTTTCAGGTAGTTGTGAACCTGTGCTCGATGCTCATCGTTGAGCTTGGAGACGGCCTTAATCTCCACGATGATCTTTTCGAAGCAGACAAAGTCCGGCTTTTATGATTGAGTCAGCTTGTGCCCCTTGTAGCGCAGTTCCAACTCCTGCTGCGCAGTGAACGGGACGGATTGGAGAGCGAGCTCGAGTTTAAGACATTCTTGATACACCGGCTCCACGAAACCGCTACCTTTTCGTTGTGTACCTCAAAGCATGCACCGATGATTTTGAACGACTCTTCATTGAACAGAATTTCGGTCATTGGAAACCTCGAAAAAAATTGCTCGGACGGGAGACAACCACAAATGACACGAATTTAACGAATGGTGCTCGGGCGGAGGTGAATGCCATTGGGTTTTATTCGTGTGATTCGTTTCATTCGTGGTTGTAAATATCGGCGCAACGAAAAGGGCAAGGTTTGCACCTTGCCCTTTTCTGTTTTTCATTCATCTTCCTCGGCGATTCGGCGTGCTACGAAGTCTCGCGTCGCACCAGGCCATCGCCTGCCGGGGCGTCCCGGCTTAGCCAGCTTCGACGGCTGCCTGGGCCGCTGCCAATCGGGCGATTGGGATTCGGCGTGGGGAGCAACTGACGTAGTTCAGGCCGATTTCGTGGCAGAAGTAGACGGACTTTGGATCGCCGCCGTGTTCCCCACAAATACCGATCTTCAGGTCTTTGCGAGTTCCGCGACCATCCGTCACGGCTGTCTTCATCAGACGGCCAATACCGACCTGGTCGATCGTTTGGAACGGGTCGGCTGGCATGATGTCGTGCTCTGTGTAGTAACCGATGAAGCCTTTGTAGTCGTCTCGGCTGATTCCCAGACCCGTTTGAGTCAGGTCGTTGGTGCCGAAGCTGAAGAACTCAGCGGTTTCTGCAATCTCACCAGCTGTCATGGCAGCTCGTGGGATTTCGATCATGGTGCCGGTCATGTATTCAACAGTAACGCCTTGCTCTTCGAACACCTTGGCGGCTGTTTCTTTGATGACAGCGGTCTGATTGTCGACTTCTGATTTGTAGCCAGCCAGCGGAATCATAATTTCAGGCAGAACTTCGATGCCTTCCTTCTTGCACGCAACAGCAGCTTCAAGGATCGCTCGAGCCTGCATGGCGGTGATTTCCGGATACACGATTCCAAGACGACAACCACGGTGACCAAGCATTGGGTTGGATTCAACCAGCTCAGCAACACGTCGCTTCACGTCTTCTTCTGTCACGCCGAAAGTCTTTGCCAGCTTGCCGGCCAGAGTTGGATCTTCGTGCATGTGGTGTTCTGAAAGGAACTCATGCAGAGGTGGGTCCAACAGACGAATGGTGACAGCTTTGCCAGCCATAACCTTGAACAGGTGAGTAAAGTCTTCTCGCTGGAACTTGATCAGCTTGGCTAGTGCCTTTTCGCGATCTGCCTTGGTCGTTGAGAAGATCATTTCACGCATTTCATCGAGGTGATCGAAGAACATGTGCTCTGTTCGACACAGCCCCACACCTTCGGCCCCCAGCTGAATGCTGATTTCAGCATCGTGAGATTCGGTGTTGGCTCGAACCTTCAGAGTTCGGTGCTCATCGGCCCATGCCATCAGCTGAGCGTATCGTTGATACACTTCTGATTCTTCAGGCTTCAGGTTGCCGGTCATGACTTCCATGACTTCTGAAGGACTGGTTTCGATCTTGCCAGCGAAGACTTCGCCAGTGAAACCGTCGACAGAAATCCAGTCACCGCCTTTAAGTACCTGACCAGCAACAGTTACTGTGCCAGCTTCGTAGTCGATGTTCAGCTTGTCGCAACCGCAAACGCAGGTCTTGCCCATCTGACGAGACACCAACGCGGCGTGAGAAGATGCTCCACCGAAGGCTGTCAGAATGCCGTTGGCAACCTTCATGCCTCGCAGGTCTTCCGGGCTCGTTTCTTTGCGAACCAGGATCTGCTGCTTGCTGTTGTCAGCGTTGTACATTTCTTCTGCGTCAGACGCGTGGAAAACGATTTGTCCGGTGGCAGCACCTGGACCGGCGTTGATGCCCTTGGCCAGCAGTCGGTTGTCTTTTTCAGCCTGAGCCTTAGCAGCTGGGTTGAAAATTGGCTGCAGCAGTTGGTTCAGGTCGTCGGCAGGAATACGTCGTTTCTGCAGAGCCGTTTTGACGTCGATCAGACCTTCGTTAACCAGGTCAACAGCGATTCGCACAGCGGCGAAACCTGTTCGCTTGGCGTTACGAGTCTGAAGCATCCAGACTTTACCGCGTTCAACAGTGAATTCGATGTCCTGAACTTCTTTGTAGTGTTGTTCCAGAGTCTTGCCGATGTTGGTCAGCTGCTCGAATGCTTCCGGCTTGTCAACCTGCAGAGTTTCTTCGATACGCTTTGGAGTTCGCGTACCGGCAACAACATCTTCGCCCTGAGCGTTGATCAGGTAGTCGCCGCAGAAGCCGGGAATACCGACTGAACAGTTGCGAGTCAGGCCCACGCCGGTCGCACAGTCGTCGCCGAGGTTACCGAAGACCATCGCCTGAACGTTGGTGGCTGTGCCCCATGAGTGAGGAATTCCGTACTGACGACGGTAAACCTGAGCTCGGTCGTTGCCCCAGCTGTTGAATACGGCGCCAATGCAGCCCCACAGCTGTTCCATCGGATCTTCCGGAAATTCGATGCCAGCGTGCTTTTTGATAACAGCCTTGAAGTCGACAACGATCTGCCGAATCGCTTCGATGCTAAGATCCTTTTCGTGTTCAGCGCCTTCTTTTTCGCGAGCGTGATCAAGGATGTCTTCGAAGTGGTCAGGATCGTTCTTTGATTCCGGCTTCAGGCCCAGAACAACGTCGCCGTACATCTGAATCAGACGTCGGTAGCTGTCCCACGCAAAGTGTTCGTTGCCCGATTGTTCAATCAGTGCCTGAACGACGGCTTCGTTGATACCGATATTCAGAACGGTGTCCATCATGCCGGGCATAGATTCGCGAGCACCAGATCGGCAGCTTAACAGCAGTGGATTAGCTGGATCGCCGTATTTTTTGCCCATGCAGGCTTCAGCTGCAGCGATAGCGGCCAGAACCTGATCTTTCAGTTCTGGTGGATAGGTGCGATCGTTGGCGTAGTAGTATGTACAGACTTCGGTGGTGATGGTGAACCCAGCAGGAACGGGCAATCCAATGCGGCTCATTTCCGCCAGGTTAGCGCCTTTTCCGCCAAGCAAAGCTTTCTGAGTTGTGTTTCCGTCTGCTTTGCCATCGCCGAACGTGTAAACGTATTTAGTGTCTGCCATTTTGGGTTAGACCTCGTAAGGATAAGTGTTGTGGTGATCACAACAAACGTGTGGCGCTCATAAGAACGCTCTGGAAGCCCCAATTGACAGGAATCTGGAAACCGGGGAGTCGAAATACAGGGAACGGCCTTCGGCGCGCACCGCAATTGGCACCTGAACGGCGTTCAATCGAGCGGGCACGGTAACAACCGATCGACCAAACTTCAAGCACTTCGAAAACTGGTCAGAAACGAGAGAAACCGCTTACTGCGCCGGGATTTTTGAATGCTCTGCGAAAACTCACTTGTCAGCCGACCCGAGTTCGGCGAAATTGAGTCTCCGCAAGGGTTTAGGTAATATCCGTGCCCCCGTCAGATTGGCGTTCTTATCGGTCGGTCGCGATCCGGTACTGAGTTGTTTCCGAGGATTGGGAGTGTTTTTAGATGGCAGTTCGGGGAATCCGTGGAGCAATCTCTGTCGAAGCTGACGATCCAGCTCAGATTCGAGAGGCCACTCGTGAATTAATGGAAGAAGTGCTGAAACGTAATGAAATCTCGGATTTCGACGAAATCATTTCAGCGGTATTCACCACAACCAACGATCTGGTGTCCGCATTTCCCGCAGAAGCCGCCCGACACATCGGCATGACCACCGTCCCTTTGCTTTGCGCCCTGGAAATCCCGGTGCCCGGATCAATGCCGCGATGTATTCGCATTTTGCTGCACGTAAATTCAGACCGGAAACCGTCCGAAATCGAACACGTCTACCTCAAAGATGCCGCTAAACTACGCCCCGACATGAAGAGTGCTCAGTAGCGGATGTTGATGGCCCGCGAATATCAGTGGTCAAAATGAAAAGCCGCTGACGAAACTGACGGTGGCGATTGACGCTGCAAGTTGCAGCAGCAGCAGGGCTCGCCACGCCCCGGGGTTAAGTCCGACGCGATTCATAAGCAACAATCGACCACAACTGACGACAATCCAGGGAGTCAGAAAGCACCACAGTCGAGCAGCTTCGCCCTGGTTTTTACCGGACAGCCACAATGCCATCAGCACCAGCGTTGTCGCCAGCAAAAATGCGGCGTGGTTTCGTTCAGTCGATGAAGAATCGGCTCGTTTGCGAAAATCGCAAACCGCCTGCCGTACCCCAAACATCGCAAGAACAAAAACGGGCAGGCCAACAGCCAGCATCAGTTCCACGGGATTGACCAGTAACCACTTGTACCACGTCCTTTGAAACTGTTCATAGAACCCGGCGTGGTTGGTCAGATTAAGACGCCAGACATTGAAAATGTTACAGTCTGTTGAAACGTTCCACGCGAAACAGCACGCAACAATAGTTGCCACACAGACGATACCGGCGACTGCATCGCGTCTTAAAGTCTTATTGAGAATGAAGCGCGCACCGTGCTCGCACGCTGCCCGTAGCGACAACGGAGCGTCTCGGCGATTCGAACGTTCCACTTCTTTCACTTTGCCACGCCATTGGGTCAAGGGCGAAGCCCTTGTTAAGGTTTCTCCGTTCGAAATTACCGCTCGAATTAGCGCGTACACGACCAAAACGACCGGGATTGGCAGATGCGCTAAACTCAGCATCATCCCGAACCATAGGATGGCCCCTGCTGGAATCGCCCAAAGAACTTTCCGTCCACCAGACATTGCCAACACTGCCAATGCCAAACTTGCAGTGCAGGTCAACGGAAACAGAACATCAGACTTCGGCAAAAATACGGCAAGACAAGGCAGGGTCGGCCACAGGCAACAAATCTTCCAGGTGGTCTCGATATCAAAATACTGACGACACAACAGCACCAGGGGTAGAATCGTCAAAACGACGGCGATGCTGCTTAACATCGATAGCAGGTGCAATGCAGCCAACTGGTTTTCCTTAAGACGCGGAGCATAGTTGGCTTCTGCTTCGACAACTCGAAAGGCCTGTCGCGTTGCCGAATTTTCCAGTCCATTCAGTATTGAAACCAAACGAGGATAAGACTCACAGACATTCAGGCACGCTTTGCTAAGCAAAAACAGGCCCGGTGGGTGAGTTCCCACATGCAGAACCTCTCCCTGTTTCATCCGACTTTCATAGCCGCGCAGAAACTCACGGGTATCTTTGATTTCGTTGACGGCTTCAAAAAAGTATCCAGACGACGACGGATCATAAAGAACCCAATATGGCTTCAGGTCACGATGCCCGGATGGCGCTGCCTGCTGTACGCTGTTCAGCCAGAAAGCACTACCAATCAACAAGATGCCAAAAGAGCAAAAAGCTCGAAATCGAGTTGCGTTGGCCGAAGGCTTGGCAAGAACGGCCACTGCGAAGAAAACCGCACCACCAATAATGGGGATCAGCAGTCGATCAAGGGCTTCAACGGGATTCGCATTCCACGTGTGGCGTTCCCATACCCATTCACCACTCACGCCCAAAGGCACGACATCAAATGTCAAAAACGCTGCCGACAGGGCAGTGGCGATTGAAAGGATTGTAATCTGACGGCGGTTCACGTGTTCGAATCAGAAAAAGGAGTGAGCTGCAGTGAACTACGCTGGAATATTTGCGTGCCAGAACAAAAAAGCCCTTCAAGAGCAATATCTCCTGAAGGGCTTCGAACTCAAACCAATTGACCGGAAGAATTACTGATTACGACCGGTTTCTTGTCCGAAAATCATGAAAGAGCCACCTCCGCCGCCACCGCTGGACGGATTCAGAATGTAATCTGCCTCCAACGCTTTCTGGATGCGAGACTTCGCCTGAGCCAGGTGAGCGGCTGTGTACGGATCGTGTCGATCGGCACCACCAGCTTCCGCACCTTCAATTGCTTTCACAATCTGCTTCAGGTTATCCGCTGCCAACATGGAAATAGCCTTTGAAGCCGCACTTGAACCGCCGCCTGGCAGAGCCAGATCAATCAGTCGTTCAACGTGTTCTCGCTGCAGGTTACGTCGCAGGCTGGAAATCATCGGCTTGCGAGAAGTGAACTTGCCCTTGGATTTGTCTTCCAGTTCCGACCAGATTTTCTTAGACACGTCGCCAAGCAGTTCTGGCAGAGTCAACGTATCCTGATCTTCAGGCACTCGGAATTCGTTATCGTAGACTCGTTTCAAAGTCGTCGGATTCATCAACATGGTCAGCGCTGAGGTTTGAATTCCCATAATCCGATCATGAATTGGCCATGTAGATTCGGAACCGAACGATCGATTATCCATCCACTTGTCCAGGCCCATCGCATTCACAAGTTCCGGCGTCAGACCGAAGGCTTTGTCGTCGAAAGTATTGTCCAGAACGAACCTGATCGCTTTTCGCTGTTGTTCGGCAGGCACAACTTCAACGGGCATTTTACCGTTGGGATCGCCCTTCTTGTGACGATAAATAAATGCACCACCAACCCAGTTGGCCATCATCGACACAGCTCGGGTCTGCATTGATAAAGTCAGCTCATAACCGTACCGAATTCGGTCCCAGCTGTCGCCATCTTTGATGAACTCTGAAAGCAACTTGCCACGATGGTGGTTAGACAAACGCACCTGAGTTTCAGCGTAGTCCAATGGATCTTTGCTGAAGTCATAACGTCGAGCAAATGGGTCCGGGCCACTCGTGTCTTCGTCAGTTCCGAACGCCAATTCTGGTTCAGCACAACGAGCCAACACTTTTTTCGGGTCGTCGAACGTGTAACCGTATTCAATTGCCCACATATCATACGGGCCAATTCCAGTCATGCACCAGTCGCCCTGAACCTCACCAGCGCCCATGTTTACATTGGCAGCCATATAGTCCATAACGGTGGCACCCAGCTGTTTTTTCCCTTTGAAGTCCTCGCTGTTGATCTCAGCCATCGTGTACAGACCGGACCCCTTAAAGTTATGACGCAGACCCAATGTATGCCCAACTTCGTGAGCGACAAGGTGAGCAACCAGTGGACCAACGAATGATTCCGGCATGCCATCCAGCATCTGCTCTTTAGGAGCGTCGTCTTTTTTCTTCTCTTCCTTTTTCTCGTCGTCTTTCTTTTCGTCCGTATCGCCGTCCTTCTTTTCGTCTTCCTTCTTCTCTTCGTCCTTCTTCTCTTCCTTGGCAGATTCGTCAAGCAAGGCAAAGCTCATCTTCATAAGAGCAAGGTCGAATGACATTCCCTGCGACGCCATGCACATGCCATTTGTCTGGCTTGTACGTCCTACAAGCCCATCGAATTCATCATCGCCCATCAGCGTTGGATCAGCGTTGCCCATGGCGTAGCCAGCCATCGGCAGACGACTTTCCAACGCGATTTGCTGAGCGATCAGCTTTCGATCTGATGGAGCCGCCAGTCGCATGCGAGGATCCCAATCAGGATGATCTGCCAGCCACGCCAGCGTTTCCGGCCCGAAACCTTCCATTGCAACTTTCGGTAACAGTTCGTTGAACTGACTTTGGTAATGTCGAATCCAACCATCCGTCAACACGATGTCTGCATCAAGAATCTGACCTGTTAGAGGATTGACTCGGCTTGGACCAATGGCGGTTCCAATATCGTTGTTCAACCAACGTACAAAGTTGTAGTTCACATCTTCAGGGTCTTTGTCCATGTGAGCACCGGACGCTTCATCCTGGTAGTAAACCTCAATTGCATCAGAGATACCAATATTTTCGAAAGCCTTGTTCCAGGACAGAATTCCGTCCTTCACCCAGCGTCGATACCGAATCGGAGTTGTGTGCTCAATGTAGAAGACCAGAGGTTGTTTAGGAGGACTAAGCTTTAACTTCGGATCTGCCTTCTCAATGTTCCATCGATTGACGTATCGGATTCTGGTTTCGCGATCGTTGTATTTAGCCAGATCCGAGTAACTGGTTGTGAAGTAACCAACTCGCTGGTCAGCTACGCGAGGCTTGTAGCCCGATGATGCCGGAATTTCGCTCACGGAATAGTGAAGCCGCTTCATATTTCCACTAATGGATGGCACCTCAAATGCAACTTCGACATTTTCCTTGAATGCCTTGGCTGTGGCAATGGAATACACACCAAACATTGCAGACTTCGCGGTGCGACCTTCATTTCCAAAGAATGTTGTCGCGTTCCCCACAAACAATGCATCCAGGTCAATGACAGGACCTCCACCTGGGCCGATGGTTACGATAGGAACATCCAGCAACATTTGATCGGTGAAAAGTCTTTTCACTGAAGATGAAGCTTCTTTGTCACCTTCCGCTCGAATGTCAATTTCCGGCAGCATAAGTGCCAAGCGCTTATCATACTTTCGCCAGTAAACATACATGTCGTTGCCCTGTAGCCCGGCATACGTGTCGCCGCTGGCCAGGGTTAGAGCAATGTAATACTTCTTCGCAGCGAATGTGCGAGGAAGTTCGGCATACATCTGGCCGTCTTTTTCTCGCGTGTACAAGGTGTACATCGGAACGATGTTTGCCTTCGTGACGACCTTTTCGTAGCCCTCAAGAATTTTTGCGTGGGGTGGAAAGTCATCCTTGGCATCAGTTTGAGCATTCACCACAGCCGTGGTGTTTGCGAAGGTCATTGTCAACAGCACAAAAGCTGCCGACTTTCGGACAAATTGCATTCTTGAACTCTCCCAGGTACAGGGCGGATGAAATTTAATCGAACAGACTCGGCTGAGCTTTGATGGATGAAGAATCAGAAGGCAGCCGATCGCAGTTCGTCAGGGCAGGAATCTCCACGCTTGAGCATACCCCCCAGCGTGCCAAAGTTGAAGTTAGGTGATACAGAAAGGCCAGCTAGTCCACAAAGAAAGGGTTCTGCGTCGGCTAACAAGATTTATCGCTGCCGAGCCCCCATTCAGAAGGTTCTATGCCGACCGAAGTACTTTTCGTAGTACAAAAATGCGGCAAACTCATCCAGAATCTCAAAATCCGATTCTTCCGGAGCTATGGCATTCCAGAAGCCACCAACGAAAACAGGCGACACCGAAGTGCCGCCTGTTTCAAATTTTCTTTGCGATGACTCTGAAATTTAGTTCAAAGTCTCGCTGCCTGGTTTCCAGTTGCATGGGCAAAGCTTGTCAGTTTGCAGAGCGTCCAAAACTCGCAAAACTTCGTCGACATTGCGGCCTACGCCCAGGTCATGTACGGCCAACCACCTAAGCGAACCATTTGGGTCAATCAGGTAGACGCCTCGATAGGCGATGCCCTTCTCTTCGTCCAGAACGTCGTATGCCTTCGACAATTCGTGATTCACATCGCCAATCATCAGATACTTCAATTCGCCAAGATCGTCGTGAGAATCGCACCAGCCTTTGTGCGAGTAGACGCTGTCTGTGCTGGCTGTCAAGACAACGGTTTCTCGATCGTCAAATTCGCCCAGTGCCTTATTGAAGGCCACAAGTTCCGTTGGACAGACAAAGGTGAAGTCCAGCGGATAGAAGAATAGACAAACCCATTTGCCGCTGTAATCCGACAACTTCAGATCTTTGAACTGATTGTCACCACCATCTTTGGTGCGGTCGTATGCCTGCAGGGCAAGATCCAAACCTGGGGCCGCATGGCCGACTTTGATACCCATTATCGTTTCCTCAAGAAAAAGCAGTTCTGCTTCAAAGTAAATCAAAGGAGAGCGACGACGTTTCACCCAGACGTCCGTTCCGGCGCCGGTCGCTACATCCGTGTGGCGAGTATAGAATCGCGATGTTGCAGTTCAAGGGATGCACTCACCGATTATCAAACAGCAATCACATCTTTCCCAACCCACGGACGAAGAACCTCAGGAACCACAACGCTTCCGTCGGCCTGTTGATAGTTCTCCAGAATCGCAATGATGGCTCGGGCACAGGAAATGGCCGTCCCGTTCAAAGTGTGAACGTACTGAGTTCCCTTTTTATCAGGCGACTTGCAGCGAATGTTCAGGCGTCTGGCCTGATAATCGGTGCAGTTCGAAGCGGACGTCACTTCGCCGTAGCTTCCGCCGTCTCCGCGCCCGGGCATCCAGGCTTCCAGATCGTATTTTCGGTAGGCGGGGCCTCCCAGATCTCCAGTTGCCGTATCGATCAGACGATAGTGCAGTCCCAAGGCCTGAAAGATCTCTTCTTCAATACGAACAATTTCCTGGTGCACCGCATCAGACTGTCCGCTATCCGGGCTTGTAAATGCGAACATTTCCACCTTGGTGAACTGATGTACGCGATAGATACCGCGTGTACTTCTGCCGTGCGATCCAGCTTCTGTGCGGAAACAATGCGACAAACCGGCAAACTTTAACGGCAATTCGCTGATGTTCAGAGTCTGATCTTTCAGAGCACCGCCAAGCGTAATTTCTGCGGTCGCGACAAGGCTTAAGTCTGTGTTGGCGATCGAATAAATCTGAGTCTCATCGCCGCGTGGATTAAACCCAATACCTTCCAACACGGAATCTCGAGCGACGTCGGGAGTCGTGTACAACGTGAAGCCTTCGCTGCGAAGCTTTGACAGCGCAAATTGCACTAACGCCATTTCCAGCATGACGGCATCGTTCTTCAGGTAATAGAAACCGTGGCCTGCCACGCGAGACCCTGCTTCGAAATCAATCAGGTCCAGCTTCGCGGCAATTTCCACGTGGTCCAACGGCTTGAAATCGAATTCCGGCTTCTTGCCACCGAAGCGAACTTCCGCCGCATCATCTTCGCCACCCACAGGAACGTCTGGGTGAGTCATGTTTGGAATCTGCGCTTGCTCACTGCGCAGCTCTTCTTCGACGGCTTTTTGCTGCGATTCAACTTCAGAAATCTGTTCGCGAAGTTGCTTGCCAAGTTCGATCAGCTGGGGGCGTTCTTCTGCGCTGGCTTTCGGAATCTTGCCTGACGCTTCCTTCTGTTGGCGACGCAGTTCGTCGCCAGCGACGATTAGTTTATTACGTTCGTCTCGAAGACGCACGACTGCTTCCACATTGACGGTCACGCCACGTGCTTTGCAGTTTTGCTCAACTTCTTCACGATGGTCGCAGATGAACTGCAGATCCAACATATCTGTATCCTTTAAGGTGTATCTGTTCGATTAGTGATTAATTGAATTTTCGACGGGCCGCCGATTAGCCGCCCCCCTTGGCACAACTTTTGTCCGCCGTAGACCAACACTAGAGCGTTGATTTTCAGCGTGACACCTCCGACAGCTTCTGCCAAAGGTGAGCACTTGCCAGAATCCCGTTATGAAAATCGGCAACGTGAATATGTTCATCAGGGCTATGAAGATTGTCCGTGTTCCGTCCCCAGCCCAGCAGCAATGTATCGATTCCCAAAATCTGCTGAAAGCTGGAAACAACGGGGATTGATCCGCCTTCACGAATGAAAACAGGCGGTTTCCCAAATGCCGACTCAACAGCCGCACTCGCCGCAGTAATCCAGACACTATTGGGATCGAAGACGAACGCTGAGCATCCGTGGAAGCTGGTAAATTTGAACTTCAATCCGGCAGGACACTGCGACTCAACGAAGGTTTCCAGAGAACTCAAAATTTTCTCCGGTTGCTGCCCGGGAACAAGTCGGCACGTAATCTTGGCGGTCGCCGTTGACGGCACAATCGTTTTGGGACCTTCGCCCGTGTAGCCGCTGAACATTCCATTGATGTCGCAGGTTGGTCGAGCCCAGCGACGCTCCAGAGTGCTGAAGCCGGCTTCTCCAAAAGCAGCCCCGCTGCCAATTTCCGCCAGAAACGAATCTTCAGAAAACGGCAACTCGGCAAACTGCTCTCGTTCTTTCGCCGACAGTTCCAGCACATCGTCATAGAAGCCCGGAATCTGAACCTTCCCGTCTGCCCCCACAAGGCTGCCGCAGATTCGAGCCAACGCGTTGGCTGGATTAGCAATACTGCCGCCGTAAATTCCGCTGTGAAGATCTTTCTTCGGCCCAGTCAGTTTTACCTCAGCCGCAACGATACCTCGCAAGCCGTAAGTGATTGCCGGAATTCCATCGCCGTACTGGCTGGTGTCGCTAATGACGGCAACGTCAGCTTTCAGTCGCTCTTTGCTGCTTTCCAGAAAGCAATCAAGGTTATCGCTGCCGACTTCTTCTTCGCCTTCGATCAGGAACTTCACATTCACGGGAAGCTTGCCAGTGGAAGTCACCCACGCCTCAATCGCCTTCAGGTGCGTAAACACCTGTCCTTTATCGTCCGTTGCTCCGCGAGCAAAGATTTTCCCGTCGCGAATCTGAGGTTCGAAGGCAGGTGTTGTCCACAGGTTCAACGGATCGGGCGGCTGAACATCGTAATGCCCATAAACCAGCACGGTAGGCAACGATGGGTCTTCAATACGTTCTCCATAAACGATTGGGTGGCCCTTTGTGGAAATAATTTCCGCCTGCAATCCGGCTGCAACCATTGCCTTTTGAACAAACTCTGCACAGACCTGCATTTGAGGCTTGAAAGCAGAATCGGCACTTACGCTGGGAATGCGCAGAAATTCAAACAACTGATCCATTGCCAACTGCTGATTGTCATGCAGTGATTTCAGAACGGCTTCCATGGAATTACATTTCGTCGTTAATGTCAAAAATGAATGATCAGGTGGGAGTTGACCAGGACACTGAGCCTTGATGTGCAAACCCGCATGAAAAGCAAAATTCCAGCTAAGCTTAATCAGCGGTGCTGACAGCAACGCAACGCGGCATATTCCCACCAAACAGGAACGCACCAAGCAAAAACAATTTAAATGGATAGCGCCATGTCTCAATGAGCCGCAGGGCGTTAGCCCCGGTTTTCTCCGTGATCCGCACTAACCGGGGCTAACGCCCTGCGGCTGATGTGGGTGACAGAAATACTGACCTTTCATTGAAACGGGCGATGTCCAGTTAGAGTACTTATTGCAGGGAACATGTTCACGTTGAGTCAAGTTTTCTGGGCGACTTAGTCGCGTTTCCGAGCGATAGCTCGAATGGTCTGACACGGCCTCGTTAGAATCGTACCTCAAATGACGCACGCAAGGTGCACACATCTTTTTCCGTAGCGACAACGGAGCGGCTCGGCTATTAAAACGGCCTACCCGCTTCACCTTACCCACGCCACCCGGGCAAGGGCGAAGCCCTTGTTAATTTTGGATGTCATAGCAAACAATGATTTCCTGATCGCGGAGATACAACCGGCCATTTGCGATGACCGGATGAGTCCAGACCTTGCCCCTGGTCGATCGTTGTTCAGTTTGAGGAGCCAGCACAAATCGACCGTGCTCTTTCCAGCCTTCCGAAGTGACTTCTGCCAGCACACATGTTCCGCTTTGCTCATCAAGGCAGTACATCATTCCATCCGCAATAGCGATCGCACCTTTGCCGAGTTTACTTTTTTCATTCCAGATCATTTCGCCCGACACCATGTTTTGACAAATCCAACCAGGGCCTTCACTGTGCCCATAGATGAATTCACCAACACGAATGACTCCGCCATGATGATTCTTCATCACTTTGTTGTCGTAGAGTTTCTCAACGTTATTTTCAGCATCGACTTTCAGACACATACAACCAGCGCCATAACCAGACGTGACATACACGTAACCGTCGTGATAAATCGGAGTTGGAATGACGGCCGTCCGACCAAGTGGCCATTCAGCGTCCCAGAGTTTCTGACCATCATTATCCAGACCAAAAACTTTATTTTGAGTCAGCTGAATGTACTGGTGCTTACCGAAATGATCGACCGCGATGATTGACGAATAATGAGCACCTTCCGTGACGCCAGCAGATTGCCACTTCTTTTCCCCCGACTTCAGATCAAACGCAACAACGGTGCCCTGATCTCCACCTGGAGTACACAGCACCAGATCTCCGTCAACCAACGGTGATTCGGAATAGCCCCATTTGGGTACGCTGCCACCCAGTTCAGTCATCTCTGCAGACCACTTGATGTCACCTTGCAATGTCGCGCACACCAGTCGGCCGTTTCCACCCAATCCGACAACAAGATCACCGGCAACCGTCGGCGTTCCTCGAGGTCCGTCGCCCCAACCGTTTTCCAATCGCTGACCAATTTCTGTCTTCCACAATCTCTTCCCCGATGTTGCATCAAATGCCATCAGGAATTCCTGCTGACCGTCTGCTCCCATCGTATAAAAACGGTCTGCCACAACAGCGAAACCGGAATACCCGAGTCCCGCTTCTTTCGATACCCAAACCGCAGCAGGGCCATCGGCAGGCCATTCTTTTACCAGGCCCGTTTCAGAACTCAGACCATCACGATGAACGCCTCGCCACGTTGGCCAGTCGGCAGCGTGCGCGGAATCCAGAACGACAAGGCAAACAGCAAGCAAACAGTATTTCATAGGTAACTCAAATGATTGAATCTTGAGGCAACACGTGCTGAACAAACGACGGCAGAATCAAAGACGTTTAAGACTTGTTCAAAATTATCTGCGTTGACGATGCACGCAACTTTCCCGAACGACCGCTCGGTTCTGAGCCGCCAACATGAACTTCATCAGGTGGCAGGAAACGCCAACTGTAAGCTTCTGATGAACGAATCAAACCGCAAACTGCCCGCCTGCCAGTCTTGCGGCGAGAGTCCCGGAAAGTCTAACAATTCTGCTGAAACGTGTCACCGAGGCCAACCGGGTTCCACGGAATTCCTCATTTGTCGCACCGTTGGCAGTATTTGAGCCAGGAATTTCAGGTTTCGTTGAGCCAGCGTTTGCCATTAAGGCGTCAACTGCGGGTAGAATGAGGCTACAGCTAAGAAGACTGCATCGCCCTGAATTCGGCAATGATCAAACACAGGGAGCTTCGCTTCGATGATTGACTTCAAATCCTACCAGCCTGAAAACAACGCGGATGTTCTGGTTGTTGAATTATCCGGCAGACTGGATTCAGAATCAGCCGAAACGTTCTTTGAACGGCTTGAACAGGAATTGAAAGCCGGGCACAACAAGTTGATTTTCGACTGCAAATTGCTCACGAATATCTCCAGCCTTGGTTTTGGCATGATGATGCGAGCACACTCACGGCTGAAACAGGCGGGTGGTGCGGTTCGATTTTCTCGGCTGGAAGGCTTCATTGAAGAAGCCTTCCAGATCGTGGGATTCAACAAGCTGTTCGAGAATTTTCGCAGCATCGAAGACGCCGCCGCTTCGTTCGACTGATAGCGCTCGGCGCCGCTGGATGCCTGCAAAAACCAATGACCGTTCGATGAAACAGGTACGGTACTTCCGTCGCGCGTTCGCAGTGAATGACGCACGTCCACGCCAGTTCGCCGGCAAAAGCGTGGTTACCACGGTCGCATGGCTGTTTCACGCGGCGCTTCCTGAAGCAGATGGGATATTTGCCTGGCAATCTACAATTTCCGATTTCGCCTGGTTGCTGCGCGCCTTATCATCGATGCCCTCGAAAAGTTAACAACAACCGCTCACATTCCACTTCATCAAGTATCTCGCCATGCGTACTGCACTCCCCGTTTTTCTGGCCGCGTGCTTGCTGACTTCCGCAGTCGCTGCAGATCAAAAAGTTCAGCTTGCAGCCGACCCCAATCTTTCACCGGACGGCAAGTCGCTGTTGTACGCCCACAACGGCGATATTTTCAAAGTCGCCACAAAGGGCGGGCGAGCGGTCAAACTGACTTCGCACTTCGCAAACGACAGCCAGCCCCATTATTCGCCAGATGGAAAGTCGATTGCATTCATCAGCAATCGCACCGGCAGCCAGCAGGTATTCGTGATGAATGCCGCCGGCGGCGAACCGACTCAGCTTACGTTTCACACCGAAGGGTTCTCACTGCACGATTGGTATCCCGACGGCAAGCACCTGCTTGTGTCTGGCAATCGAGATCACTTCTGGAAATCGTCGTCGCGATTTATGAAGATCAGCGCAACGGAGCGCTCCACAGAAAAAGTACTATTCAACGACTACGGAGACGAAGGCAAAGTCAGCCCCGACGGCAATCGCATTCTGTTTGTTCGTGAGGGAGAACGCTGGTGGAGAAAAGGATACACGGGATCACGGTCGGCTCAAATCTGGCTGTTCGACACCACCGACAACAGCTTCACAAAAGTCGTGGACACTCCCGCCGGAGATCGCTCGCCCGTATGGGCTGCCGATGGCGAACACTTTTTTTACTGCAGCTCTGATGGTGCAAAAAATGGGGCTCGCAATTTGTGGCAGTTCGACCTTCAATCAAAAACACCGAAACAGATCACTCACTTCGAAGACGACCTTGTAGCCACACCCACAATTTCGGCAGACGGCAAAACGATCGTCTTCGCGCACCTGTTCGACCTGTACCACCTTTCATTGAACAAGAAGTCCACGCCAACAGAAATCAAAATCCGAACCAGAACAGACGACCTGCAGTCGGACGAACATCGCCGCACCCTGACAACAGCAAGCGACGCAGCATTCAGCAGCGACGGGCTGGAAGTCGCCCTTATCGCGGGCGGCGATCTGTGGGTGATGGAAACGGTGCTGAAAGAGCCCGTGCAAATCACTTCGACTTCAGAATTCGAAAGTGATCCGCTATTCATCCATGATGACAATGCCATTGTATTTGTGGGCTGGAAAGATGGTCAGGCAGATATCTGGAAGGCAGAACGAACCAATCCGGACAAGTACTGGTGGCAGAATTCAGAATTCCAGCTGACTCAACTCACAGACGACGCAGAACTTGAATCCAACCTGCAACTCAGCCCAAACGGGCAGGACCTCGCGTATGTTCGAGGACGCGGAGATCTTTGGATTCGAAACTTCAAAACCAGCGTGGCAACGCAATTGGTCGATTCATTTTCATCGCCGAGCTTTGACTTTTCCCCCGACGGAAAGTGGCTGGTCTATTCTAACCAGGACGACAACTTCAACTACGACATCTGGATTGCTCCGATTGATAAGTCATCCGCTGCAGTCAACGTTTCACGCCACCCAGACAACGAATACGGCCCAAAATGGTCGTCAGACGGCAAAATCATTGCCTTCAGCGGGCGACGCAATGAAGACGAAACCGACATTCACTATTTGTATCTGGCGGAAGCAGATGACGACACCGGCAGCCGCGACCTGAGCTTAAAGAAGACGATCGAAGCATTTGAGAAAGCTCGCAAGAAGCCGGCCCGTCCAGCCGTTGACCCCAAAGCCGCCGCAAAGTCGGCAAATGATCAACCCGCTGGAACGAAGGAACCTGAAACAAAGGCCTCCGCACAAAATAGCGTCGCCGACAAAGACGCCGCTGAAGAAAAATCCGAAAAGGACAAGGCGAACGACACCAGTCCAAAACTTCCCGAAGTCCACATCGATTTTCACGACATTCATCGTCGGCTAAGAACCATTTCCAATTCCAATAGCTCAGAACGAGTACTCGGTTGGACTCCGGATGGCAAAACGCTTTTGTTCACAGGGACGGTCAAATCTGAATCGGGCACTTATTCAGTAACTTTCCCTTCAAGCCTGACTCCCAAAAAGATCACAACAAGCTCCGGCTCTATCAAGGGCTGGCTGAAGTCTCCTGATCGAATTTTGTGGCTGGTGAACGGAATCCCATCTGTGCAGGCACTTTCCGGTGCAGGAACCGGCTACACATTCAACGCGTATCAGCAGCTTAGCAAGTCAGATCGTTTTCGAGCTGGCTTTGAAACGGCGTGGCGGGTGATGCGAGATTCATGGTACGACGAAAACTTTGGAAATCACAACTGGGATAAAGTTCGCCGCAAATACGTAGGCGCGGCTGCGACGGCGATCGACGAATCGTCATTCTCAACCGTCATCAGCCTGATGTTGGGCGAACTTAACGGCTCACACCTGGGATTCTATCCGCGCAGCAGCCTCTCGCCAAAAACAGAAGGCTTAGACGACTGGACGCCCACAACAGTTCATCTGGGTGTTCGCTTTGATGACAACTTCAAAGGCCCTGGCCTGAAAGTAAAAGACGTCATTCCCGATGGCCCCGCTGAAGACGAAGACAGTATCATCAAGCCAGACGAAATCATCCTTAGCATCGACGGAACCCCCGTTGATCCAGACTTCGATTTGACCAAAGTGCTAAACGGAAACAGCCGCAGAGACGTCATATTGCAGGTCAAAGCAATTGATGAAGCAGGCACGGAACGCAAGGTTACCATTCGCCCAACCAGCTATGCTGCCGTGCGGTCCGCTCTGTATCAAAAGTGGCAGGACGACAACCGAGCATTGGTATCAGCAACTGCCTCAAACATTGGCTATCTGCATATTCAGGGAATGAACCAGGCCAGCTTTCTGGAATTCGAACGCGAACTCTATGACGTTGGCTACGGTAAAGATGCTCTGATTATTGACGTGCGAGACAATGGTGGCGGTTCCACAGCCGATCATCTGCTAACCGCGCTCACTCAGCCAGACCACGCCATCACCGTGCCTCGTGGCGGTGGCCCGGGATATCCGCATGACCGTCGAGTGTACGCGACTTGGAACAAGCCGATCCTGGTGATGTGTAATCAGAACAGTTACAGCAATGCAGAAATCTTCAGCCACGCCATCAAGAATCTGGGGCGCGGCAAACTGGTGGGAGTCGCGACGGCAGGTGGAGTCATCAGCACCGGATCAGCAACCGTGATGGACGTGGGAACCGTGCGCCTTCCGTTTCGAGGCTGGTTTGTGAAAGACACGGGCGAAGACATGGAACTGAATGGAGCCGTCCCCGATTTCATCGTCTGGCCCGAACCCAACGAACTGCCCAACGGCACCGACCGACAACTGTCAAAGGCAATTGAGGTGCTGAAAGAAGAAATCGAAGCCTGGAAGGCGATCCCGAAACCGGAACTACGCAAAGCCACGGAACGCTAATTCACCTGCATCCAACGCGTTATGCCACGTCGCTCAGTCTGCTCAACCACGTGGAAGACGCTGTTATTTCGGAAGCGTTGAGGACGATTGTAGAACGGAAAGGGTGGCCGTTGTTGCAGCGAGGCACGGCGAAACTACGGAGTTTCCTTCGCAAGTTCAGCCCAACCCCGACCACCCCAGATGCGTAAAACCTACACGGCGAACCCGCCCGTCATGTTGCAATCTGTCTGCCGCTATTGAGAAATCTCCGACGTCGCATACGATGCTGCTAATCCTCCCGGAAGTGAAGGATAGAACTTTCGCAAGGAATGTAGCTTGCTAATTCGCGTTTGGAACCAATGGCCATGACGACAGAAAACCTGAATGACGTTCTTAACGGACTGATGCAGCGCTATCGCGAACGAGTACCGGACGTCGGCAAAGTTCTGTCGTTGATGTTAAGCCACAATCTCATAAACGACTTTGCCGACATTGAAAATGACCACATCGCGTTTCGAACAATGGGTGTTCCGCAATTGGGCATTCAATCGTTCGAAAAGATTTTTCTGCACCTGGGCTACGAACGCAAAGACGCCTACCACTTCGAAGGGAAGAAGCTGGACGCGTTTTGGTACTCGCCCCCCGGACCTCAATTTCCCAGAATCTTCGTGAGCGAATTGCGAGTCCACGATTTGTCCGACGAAGCTCAGCGGATCATTCTGTCGTACACCAACGAAGTGGCCAGCGATCCGGTCGATCAACTGGACCTCAACGATCCCACTGCAATTGATACTTTCCTGCACACTCCCTTATGGCGAACACCAACGCTGGCAGACTATCAACGACTCGCCGAAGAAAGCGAATACGCGTCATGGGTGATCTTCAATCGATACTACTTGAATCATTTCACAATCAGCATCCACAACCTGCCTGCTCCCTATGACACAGTCAGCAAATTCAATGAACTGCTGGAATCCAATGGTGTGCGGCTAAACAGTGCGGGCGGGAAAATTAAAACCAGCGGTGATGGCTTGCTGATTCAAAGTTCAACGGTTGCCGAAATGGTGAATGCTCAGTTCGACAACGGCAACGGCGGCACGGTGCAACATTCTATTTCGGGTTCTTATGTTGAATTCGCTGAACGTCGAATCCTTCCGGAATTTTCCAACCTTCCCGCCGATCAGAGAACTCGCCATCACCGCCGTGATGGCTTCGAAACCAGCAATGCAGATAAGATCTTCGAAAGCACCTACAGCGAACAAACTCACAGTCAATCGTGAACGCGCTCATCAAAACGAAACACATCAAGCCATGAAGTCACTTCTGGACAAGCTGAACATTGCCGCCGTCAACGCAGGAGCGTGTACAGGGCAGGGCCAATGGATAAACGATCCACACGGAGAAAAGCTAACGTCATTCAACCCAACAACCGGGGAACCAATTGCCGACGTCGTGATGGCGACGACAGAAACGTACAACAAAGTTGCTAACGAAGCTGTTTACAACTTCAAATCGTGGCGTTCTGTGCCGGCTCCCGTGCGAGGCCAGGTGATTCGCGATCTGGGCGAACGACTGCGAGAACTTCGCGAACCGCTGGGAGAAATGGTCTCTCTGGAAATGGGGAAGATTCGAGCGGAGGGCATCGGCGAAGTTCAGGAGATGATCGATGTCTGCGATTTCGCCGTTGGCCTTTCCCGACAACTGTGCGGACAAACGATGCATTCCGAACGCCCGGGACACCGTATGTATGAACAATGGCATCCGTTGGGCCCCGTTGGAATCATCAGTGCTTTCAACTTTCCGGTGGCGGTCTGGGCATGGAACGCAGCGTTAGCCGCCGTTTGTGGAGACACATTGATCTGGAAACCATCGCTGCAAACTCCGCTCGTTTCCATCGCCGTTCTACACATCTGTAATCAGGTCATGGTCGATCATCAGCTAAGCGGAATCTTCAACCTGATCATCGGCGACAACGCAAATGTCGCCACCACAATGGTTAACGATCCGCGACTTCCATTGATCAGCTTTACCGGATCATGTGCCGTCGGCAAACAGGTCGCTCAAGCTGTGGCCAGCCGCATGGGCAAATCACTATTGGAACTCGGCGGCAACAACGCGATCATCGTGGCGGCCGACGCCGACATGGATCTTGCTGTGCGAGCAATCGTGTTTGGAGCAGTCGGCACAGCCGGACAACGCTGCACCAGCACTCGACGCGTATTTGCACAAAAAGCGATTGCCGCTGATCTGGCTGAACGGCTTGTCAAAGCATACTCGCAAATCTCAATCGGCGATCCACTATCCACCTCAACGCTGATGGGACCACTTATCACTGAATCTGCCGTTAACACTTATCACGACGCCATCAAAGCTGCCGTGGCTGAAGGCGGAAAAGTCATTTGCGGAGCAGCCAACGCGAATCTGCCCGCCGGTAACTTTATCGAACCAACAATCATCCGCATGCCAGCGCAGACGGCTCAGGTGAAACAAGAAACATTTGCTCCGATCCTGTATCTCATGGAATTTGAAACACTGGAAGAAGCCATGAATCTTCAAAACGACGTACCGCAGGGATTGTCCAGTGCGATCTTCACCACAAGCCTGCAAACGTCAGAAACGTTCCTGTCTTCGGTGGGCAGCGATTGTGGAATTGCCAACGTGAATATCGGCACTAGTGGAGCAGAAATCGGCGGCGCGTTCGGCGGTGAAAAAGACACCGGAGGCGGCCGCGAATCCGGTTCCGACTCATGGAAGGTCTACATGCGTCGCCAGACCAACACCATCAACTACAGCAACAACTTACCACTCGCACAAGGCATCGAATTCGGATAACTACAGTAGGGTGGGCACTGCCCACCAGCCACAGAGGGCCGAGACATTGGTGAGCGATGCCCACCCTATTGCTACTAATCTTTTCAGCCACTGTCCAACGCAGCATCAATCATTGCCGAATGGGTCATCAGTAGCGTCGGCTTGTGGTGCCGCCAATCCCCTGGGGCGCTCCGGTGTGTTCGGTGCTTTTCCCTCACCAGTATTAATGGCTTCGACGGATCGGCTTTGCTGAGCTGCCGCGCGTCGGGCTGCCAAAGCGGTTGCGTAACGTTTCAGTTCTTCTGAACCAAGGCCGCCATCTTTGTCCGCATCAAACGTCAAGGCGAAGCGAAGAATTTGAGCGGCATCCAGAGGGCTTCCCTGCACACCATCGCCAGTGCGACGACCACCAGCAGGCCTGTTTGCCCCGGGTCTGTTCTGACCGGGGCCGCCGCCAGATCTTCCGGCTCGTCCACCATGACCGGCGGGCGATTGAGCTTCGGCTGGGGACTCCGCCATTCTGGATTGTTGAGCCAATGCTTCCACAGCAGAAAGTTCGCCAGTGTCCAGCTTGCCGTCAGAGTTCGCATCATGCTTAGACAGCAATTCCGCAAGTTTTCCCGGCAGTTCCTTCGAATCCAAAAAGCCATCGCCATCACGATCCAGCGACATCATTCGAGTTACATAGGCCGAATCCGAGCTCACAGTACCCGAACTCACCAACTGCCCGGATGCAGCCTGAGCGGGCAACAGGAAAGTTAGCAACGTTATCAGGACGCTTAACGCAGGCTGAAACTTCATGATCATTGTCCAATGGCATTTTTGGCTAAATATACCGGTTTGTTTGGATTCTATACCAATTCCCCCGGTCGTCTATGCCTGCCTGAACCTGTTGCTTTGCTGGCTGCCGAATTCAGCGTCGTTGCGGCCAGCCGTCGCACTGATAGAATACAAACCAGCACGTCCAGGCGTGAAACTCGAAACAGAACACTAATGCAGGGCGTCTTATTTCATGCTGCAGGTTATTGGAATCGGCTATCCTCGCACAGGCACGATGTCTCAGAAGCATGCGCTGGAAAAACTGGCTCTGGGTCCCTGCTATCACATGATCGAAGTCTTTCGGCATCCTCAACATGCTCAGTTTTGGATGTCCGCTATCGACAACCATGGCACGTCCACAGATTGGCACAGCGTCTTTAATGGTTTCCTGTCAACCGCTGATGCTCCTGCGTGTCACTTCTGGAAGCAACTGGCAGAATACTACCCAAACGCCAAATTCATTCTCACAACTCGAGAAGCCGACAGTTGGTACGACAGTTTTGTGACAACCGTTTACCAGGCCATGACTCACCCGGAACGTTCTCCAGATGAAGAACACAGACACGTGCAGCAAATGGCTAAGCGCCTGATTCTGGACACAATGTTTGAAGGCCGGTTTGAAGATCGAGAATTCGCCATTCGCCGTTTTCACCAACACAACGCAGCGGTGACGGCAGCCTTCAGCAAAGACAAGCTATTGGTCTTTGACGTAGCAGATGGCTGGGACCCATTGTGCAAATTTCTAAACGTGCCAATTCCCAATGAAGCGTTTCCACAATCGAATACTCGTGAGGAATTTCAGCAACGCTTTGCGGTTCCGCCGACGCAACATTAAATGCCTACTTATCGCCAGCAACCAATCGTTTCAGCCCGGGGTAGTCTGGTGCGTAACGGTTCGCTCGAAACATGGCCACGCCGCCTAACGATGAGCGACTGGCGGCACCGCTGTTGGATGAATCAACAGAATCAGCCTGTTCTGCGGCCCCAAGGTAATTCCAGAAATCCCAAACGGTTTTTCCCTGCGAATCCACTTCGATAACGTGCCCCGTTTCTCCAGAACAAATCAACGTATTTCCATTGGGCAAACGCTGAGCGCCGGAAACTCGTGGGGAGAACAGATTCTGCGGATCTTTGTACGTCCAGACCAGGTTTTTCGGACCAAAGGGCTCACCGCTGGCTCGAACGTAGGTGCCATCCTCTGCAAGGGGCGGTTTCAACTCATCCACGGAAGAAAACGGACGCCCATCGCGTTCGCTGCCATTGTTGAAGATCAGAATATTGCCCGCACCAGGCAGACCAGCTGGAATCCAATGAGGATCGTGTTGGCCAAACAGGACCTGATCCAAAGGGGAACCGGCAAAGTAAGTAAACGGATTTCCCCAACGGTACAGCAAATCACCGCCTGCGTCATATCGTCCTCCCTGGCTACCCGCAGCTTGTTCCGTTGTTGTACCGTGATCGATAATCCAGATTTCATCAAACGTGCGGCCGCACAGAATAATCTGATCAAGCTTCGGATCGTAATCAATGGAATTCATGTGAATCCAATCGGCGTTGGGGCGTTCGACATAGTTCAAATCGATTCGTCCATGATGGTCGCTGGGCTGCCCAAAATTGGGTTTCGCAGCGTCAAACGACTGAATCAGGTGATCCCAGACGTGCCATTCCCACACAATTTTGCCGCCGTTCAAGCCTTGTGGTTGAATTTCCAATACGACTTCGGGCCATAATGAATCGCCTTCGATCTTTGCAGGATCTCTACCGGCAGCTATCGCTTCGTCCTTCGTTTTATGTTCCCACGCCACAACCAGCACGTTACCATTGGGCAAGGGTTCAATGTCGTGATGAGACAGACGCATTGAATCAGAAATGACGTAGTCCCAGACTAAACGCCCTTCCCAGTCAAACTTCTGAACCGCCCCGGCAGGTCCGCCGGGCACGTTGAAGACTTCGTTGGGAACCTTAGCTGTTCTAAGCAGGCTGCCATCTTCCAACAGGTACGCCGCCTGGCTGGGCTTGCGTTCTGTTGTCCACGAATGCACGGGCTTTCCGTCCAGATCGATCAAATACGTCGACTGACCTCCAAACGGAGCAATCAGAGTGTAGCCCAAACTTGCCTCTGGGGTGTTCAGCACGACTCCACGATCTTCAGGCTGAGCATTAGCGTCGCTGATGATTGAACCAAAGACTACGACCAACAGAAGGCGAGACATAGTTGAGACGTTCATCAAATTCCTGACGGCTGCAGACTCACGAAGAGACCATAAACACGATTAAAAGAAACATAGCTGGCACGCAATACAATAACGCAACCGCCAATCAATTTCGATCGATCGCTGACGAAGTCATTATTCAGAATCCAGTTCGGACAACATCGTCTGAATATCGCTCGACGGTATCGCAAAGGTTTTCACTCGACCAGCTCTGGACACGTTAATGCCGATGCATCGACCGTTCAAATCCAATAAAGGACCACCACAATCGGATGGCAACAATGGAATGTCGTGTTGCAGGGCTTCCGGAAAACCACCATCACGATCCGACAACGGTCCAGACATTTCGTTCATTCTTCTGGCACGAACACTTCCGCCGCCACCGACAGACCTTGCTCCCAACGTGACCTTAACGGCAACCTCCTGGCCATCTCGGCGATAGCTGATTTCAACGTCATCACCGGCTCTGAACTTTTGAATCAGGTAGCTGAATTCGACCGGAGAGTCGACCAACTTACCATTCAGGCGTTTGATAACATCACGGCTTTTCAACCCAGCGTTCTCCGCGGCGCTACCATTCACAACATCACCCACCAACACTCCACCACCATCAACAAACCCTGTCGCGATGCCGAGATAGCCTACCTTTGATAACGTTCGAGGCAGAACGCTCACGAGGCCAACTCCCAATGGTTCACCGTCTTTGTCAACAGCCGTCAGCAGTGAACCCAGTCGAGTCGGTTGTTCCGCGACGGCCCATTCGATCGGCACCAGGCCGTTGCGATCAACCTTGAATACTGCCAGATCACGATCAGCCGACCGAGCAATCAATTTTGCGTCCACAATGTCTTTACCAAAACGCACGCTGATCGCTCCGGATTTCGTTTCGGTGTCTTTGGTGACAACAATCCCGTCTGCGGAAACAACGGTCCCCAGCGATACGGGCTCACCGTCCACAAGAATCTCTACTGTCGCGTCATCGGCCCTTGTCGTTACCGGCTCCAAAGCGTCAAGACACGATTGAAAAAACTCATCGTCAACGGTTTGATTTCGGGATGTGCGTCGCTGAGTCGAACGTTCCCGGGGTACTGCAATTCGATCTCGAACCCGTTCCTTCAGGCGACCCAGAATCCGCTGCATGCTGCCGAATCGCTTAACCGCTTCACTATCGATTTTCGATTTACCGCCATTCAGCACATCGTCAAGAAACTTATCCAAAGCGGCATCACTGCCATCAATTTCAGGTTCCGGCGCTTGATTCAGCACGAATACCATTCCCGCGACGTCATCGACACAATCGTCTTTAGAATCAGCTTCAGGTTCAGAACGCTCTGGTTTCTCATCGTCCAACGGAGGACGGCGGGGACTTTGTTCCTGCGGCCTGGCCAGATCGCTCAGCTTTCCGAGAGTGACTTCAATGGTTTGCTTGTCGTTCTTTCGGTCGAAGGTCACTTTAATGTTGTCGCCGGCCTTAAATCGGCCAACCACATCAATCAATTCATCACGTGACTTTACGACAACATCGTTGATTGAAATGATTGCGTCACCAACTCGTAGCCCAGCCTTCTCCGCCGCCGAGCCCTCAAAGATTCCAACAATCGTGACTCCGTTGCCATCGCCTCGATCGTCTGCCAGTTGAGTTCCCAGAATGGGACGATTGGGATCGACACCGCCGTTCGCTGCGAAACGTCTGCCTCGTCGCTGGCCGTCTTTCATCTCATCCCAGTAATCATGAAACGCACTGACTGGCACATGTCGATTCTGACTCAGCGAAGCGCCGATATTTGAATGAATTCCGATCACGCGTCCTTTGGTGTCGAACAAAGGGCCACCCGAATCGCCTCCCACAATTGCGCAATCTGTATTTACGAATCTGTCCACACTAAGAATTCGACCAAGCCGCAACGGTGCAGTTCTTGTGGGATCGAATCCCCCCGGATGCCCAATCGAGACGCACCACGCATTTTTTGTAGTCAGGTCACTGTCTGCCACATCCACATATGGAACTGTTTCTCCGGGCTTCACTTCCATTTGAATCATGGCCGCGTCGCGATCGAAGTCCGCGCCAAGACATTTTCCTTTGCGACGAGAGCCATCGTTAAACACAATGAACACATCGTCGCCGGTTGCCGCAACCACATGAGCAGCCGTCAGAATCAACCCTTTGTCATTGACGATAACTCCGCTACCGGCACCGGCTGCGTTGGCGGATATGACGGCAACAGTAGCTTGAACACAGTTTTCCGCAATCGAAACGATTTGGTCGCTCAAGTGATGAAGGTCGTCAAGACTCTGTACCTTGTTTGGCTGTTCAGCAAGGACTGTCGTTGTCGGCAACGTCCCAAACAGCAACATCGCCAGCAACAGCACACGAATTCCAATGGGACTGACAACGCGAAAACCAATTGTCGAAATCTTCATTTTGAATCGCCTTAAAGCCATCTACGATTTACATTGAAACGTCGCTTAAGAGCGGAACCGCCTGACAAGGGACGCGGTCACTGGCTGAGCTCCAGCGTTATTCTTATACGCTGAAACAACGACAGAGTGTCGGTAAATCCCTGGCAGTTTCGATGCTGCATGAAACATCAGCGGAAAGCAAAGTTCAAGCAAGCCGTGTTAACGCATTACCTAAAGTTCGTCTATTCGTGAGTTCGGTCCCCACAAAACGTCCGCTGCCTCCCCCCAGTGTTTGCCGCGGCAAGAGCGGGCCGATCAAATTGGCCAGTGTCGGGAAAAGTTCGCCATTCAAGTGCTAAATCAAGCCTAACAAGGGCTTCGCCCTTGCCCCGATGGCGTGGCAATGGCTACGGCGTGGGACGTTCGAACGCCGAGCCGCTCCGTTGTCGCTACGGCCAACATGCACGCATCATTTCAAGTAAGACTCTAAGCGATAACACACGGTAAAGCCAAACGGCACGCAGTTGTTCAACTTCCTCAGCCACAGGCCAAAACGCTCCGAACGCACGCTTGATTCGGGCCTGATTGTTTTTCGCAACGTTGCATTCGGGCAACATAGCCTGGTAATCGACAATTTCGCCTGCTGAGTGACCGCGTTGACGTCATTCTTGTTGAATCCGATTTGGGAAAATCAAAGCAGCGGGAATACTCAGTTCATTGCAACCAACGGCGTCACACAACACGCCACTTCACTAAAAGAGATTCGCTGTTCAGGAGATCATCACATGAAGAGTATTCTTTCCGCTTTGGCCATTGCCTGTGTTGTTACCGCTGCATCTTTCAGCTCAGCCGACGCCGGACTTTTTTGCCACGCAAGAACCACATGCTGCGAACCTGCTCCCGTTTGCTGTGCACCAGCACCAGTGTGTTGCCCACAGCAAATGCCATGCTGTGCACCTGAACCGGTTTGCTGCCCGGATCCATGCATCATTCCTCGACGCGGACTTCTGCGACGCCTGCTGCACTGCAGCGAACCATGCTGCCCGCCAGCAGTTGCCGATCCGTGCTGTGCACCTGCTCCATGCTATACACCAGCTCCAGCACCTTGCTGTGCACCTGTTGCTCCATGCTGCGGATCAGCAAACTACGGTCCCGCTTATGGCTACGGCATTGCCACCAACCGTCCTCACTGGTTCTAAAGCCGACAGCGGCGTAGTCAAACTCAAACGCTTTCCCAGGACACTGCCCCAAAATCAAAAAAGCGGCGTCTGAGTACGACACCTTGCTGACGATGAAACAGTCGAAACTGCGAATCCCCCCTGCGTTTTGACTCCCCCCAAATGCCGAGCCTCACTTGAGACTCGGCTTTTTTCATGCACCACACAAGGCCCAGGCTCGTGGCAACCAGCCGTATTTTCAGCAAGACTGACCATTGTCAAATGAGGCATCCGTATGCGTTGCAACAGACATGTCTGTCTGTTGAAATTCGCGTTCAATTGGAAAACTTCATCACAGTTTTTGCCAGATTCATAGCTGTGACGTTAGCTCACAGCAGTACCAAGAACAGAAATCAGGGATCATGGAAGCCGAACTCCGAGACAAGTGCGAAGAACTAACGCAGCGAATCATTCACCTCCGAGGTTGTCTTTGACCTGGACAAAAAGAAAATCCTGCTAAGTGAAATCAACGCACGCATGACGGCTCCCGATTTCTGGGACCATCAGGAATCGGCTCAAAAGACCGTCGCAGATATGCAACGGCTTAACGGTATTGTTGGCCCAATGAATGGATTGGTGGCCGCCAGTGATGACATGCAGGTTCTTATGGAATTTGCAGAAGAAGATCCTGCCAGTGCTCAGGAACTGAAGTCGCTGACAGAAAAAGTGGAAGCAGATATCGACCGAGTCGAATTGCAGGCCACGATGTCTCAGCCAGAGGACATCTGTGCTGCCTATGTGCAGGTGCAGGCGGGTGAAGGCGGGACAGATTCCGCCGACTGGGCCGAGATGCTGTTGCGCATGTACGCTCGGTGGGCAGAACGCAACGATTTCAAGATCGAGGAAATTGATATTTCCCCCGGTGAAGAAGCGGGCATTCGCAATGCCACTATCGCTATTCGAGGCGACTATGTGTTCGGATATCTAAAGGGCGAAACTGGCAACCACAGGTTGATTAGAATCAGCCCGTTCGATTCCGCCGGTCGACGGCATACAGCGTTTGCCGCCGTCGATATCAGCCCTGAACTGGATGACCATTTCGAAGTGGAAATCAACTGGGACGCCGATGTCCGCGAAGACACCTTTCGTGCCAGCGGAGCAGGTGGGCAGCATATCAATAAAACAGATTCCGCAATCCGCTTAACTCACGGGCCATCCGGCGTTGTCGTGCAGTGCCAAAACGAACGTAGTCAGCACAAAAATCGAGCCACCGCTCGCAAAATGTTGCAGGCCAAACTGTATCAACTGGAAATGGAAAAACGCGACGCCGAATTAGCGGCCAAGCGAGGTTCCAAATCCAAAATCGGCTTTGGCGGTCAAACGGTCCGCAACTATGTGCTGCATCCCGATCAATATGTGAAGGATGCTCGCACAGGAACAAAGGTTGGCAACCCGCAACCTATTCTGGACGGAGACCTTGACGTATTTCTGGAAGCCTACCTTCGCTGGAGCCTTTCAGAACAAAGCAAGTAGCTGACAACAGTTTACGGGCGGCTGAATCTATTATTTCTGCCGCCCGTCAACGTGCCACGCAACTGCAACGAAATCTGCGCGACTCGATTTCATTCAGAAACATCGCCATCTAATCCGACGAATCCTGGAACATTCAACACGGCACGTAAGCACGGAAAAATCATGATCAACAGGCTCTCAATTTTCAGCAAACTGGTGATCACAGGTTGTCTTACAGCATCCGTTGTCGGTTGCCCGGCAGACAGCGACTCCAATCAGGACTCTGCCAGTCAGCCGCCGGTCGAGCAAACTTCGGTTGATAAAGTTGATTCACCAGTGGAAACAACGCCAGTTTCAGCCGCTGACATTGAAATCAACGAATTTGAATTCATCAAGCCGGAATTAACCGAAGCAGAATTGAAAGCGGGCTGGATCAGCCTGTTCGACGGCAGCACGTTGTTCGGCTGGGAGATTCCTGAAGGCACCAACTGGCACGTGGAAGACCACTGCATTGTTGCCGATAGTGGTGACATCAGTTTGTTGACGACTCCATTTGCATTCGGGAACTTTGAATTCCGCTGCGATTTTCATCTGGCGAAAGGTGGCAACAGCGGCGTGTTTCTAAGATCCGCGGACGACGTTAAGAACCCCGCAACAGACACGTATGAACTGAACATCTGCGACAGCCACGCAACTCACAAAACAGGTTCATTTGTTGGAAGACACATCGCAGAAAATGTGCCTGCTGTTGAAGACGAGTGGCACACGTTTCATGTGATCTGCAATCAGGCGAACATCAACGTCACTCTGGACGGCAAGCAGATTGTCGACTTCACGGACGAAACACAACACGCTCGCTCTCACGGCACGATCGGCCTGCAGATGAACAAAGGTCGCGTTGCCTTTCGAAACGTTTATCTTAAGCCCATCGAAACGCAGGAATTATTCAACGAAAAAGACCTGACAGGCTTTAGAGATGTTCCGGGCAGCAAAGGCACGTTTGCAGTCAAAGACGGGCTGATTCATGCAGAAGGCGGCCCCGGTTTTCTGGAAACAGAAGCAACGTTTCAGGACTTCATTCTTCACGTAGAAGCCAACATTCACGACGAGAAGACCATTGCAGATGGCCGCCCGGCAAACAGTGGCGTGTTCTTTCGAGCACTCACTGGAACTGAGGTAGCTCCGTCGTTCGGCTATGAACTTCAAATTCAAAACGACTTCAAGAACGGCGATCGAACCAAGGCCCTGGATTTCGGCAGCGGCGGCATCTATCGCAGAGAACCCGCTCGCTATATCGTCGCTAACAACAACGAATGGTTTACTGAGACTCTGATAGCTCAAGGAAATCGGTTTGCGACGTTCGTCAACGGCTACCAGGTTCTTTATTGGGTCGATGATCGCAAGCCGGACGAAAATCCACGAAAGGGACAACGTCTGGACGCTGGGCACTTCAGCCTTCAAGGGCACGATCCAACAACCAACCTGGATTTCCGGTCACTGCGGGTGCACGATTTGAAAACCCGATAGCGCTATCGACTGCGGGTGAAGTAAAAGAGAACTTCAGACGTGGAACCTGCTACAGGTCTGTCTGGCGGATCACTTTGCGGTAGACTTCAAACGTCGCGCTATTGTCTCGCAAAGGCCGTGGCCTGCAGAATGAATGCCAGGAACATCAGGGCAAAGTTCAGTAACAAGTCTTTGCGGCGCACGTGAAGTTTCAATAAGTCGCGTGGCTGACCAAGCCGGTGCCATACATAAAAGCCCGCGACGGCTGCGACACACCCGACAGCCCACAAAGTCCAATGGGGGCTACCAAGTTTCAATAAGTCTCCGGCGTCTCCGACCCGGTCAATACTGCCCACCGACAGGTAAGCTCCATTCGCCAATAAACAGAACCCGGCGAAAAAATGAAGCTGTCCAACAATGGACGAGGTCACGCATTGCGATAGAGCTGCGTCTTCTATCAAAATTTCATTCGCAGCACTCGCGTCCGTTCTGGAAGTACAACCAGCCGCACAAGCAGCAAGGCAGGGCAGCAGACATCCCGCAATTGGACCAGACCAGCAAACGAACAATGGATGCGGATTTGGCATGACATCGGTTCTGGAAATGCTGGCGATGTGCCAGACCAGACACGTCACGTGGCCACCAGAAAGCCATGCTGCCACAACATGACCAATTTCGTGAACCGCCTGCATCCAAGTCCAGGCGTTGAATCCCACGACCGTCACAAATGTGATCTGGACGAACACGGACGACACGGGCCTGTTTTCAATGGCTGACTTCAAAGACACCCCACGTACGGACGTTCCACCTTAGCCGAAACTTCAATCTGTAGCTGTACGTTGCGACGCAGGATTAACGTGGTCGCACATTGGCAAATCGCGTTTTGAATGCCTTGTATTCATCATCTGTGGTGACCCACAAGAAGATCGTACCGGCTTCATCTGTCCTCAGATCCATGCCGATCTTGTGAGTTTGATTCAGGATTCTCATCAAAGAATATGGTGATAGCTTGCCGGGTTTTCGAGTGTACTTAATGGTCGAAACATCCCTGCCTGCCGCCTTCAGCTCAGCCGCAGAATACAACAGCCTTAGTTCCAGCTTATTGGCGATCAGCTGAATCAGTCCATCCAACTCAGCATCAACAAGGTCCACTTCGACAGACTTCGATAACGCCGGAACAGCAACTGTAATCGGAGTTTGATTCACCCAACCAATCGGGTACAGGTTGGCCCCCTCTCCGCCAACCTCAATTTCAATGAAGTATCCTCCCGCCGGATTCGCCAGAGGGCGAAACCCAAGGCCGAACTGCGACAACGCGATTGCCAGTGAAGTGCCCTTGCTTAGGCCGCTAAAGTCCGGTGGGTGACTTCCAATCCGAGCTGGCTTCAAGAAAGCTCGCTTCTTTGCCTGATCCGTAAACTGGTACCGAAACGATGCCGGCAACTTCAAGCTGTCAATGGCCTGCATGGGGCTTGCCATATTGACAGGCTCATCAACCGTTTTGCTTAGCAGTTTCAACACTTCGGTATATTGCGACACGTTCAGTCCCCAGGTTGGGCTCTCGCTGGGAGGACCATCGGCTCCAAATTCTTCGAGCCTTTGAAGCCACACTTTCATGGGCTCCAGATCCGTCACAAAAAACTTGTGACCACGAAACGAAATTGATCCATCGCGGTTAAGAATCCCCACAACTTTAACAACGGTGTCACGGCCGACTTCAACATTTTCAATTGTTGTCTTGTCGCCATTACGTCCCTGACGAAACGTGGCCAACTGTTCCAGTTGTTGCAGAGCTTCCCCCCACGACCTGGCGTGCAATTGAAACGACGGCTGAGGTTCAGTCAAAACGTCAATCTGCAACGTATACTTTGTGCTTTGAGCGACTACGTCCGCAGTCAGAAGCATCAACGCCAGTAACGTGACAAACGCATAAGAGAAAGAAAGCCGTTTCATGGCGACAGGGTCCCGTTGGTGCAACTCAAATACGCGATTCACGGCAAATCGCGGTGCAGCAACAGTATCTTGCGACTTATGCGCCACAAAAGCCAGACGACTTTTGCTGATCACCATTACCCGCGACCGCAGCCATACACCGAAATAGCAAGCCAGCCCCCGCCAAAGCACTTCGCTTTCGCTAAGGAAGCTTTAGTTTTCGATCACTGGGGATTGAGATTTGGCCAATTATCCATTCAGAGCATCGGCAACATTGGTGCGATAGGCCGTTAAAGCTGGCAAGAAACCAACCAACGCTCCCAACACCAGCAGCACGGGAAAAAGCACGAATTCTGACTTATCTATGACCCACGGGTTCAACAGCAATCCCGTCATGGCGCTTACTTGAGGTGCAGCCACAATCGCCAAAGTATGTCCCAACAGCCAGCCCATCAGCCCGCCGCCAATACACAACACGGCTGATTCCGCCAAGACAATGGCGAAGACACTGCCGCGTCTGGCGCCCAATGCTCGCATGATGCCGATCTCCCGTTTTCGATCGGACATACTGTTGTAGATACTTACAAAGATACTGATGCCGGAAACCACAATGATCATCGCCGTCAAAGCAATCAGCGCCTTTTGAATATTGCCGACGATGTTGGTCATCAATCGCTGAATCGGCCGAATCGGATTCACCGCAACGGCTTTAGACGTGTTCTTTAGTTCCGACTGAAACCTGACGGCATCAAAGGCAGAACGAGTCTTAACGTAGACAGCCGTGATCTCTTTCATGGCGTCGGGGGTGTCCATTCCATAACCCATTTCCGCGTCACCAAGTTCTTGGCCCTTAGCACGTTTTTCACGCAACTGTTTCAGCTGTCCCATCGCCAAAGCAAGACGTTCTGCGTCGTTGCCGTAAAAATCCTGCAGCCGAGTTTCAACTTCCTCAACGGATTTTTGATGACCTTCCAGCGTGTACACGGCTTCCAGATTCAGAAAAACGCTTCTGTCGTTGGGCGTTCCCGTTTGTCGAAGAACGGCAACAACTTCAAACAATTCGTCGTGCATCGTTTCGCTGTCAGCACTGCCGTGAACGATGCTGAATTTGTCGCCCACTTTCCAATCATTCTGGTAAGCCACCTGAGAGCCAATCACGGCATCATAGTGACCATTCAGTTGACGCGTGCCGGGCTGGTTTTCCACCTCGTACATTTTTCCGGGAGTATACTCATTCAGAAAATACTCCGTCGTCGTTCCAACGATCGGAAACGCACCGTGTTCGGGTTTCGTAAAATCGCCGAATGCGAGCGGTATCGCAGTTTCAATTCGAGGATCGTTCTTTAGCTGATCCAGATACATCAGCGGCAAATTGGCAATCGGTGGCTGAATTCGAAAAACGGAACTCAGCACTAACTGTAAATCACTTCCTTTGGCTCCAACGATCAGGTCGTAGGCAATTGTTCGCTGATTGAAAACGCCGTCAACCGCTCCGGAAATGACGATCACAACCACCATCAACATCACGCCTAATGCAACGCTGAGTGCTGTCAATGCAGAAGCCAGACGTCGCTGCTTAACACTTTTCCAGGCAATAGAAAACAGGTTCATTACGACACCTCACTGGACGCAAGCAGCGGCTTGTTAAAGTCGGCAAGACGATCGATTCTTGTGAACGTGTTTGCCACTTCCATCGCGTGAGTCACCATCAGTAACGTTACGTTGTGTTCTTTGCACGTGTCTTTGATCAGATTCAAAATGAGTTCCTGATTCGCCGGATCCACGTTAGCTGTGGGTTCGTCGGCCAGTAACAAGGCGGGCTTGTTGGCCATCGATCGAGCCACAGACACTCGCTGCTGTTCACCGACAGACATTCGTCCGGGCACATGATTCAAACGCGAGCCTAAACCGACGCGTTCCAGCAAAGAAATCGCAAACGGCCGATCCACGCCTCGCCCGGAAAACGACATTCCCAACAACACGTTTTCCAGTGCCGTAAATGCAGGCAGCAGATTAAACGTCTGAAAGACAAAGCCAATTTTCGCAGCTCGAAAGCGATCACGTGAAACCTCGTGCAGCCCCGCGATGTCTCTGCCGTCAACAATTACCTGCCCGCTATCCGGCGTTAGAATTCCGGAAATCACGTTCAGCAAGGTCGTCTTACCGCCACCGCTGGAACCAACCAATGCGGCCTGTTCGCCCTGTTGCAGTTCGTAACGATCGATCCCCAGAACAGGCAAGCGGTTGCCGTTGGGTTCTTTGTAGGATTTTTTTACGTGATCAAGAATCAGCGACATGTTTAATTCTACTGAAATCGCCCGGTGCCGTTTGTGCGGCACCGGGCAGAAAACAATTCGTTCTATTCAGCCTGAAACTTGTACAGCTGGCCAAAAGTTGTGGTGAAGTAGACTTCACCGTTTTGGTCTTCACCAAAACTCATCACAGGCAACTTGTCGCCGGTCAAAGTGTAGTTGGCGACTGTCCTGGTTCCGTCGTGTTCCAGAGCCCAAAGCAATCCGGTGACGTAGTCTGCATACACATACTTGCCAACCAAAGCCGGCACTTCTTTGCCACGATAGACGCCTCCACCGGTGATTGACTTGCCAACAGAGTGGTTGTATTCCCAAACGGGATCAATCAGCTTATCGGTTTTTTCGTCGTTGCCGTCCGGCCGAAACCAGTGCTTCGCTTCTCTGATGTTCCAACCGTAGTTGCCGCCTTTTTCAATGATGTTAATTTCTTCCCACAGGTTCTGGCCCACATCACCAACCCAAAGCTTGCCTGTTTCTCGATCGAACGACATGCGCCAGATGTTGCGAAGTCCGTAAGCATAGATTTCTGGCATGGCCTTGGCTGTTTTGCCGCGTCGGTCGATGACAATTTCCAGATCAACAAACGGATTGTCTTTCGGAATCCCGTAACTTTTGCCGTCACTCTTTGAATCAACATCGATTCTTAGAATTGACCCCAAAAGAGTTCGCAGGTTTTGGCCGTTGCCTTCAGGATCGTTGCCGCTGCCGCCGTCTCCCAGTCCAATGTATAGAAATCCATCCGGGCCGAAGGCGATTGTGCCGCCGTTGTGATTCCAGAACGGTTGAGGAATCTTCATGATCACTTCTTCCGATTCAGGATCGACCGTCTTTGCATCTTTGGCAAGAGTAAAACGCGAAACGAAAGATGTATGGTCCTCGGAAGCTGTGGTGTAATACACAAACAACTGGCCGTTTTCTTTGAACTTCGGGTGGAAGGCGAATCCCAGCAGGCCCTCTTCGTTTTGATTGTCTTTGTAGCGGCAGCGTTCGTCGATATCCAGAAACACAGTCGCTTCTTCAACGTCTGCGTCGTTCGGGAACACTTTAATGATTCCATCCTGCTCAGCCACAAACACTCGGTCGCTTCCATCGGCGGCGTGTGTCACAACAATGGGGCGTTCAAAAACCAGATTTTCAAAGGCACGAACAGCTTTCACCGCCAGAGGACCTTCTTTCACGGCCTCTTCCGCTGCAACTGCATTTAGACACGCAGACAGACCAGAAATCGCGAACACGACTGCCAACATTTTCTTCACAATTTTCTCCACGAGAAGGTAGACCTGAGGAAATTCCGGCACGTCTTTACAACGTGCTTACGACATCAATTAAACAACATGGGAAAGAAAAAACCGGCTTCGGAGTAGTTTCCAAACAAACCCAAGCCTGCTGATTCAGAAGCCAGCACAATACCCCAGAGTAGTTGCCGGAAGTCCGAAATTCAATTGGCTCGCGATGCACCTGCAAATTACAGACGGCTGCAGGCGGTTATCCGTGCTGTATGGCGGAAACCGTGGCCAGCCCCCCCTTCAGTCAGCAGCATACAAGCGTAGCCGCTGACGCCAAATTAAGTTGGCCTCAATCCCAGCGACTTGCTGCACGCCAGTATTAGTCGGATTCAGCAAGTTCCGACACGTCGATCTGCAGATCACCAAGGTCGATGCCAGATGGTTCTACCTTAAGCTTAACAGCCCCTCGCAGCAGTTCGACCTGCTGCGCGCCGGTCAGCTTTGTTAAATAGCCGGGGCGTTCGTGCCAGAAACGGAACTCCCACTCCCCAACCGGCAAATTCTTGATCTCAAACTTTCCGTCTTTGTCAGTGACTGCAGAATACGGATGTTCGCTGATGATAAGGTAACCTCGCATCCACGAGTGGATTGAACAGTCCACTCGAATCGGTACCAACTCTTCCCTCGCAAACTTACTTTCCAGTGGCTTGTCTTCAGGAATCACAATGCTGAAAGGCTGGTTTCGGCGAGCATAAACGGCGACGTTGTGAGCCACTGAATCTGAATTACTGGATTGCAGTATCTGATTTGTCCGCAAGCGAACAACTCGTGGCACAAACATGCAATTCCTGTTATCTAACTTTGCAGGTTCAGGCACGTCCTGCATGGAAGAATGGACGGGCACTGGTGTTTTGGAAGACAACCAGATAATCACGTTTTGAACTCCGCGATTGTCCTTATTCACAAGCAGAGATTCGTCCAGCAATCCCACCCTGCCGCACACTTCTTCGTCTCGCGTTACTTCAATTTCTTTCGCGACGGGCAATTCGCCAGTCAATACGATGCGGCCTTTAAGATTACCCCATTCATCCGCAGGCAACGTTTTCGCAGAACACAGGACGCTAAGTGTTCCAATCAACAGCACCAATAAAACCCGGCTTAACATTGCCACACCTTCTACTTGCCTGAACCAACCGCATGACGCAACACCTGCCGCCACTACGAACGTTACGAAAATCAACTTGGAAAACTCATTGGTCGATATAATCCCAATGGGTCGTGCGCGAATCGTCAGACTTAAAACCTGCCTGGACGAACTCGTGTCGCAATGGGAATTCCTGCCCAAAGCTTGACGACAAAATTTCATTCTGAACAGCAGGTCTGGTGAATAAACCCACAGCAACTGGAGTGTAGTGTACCAAAACAGGCCGCCAATCACCGCCCCCAACCCTCCAGCGGTTCGCTTGAACAAAGAGGATAGAAAGCACACCGCAAGGTCCGTTATTTTTCCTGAATTACAGTGTCCGTTCAGTTCTATCATTCGCACGCCAAAGTTTCCGTGAGCACCATTTCCCCCCAACCAGTCGTCTCCTCGCTGAACTCGCCGATTACCCGCGAGCACGACGATATGCGCCGTTTGTTTGTGGGGTTAATTTGTGTCCTGCTGGGTGTCGGCGTGCAAATGGTGCATAGTGCCAGCCTGACATTGTTACCCGGACAATCCGAAACCGTGTTTCTGGGTCGCCACCTGGTCTTTCTGGTAATCAGCGTTGCCTGCGGCTACGCCGCGTCGTTTGTTCCAGCACGAATCCTGAAGGCGAATGCGGGTAACTTCTGCCTTGTGCTGATCCTGTTACTTGTCGCCGTGTTAATCCCTGGAGTCGGCACTCGAGTCAATGGAGCTCAACGATGGCTGCGACTGGGAGGAATGTCTCTGCAACCTTCAGAACTCGGACGGATTCTGCTGCCAATCATGGCGGCAAAAACGTTAACGGAAATTCGTGATACAACGGGGTTTTCACTAAAAAGCATCCCGCGAACATTTTTACCGCTGATCTTTATTCTGCCATTAGTCGCCAAAGAACCAGACCTGGGAGCCACCGTATTTCTGGCACTTGGTTTCGTCATCGCGCTGTTCATTGGAGGCTGGCCGATGCGATACTTTATTGGAATTGCTCTTCTGGCGTTGCCCGCGGCCGTATCTTTGCTCGCGTTGAAGTCGTATCAGATGAAACGAATCTCCGGATTCATGGCAGCATGGCAGGATCTATCTCAGGCACCCTGGCAGATTCGCCAATCACTGTTGTCGCTTGGATCGGGCGGGTTACAGGGCACTGGTGTTGGCGGCGGCTGGCAGAAGTTAAGCTACCTGCCGGAAGCCAACACAGACTTTGTGTTCGCAGTCATTGGCGAAGAACTGGGACTGGCTGGCACTCTGGGATTGATCTTCGTTTGGATCGGCGTTTTTCTTACCGGACGAGCCGTTATGCGCCCAATGCAGCGAGGTTCGTTCGAGTGGATTCTGGGCTCGACTCTGGTAATTCAGATTGTGTTGCAGGCGCTTGCCAACGTCGCTGTCGTCACCTCAATGGTTCCCCCTAAAGGCGTGCCACATCCGTTTGTCAGCTATGGTGGAACAAACCTGTTAGTGAACACTGTCGCTGTCGGTTTGATCGTCGGACTCAGCCGCTCCGGCACGCAACGCACACTACAGATGTCGAACGTGGGCGGGCCCGCAACTCATTCGAACTGATGATCGGAAACACGACTACGTCGCTCAGAAAAGATGCGCATAGTGCGTCCATAATTTCCAGTAAGACTCTAACGAGACTGTGCCTCAGACCAGTCGAGCTATCGCTCGGAAACGCGACTACGTCGCTCTGAAAACTTGACTCAACTTGAACAAGTTCGCTGCTTTAAGACGTCTAACAGTAAAATCGCTTAGCAGCAGGACGGGAATTCACAGTCAACCACTTCGCCCCGCGTTTTCTTGAACACTTGATAAAGCGAGTTGACCCTCAGTTTGGATATCGAGGCAGCTCGTGGCCGGCAGTGACAATCACCAGTACGATGCGACTGGACCACAATTTTCAGGAATGTTTGAGCAAGCTTGATAGCGGTTTCCGATCGCTGCGCAACACGCCTTCTGCGAAAACGTGCCAACCGTTTTGCATCAAACGCATGAGGTGGCACATGCTGGCGTCAGCCTGCTTGTGTGATGCAACCAGCTTGCGTGGCGCAGCCATCGGAAACCGCTCTGACGGTGAAGCCCCCCGGTTTCCCCCAAGCCTGCTCAATTTAAACTTACGAGTATTGCGTGGCGGAAGTCGCAAGACTTTCGACCGTTCAGCAGCAATCTGGAAACTCTCTGCACGTTTCGGTACGAGGAAACACAACGCTGGCACCGACGTCCACATTTCAGCATTGATTGTGGCAAAGCCTTACATTTCAGATCGATGCGACAGGCAGCCAAAAAAAATGCGATTACATTTACCATCGGCGCAAAAAGAAGACCCAGCATCAAAACTGATGCTGGGTTTCATGTACTTCACTTAACACATTGTGAATGGTCTACATTCGGTAGCTGGGATTTTCCCGATCGAATTCTTTGCTGGCAAGTTCTCGTTCCAGATCCAAATCTGTAAATGAGTAGTTTTCAATCAGAGTGGCGGCATCAAGTTCCGCCTCAGTCAGACCTTCAGATTCGGCCGCCCAGGTGTAGTTACGAATCATCAATGGTAGGTGCCGTTCTGTGTCAATCATCAGCAGGCTCTTGCGGTATGTTTCTGAAATTGCCGGGCTGTCGTACTTCAGCTGGAAACAGTAGCAATTACGGCCATCGAATTCCTGATCTTTCATTCGCACGCAGCTTACGCCGTGGCCACGCTTCAGGTCAGATTCGCGAAACTTTGCGATCAGGCGAATCATCCCATGAATACCCGCTTCTGTTACAGGGTAGCGAGATTCAGCCATTGCAAGACTGCTGGCTGGGTCAATTCGAAGTGCTGGAAGCAGTCTTCTGAAGCCACCAAACTTCACAACCATGCAACCGTCCTCATGCGTGTCGCTGTAGAGTACCTGCTGGCCTTTTTCTCCGGAAAGCCATTTCATGTACACAGCAAAATGCGGCGAATGCTGCACCTTCATGCTGATACTCTGCGGCACTTTCATGTCGCCGTTAATTCGCTCTTCTCTATGAAAATTCACTGTGTAACAGTTAAGATTTTCAATGTACCGTCCGCCGTCCTGCAACAACAACAGACAAAACTTAAGAGCGTCCTGATTGTTTAACGTGCCACCTTCAGCCACGACTGTCCGTGGATCAGCTGCCACAACAGAATCACTGGCAGTCGCAGGTTGTTCACCAGCGATAGCTGCTTCAACGTTGGACGCAGCAACCACCAGATCCTTGGCTTCGGGAGGAACGGGAACATCAGCAGATTCAAAGACAGGCACCACAGGTGCAGTCTTCACCAGCAGTGGCTCTTCGCCCGCAGGTACCGGATCGAAGCTGGAATACAGAACTCCAACGCTTACGACCGTAATAAAGGCAGCGACAAAGTTTCTTCGTCCCGATGAATTCCTGAAGTTGGATCTCGGCATTAACAGGTAACCTCTGCGGAATGGGCATTGGGCGTTGAAGAAAGGATGTGGCCAAGGCCAACGCGCGTTTTGCCAAATGGGATCTGAGGATAAAGGAACCGATGGACAACGCTCCGTCGTGGTCCCAAAGTCCCCGGAATCCTTTCCGGAAAGAGCTCGTTAAGAAAACAATTGTGAGGGAAGTGGAATTTGTGTTCGAAAAGTGCCTTCATCCCAAAGACTTACGATTCGTGCATAGGTCATCGTTACTCAGACACGAACGTGCCCGAATAGCGAAGTTCCATAGAGACCCTGCAGATGTACAGATAGGGATTCCACGTCTCAGCTAGGTTTTGATCGTCAGAAAATCAATCAGTCAAGTCGCACTTTGGCAGAGACTGCCGAACTTTACAGGAACCGATTCTTCGAAAGCGGCAGACATTCGCCAGGACAACTTATTTGCGCCAAAGTCGAAGCCCGAACTATTGGACCAGGTTGCCTAACCGGAACAGAAGGCGATTCCTATTGGCGTGCTTCACCGATTTGCTGAATCAATCGCTCTCGATATTCGCGAAGCAATGCTGGAGCCCCCGAGACCTCCAACTCCCCCTGCTGAAGTTTTTCAGGAAACTCCGGCGATAGCTGCTCGTAAACGATCTTGTGCCATCGCTCAGTATCTGACTTTTGTTCAGCCACGTAGGCTTGACCAAGCAGCCCAAGAAACATGAGGTCTCGATGAGTCGACCGATCCAGAACAACCGCCTTGCAGAGGTCAACAAACGCAGCATTTGCCTGATCCAGATCGGGAGTCTGTCTGTTTAGAAGACTCACCCCCAATTGCACGTGTGCCCAAAGTGCTTCGTCGGTCCGAGGATAATGCTTTAGGACAGCTTTCCACGCTGCAACGTTGGATGGGTCCACAATCGCTTTCGCAAACTGCATGGCGGCAGTTTCCTGGCGAGGAAAACCGGGCTCTTCCACAACGATTTTGGGAACATCAAAGACACGGCGACCAAAACCCATTCCAAGAATGCAGCAAACCAGCACCCCAATCAACATAAATGGAATTGACGGCAAAGAAGCTCGAAACCAACTCCACGCCGAATCACCGATATAAAGTGCCGGATCCAGAACTCCATCTTCCAGAGCATCCAACGCTGCCAGAAGATCTTCGTTTGTCTGGAACCGATCTTCCGGCTTCTTCTCCATCATGCGATGAATAATGCGGCACAGAGAGTCCGGTAGATCACGCCTGTGTTCTCGCAACGGTTTTGGATTGTCCTTTAAGTGCTGCACGGCAACGCTTACGGAATTCTTTCCCGGAAACGGTGGCTGCCCGGCAAACATATGATAGCACGTGACGCCGAAGGAATATTGATCGGTGCGATGATCCAATTGCTCGCCTTGAATCTGCTCCGGGCTCATATACCATGGCGTGCCCATGGTTGTTCCAGCCTGCGTCAAATTCAGCTTTTCGTTTTTCTCGTTCAATTGGGCAAGCCCAAAGTCGGTGACTTTGGCGTCTTCCGACCGGGTCAGCATGATGTTTTCCGGCTTAATATCCCGGTGAACAATTCCAGCGTCTGATGCGGCTTTTAACGCGACAGCCACCTGCTTCATCCATTTCAGCCCCAACCGATAGTCCGGCGGGCCATTGCGTTTAAACCATTGGCTAAGGTTTTGCCCCTGCACATATTCCTGAACGATATAGTGCAAATCGTTCTGATGGCCAATCATGTAGACCTGCACAATGTTGGGATGGCTCAAGCCCCCCGCAGCACGTGCTTCCTGTTCAAATCGCCTTAACAACACACTGTTGCTGCCCGTGACCGTGTCATCACGCAAAATCTTCACAGCAACCATACGCCCCAGTGAAATCTGCTCGGCAAGATACACTTCGGCCATACCGCCCACGCCCAACTGTCGCAGCAGCAGAAAATCGCCAAGCTGAATCGCAGACAGATCGGCAGATTTATCTGAAGGGGAATTAGAAGACGGTGTAGCCATGTGAGTTAAAATCAGCAGGAACGATGCGACAACGGCGGCAGGCTTTTGATCGACGTACCTATAACGTGATTCGCATTATAGCTGACCGCCGCCCACTGGCCAACGACCAGAACCCTGGGGAGTCGTCAACGAGCAAAGTTTAAGCAGACATCTGGCAGGCAATGCCAGATGGCAGCACGCAAATCGACTGCAGTCAGATGCAGATGCAACTGCAGCCCGCCAACATCGTTGCTACCAAATAACACAGGCCAGAATCGGCCTTAACAAGCATTTACTATTCCAGCACAGATTCTTCGGGGTAGGGCGAATCGTCTTCTTCCCAAACAGCACGCGCTGGTGGCAATTCCAGTTCCCAAACAGAATCCAATCGCTGCGGAAGAGCCTCTTCCGGATGATCGGGGCATGCAACAGAAACATCGCCAGAAGCAGATCCCCGCAGATCCCCATGTTCACCGCCAACCATGGCATCGACGTCTTCCGGTGACGTTGCATCAGCTGGTGTACTTTCAAGACTTGTGCGCGAAGTACGCCGCAGCAGAATTCCCGGACACATTACGTCGTGTCCTTTTACCTGAACGGGAAGTTCCGGCCATGATTCAGAACGAGTCAACGTTTCGTTAACACCGTCTCGACACAAAATGCTGTCGCCAATCATGGCAGGACCAACAGACGAATGCCAAAACAGGGGGACCGGGCCATCCAACAGGAAGTCCGACTCTGGAACCAATCGTCGTTCTGACGGCCGGTATCCAAGTACATCCGCCTGATCAGCCTGCTGCCATTCAAAGGGGATGCCGAATTTTTCATAGATCCGATGCACCTTCTTCCAGACTCCACCCAGCGTTTCGTTGTGTCTGGAAAAATACAATCCTGTGGCATGCAGCAACAAACATCGTTGATAAGCCTTCCAAAGCTCACCCGGCACTGTGTCGAAACACACGGTGCGAGTCACACCCACATGCAGTCCCCATCTGCGTGCCACACACGTGATTGTTACATAGTTCTGGATGAGATGTTCGCCAAACGCCCAGTGACGATAACGCTCGTTACGACCATCGGCGCACACCTGCAGACGCACGGCAGCAACTGTACGTTTAACAAGCCTGTGGGAAACTTCACCGGCAACTTCTGATTCAGTCACTCCCGGTTTTAATCCATGAGCCGTCGCTTCCACGGCATGAACGGCGACCTTGCTAAGCAGCCTCAATCGTTCAACTTCCAGTTCTGAAAGCGGAAGTCGAATCGCACGAAGCTTTTCCTTTACCAACTTGGTTCCGATCGCCCCTAAATCACTGACAACCTTTCTGCCCCGACAAAGATCGGCGACAAGTTCTTCATGCGGCTGAAACCACTCACGCTGTTTCAACTGAAAACCCAACCCAAACACTTCCCGGTCAAAAATCTGAGCAGAGTCCACAGAACTGGTCGCAAACAACCGAGCATCTGCGGTCACAAAAACACTTGTTGTGACGTCTTCCCCGGCGAAGCGAAACAGATCCGCCCCAGCAGTAAACCAGGCAATGTTTGCGGGATCCTGCAGCAACAAAGCGTCGGCACCAGAACCAGCCAGTAGCTCACGCACCTTCTGATGTTTCTCTTCAACGTCTCTAAGTCGAGATTCGTCCTGAACCAGCAAACGTCGAGGCCGCTGATCTTCCTTGAAGTCGCTGGACATAGAAGATTTTCTCCGTCAACGTTTGGCAGCAATTTGAAGATTGCCCGAACCGCCACCAACGCAGTCTGTGAAAGTTAATTTCGCTCTACCTACGCGGCAAACACGTATCGTTGGCAACAGTCGCACGTAATCCAACAAAAGTCACCACCACTGGAAACAAAAGCCATGTGCGAAAATTCAGTACCGCAATGGCAGCATTCACCCGTCACCTGAACAACCGAATTCGATGTATAAAAATTCAGCCCAACAATAAGCCCAGCAAATCGCTGGTTTTGCACCGTTAAGATATTAACGCGAAGATTCACGTGCTGCGGGGTCGAAACCCCGATTCAAGCCGTTTTTTCCGCGAAGCGTGTTCAGAATCATTTCCGTAATGCGCAACTTGCGAAATACACAACGGTTTCTACGTTCGCAGCGGTTGTAACGCCTTCAGGCTTAAGTAAATAAATACGGAAAATCAAACGCAGAAGCTGGGTTTCATAGCCATTCTGACTTCAGCCACTATGCTCCCAGGCCGCTGCGGTGAATCAGCAACCTCCATTGGGAAAACGAAACCAGAACACAATGGCTCGCCAAGAAACCGACAAAGAAGATCTTATCACAGAAGCCACAGCGCTGGTGGACCGTGCCGAATACACGTCCGCAGTTCCAACCGACGACTGTAACACGTGGTCGCTGGTGACCATTGGGTTTCGCAAGGATGGTTGTTTCAGTATTTATTTCGACCAGGACCCATTTTACCAGTTCGACGCCAGCGGACATCTGCGGCGAGCCTGCATTGGCCCGTACCTGTTTCGCAGCCAGGGAACAACTCTTGCCAGACTAAACAGAGAACGCTCCGACCAACAGACAACTCTGCAACGTATGGATTTAGATGACAAACAATTGAGCGAATTCCAAAGTCAAATGCTGAAACATCTGCAATCGTTTCAGCATGCAATCCGTACCGGCACGATGAAGCGAGGTCGATACGTGACGACGTGCGAAGACATCGATAGCCAAACTCTGGACTTCATCGAATCGATACTGAAGAAGACCTCTACATTCTTGTCGACAACAATTAATATGCGATAGCCGCAACTGAAACCCACACTTACCATGAAGACTTTGATCTTAATGCGACATTCGCACGCGATGTCCGACAACCCGGCGTTTTCAGATCACGAACGTCCGCTGACGCAACAGGGCTGTCAGCTTGCAGAAAAAACAGCCGCATTGCTGGCCAACCTCGCAATTGATCAGATTGTGTGCTCATCAGCTGCTCGCACAATCGAAACCGCGAAGATAGTGGTGGCGACGTGTCGCCCGGAAGTCGCCATCAACGTACGCAGCGACCTGTATCTTGCACCGTCAAAAACGTACCTCACCGCAGCCTCGCAAATGGGAACCGACAAAGACAGCACGATACTTCTTGTCGGGCACAACCCAGGGCTCGCATTGTTAATTTGCAAGTTGGCGGGAAATTCGTATTCCATCCCTCCGTCGTCCGTCGCCGTCTTCGAAGCTGACATCGAAAGTTGGAGCGAACTTGCCGGCCCCGCTGATTTCACAGTCAACCTCAAGGAACTGATTTCTGATGGGATTCGCTGCGGGGCAAGCGAATTGCTATAATGTCTGGTCATCAACAAAACACGATTCACAATGTAAGTACCGGTTGCCACAATACCGAATCGTTCCAATGATTTCGTGACCTGCCCCCACTTGCGTCGATCACACAAAAATGGATCCAATTGATTCAAACAACTCGCTGAATGATGAAGCACTGCTGGCATCGCTGGCACTGACCCTCGTCACCGGCGTTGGACCGCATCTTCAAGCCAACCTGCTGAATGCTTTTGGAGACGCCGCCAGTGTCTTTAAACAGTCGGTTGAATCACTGCTAAGCGTTGATGGGGTTGGCCCCAAAGTCGCCAGCCAGATAATTTCCGGCAAGCACCAATCGACGGCTGTCGAAATGCGAAACCGATGCACGGAATTGAACGTTGGCCTGCTTCAAAAAGGGATTGCCCCGTACCCATCAATTTTAAGTGACGTCAACGACTCACCAGCGATTCTGTATGTTCGAGGACAACTGTTACCTCAGGACGAACTTGCCATCGCAATCGTTGGATCTCGCCGGTGCACAGCGTACGGTCGACGTCAGGCGGAACGACTGGCCAGCTCTCTTGCTCGAGCAGGCTTCACTATAGTTAGCGGACTTGCGCGAGGAATAGATGCCGCGGCTCACAGAGGCGCACTTAATGCAGGCGGACGCACCATTGCCGTGATGGCAACGGGAGTACGCGAAATCTATCCGCCAGAACACGCAGAACTGGCAGTAAACGTCACCGAAAGCGGTGCGCTGGTCAGCGAATTTCCATTGGACCAGAAACCACGCCCCGGGCTGTTCCCACAACGCAACAGAATTATCAGCGGACTGAGTCTGGGAGTAATCGTTGTCGAAGCCACTCGCAATTCCGGCTCACTGTACACCGCCCGGCACGCGATGGAACAAGGCAGGGAAGTATTCGCACTGCCCGGAAACGTAGACAGTCTGGCCAGCGAAGGATCTCACGATTTGATTCGCGACGGCGTCACGCTGATTAGAAACGTAGACGACGTGTTAAGCGAACTCGGCCCATTAGCGAAACCCGCGACATCAAGAGATGAAATGCCGGTTCACGACCCTCGCGAACTGAACCTGAACCCGCAGGAAAAGGAAATCCTGAATCACATCAGTTCGTCGCCAATCCACGTGGAAGACATACTTCGATCCACCCAGTTGGAACTGTCGCGCGTGCTTTCCACTTTAACCGTGTTGGAAATGAAACGCTTCATCCGCCGCCTGCCCGGAAACCTGATGGTTCGCAATCACTGATGGTGAAGCTCAGGAGCACCGCCCAAAACATTGGCGATGCTGAATTGCAAGCTGCCTCATTCCACGTTCCCAAGCAACGTCGCAATCCACTTGGTGTCTTCAAAACCATCCATAACAATCCGCGCTGTCATTGTCAGCGGTACGGACAACAGCATCCCCACAGGGCCCAACACCCATCCCCAGAACAACATAGAACAGAACACAACCAACGCTGACAGCCCCAGTCCTTTCCCCATGACTCGCGGCTCAACAAAATTGCCGATGACTCCATTCACCAGCACAAATCCAATCGCACAAGCAAACGCAGGCTGCATGCCAAGTTCAAGCCAGGCAACCAACACTGCGGGAATCGCAGCCAGAATTGACCCAACGTTGGGGATAAAGTTAAACAGAAATACCAACAATCCCCACAACGATGCGTGAGAGACCCCAAAGAAGTTCAGCCACAGTGCAACTAAAATTCCAGTTGCCAGGCTGATCCAGGTCTTAATCACAATGTAATGCTGCAGACTTTTCACAATTTCATCAGCACGACTGGCTGCTTCACCGGTGCTGACAAACGCCAGCTTCATTTTCCGATTAAAGCTACCTGCTTCCAGCAGAATGAAGATCACCATCAACAAAATCAAAAACGCATTGCTCAGCAACTGACCAACGCTTCCCGCAACACTTGCGGCCAGTGAAATCGCATTACCAGGATTGAACTGCTCCGACATATATTCCTGCCAACCTTGTTCGTTGCTTGGCATTGGTCTTTGTGATGGCAGATTCAGCCAATCCGATCCTGCCAATGGGATATTTTTCTGGCCGGAAACATGAAACACACTGGATGGAAATTGAGAATCATCTGACTCGACGCCCTCATTGGCCTCCATGTCAGGCTGACCAGCAATTAACCCACCAGTGCCATCCACTTCTCTTGTTGAATTCAGATCACCTTCACTTCCAACACGGGTTGCAGCATCATCCGCAACTATGTCTGGTGCCCCCGGCAAACCAGCACCTTCCTGGGGAATCGCCGCCTCACCAGAATCGCTCTGACCAGAATCACCATCAACAGAATCAACTTCGTCTTGTGCCCCAGACTCCTGCTGCTTCCGATCGTCCTGGCGTTTCGCCCAGGCTGGCATCCACCCTTCAACTCGGTGAGTCAGCTTAACTTTCTCTTCTCTCAGGCGTTCCTGATAGTGTTCCTGTTCTGCCATGAAGCCAGCAATTGACTTCGTAACAACAAACACAACACTAAAAAGCACCAGCCCCAAAACACCAATCACGGTCAACAAGGCCAGCCACTCAGAGACCTTACGATTCAGCAATCCGAAGTAAGCAGGAGCACTAACAACTGACAGAAAAATGGCCAACAGCAGAGGATTCAGAATTGACTCAGCAGCTCGCATTCCAGCAACGACAATCACAAATGCTGCTGCCATATACAGGTAAGAAACCCCGCGAGCCTGCTGAAAAACCGGTTGAGTGACAGCGGGCGGCGTACTGGAGTCAGGTTGAATCGTCATAACATTCCACTCAAATCCGAGGAACAAAATGCATCACGTTGCAGGAGACGGTGTCCCACTGCAACTGTCCGCCAAAAGCCAGTTTCCAGAATAAGAATCACTAAACTAGAGTTCGCTTTCAGCGGCTGTAGTAAACTCTCGAACCTGTACAGTAACCAACGCGACACTTAAAAAGACAGCTGTCAGTGCCGCCAACCAAACAAGCTGCAATAGCATAGTCTCATTCGACGCAATCAGATCAATAACGTTTGCCGGAATCGTGTTATCGTCAACGGTGATCCATCGGAACAATAACGACCGCAATCGAAACTGAATTGTCATCCGATTTACAACAGCAGGAAACATCCCCAGAAACAGTTCAACGGCGGCAGTGTAAGCAACACAAAACACCATGGCTTTGGCATGGAACAGTGTTCCGATCATCAGATACAAGGCTGCGTAAGCAAAGGATGAAAGAACGGCCAGACCAGTTAAGGCGAACAGAGCTTCCCATTTGTAATGAATCTGCGAAATCGGAATCGCCAAAGCAATGCCCAGAATTGCGGCCGAAGCAGTCCACACGACGGCGACCAGATACTTTCCCATCAGCAAATGAAACAGACCATTGGGCCGCGTTGCCAGATAGACCCAACTGTGCTGTTCCAGTTCTGTGGCAACAATCGGAGCCGACGTCAACAAAACACCCAGCATACAGCTCAACGATGGCCCCAGAACGTACAACGCAAACGTAAACATCATGCCAATTTCCTGAATCGATTCAGGCTGCTGTGGCACGGACGCTCTTCTTTCTGGAATCAGATAAGTGGACATCAACAACGTGATCACCACAGGAAACGCGGCCACAACCAACCACCAAAACGCCCTCCCGGGAGTCATGATCCGCTTGAATTCGAATATGGCAACAGCCAACAAACTGTTCATGACTCACCTCGATGAATTCTGAGCAGAGAATTAAACAAGGCCTGCAACGAATCGTCTGCCGACTTCATTCGCGTTATTTTCAGACCATTCTGCGAAGCAAGGTCTGGCAGTTGTGAACATAATGTGCCTGCCCGTTGAGTCTTCAACCGAACTCGATCATTACCATGTGTGCGTGGTTCAACAACCACCGAACAGGCAAGTTCGTGCTGCATCAACAGGCCCGCCAGTTGATTGGGCTGAGCACAGTCAATTTCGATTTCTGTCGGAGTATCAAACAGCAATTCGTTCACTTCAGCAGCCGTTCCGGACGCCAACAAACGTCCTCCACAAATCAACAAAAATGAATCTGTTAATGCTTCAATTTCGTGCAGGACATGACTGGCGATGATCAAGCTGTTACCTTCAGAAATCCACTGCTTCATCACGTCAGTCAATTCGGCTCGCCCAACCGGATCCAGACCGCTGAATGGTTCATCCAGAATCAGCAATTGAGGCTTGTGAGCAATTGCCTGTGCAAGCTTGGTTCGCTGCCTCATCCCCCGCGAATATGTCGCGATTGGGCGGTGCATGCTGTCTCCCATGCCAACCAGATTCAAACATTCAATGGCTCGCACCCGTGCAGGACCAGATCGCACTCCCTGTAACTGCAACAGCAGGGTCACCCAGTCAAGTCCGGTGGTGGTCGAATACAGACCTTCAAACCCCGGACAAAATCCGATCTTCTTCATCAACTGCATGTTGTTGCGAGGATTTTGCCCTAAAACCCGGACGTCACCGCGCGTGGGCACAAGCTGCCCGATCAGCAGATTCAGCAGCGTGCTTTTGCCAGCACCATTAGGGCCCAGCAAACCGTATGCACCTGGCTTTAGCTGCATGGTGAAGTCGTTAACGCCAATCACCGTGCCGTAAAGCTTAGTCACCTGATTTAGTTCAATCAGAAATTCCGAAGTCATATATGTCTCACGTCATCATGCACGCAATGGTGCCGAGACCCTTCTGAAGATCACCGTGAAACAAACCATGGAAAGAACGGCAGCAAACACAAACTGCGTTTCCACGTGAGAAACCGTTGTCGGAATTCCCAGAATCGCTGTGGACATGTCACTGAAGAGCAGAAACAAAAACGACAGCCGCAGGACAAGTTCCGAAGTATCGCCATCCAATCGACGCATCATCAAAAAGGCAGCCAGCCCAAAGATCCAGATAAAGAACCAGCCAAAGGTCGCAAATCGACTTTCAATTGTGAGAGACGACAACATTAATGCCAACAGCGTGGTCGGTACAATCATCGCCGTGGAGGCAACCAAAACACGTAATGGCAGGTCCCACGTGTAGGCAATCACCGATGCATCCGGCGAGAGCAAAACGGCAAACAAGTACAACAGTAACTGAGGCAGCGTGCCGGTCAGAAACAGGAAAAAACCAATCGTCATGCACTTGCCAATGATGTACTGCAGACGCGTCATTGGCCTCGAAAAGTACAACAGAAAGGCACGTGATCGAACATCCTGAGAAATCAGTGCAGGCGCAACCAGCCCTACGACAATTACCATGCCGATCGCCTGAGATCGCTGCAATTGCAGCAACACCGCCTTCCACACCAGCGGGCGAGCCACAGTCAGTAGCTCCTGCTGAGTGGCCGTATCCAGGTTTTCAAACACCAGCAGGACAGCCTGAACAGATTCTGCAGGAAGAAACATGTTTACGATCTCTCGAAACATGCGCGGGTTCATCGAAGCGTTACCCGTAAGAACCTGCTCAAACAGAAAAATCACAATGCCATAAACAAGCGGGGGCCCCCAAACAACGAACGCGATTCTTCTCAGCCAGGAACTCTGCCACGCACGTCGGATGCCAATCCCTGCAATCACAGACCAACGACTGTTGCCGGATTCTCGTTCGCCATCCCATTCTCTATAGCCCAGATTATGAATCGGCATGGCGTTTCTCCCGAACGGTTTGCAGAAAGACTTCCTCAAGCGATGACTGCGAAGGAATCTGATTCAAAATCGCCACCTTTTCTTCATCCGCAATCTTCCAGATCGAATCTGCAACTTCAGTTGAATCGCCAAAAACTCTAAGGCGGTTGTTTCCGATAACTTCGCACTGCAATCCACGGCGAACCAAAGCTTCACAAAAGGATTCAGCATCATCCGCAACGTCCAGCCGAACTTCCGGGTTCGGAGACTTCAGCAGATCTTCCAACGGAGCCATCAGTCGCACTTTGCCTCCCGCCAGAATCGCCACGGAATCGCAAACCATGCGAACATCCGGCAAGATGTGGGTACAAAGAATGACCGCCTTGCCAAACTTTTTTGATAGAACACCAATCCGACTTAACATCGATTCACGTTCTTCGGGATCCAGTCCGGAAGTCGGTTCGTCCAGAATCAGCAGTTCCGGATCGTGTACGATGGCCATGGCAAATCGAAGCTTTTGCCGCATACCGGTCGAATACGTTTCCACGTTCCGATAGCGTTCCTGACCGATGCCGCAAAAGTCCAGAATTTCGTGTCCTCGCCGCAACGCTTCTGTGGTGGGAAGGCAGGAAAGCCTGGCTGCAACCTGAACGGATTCAATACCGGACAGACCGTACATATAACAGTCATCTTCCGGCATATAGCCAACCTTCGCCCGAATGGCGGCGGCTTCTTTCTGAACATCGTGTCCCAGTACACGCCCTTCGCCCGAGGTAACTCGAACAAGACCAAGCAGCACTTTAATCAGCGTACTTTTGCCAGCCCCGTTGGGCCCCAGCAATCCCGTAATTCCTTCTCCTATGGTCAGATCAACTCCATTCAGAGCACGAAATTTACCGTAGTCCTTGATGATCTGTGTGAGTTCAATCAAAGCAGGCATAGTTTAAAAAGCACTTCCATGGCAGCGAATAAATGGCAGAGCGAAGTTCATTAACAGCAGTGATTCGCCGCCAGCATCCGATTATTTGAATCAGGCAGTGTCGGATTGTGCCAGCATTCTGTTCGCGAGCACAATCGTTTGGAACTGAATGTCAACAATATCAGCAATTTCTTCTGCGTACCCGCCTGCCAGCGTAATCACCAGCGGAACATTAAGATCCCGGCAAAACTGAAACACAAGCCGATCGCGCTTTGCCAACCCTGCTTTAGAAACGGACAGTCCGCCCAACGTGTCCTTTTCAAACGGATCTGCACCCGCCAGATAATAGACAAGATCCGGCTTCACCTGACGTGCTGCCCACGAAAGTCCGTTGCGTAACTGAGCAATGTACTCATCCGTGCAACACAACGGCTGAAGCTCAATATCAAGATCGCTGCACTGCTTGCGAGCTGGAAATGCCTTCTTAGCATGCAATGAAAAAGTCGTAACGGTTGGATCACCGGAAAAAATGTGCGCTGTGCCATCTCCCTGATGAACGTCTCCGTCAATCACCATCGCCTGGCCAATACGTTTGTCACGTTGCATTGTCCGAATCGCCACAGCCACATCATTGAAGACACAGTAACCCGCACCGCGATCTGCGAACGCATGATGGGTGCCACCCGCCAGATTCGCTGACACTCCGTCGGACAACGCACTTTCCGAAGCTGCTACCGTGGCTCCCGTTGATCGGCGACTGCGTTCGGCCATCTGAACACTCCACGGAAATCCAATTCGCCGCAGTTCAATGTCTGAAAGTTCGCCCGAGGATACTCGTTCAACCCAATCCGCTGTATGCACCAGCAGCAACTGATCATCGGTCGCCGCAGGAGGAACGCACATCTGATCTGAGCCGAAAATCCCACTGCGCTCAAGCCGTTCCCGCAGCAGCCTGTATCGTTGCATCGGGAATCGATGCCCGTCGGGCAATGGCAACACAAACAAATCGGTGTGAAAGAGTTTCATACTTTGATTCAACGACAACGTCTGCTGTGTCGCTTGAAGACCGTCACTTCAGAATCGACTATCGCTTGTGTCCAGAATCGTCCCGAATCACTGCTCGCGACGGAACCCAGGTGTTGGAACTTGTGATTCGAATCTCACGAGCCTGATCTGCCGTAATTGGTGTGTTGTTGCCGTCACTGGCCAGTGATTGCTTGTCACGCACAAGAGCAGGGCGATATTGAGCCGCGATACCGTCGTCGTTGGAATTACGGTGCAGCATGTGCCAGAAACCAAGCCCACCAGAAGAATTCCGGCTGTAGCGATACCGGACAATCAAACCAATTGCCAGCAGCGATCCGCCCACAACAAGTGCCAACATCCAGTCGCCGAACGCTGATGTATCCATCAGACACATAAAACTACACAGACCGGCACCGCCAGCAATGACGATCACCGTCGCCAGCATACTGCCAGCGTCGTCTCGACTGCGTTTCCACCTGCCTGCCATCGACGAATCTCCGGGAACGGCACCAGGAAGCCTGGTACAACGTCAACATCACTTGATGAGCCCACGAAAAACAGCCGCAAACCAACTTCCTGGATTCATACTGCCTGAAAGCGAAAGAAGCAAAATTTGTCTGCCAACCTGCAGCAAAGTCTAACAGACAGCCTGAGAAACTTTCCAGTACGTCAAACAATCTGCGATTCACCGATTCGCACTGCAACAATTTCGCAAACCGACAGCATAAGAACTCCGGCAGTTACAGAACAGCCGCCAGCACCCGCCACAACGCCTGCGAAGCGTGCCAATCGAAAGACGATGCTGTTCGCAAACACATCGATTATTGCCCACGCATCTTTCTGATCGTTAACTTCAAAATATCGACAACCACATCTTCTTCCGCAATTTCCGGAAATTGACTCTGTTCGATTTGCTGCAGAATCCAAAGATCAAACTTTGCCGGTGACTTTTCCAGAGCGGTCGCGATCAGAAATGAAAACAGATTTCGTTCCTCTTCCGTCCGATCAAAGAACTCTTCTTTAATCGCTCGCTGAATGTCTCGAACGGTAGGGCCGGTCGGCTCTTCAATGAACTGGTCGTCGCCTTCGATGACCACCTTCTGAGCTGATTCATGTTGAGCGATTGCTGTCGCACCAAACAAAACGGGCATCACATTTTCCCACGCCGCACCGGCCGCAGGCAAACTGTTGCGTCCAACTCTGAAATGTTCGCGAATAAGATTTATCTGATTCAGCAGTGTCGAAATATCCTTTTCGCGGCCTTCTGCAAAAGAAGCCCCGTTCAGGTAACCAACAATCGCGGAACGACTGCGTTCCCACTTCGGCTGATTCTTTTCATAGGCTAGTAAAGCACGAGCGACATCAAGTCTTCGATCGGTTGAATACGCGTTGTCGCCGGAATTCTTGATGATTTGCTGCTTGGCGAATTCAATGCTATGCCGGCCGCCGGGTTGCATGTCATAAAACTGACGGACAAACATCGCAATGTCACCTTTTTCGGGGTGACACGTTGATGATGGAAACGCTCTGCAGAAAGTGGGATACGTTTCAGCAATTCGTAACACGCCAACGGGCGTGTAATAACCTTCCGTTGCCCGAAAAACGACAACGTTCTCTTGTGGCTTAAGAGTGTGAACATCACCAAGATCGATCAACGCAGACCCTTCTCGCATCTGCTGAACACGACCAAGGCAATACACCAAACCAGGTCTTTCGACCTCAATCTTACCCCCTTCTTCCTGGCACAACGCAATGCTTGTGGAACAGCAGTTCGCTGCAAACAATCCCAGAAAAATGGCCACAGGCAATTTCAAGCACATAACGAAGTCTCACAGAAATCCTGGAACAAACTGCAGAACACCGGAACCGATTCTGAATCATGGCAGATTCACGGCAACAGGGCACGTGAGTTTCGGCAGGCATAAGTCAACAAAATTCGCTGCAGCGGTGGAGGTAGTCTAAAGCAGAACGACACCTTCCTCCAAAACATTTATGCAATTCATGAGGAATCTGCAATTGTCCTCAATCTGCAGCTCCTCTTTGCATCTGTATTCTCTACGGAGAAACAGGATTTTCCGGAACAGTCGGTGTGACTGGCACAAAATACGGCTCGGGCCGCGTTCAACTCACCACACACCAACACGTCAACAAAAGCCGTTGCTGATTACTTTTCCATGAAAGCGAAACAAGCACGCTGCGCCCGTCCGTGAATTGTAGTAACAGATTCACGGACGGGCACGGCGTGCTTGATTGAATGATTCAATTCGCTTATGCCTTAAGCAGCCGCTCGCATGGCAAGTTCCTCACCATTGACGGCGACAATTGAGATTCCAAACTTGTCTGCCAGGCGAGTTACTTCGTCTGGTTCCAGAAGAATCGTCATACCGGCCTCAATTGCCAGAATACGACCGCCAGCTTCATGCATCGTCTTAATCGTATCGACACCAATGGTCGGTACGTCAAACCGCATATCCTGTTGCGGCTTCGCAACTTTAACCACCGTAAACCCACCGCGCCGACACAGCTCTCCGGCTCTACGAATGCACTTATCGGTTCCTTCAATCGCTTCCACGGCAATCACAGCAGTGTCGTTAACCACAACGGTCTGACCAATATCAAGGCGGCCCATTTCACGAGCCATCTCCCAACCGAACTGGATGTCACGCCACTGACTGGAAGATGGTTTTTTCGAGGTCAAAAATCCGTGTTTCACAAGTAACTCCGGTGCGTATTTCAATGCTGAATCAAACGTCATTCCGTCGCGTTCGAATTCTCGAATAATGGCTAACAGAATCGTGTCGTCTTTCTTATTTTCCCTGGCGTAACGCAACCACATGTGGACCGTTCGCCAGTCGGGCATAAGTCGCAGCCATCGAAACGGATGAAACAAAACCGTCTTTTCAATCTTCCCCGCCATAATGATGCGGTTTACTCCGGCTTTGCGAAACAACCGAATCGCTTTTCCAATTCGTGCCAAAGGAGCGAACCGGAAGTCATCGCACACCGAGGCCAATTCTTCAGACGCCATACCTGCCACACCCAGCCCGAACACAGTGTGTCCGGCTTCGTGAGCTGCATGCACAAACTGCATTGGAAACTGCCCGGCTCCAGCCAGCAGACCCAGACGAGTCGGTTCAATGTCACTCACGTTAACACACCTGTCCCGTGGAAATTGCAGTATCGTTGGATTGTCTGATGAATCAGTCATAGGTTGCTTTAAGGCAGGACGAAAGACCAAACGATGATGCGTCCATGGCCTTACTTATATTTCAGGCCGCTGTTTTTTGCTGCTCGCTACATTGCGTTTCGTCGGAACATTCAGAGCCACCCAATAAAGCGGCAACCTGTTGTTGAAGCTGTTCAATTTGCTTCTGCAGCGACTTAACTGTGGAACGCAGCTCTGGCAGTCGCTTCAAAGACATAACTTCTTTGGCATGTTCAGCAGCCGTGCCAGCCGGACTTCCCAAATACGCTTTGCCACCGGGCAGGTCTTTGTGAACTCCCGCCTTTGCACCAACAATTGCACCGTCTCCCAGATGAACATGATCGGCGATGCCAGCCTGGCCAGCGCAAACGACATATTGGCCGGTTGAACAGGAACCAGCCAATCCAGACTGCCCCACAAGAATATTGTGTTTACCAATCTGGCAGTTGTGAGCAATCATTACCAGGTTGTCGATCCGAGTTCCGGTACCGATAACCGTTGAGCCGACCTTGGCTCGATCGATGGTGGTGCAGGCACCGATTTCAACATCGTCATGAATAATCACATTGCCAACATGTGGCAGGCGTTCGTGCCGACCATTTACGGTCCGATAGCCAAACCCTTCGGCCCCCACGACCGTGGAAGCGTTAATGGTAATTCCGCTTCCAAGAATTGAATTGGCATAGATAACGGCATTCGGATCTATGCGAACGTTGTCGCCAATCACGCACCCGTCGCCGATAACAACGCCGGAATGAATTTCGCAACCTTCACCGATTCGTACGTCTTCGCCAATTCGAGCAAACGGGTGAATGTTGGAATTCGCACCAATCCTTGCCGTGGCCGCCACAACCGCCAGATCAGAAACTCCGATTGCGGCGGGAACTCGTGGCGGAACCAAACGCTCAGCGATTTGCAAAAACGCGGTCTCAGCCTCATCGACAAGCAGAAACACTTTGCCCGAATAACTCGACAGCGAATCAGCAACAGACCTGGGAGCAATAATCACCTGAGCAGCAGTCGCGGCAATTCGGCTGACGTTTTTTTGGCAACCGATAAACGCCAACTGAGAAGCTGACGCACGCTCAATGAAGTCAACTCCATCAACGGTCAGATCCAACTCGTGCTCAACGCCTTCACTGACAACGCTGACGTGCAGAAACTCAGCGATTTCGCGTACAGTCAGCGAATTGTTCCTGATTGCTTCAGTCATCCGGGCCTCCCTGCCACGATGAATCAAGATAAACATCAGCGTGATACTGATGGAAATTTCGGATTTACGTTCGCATTTTTATGGTTTTTCAATGTTTGCCGCAAGACGAACAATTCTCTGGGCAGTGTTCAGATCAGTATGCTGCTGCCCACTGGACACCGGCCATTTCGCTTTAAGTCTTCAGAAGTTGCCGCTTGTGAACTTGCGATCGTGAGGTTTGCCGCAAAAAAGGCGATTTCAACGGCGGATACAGGGCAATTTCCTGTTGATTCCGGCAGTTTACGGTACGCAGACCAATGGTTTTCCGATCCTGGCAACTGTCAGCCTCGGATGATCGCATTGGCTGATTTCCTCAGTACAATCGTCGCTAAACGATAATTTCGGCGGCTTCGATACGTATCGCTTGCCAGCTGTCGACCAATTCCTTCCAGCACACCCACGTGTAAGTTTAATCCCAGAACTACTCACGCAAGACCTGCATGACTGCTGCCGCAAACAATTCTTCGAGGCCCGGTGACGGCGATTCCGTTGGAATCGTCGAAACGAAATTCGCTACTCTGTTCTCAGAAGCCTCGCCGCTGAAATTCCTGAACGGCGCAACACTGGCACCAATCTGCGTAGCTTACGAAACATACGGGACGCTCAACGAACGACGTGACAACGCCGTTTACGTCTGTCATGCCCTGACAGGAGATGCTCACGCAGCTGGAAAGCACGCGGCGGAAGACGAAAAACCGGGCTGGTGGGATGGGTTAATCGGCCCCAACAAGGCACTGGACACCAATAAATATTTTGTGATTTGCTCCAACGTGCTGGGCGGCTGCCAGGGAACCACCGGCCCAGGCAGCCTCAACAACGAAACAAACACGCGATACTGCCTGGATTTCCCATTCCTGACAGTTTCCGACATCGTCTCTGTACACTCAGAGTTGGTACGTTATCTGGGTATTGAAAAGCTGTTGGCCGTTGTTGGTGGAAGTCTGGGCGGCATGCAGGTTCTGGACTGGACTGTACGATTTCCAGATCAGGTGCGAGCAGCCGTGGTTTTGGCGTCTGCTCCTAAACTGGCAGCTCAAGGCATCGCGTTCAACGCCGTCGGCCGGCGAGCCATCTATGCTGACGCGGGATTTCTGAATGGCAAGTATTACGAATCTGAGGGACCGCGATACGGGCTGGCCCTGGCACGTATGGTTGCCCACATCACCTATCTGTCTGAAGACTCAATCGAATTAAAATTCGGACGGCGTCTTCAGGACAGTGACCGTTTTGCCTTCGAAATGCAGAAGGAAACTGAATTCCAGATCGAAAGTTACCTGCACTATCAGGGAAAACGCTTCGTACAACGCTTCGACGCGAACAGCTATTTATACCTCACCAGAGCCATGGACTATTTCGATCTGTCGGAAGGGCATGCAACGCTTGCAGACGCAGTTCGCAACGTTCAGGCTCGTTTTTTTGTCGCGTCCTACGATACGGACTGGTTGTTCCCAACCAGTCAAAGCAAAGAACTGGTTTCTGCGCTGCTGCAAGTTGGCAAGCATGTATCGTATGTCGAACTGGCGTGTCCGTTCGGCCATGATTCGTTCCTGATTGACCTGGGTCCGCTGACAGACCTGATTTCTCCCTTCCTTGAACAAACGCTGATCTCCGCCAAAGCTTAGTCAATTTCCAACGGCACGTTGCTCGCAATTTCACATGTCAAAATCCCGCTATCAGCTTCCGGATCTATCCGTTCAATTGGTCGACGACCTGATTATCAGGCACATCGACAAGGGAAGTTCCGTCATCGACCTTGGCTGTGGCGATGGCCGACTGATGCAACGCCTTAGCGGTGAAATGAACTGCAATGTCGTCGGAATTGACGTGGAACTGGGCAACGTGGCAGCCGTAATGCGACGGGGTCTGCCGGTTGTCGCAGCCGACCTGAACAAAGGTCTGGCAGATATCCCATCAGACACTTTTGACTTCGCTGTACTTAGCCAGACATTGCAGCAGGTCCAGCACCCCAAACTGCTGCTGAAAGAAATGCTGCGAGTCGCAAAGCGTGGACTTGTGGTTGTTCCAAACTTTGGCCATTGGCGAGTTCGCTACGAAGTATTGCGTCGCGGGCGAACACCGATCACTCACGCATTGCCGTACGAATGGCATGAAAGCCCCAATCTGCACTTTATGTCGATGAGAGACTTCAGGGAACTGATGCAGAGCATCGGGCTAAGAATCGTCAAGGAACGTCCAATCATCAACGGTCGTTCTGTGGATCAGGCCTGGGCGGCCAATTTGCGAGCCGATAGTGCTTTTTATCTTCTGGAACGAACGTCATCAACGACAAGCGAACCCGCATAAATTGCCGGATGCAGGCTGTAATGTTCAACTGGATGTCCGTTGTTGGTTTCTGAGGCGTTTCTATCGAATGCCTCGGCCCCCAGGGCAGTTCACTGCGTCACAAGTCGTATTGACCCGTTTCGCAATGCCGAGCTACTTTATGCAGATTCAGCAATAGAATCTGCTGTGTTTTCCCAACTACTTCCTACAGAACTCTGGACTCATGCGCACAGTTCTGTGCATTGCACTCGCCTACGTTGCTTCCGGTTCGCTCTGCCTTCTGGCATTCGACGAGCTATCGCTGCGCGCTGCGAACCCTGCTGACGAGAAGCTGTTGGTGATGACAAACGGTCGAGTCGTATCGGGACAGTTGACTCCCCGAAATGGCGGTTACGACGTCGTGTTGCCCGCAGGACGCATGTTCGTTCCTGACAAACAGATTCGTTTTCAGGTCGACAACATGGAAGAAGCGTATTCACGAATGCGCGACACACTTCCACACTTGACCCCCGACACACATCTTGAACTGGCTCGCTGGTGCCTGGCGAATAAGCTTCCGTCACATGCCAAACGCGAAGCACTGGATGCACTTCACCTGGATCCTCATCGAACCGACGCTCAGCGGATGCTGGAATCATTGGTGCGCGAACAGCAGCGAAGTCCACAAAGCTCAACGCCCGAAATGACGCGGGAAGCACTGGAAAAAGCTCAGCTGGAACGCTCGCTTGCGCCTGAACGCAGATCTTTGGGAGGTCTTCCGCTCGACCGAGCCAAAGAATTCACTCAGCGAGTGCAACCTCTGCTGACCAACAAGTGTGGAAATACAAAGTGTCATGGAGCAGGGCGAAATGAGTTCGCTATTGTCAATCTTCGACGAGACGCCACTGCGGTCGCTGCAGAACAAAACCTGGCTGCCGTTTTAAACAAGATCGACTTTCAAAACCCCGAACGCAGCCCCATACTTCATGCAACTCAAGGACTTCACGGCGGAAGCACTCAACCATTGTTCCCTGGACAAACCGGCGGTCGACAGGTTGCCGCGTTTCGTGAATGGGTGGTTGCCGTCGCCAGCGAACTTGCTCCAACTGAGCACCAGGTTGGCAAACAGGAAATTCAACAAACAGCCTTTGCGACGTCAACAGAATTTACGGCAGATCCGAACCCAAGTAACAGCGACGTTCAGAACCACAACTCGCCAAACGAGACAGGTGACGCAGAAACAGCAACAAGGCTGGATCGAAAATTTCTCAGCGAAGCAGTCAATGCCGCACGTCATGATGACTTTGACCCCGACGTGTTCAATCGTCGATATCACGGCAGGAATCGAAGTGAGATGACAGTCGAACTTCAACAGGGCGAGCCGAAATAGGCTCACCAAACCGAAACGAAGCGACCGACCGCGGTCTTCGTTTCCCACAGACAACTACGCGAAAGGACTCGCGATGCGTACCTTTATTTATATTTCATCAATCATTGCCATGCTGGCCATCATGCCGGGGTGTTCACGATTTCGTGAACTTACTCGTCGTGATTACGCAAAACTGCATGACCCCTTCACTTCGACTCTGGCAGATGCGGACGCGATTGCGCAAAACGCTGAAAACCGTGAACGTACGGCAACCGGCGCGACAGTAGCCCGGCCGGGCGATCCTGCGTCGGCGAAGCAGCAAAATCTTCTCTCAAACGCAGCTGAAACCAGAATCGCGGCCAATGCTGGTTTTCAGGGAATCAACGCTCAGGGCATGGGAGACGTAATCGGTCGAGCGAGTGGACCATCACTCTCAGACTTCGTCGGTAACAAGGCTGAAGAAACCAAAACGGCCATCGCTCAGGCTGGCGCTGCCACTCAAAAGAAAGTCGACTCAGACCTGGCCGGCTTCACTGAATTTCTTGAATCCCAGGCAACAGCCAGTGGAATGACAGAAACCGCCAACGAACTAAGCGCGGACTTCGCGGAAATTTCTGCACAGGCAAAACAGGATTGGGCCAGAACCACCGCAGCCGTTGAAGAACAGGCGACGCCATACATGAACCCAATTCAACAGGTCAGCCAATCGGTTTCTGAATTTGCAGATACTCAACCAGCTCAGCACGCTGCCGCAGTCAATTTGGCAACCACTCAATTTAATGTCGCTCAGCAAAACAAAGAAGTTGCCACGCCACTGTTGCAGCACAATACCCCATCAAGACCGACCACAAATTCCACGCCTTCGAAAAACACGAACGGCTCAGCCGGAATTGGCAGCGACAACCCATTTGCACAATTGCAGCCAACAGCCACACCACGATCTCAACCGGAAACATCGTCGCCCTTCTACTCAAACCAACCGGCCTCACCGGCCTCACCGGCCGCACCTGCTGCTCCAGAAGCCAAATGGGAGTCTACTGTTTCTGCCCCAAAGTCGAAGACAGAAGCTCCTGCGTTCGACTTCAACGATGTTCCAACACAAAACAAGAAGATGGATTCCGGCTTCAACTTCGACACCGGCTGGAAGCCATCCAGCATGGAGTTGCCGTGAATGCAGCACCGTTAGTCGTGCAAAACAGCGGCTAATGTGAATTCCCCGCAAGAACGGCCAATTAAGCTCACTCAGCAGTTCTGAGTATGCCCGTGCATCATACGCACCACCGGCGAATAAATTTTTCGTAGAGTGCAGTTCCCTGATTTAACTGTTCGATTTCAATCCATTCGTCGTCGGTGTGAGCCTGTCGAATATCTCCGGGGCCAACCACTGCAATATCCGTCAGCTCTGTGAAGCAGGAACCATCGGTACCATAGGACACCGTTTGAGACGCCGATTTGCCTGATAGTTCCAGCAACTCTGCGATGAAGCTGCTGTCAGGGTCGGTAAACAGAGGGTTGCCTTGAAATACAATTTCAAATTCAAGGCAATGTCTTTCGGCGGCAGCTTTGATTTCGTCAACCAAAGCATCGGCGTTAATCCCTGGCATGGTGCGAAAATAGATGGTGCAGATCGACTGCGCGGGAGTAATATTAATTGCTGTCGTGTGATCGTTGATCCCAAGGTTTAGATTGATCGTTGGCGGATCGTAGCGATCGTCCTGCCACTGAGGGTCATCTTTGATTCGTTCGCAAAGCTGATTGACTTCTGCCAGAAACGGTATCATGGCAAAATTCGCATTCACGCCTTTGCCTGTACTGGAATGAGCGGCGATTCCTTTTGAGGTAATCCGTAAGCTGCGGCCTCCCTTGTGAGCATGAACGACGTTCAATAACGTCGGCTCGCCAATGATCGCTCGACTGCGTCGCTGAGCGACGTCACGGTACATCTTCGATTCCGCTACAACATGACGAGCCCCCTGCAGGCCGACCTCTTCATCGGCGGTGCAGACGATCGTCAACGGGGCGTTCAACTGAGTGCTGCTGACAGCATCAACCGCGGAGAGCATGCAGATTAAAGATCCCTTCATGTCGCACGATCCGCGACCATAAAGGCGACCGTCTTTTTGCAGCAAGTTCCATGGACCGCTCTCCGGAAAACTCCAGGTACTCACAGGCACAACGTCAGAATGGCAAAAATAGGCCAGGCCACGACCTTCCGTCGGCCCAATCTGGCCAGAAACACAAACCTTCTCAATTCCGCGGGAATCTGTGTACGAAAGCCATTCCGTTCGAAACCCTCGAGACTTCAATTGATTCTCAACCCACCGACTCACATCAACGTTTGACGTAGAGCTAACGGATGGAAACGCAACCATTTCCGACAACAATTCGATACTCTTCATATCGCACTATTTCACCCAAAATCGTCTTTTCAAACGAAAACGAACCAATCACCGGCCAGCATGGTATCGCACGGCATTTTTGCCGCCACCGTAACTCCGATTTCACCCAATTTCCGTTCAGCAGCTCAAAGTTAATGGTGCGTGGAACAATAATTCCAGATCGCAAGCCATATTAAGTTTCAGGCCACATCAGGTTGGCGTAGGCGGAAATTCTGAAGACAAGGTTTCCCTAAGTCGCCACAATCACTGCGGCAGAATCGTAAGATCCTGCGGTTCAGCGGCAAAACACCTCACGAACTCGCTGCCGTCATGGAACCGATTGCCATTTCCGGCTACCATACGGTCCGGGTGAGGGAACCCTTTTAGAAAATCGTTATCTGTAAATTGGCTGGCAATCTCATGATGTTAGCGGTTGCAGCAAACCGGTAGATCGTTTGATATTTTTTTGACGTGACGCAGTCGCGTTTCCGAGCAGCAGCTCAATTGGTCTGAGGCTGGGCCTCGTTAATATTTCAGGATAAAACAACAGATGTCACAACAGTTGGCACAGGAAATACTGGGCGAGCTCGAATCACTTCGTCTGATCGACCCACACACACATATCAACCCCATGTCTGCAGCCTCTAAGACGCTGGCCGACATCATGGGTTACCACTATTACACAGAGCTCGCTCATTCCGCCGGTCTCGCAAAAAATCGTATCGAAGAACCGGGCCTCGCCCCCAAAGAAAAAGTCGCAAGGCTTGTGCCCTGGCTGGCCACAATTGAAAACACAGCCCAATACAGCTGGTTGTTGGAAATTTGCCAGGTGTTCTTTGGCTTCGAAGGCGACCAGATTACAGAATCGAACTGGGAGGCACTGTACGACACGTCGCTGGCCAGGATGAGTCAACCGACCTGGGAAAAGCAGGTTCTGGAAACCAGTGGACTTGACCAGGTTTATCTCACCAACGACTTCGACGACCCACTATCCGATTTCGATACAAGCTTTTATGTTCCATGCCTGCGAACTGACGACCTTGTCTTCCATCTGTCCAAAACAGTGGTCCGAGAACGCCTGAAAAAGTGCACGGACTCTTCACCAACAAACGCCACCGAACTAAAAGATTCTCTGGGCAAACTGTTTGCCCACTTTACGGCGAATAATGCTCGAGCGTGTGCGATTTCTCTACCACCATCGTTTGCACCAGAACGCGTTACGTCGGAAGCTGCTGATGCCGTGGTTGGCAAAGTATTTCAAGGCAAAGATCTGGACAGCAACGAACAGACCCTGCTTAGCCGTTTTGTGTTCTGGTCGCTTGCTGAATATTGTGCTGAGTACAAACTTCCTTTCGACCTGATGATCGGGGTGAATCGGGCAGTTTTTGAAGCCGGCGTGTACCAGGGACAGGACCTGTACGACAAACGAGTGTCACTGATCCAGTACAAGCCGCTCCTAAACGCGTTTCCTGAGGTGACGTTTCCAATTTCTGTATTGTCTGAAACCAGCAATCAGGAACTCGTCAGCTATGCATGGATTTTCCCTAATATCGTTACAAACGGACATTGGTGGTATTCAAATATTCCCGTGTACATCGAAAACGACACACGCGGGCGATTGCAGGCGGTGCCTCAAACGAAGCAAATTGGCTATTACAGCGATATGTACAAGCTGGAATTCGCTTTGCCAAAATTTGCCATGTACCGCCGGATTTTGGCGAAGGTTTTGGCGGAAGACTTCGTTATCGGTCGTGGGTGGAAATCAGACAAAGCAGTAGAACTCGGAAAACGGGTCCTTCGCGGCAATGTGGAGTCGATTTTTGGGAAAGCCCCTTAAAGCATTACACAGTTGGTAAGTGTTATCAGCTAAGATAAGACCCCTTCCGCAGCGGGTCACTGTGGTCTTTCTTTGAGAAGAAAACTTGCTGTAGAGCAACCATGCTATGCCTCGCATCATTTTATTGAAGGAAGGTCAGGCGATCCCCTACGAACTGGAAACCTATCCAGTTCGACTTGGGCGTCACCCGGACTGCACCGTTCAGCTTGACTCCAATATGGTGTCCAGGTTTCATGCGCAGCTTGTGCAGAAAGACAACCGGGTTCTGCTGGAGGACCTCGAAAGCGGAAATGGGTCATTCCTGAACGGCAAGCAGCTGGAAGCATCCAAACCAGCTGCCTTAAAGCACGGCGACCGAATTAAGCTTGGTCCAATCAAGTTTCGCTTCGAAGACGAATCGACTGTTGATGCGGAATCCAGCAAATACAACGCTCCTATTGGCCTGGAATTAAACGAAGAGGCCAGCAGCACAATCATGGGATCGGCCGTTGCCGGTGGGTACGGCTTACTGGATGTTCGTCCGGAAGACAAACTGAAGGGCATTTTGAAAATCAACAAGGCCCTGGCGGGTACTGTCGAAATCAGCAGCATCAGCCCGAAAATCCTTGATGCCTTGTTTGAGATCTTCCCGCAGGCAGACCGCGGCTCGATTCTGATGAAAGAATCGCAGACAGCTCCGTTGGTACCTGTCGCTCAAAAACACCGCAGCATTAACGACGACGACACAGTTCGCTTAAGTCGAACAATTGTGGATAAAGTACTGACGGAAAAAACGGGAATCCTGTCCGCAGATGCGGCCAACGATTCCAGATTCAGCGCCAGCGAATCGATTTCAAGCCTTACGATTCACTCGATGATGTGCGTCCCCATGTTGAACCTGGAAGACCAGCCGTTCGGTGTCATCAACCTTGACACACAGAACCCGATGAAAAGGTTTACGGACGACGACCTTCAACTTCTGCTTGCCGTTGCCAGCCAGTCAGCGAACGCGTACGAAAATGCACGCCTGATGGTAACCTACATGGCGAAGCAGAAGCAGGACAAAGAAATGGGCATCGCCCGCAACGTCCAACACGCTCTGCTTCCGGAACACTTGCCTCAGGTTCCTGATTATCAGTTCTTTGCTTCATACGATTCAGCTCAGGAAGTCGGCGGCGATTACTTCGACTGCTTCATGATTGGCAAAGACAAAGTCTGCGTTTCCTTCGGTGACGTGGCAGGCAAGGGCGTACCAGGTGCTTTGATCATGTCTCGAATGTCCAGTGTTGTGCAAAACACAATGACCTTCACAGACAGCGTGGCCGTCGCCATTCAACGCATCAACGATCACATGTGCCACAACATGGTCGAAGGACGTTTCGTCACCTACATTCTGGGTGTGATCGACCTGAAAACACACAAAATAACGCTGGCAAACGCTGGCCACATGTCACCGGTCATCAAGAAAACTGACGGAACAATTGAAGAAATGAGCGACGACAGTACCGGAATTCCAGTCGGCATTATGTCGGGATATCCGTACGAAATCATCGAACGTCAAATTGATCCAGGTGATGTGTTCACGCTTGTGACTGATGGGGTCGACGAAGCCATGGACCCGGCTGGCAACCTTTATGGAAAAGATCGAGTTATCGACTTTATCCGCAATGGTTCTTCAGACCCGGAACAGCTGGGAAAAGACATGCTGGCAGATGTTCGAGCTCACGCGAACGGTCGACCGCAAAATGATGACATCACCATTATGGTGTTCGGGCGAAAGCTCTAACGGCTAAATTCAGACGCCAAAATTCCAAGCCGTTTCTTCAGCAAACAGGGCGTCACCAATGTGCCGTCTGTTCGAACAGACGGCTCGCAGCCTGCGAGCATCTTGTGCAGCCTCTGGTTGACGTGGGAAGTGGCTGTTGACTCGCCACGAGTTGAACAAAAAGCGATCCCACAGCAATTCCTTGGCGCAAAAAGAAACCCTATTCAGGATTGAATAGGGTTGCGTAATTTCTTATTGCTTAGCAACGAATACTGGCCTTAATCGCCTGAACTCCGCCACGCCATTTCGGATGGTTCTGCAACTTTGCGATAGCCGAGACTCAACATCACTTCCAACACTTCGCTCCAGGTTGGAAATGGGCGACCGCTTTTGCGTTTGTAGTCGTCCATCGCTCGCATAAACTCCACTTCCGCTCCGGAATAGTCTCGCTCGCACGTTGTCGGATCGATCTGCCGACGTCGATCCTGCTTACGTCGATCTGAAACCTGTCGTGATCCTTCAGTTTGCACGACTTCCTTGGAAACACTCTCCTGTCGTGTGCTTGATAAGCGACGACTCCGTGCGCGACGGTTGGTAACCAACACGTCTGAATCTGATTCCATCATTTGTTCAATACTTTCTCACGTCGAGGGGAAAACGCAGTAGACCATTTTCGGTAGAGTTTGGGAAAACAAACCACCGCCAGTCACGCTCAACCTGAAGACGAGATCTGCTCAATGAGAAGTCGCCCTGAACGCACATAGGTCTGACTTTAAGAGTCTTCCACAAAAAACGACGAACGGAGAAAATAAACCGATTAAAGAACGCTGATAACAAAAGGAAACATGAGCGATTGTGGAACATAACCGTCTGTAACGATTGTCCGGCACAAATTCCGGTTGCTCAGTCGCCAAACTATTTGTGGTAGCCAAGAGATGCCATCACGTCGAACAGTTCTTCAAACGTGATAAATCGACGTCGATACGTAATCTTGTACTCATCAACGGCGTCAGCGAATTCGGCAACTTCGGGCCGAATCGAGCGGTTTCCGTCTCGAAATTGACGACGCTCAAAACCCATTTTTTCTGCTCCGTCACGATTCCGTCGCTCGATGAAATCAGGACTGCCAACCTTTTCCAGTTGTTGTTCCATTGAATCTGCCTTGCTTGTCTTCATGCCTCAAAGTGAATTCGGCGGGACTACCGTTTCGAATGCTCCTGAATGAGTCTGGAACGAGTTTTCAAGTCTCGCAAACCGCTTCACTTAGATACCGTTAATTTGGATCATTGTTCTGTAACAGTAAATCCGAATAGTGAGACCCTGTTGATTCTGAGACTACAGGAATTCTGGTAGCCTGCCCCGATTAATTCACTGAACCTTCGAAAACGCCCCGACCTGATGGCTGGCCGTTGGTTCGCAGTTGGCGACCGGCATGGTCATTCGTCAAAATCCTATCGCGTGTTGTTTATGGAATTGTCATGGAACAGAAACAGTCAATTTGCGTGATGGGTGGTGGAGCCATGGGCACCGCCTGCGCCGTGGTTCTGGCCAAACATCCGTCGCATGACGTGCGTTTGTGGATTCGAAACCCAACGTTCGCATCTCACATTGCCGAAACCCGTGAAAACGCAAGACTGCTGCCTGGCGTTCGAATCGACAACCAGGTTGCAGTCACCGCAGACATTGCGGCGGCTCTACACCAAAGCACAATGGTTGTTATTTGTGTGCCAACACGTGGCCTTCGCGAAGCCGTTGGCAACCACAAAAACCACATTCCAGAAGACGCAGTTCTGGTAAGCGCTGTCAAGGGCATCGAAATTGAAACTCTAGTGCGCCCCAGCGAAATCATTCAGCAACTTCTGGGTGAACGGTCAGTCGTCGCATTTGGTGGGCCCTGCCATGCAGAGGAAATGGCTGTTGGAAAACCTGCCAGCGTAGTCGCCGCCAGTTCGAATATCGCCGATGCAGAACTTGTACAGGCAGCCTTTTCGAATCAGCACTTTCGAGTCTACTCCAATAACGACATTCTGGGTGTTGAACTTGCAGGAGCACTTAAAAACGTGATCGCAATCGCCGCCGGAATTTGCGACGGTCTGAATCTGGGCGACAACGCCAAATCGGCACTGATCACTCGCGGACTGGCCGAAATGGTTCGCTTTGGAGACGCCATGGGCGCTGCGCCGGAAACATTCTACGGGTTGGCAGGTATCGGCGACCTGATCGCGACCTGCGGAAGCGGTCACAGTCGAAATCGCCATGTGGGCGAACTTCTAGGCTGCGGACGAACTCTGGACGATATCAGAAACTCAATGCACGCTGTCGCAGAAGGAGTCTTCACGGCTCAAAGCGTTTACAGCATCGCCCAACAGAAACAGATCGACATGCCAATCGCTCGCGAGGTCTATCGAGTGCTATTCGAAAACAAGTCACCACGCGAAGCAACTGCCGAACTGATGCAGCGTCCTCTTCGCGAAGAATAACTCTCGCCGAAGACTGTCAGATGCACTCGAAACAGCCGCTATCCCCGGACGCAAATGACCTGCAGGATCGTGTTCCAATCGCTGTGGAACGTTTCACGCCGACACCATCACGCGGCTGCGTGGAATGCAGTTGAAATGACCGGTCAAGCCGCACTAGTTTTCGGGAAACGGAGCGGGAGCCTGTCCATCGGTTGCTGTGCCAAGTTCGCCAGCCAACGCGGCGGTGATCTGTTCGGCCTTCTTCGTATCGGCCTTCGCAAGTTCCGCGTTGCCACTTTTCTCACGTTCATCAGCTCTGTGGCGATAAGCTGCAGCGACTGTTTCGTCGAACCGCTGAGCTGCCTCAAAGTCCTGAACTGCCTGATCGTAGTTCTGTAACGCAAACCACGCGTCGCCTCTTACTGAATACGCGGCCGGTGTTGGTTTGCTAACAATCGATTCGTCGCAATCAGCAATCGACTTGCGAACTTCTCCGGTCTTCAACCAGGCGTAAGCTCTGCCGTTTAAAGCATTGATGTTGCCAGGAGCAATCGCCAACGCTCGCGAATAGTCCTGAACGGCTGCTCCAAATTCCGAACCTTCGACAAGATAGTTGGCTCGCTGAATCCACACGTCCGGCGTCGCTGCTTTTGCAAAGGCCTGCTGCGTCAGTTGATTCAAACCGGTTAACCAGCGAATCTGCTGAGCATCCTTGTTGGCTTCCTCATACTTTTCCATTTTCAGGTAGGCCGCTCGTCGGTGGTTTAGCCAGCGAGTGTCCGTTGGAGCCAGACTGACAGCCTTACTAAATGCCTCAATGGCCGCAGGATAGTTTTCCTGCTGCAGATAGGTCAGCCCACAGTTGTTCCAAGCGGTCGTGTAATCCGGTTTAAGTTCCGTCGTGGCCTTCAGGTCTGCAAGAGCCTCATCAAGCTTGCCTTGTTTCATGCGAGCGAAACCACGGTTGTTAAGTCCGTCGGCGTACTTTCTATCCAGCTCAACAGCTTTATTGAAGTCCGCCTCTGCTGCCGCGTAATTCTGTCGAGACAGCCCAACCAGGCCACGATTGTTCCACGCAGCGGTCAACTTTGGATCAAACTGAATTGCCTTGTCGAAGTCAGCACACGCCTGATCTGTCAAACCGCGAGTCATCAGAAAATAGCCGCGAACATTCAGTAACTCAGCGTTCTGCGGATCCAGGCTGACTGCCAGATTGAAGTCCACTTGAGCATTCGCATTCTCGCCCATCAATACATACACATCCGCGCGAAGTCGAAACAACTTTGAATCGCCCGGTGATACGGCAATCGCCTGACTTAGAGCTTCAATAGCCACCGATGGACGGCCTGCAACAACTGCAGCTTTGGCTTTCTGAATCAACTGATCAACAGCCGGATTCGCCACAGTTTGAGTCGCGGTGGGCTTTGCCGTAGCCGCTGCATCAGCAGACACGTTGTTTGTTGCGACGGCCGAATTGATTGCCAAAGGAATTCCAACAGATGCCGCCTGCTCCGGAGTCTTAGATCCACATCCGGCTAAAAAAACCAGCAAGGTCAAAATTGAAATACGTCGCATCAGTTCGCTCCATCCGTCAACTCACAAACGCAGCCTCATGCCACGCCGTCAAAAGTCTGTTGCCTTTGTAACGGGAAATGACGAAATGTGTCAATCTCGATTCCGCAGCAGCCCCACTTACGGGTGCACGTCAGGGCTTGTGGTGTTTGATTGTGGCTGCAAGAGTCAATCTCAGAAGATGAGGAACTTCTGTTAAGCCACGAGTGAGAGACCAGTTGAACCGAGGGAAAGCTCTCAGCTTGATCGCCGTCCCGTTGTGATTGGAGGGGATTTACCGGAGTTAGCGTGACGGGAATGGTAGGTGGCAAATTACCGCGACCAAGCAGTTGCTCAAATGATCCAGGAAGGCAAGATTTCTCATCCAGACGATTTGAACGACTATCGAGCTCATCATGAAGGAGCACCTGGAAGTAAGACCATATCGTTCGTAAAAAAAGTGATCATACAGTGGCTGCTAATGAGGGCTCAATGGCCCCAACTCGGAGAGCACTCAAACAACAGAGGAAGGCAAGGACAGCTGATGTTGATGTCTGTGCGAAGAAGCCGACTGGTCAAATAAAGGGTCGTCTCAATGGCCTTAAAGTGCGAGACTTGGTGTTGATCGACGTGTATGAAAGCGCTAAAGATGTGATCCGGATGCCGGGGCTTGGCGCCGAGGAATTTAGCACAATCGAAGATGCAATCCATTTTGCTGAAGCTGTTGGCTCTTTATTTGTAATTTACCCACGACAGGTTTCTAGTCTGTGGCTAAACAGTAATACAAAGACATATGTGGCAGGCCCAAAGAAAGGAACCTCTGAGGTAATTTCCGATGCCGACGTGAAAGCGTACCAAGAGACCTAACAGGAACAATACGGACGCTTGATTCCAGGCGGACTTTTCACCAAAAGAACCGCGGGAAAAGAACCGCTGGGCCATCCACCCTGAAAACGACAAATAAGGCGTTCTGGCCACTCTCACAAGAAGGGAGACATGCGTTAATTGGATAACTCCCGCCATCCGCGGTGCCGAGGCGGGTGGATGGCCCGCAGGCGAGAGGCGAGAGGCGAGAGGCGAGAGGCGAG